>Ga0075011_10000836_pt1 | contig 16407 bp, 14 predicted proteins | sample TARM_MetaG_T_14_FD_72354 | JGI IMG/M metagenome (GOLD analysis project Ga0075011, IMG submission 72354) | Freshwater microbial communities from Pennsylvania, USA, analyzing microbe dynamics in response to fracking - TARM_MetaG_T_14 | ecosystem: Environmental > Aquatic > Freshwater > River... | reverse complement strand
AGAAACCGTGATCTGGGCCAGCCCACAAAGAAAAAGGACTTCGAGCAAACGCTTGAAGTCCTTAACTTTCTTGTGGTGGAGCTGGAGGGAATCGAACCCACGACCTCTTGAATGCCATTCAAGCAGAGTGGCACATAGGCCCTGGAATGATTAATGAATTTTTCTCATGCACTACAAAAAAACGACTTTCGGACGACATTTGTAGTGCGGATTTGTAGTGCAAACGAACGCGGGCAAGGGGACATGACCTCGTGAACCACGGCGGATTGCTCCGAAGGGGGCGCTGCCCCTGCACTGGGGAACGCGGGCGGAGAACCGCTAGTTCCCCGCCGGGCAAGAGGCTCCTCACCCAGGCACCCAGCCAAGGGGCGCCGTCCCTGGACCCCGGTCAAGAGAAGAATTGTAACACCCGAGATGACAGGCCCTAGGCCCTCACATTTAGGCTGCTCATTGCGAAATAGCACGACGCAAAATCATGCACCGTTTTGCAGGTGTTTTTCACTGCTGACGCTCGAAACGCAGTCGGACTGAGCCCTGTCCGGCAAAGAAGCAGTATTCACCAAGTGGTCCGCAAGCCCATTTTCATTCAAGGTGGCATGCTCCCACAGCGGAGAGAGGGGCCGTGGCCCACGGATTCACCGGATGTGTTATTGTTGTTGAGAGGTTTCGGAAGCCTTCATGATTTGATCCAGCTTGCCGGTGGCTCTGTTCAGCAGCTCCTGTGCTTGTGAACTTTTATTCCGATACTCCAGCAGCGCCATAGGGCTTTTCTCCGCGATAAAACTTTTGATGGCCTCAAATGATTCCGCGTGCGCCGTATAGGCGGCAATCAAATCATTTTTCCCGTCTTTCAGTAAACTTTTCACTTCAGCGGGCAAGGCTTCGGGAACATTTGCCTGAGCCAGCGATTCTACAGCGCGCAGGCTTTCATTCTTGGCCTTGTCGGTGATGGACGCCAGGGTGATAGAGCCCTCCCCCCCTTTGATGACATTCATCGCTTCATCTTTGGCCAGCTTGACGGCCTTGTCCGCGAGACTTTCGGCGTTCAGGATGTTTTTATAATAGGCATCCAGCGCCGCTTTTTCGCTGGGCGAAAGCGTGAAACTGGGAAGCTTCTGCGGCTGCTCCGGTGCTGTTCCGCTTGAGCAACCACACAGCGCCAAAACCATGCAAGTGAGAATAATTCCAGATAGTTGCCTCATGATGCCTTTCTCCCATTTGTAGTGATTATGCGCTGTACCTTGATATGCGGATTCTCCTATCAGGCCGATGCGGGGTGGGACGCAGCCCTCACACATGCTGCCGTCTCGCGCGCCAGAGTTTGAAGCCCTCGAACCAGCCGACGCTGGCCACGCCCGCCAGCACACAGAGGCCGAGGTCCACGGGCCGCAGCGCATTCAAGTGGAGCAGGCTGCGCAGTGCCGGGACATTGAGCACCAGCCCCAGCATCACCGTCGCGCCGCCTACCACCCACCACAGCGCAGCGTTGGGCTCCCGGAACATGGCGGCCATGCTGCGGACCCAGGAGCGGTTGGTCAAAATCAGCCCCAGATTACCTGCCACCAGGGCGACGAAGACGAAGGAGCGCCGCGCGTCATCCTGCGGCTGACCAAGGGCGCCCGCCGCCCAGTACATCAGCAGCAGCGCTGCCAAGACGGCTCCCCCCTGCAACACGCTGATTGTCAGCACCCGCACGTTGAAGAGCCTCTCGTCGGATTTGCGCGGGGGACGGAGCATGATGTCTTTTTCCGCACCCTCGGCCTCGAAGATGAGGGAGCAGGCCGGGTCGATGATGAGTTCAAGAAAGACGATGTGCACCGGCAAGAGTAAAAGTGGCATGTCGGTGAAGAAGACCGGGATAATGGACAACCCGGCGATGGGCACGTGGACGGCCAGGGTGTAGCCCACGGCCTTCTTGATGTTGTCGTAGATGCGGCGGCCCAGGCGGATGGCCTGGACGATGGAGGAGAAGTCGTCGTCCAGCAGGATCAAAGCCGAGGCCTCGCGCGCAACGTCCGTGCCGCGTCCGCCCATGGCGATACCTATGTGCGCGGCTTTGAGCGCCGGGGCATCGTTCACGCCGTCCCCGGTCATGGCCACGATCTCGCCGTTGGCTTTGAGTGCGTTGACCAGGCGCAGCTTCTGCTCCGGCACCACGCGGGCGAAGACATCAACGTCCGGGATGCGCCGGGTGAGCTCTTCGTCGCTCATGGCGTCCAGCTCTGGCCCGGTGATGACGCTCTCCGCGTTGCGCAGCCCGATCTGCCTGGCGATGCTCCGGGCCGTGTCCGGGTGGTCCCCGGTGATCATGATCACCCGGATGCCCGCCGTGTAGCATTCCTGGATTGTCGCTGGAACAGTGGGTCGGATCGGATCCTCCAGGCCTACGAGGCCGAGGAACTCGAAGATAAAGTCGTGTTGTTCGTCGGGCAGGGTGTCCTGGGGCCAATGGGCCCGCGCCACGCCGAGCACGCGCAGCCCTTGCCCGGCCATGCGGGCCACCTGGGCGACCATGGCTGCGATGGGCTCCGGCCCCAGGTGGCACAGCTCGGCAATGGCCTCTGGCGCGCCTTTGGCTGCCACGACGAAACGCTCTCCATCCACTGCACGCCAGACGTGGGACAGGGCTAGCAGCTCGGGTGAAAGGGGATAGTCGCGCACCATTGTCCATTGCTCGTGCCAGTGCTCCGTCTTGCCCAGGTGCTCGTCACCTAGTTGCCGCAAGGCGCGCTCCATGGGGTCGAAAACCTCCTTCTTGCTCGCCAGCACCCCATACTCCAGCAGCGCATGGAAGCGCTCCGGCAGGATTGCGCCTGGGTTGCCGACGAAGGTCTGGCCGTCTACGCATAGCTGGCGCACGGTCATCTGGTTGAGGGTGAGGGTGCCGGTCTTGTCCGTGCAGAGCACCGTGGCCGCGCCCAGAGTTTCGATGGCGGGCATACGCCGGGTGAGCACGCGGCTGCGGGAAATGCGCCAGGCGCCAAGGGCCAGGAAGATGGTCAGAATGACCGGGAACTCCTCCGGCAGCACGGCCATGGCCATGGCGATGCCCGCCAGCATACCCTGGACCCAGCTCTGCTGGGTGTTGCCGCGCGTCAGGGCGTAGACCACGATGACCACTACGCAGAGGCCTAGACCGATGGCGGCCAACTGCTTGACCATGCGGCCCGTCTCGCCTTGAAGTGGTGTTTTCTCTTGTTCGATGGTCTGGAGCGCTTTGCCGATCTTGCCAAGCTCCGTGCGTGCGCCCGTGGCCACCACCTCGGCCAGGCCCTGCCCCCTGGTGATGAGCGAGCCCGAGAAGACATCGGGCAAATCGTCGCCGCCGGGTTTGCCGGTCTGGCTGGCCGTTGCGGAACTGGCCTTGCGCACCGGCACGGACTCGCCTGTCAGCAGGGACTCGTCAGCGTAGAGGTTGAGCGCCTGGCGCAACACGGCGTCCGCCGGTACGCGGTCGCCTTCCGAGAGCAGAAGCAGGTCGCCCCGGACGACCTCGCGCCCAGCGATACGCCGCTGCTGGCCGTCTCGCAGCACCAGGGCGCGCGGGCTGGAAAGGTCGCGCAGGGCGTCCAGCGCCCGCTCGGTTCGCCGCTCCTGCACGATGGTGATGCCCATGACCACGAAGACGAAGCCCAGCAGCATCAGCGCGTCTGAGAGTTCGCCCATGAGCAGGTACAGGCTGCCGCAGGCCACCAGCAGCAGGAACATGGGTTCGCGCATGACCTCAAGGGCGATGGCGAACACGCCGCGCCTGGTCCCTTGGGGCAGTTCGTTGAAGCCCTCGGCCTGCTGGCGTCGGGTGGCCTCGGCTTCGCTAAGGCCGGTGGCGTGTGCGGGATCATACCGGTCGGGCATCATGAAATTCCTGTCGCCGGAGGCGTTGTGTGGCCGGTGTGCAGCGTGGCCCAGAGGTGATGCCGAGCCACGCTGCCAGGCAATGCGCTAGAAGTCGAACAACTCGGAAAGCATGGACTTTTTCTTTTTATGACCATAGCCATGCTTGTCATTGTGATGGCTGTCATGATGGCCGTTATGTCCACCGAACTGCGGGTGGACGGCGGGCTGCTGATACACGGGCTGCTGGGGCGCGTAGCCCTGGGCAACAGGCTGCGGAGCGGCTGCGGGCGTCAACACTGTCGCCCTCTCGATGATCTTGTCCAGTTCGCCCCTATCGAGCCACACGCCGCGGCACTGGGGGCAATAGTCTATCTCGACGCCGCTGCGTTCCGTCATGACCAGGGTCACATTGCAATGCGGACAATTCATGAGATACCTCCGGGTATATCTAATTTTTCAGGTACAGCCTATTGGGCTGGAATCCGAACACTGTCGTCGTCAAAATCCAGGCTCGCCGCTCCTGGGTGGCAGGCGATGCAGTTCGCCATCCCGCCCACGCCCTTCCTGGCGAAGACTTCCGAGGCGAGCTTGCGGTGTTTCCTTTGAATGTAGGGAACTTCCACTACTCTGGTGGGCGTGGCCCCCCCCAGGCTGTGCATCACCTTTCGGCCAATTTTCATGTCGGACGCATCCGCCGCGTTGTTCAGCAGGTAGCCCCTCACGGCTGCCTTCTCCTGCTCGGAGAGTGCCACCTCGCTTCCGAAGTGGGCGCCAAGGGTGGCGAGGGTGTTCTCCCAGGATTTTTTCGGGAGCAGTTGCGGGGCATAGGCCCAGTGGCAACTCCCACATGCCGCCTCGTAGGCCGCGTTACGCGCTGGCACTGCCGGGGCTTCGGCATGCCTGCTCCCGTGTTTTCCTCCCTTCGATTCCCGCCGGTGTTCATCATGCCCACCCCTGTCATCCGCCACGCAATAGACGGCCATGGACACGATCGCCACCGCCAGAAGCAGGACAAGGATCAGATGTTTCGTTTTCATGAATCCCCCCAATGCCCCCGTCTTTCCGGAGGCAATGTGTAGTGCTCATACCACAATCGACCATGAGCGTTGGCCCCAGCCTACTAGGCGCAGAGCCAGACCCGGCGAGAGTGCGTTGGACAGAACGCCCGAAGCAGTCACCCAACACGATTGCAGAACGGATACTGGCCGCCACAGCTCCCGCCCCATGCAAAAGGCAGGGGAAGGCGTTGGAGGGCACAGGGTCGGGGAGCGCTACTGGTGTGCGCTTCGAGAGATGCGAGGCGGATTCGGGCGGGCGTTCAAGGGGTAAGCCGTGGCGGGAGCGGAAACAAGAAACAGGAACACCTGCGAGGAGTTGGCCAGATTCCTGCCTGTTGTCGGCAAAGAAGAAGTGAAACTCGAAGACGCCTTCCGGATGATCTGCGTGGCTATGCACGATGTCACTCTCATGAGCATGCTCCGCACTCCAGGGAGCGGAAGCCTCAGGCAAGTCAGGGAGCCCCCCCGCAAAGGCAGAGAGAAGCAGGGAAACAACGAGCAATATGCACGGGATGATGCGTGGTGAGTTGGCTCGTTGTAACATGAAATATCACTACGTTATCCCGTTGTTGTTGTCAACGAAGGCTCACTTTCGCTCAGGCATTTCTTCATGAAGAGATCCTGGCGCCATGACGCCAGCCTCCCAAAAGCCCAATATCTGGCGGAGGCTAGCCACGCTAATCGTATGATTTGTATATATAAGAATGGTGAAATGCCCCGCGTATGGATCGTTGGCGCTTTCGTCTTCCAGCCAGAGCTCCCCTGAGCCAGAGCAAAAACGTCGCTCCCCCTCGCCGTCGCACGTGTATGTCTCACGGCGCGTCAAGGCGCGCGGTCATAGGGAGCGCGGAGCGCGACCTTGACCGCGAGACTGCGCGTCGTACCGTGTCGGTGGCGGCGTGGGGGAGCGCACCGCGTTGCCTTTGTGCGCGCACTGGGCTGCGCACCCTGGCCGCGCACTGACGCGCGCACTCTCGACATCCGATCAGGGTCGCGAAGCCACTGATGGCGTCCGGTTTTGCTGCCACTTTCAGGTGGCAGCAAAACCGGACAGGATTTCATTCCCGCCAATTTCACCGCCTCCTTCAAAAACCCTTTCCCCGGCACTTGCATATTTTTTCGGCCAGGGCGCAGACTCTCCTGTGACTCTGTTTCGTTTTGGGCATCGGAGCACCCGCGCCGTGAACGGTCGCCTGCCTGACGGGATGACTGGATTGCCCGCCAACAGTTGCGGAGTGTCTATTTCAAGACGCTTCATGGCCCCGAAGATGGCGTGGACACCCACGCTCAGCACCACGGACTGTCCTGTCCGAACCAGCCGCTGAAGGAGCAGCGGAAATATATGGACCTGCGGAGTTGCTACCGCCGGCGCCAGGATAATCCTGACGCACATGCCGACAAGCTCGGCGCGCGAGCCTGGCTCGCAGAAAGAGCACACTACTCAACGAGAACGGCGGCGGAACGGATCGGAACGGAATGGAAGGGCAAGGACATGGGAACGAATAGATGCCCGAAGTCGCTGCACGGGCAAGCCGAGGCGCTCCTCGGCGGCATCCGTGCGATTGGCCGCAAGAAAGACAGTGTGGACCGGCGCTTCATCAGGGGCATCGGCACTTGGACCGTATACAGGAAAGATATCCATCGCTTCATTGAGTTTCTGCAGCGCGCCGGGCTGCGCGACCTTCGCCAGGCACAGCGCGTCTCCGGCTTTGTTCGCACGTACATCGCCGGCAGAGGGCAGGCGCTTCGCAAGTCTGACGGTTCGTTTCAGACGTTGGAACGGGAAATATCCGCACTCACGAAGCTCTCTCACGCGCTCGACGTCTACTCGGAGCGCCATGGCGGCGAGTCGGCGGCGGATATCCGCACGGTTCTGTCTGAAGAGAAAGCGCAGTGGCGCACGGAGCTGGCGGCGCGTTCTGGCGGCTACACGACTCGCGCGTATCCCGACCCGGAGGGCCTCTACGCCGCCATTCCCGATCAGGGCCCTCGACTTCAGGCCAAGCTCATGGGTGAGACGGGATGCAGGGCGGAAGGCGTCGGCGCTCCAGCGCGCGGAAGCAACCCGCTCACGGTCGCCAATCTGCTCGGCTTCGGAACAGACCCGGTTTCCGGCGATGCCGCTGGCCGCATTGTGGTCACGGAGAAAGGCTGCAAGCGGACTGAGCATTTCGTCGACCCGTCGACGTACCGCGAGCTCGAAGAGCACATCCAGGCGCACGGCCAGCTTGCTTCGCCATACCGCACGTTTCTGCGCGCAGTGGAAGCGGCCGCCAGGGCTACAGGGCAGTACGCGCCAGGTCGGGGCACACACGGCCTGAAGCACAGCTTCGCCCAGGCGCGTATGCACGAGGCCGTCGACGCGGGACTTTCGCACGAAGAAGCAAAGCAAGCAGTTGCAAACGAGATCGCGCATAACCGCCTCGACAGCGTTGATGTGTATTTGAGGTAGCAGGTGCCGAAACTCGCGACGCATCCATCGGGCCTGCACACGGCAGAAGAACGCGCTCGAGCGCTGCGCTGGCTCGCAGGCCTCGCCGAATCCGACCGTGAGCGCATCCTTGTCGACGCCTTCGCCGCATGCGCCACGGCCACGCCGCCGACTCCATACGTCGCACTACTCGGCGCCATCCGCGACTTCGGCTTCGACACGGTCCGCCGACGCGGATTCCGTACCGCCGGCCCGCAGCAATTTGAGGATTTTCAGCGTGTGCGCGAGTCCCGCGCCCGAAACCTTCGCGAGGAGCGTCCATCGCCCCTGCGCGACAAGGTGCTGCACCGGTGGGCGCTGGTGCGGGAGCTGCACGGGCAAGGCCTCGGTTTCAGGCTCATCGCACGTTACTTTTCGAAGCAGCTGCGCGTCGAGGTCTCGCCGTCATACCTGCGCAAGCTGTGGGGCGAATTGGAGCCCGGTGACAATCACGGCCTGCCGCAGCCGTAGCCCGTGCGGGTCCCATCTGATGTTGGTCCTCATCGCCTTCGTTCTCTGGCTCGTAGTCTGCGGTCTGCTGCTCCTCTTCGCCGTGGCCTTCACTCCGCTGCGCGTGCTGACGGTTCATTTTCCGACGGCTCATCCTCCCGAACAGTGTCTCGGAGGCCGTACAGCCCCTCTCCCGGGCAAACGCCACCGCCCCATTGGGCTTTCTCCGCGCAAACGGTGGCGCAGAACGCCGGGCATGCAGTCTGGTTTGCCGCCGCCCATCGGTCTGGCAGGCTGAACAGGCTCTTCATCATGTTCCGATGCCTGGCGAGTCGCTGGCGTCGTCGTAAGCATGGGGAACGCAAGCTCCTGCTCGTTCGTTGTGATTTGGAGTGATGGAGTGGTTTGCCCTTCACTTGCTCTGGAAACGACCTGCGAAATTCTTTTCGGGAGTTCGGAAATCGTCAGGAATTCAAGGGACTCGAAGTCTTCGAATATAGATTGTAACCGGCTTGATTTTCGAAACATATTTCGAGAGATCATGATCCCTTTCACCCGAACACCGGAGGGACCATGACCAAACGACTCACGCTCATCACACTCGCGCAGGCAATCGTCCTGCCTTGCTTGTCCCGACGGACAGGTAAGCCGTGCCGCTCCGAAATTTCGCGGCAACTTTTCTTCGACCAGACGGAGGACGGCATCCAATTGGTTGGCTGCCTCGACCCGCAAGGCCGCGTGCATCGGACTGCCGTGCGCGACGTGCTCTCTGTGCAGCGCCGCCTCGCCATCCACGCTGAACCCCTGGGCGGCGCGGGGCGTGTTTGGAGAGAACTCGATGCTCTGCCGCCGGCGGCGTACGCGCTCGATGCCACCGGTTCGCCCTACACCTTTGTTTCGCTCGGGTCGCGGGACGCAGTCGAGCTCATTGGTGCGTGGCCATCGGCTAACGGTGACATCACCGCGATGCTGCGCCCAATCTGCGGCATGCTCATCTCCGCTGCAGATTCGGTCGTGCCGCCGTTCCGCCAGATCGGCCATTTGTGGCCCCTCGGCGATTTCGCGAGGCCGAGCGGTTCGCTCGTCCTGTCCTTTGCCCGCCGCCCCGGTGTGCTCTTCGCCGCAAAGTATCCGCTCGAGTTGGCCGCCAAGGTCATCGTCCGCAACAGAACGGCATGGGGCGAAAGATGGGAGCCTGATGCTCCGACCGAGGGCAACCAGAATTCGGCCGTGTTGATGGCCGGGCAGTACAAGCCGCGCCCCCACGTGCCGCTCACTGCCGAGCTTCTCCGCGAAGCCGCAACGTCACCACCCATCGAAGACCTGGAGACGTGGTGGCACGACTGCTCTATCTGGCACGCCGCAGGCTGGCCCCGCTGGAAAAATGGCCGCAACCGCTCTGGCGTTCTCGTCTCAAACGACGACCCGGGGCTGCGGCACCTGTTCGCTACGGTGAGCGGCGTTGGCTCCCTCTCGGTGTTGGTCCGGTAGCGGCGCACCTGGCAGGGCCGAGGATGCCTCGGCCCTGCCGACGTATGACGGCGCCGGCGAGGGCACCATGCAGATGTGTTTTTGGAGACACCCCCGAATTTCTCCTTGCCAGATTGTTTTTCGCAGCGGACGTTCGGGCTGCCAATTCGCGTTTCTCAAATGGAGGGAACCGGGTTGGCAGCCTCGCCGAACAGCAGCACCACAAGCAACGTCACGAGCCGAAGCATTGTCTCCGGCCCGTTCTTCACGTTCCGCGACGCTGCTGCCTACTGCGGCTATCAGCACCCCGACTCATTTGCGCGGATGCTGCGCGAAGAAGAAATCTCCCTGCCCGCCTGCGGTCCGCGCCGCAATCGCTACGCCCGTTCCGTTCTGGATGACTTTATGTCCAATCCCGACGCCTTCCGCGCCTCTCGTCCTGCGCGGGTTCGTCGTCCCATCCTGAAACCTGTTTCCATAGACTGAAGAAGGAGCTCCATGGCAGTCTGTCAACGCAAAGATGGCCGCTGGCAAGTCACATATCGCGACGGCGAGCACGTGCGTTCGAAGGCGTTTCCGCCAGGCCGGGAAGGAAAGCGCCAGGCAAAGGCATTCGCGGGGAAAATAACAACACGCAAGGCGTTGCGCGAAGAACTCGTCGATGCGCAGCCCCAGACCGTTTATCTTCAAGATCTCGTGCAGTCGTGGGTCATCGCGAAGAAGGCAAACGGACTCAAGCAGTGGGTTAAGGACTGGGTATCCGTCTTCAACGCCGTGTTCCTCCCGGCGCTCGGCAGTACGCCGGTGCACTTGCTCACGCAGGACGCAATTCTGGCTGTCATCAACGAGAAGTACCAAGACAAAGCCCAGGCGACCCGCAACCGCTACATCGGCTACCTCAAGACCGCATTGAACATCGCCGTTACGCGCAACATCATTGCGGTGAACCCGCTTTCAGGATTCGAGATGGGCAAAGAGGAGAGGCACAAATCTCCGCTCACGCTGGAAGGCCTGGATCTCATCATCGGAAAAGCGCGGAAGCACCTCGCATGGGCGATTCAAGTGGCATGGAATATCCCCTGCCGTCCCGGCCAAGACCTGCATTCGCTAACGTTTTCGCAGAATGTAAAGTGGAGGCGCGGTGGGGTGGAGGTGTTCCACCGGAAGGTCGGAAAGTGGGTGTTCGTCCGCTGCTCTGACGAGTTCATGCAGGCGCTGATGGAGCGGCGGCGCCAGCACAAGAGCGACTATCTCATCGAGTACAAAGGCCGACCGGTCGCGGACATCGGCACGGCCTTGAGCAACGCAGCCAAGCGCGCCGGGCTGAAATACGCGGTCTGCCCGTATGACATCCGGCACCTTTGGATCACGACGATGCTCGACAAGCAGGTGGAGATTTCCGCCATTGCCCACTTGGCTGGCACCAGTGTGCGCATGATCATAAAAAACTACTACGAACCTCACTCCTCGGAGACGGAAAAGGCGGCCGCGCTGCTGCCGAAGCTCGGAACCGCGCAGGAGACGCCGTTGCGGTTGGTTGATCGTGTCAGGCCGGTTCAGGTGGCGTGAGGATTTGACACGGAAAAGATGAAGGAGCTTGCCTTTGCGGAGGCAAGCTCCTTCATCTTTTCCGTGGGCATGCCATGTCGGCTTTCTGGCGACGGGGCACAGCCCGCGTTCTCAAATCGGGTGACTGGAATTCGCAGCGTGAAAGCGTGGTTGCATGGGCCGATCAGTGCCGAATCGCGCGCGGTTGCCTTTGGCCGTTTCCGCTCGCGTTCAAAATGTAGTGCAAAGATGTAGTGCAGCAAAGAAAAAGGGTTTGCGAATCACTTCGCAAACCCTTGATCTATCTGGTGGAGCTGGAGAGAATTGAACTCACGGCCTCTTGAATGCCATTTATAGGTATATGGCGGCAAGATTTTACTATAACTATCTAAAATAACGAAGCTTCTGTCTGCCTTTTCCATAGTATGCATGGTGTGCATGGTGACTTTCTATGCCAGTATTCATGCGGGTTCCGGCATGGTGTGCGGTCGACGTAGTACATATTTGAAACAGAAAACTGCTCCCCTGCCTTTCCCTTTTATCGGCTTCTTCCTCTTTCCGAGTTCCAGTTTGTTGACAAAAACCCAAAACTTCATCACGATTCATAACACCTTTAAATACTTGCATAAACATTCTTCTGTGGTATGTAACAGGGTTCCGCCGGGGCATCCCGGCAAAACGGAACCCTGGAGGGGCGACCCGCCCGGCATACCATTAGGAGAATACATGACAACGGAACTGACTGAAAAACAGAAGGCGTTCATCGCCTACGCCGCTCAGGAATGTTTCCTGGACGGGAACAGCCTGCCGCTCATCCCCAGGATCAAGGCGGATGCGCCGGAAATAGGTGCGGTGATCTCCGAGGTGCTGTCAAAGCTGAACATCAGCCCCGACCTTCAGCCCACCTATCGAGAGGCCCGTATCCGGAACCTGAAATGCTTGATCCTCAACCTGTACGCCCGCTATCTTGAAGGCCCGCACAGGTGGGTCGGGTTCGCCCGCAAGCGGGACAAGCGGCAGCCCAAGGCGTTCGACACGTACAAGCTTTCCGGCAACGTCATTGTGGACCTGATCGACGAACTGGAGCGGCTCGCCCTTGTCCGCCAGGTCATCGGCTTACGAGGCAACAAAGGGCTCGGGATCGAAGGCCGTCAGTCCCGTGTGCAGGCAACGGATAAACTTTTCTCCATCCTTGCCAAGCACGGGGCAGATGCCGAAATGATCCAGAGTGGAGACCGCCCTGAGATCATACTCCGAGAGGCCAAACAACCGGATAAGCGCCAACCGCCCCGCCTGTTGACCGAAGAGGAGGTTGAAATCCTCGCCGCTGTGGTCCGGCGCATCAACGACCTGTTGGCCCGGTCCCAAATCGAACTCCGATTGCCCCTTCATGTGCAGTTGGCCGATGAACAGCGCAGGCGGGAAAACCCTTTCTTCAGGTGGACCCTGAACGGCACCCGCTATTGCCGTATTTTCAATGGAGACTACTGCCACGGCGGACGCTGGTACGGCCATTGGTGCCTATCGATCCCGAGCGGCTACCGCAAACACATCTTCATCAACGGCGAGCCGACCGTGGAACCTGATTTCGGCAGGATGCACCCCGCCATGGCATACGCCATGGTCAAGGCGGAGGCACCCGCAGGGCTGTACAGCTACCCCGGTTGCGCTCCCGGAGACAGGGAGCGCCTGATAAGGAAGGTCCTTTTAAACTGCCTGCTGAATGCCAACACCCCTCAGGCCGCATACGGCGGAGCCATGGGCTGCCTGAGGGACAAACACGACATCCATGTCACCATCCCCTACCTTGCCAAGCTGGCCAAGGCGCTCCGCAAGCACCATGCCCCGATCAGGGAACACTTCGGGTCCGGCCTGGGGCTGAAGCTCCAGTACCGGGACAGCCAGATCGCCACGGCGATCTTGCTGGACCTGGCGGACGCTGGCATCCCTTGCCTGCCCGTCCACGATTCTTTCATCGTGGCCGCCCAACATGAGGACCGCCTGCGCGCCCTGATGGATTACCACTATCGGGATCAGGTGGGAGCAGCCCCTATCATCAAGTAGGCCGAGCCTAGGCACGAAGACTTGCCGCCCCGTGCCGGGGGGGGCGGACATCTTATCCCCGTAATGGAGGAGGAGGGCGGGTTAGTGAAGGGGAATGACGGGAGTGGTTGAGAAATGTGGAGGAGAAATCGGGTCCGAACATGGGAAATATGTGCGGAATGGATCGTAATACGTACGTGGAGGGTTGAAACTTTTTTCTTCATTCCGGCCTGAAACACACATCCTGTCCCCGTAATGGAGAAATGGGAAGGCCGGTAGATGGTTGGTAGGTGGTGGCAGTTGGTACGTAAAGGATATGGGACATGTAGATGCAGATGGGGGTGCCGCAGGCGCAACAAGCAAAAGCCGCCATGGCGGCCGCGCCGATCTCTTGATCGTGACTTTCCCACATTGACCGGATGTAGATCATTCGTTACCTATACCGATCATCGATTTCATAAGAACACGAGGGACGCATGAAACGCACGATCACGACACTGACAATCGCACTGGCCCTGATCTTCGGCATGATCACCATGAGCCATGCATTTATCAACGTCCTGCCAAAAAATAGCTTCGGCAGGGCCATCGACAAGGCGCTGCAAAAGGAACGCTGGAACAAGCCGGAAGAGGCCAAGGAATACTGGCAGGAAGCCCTGCCCAAGGGCGAGGAACTCATGGAAGCCCTGCCCGACAAGGCCGAGTACTTCATGGGCACGGCCCGGTGTTATTACGCTCTTGGCGACTATGACAAAGCCATTGCGCTGTACAATCAGGCCTTGAAGATCCGCACCGACCTCGGCGACAAGAATCTGCCCGACGGCTATCCGTGGGTCTACGTCTACCTCGGCCTGTCCTATGCCAAGCTGGGCGACACGGCCAAAGCTGTCGAAGCATGGAAACAGGTGCCCATGACCATCGGGTCCGTGTACGGCACCATTCAGGACCAGATCGCCAAGTACAGCCAGCAGACGGCGGAGGCGCAGTAAATGAACTTTCGAAAAACCCTTCTCCTGACGATATGCATGGCCGTGGTCATCATGGCATACGCCCTGCCCGTCAGCGCACAGTCTATTCAGGATGCGGCCACGCAAGTCGAAGCCGCCATATCCGAAGCCATGTCGAACTCCGCAACCGGCAATGGCCCGACACTGGGCCAGCTGGGCGGTGTCCAAGCCGGGTCCACTGCGTCTGACGCTGGCGGCGGTGCTGGCGGTGAAGGTTCATCCGGTGGTGGTGGAGGTTCCGGCGGTTCTTCTGGAGGCGGCGGCGGTTGCTTCGCCCCCGAAACACTGGTGCTGATGTCGGACGGCACGTCCAAGCCGATCAAAGACATCAAGGTCGGCGACAAGGTGGCAAGCTGGGACTTCTTCACGGACACGTTCAAGGCTGTCACCGTGTTGCACATCTACACCGTCCAGCGTGACCACCACTATGTGGTGGATGGCATCAGCGTCACAGCGGAGCATCCATACTGTACAGCACCGGGGCAGTACACCGAAGTTCGGTCCTTGAAGAAAGGCACTCCGATTGCGTCCGTCACAGATGGCGGCGTGAAGTTCATCCCGATTGCTGACTTCGTCAAGGTCGATGAAGCTGGCACATTTTACAATATGACTGTCAGCGACACCCACGCCTACATTGTCAGCCCGAAAGGCCGGATTAATGAAAAAAGGGTGGTGCATAACAAGGGCGGCCGCAGTTAGCGGCTTTTAGCGCCAGCCGACCGCCACGAGCGGTCAGGGGACAACTTTGGAAGACGACGAAAACCTAGGCGAAAACGGACAAGGAAGACACGACAAAATCACGGAGCCATGAACCACCTGCCTGTTCACACAGGCTTTGCAACAGCTTCATGGCCCTGACCAATATCGTTCCCTTGTCCGGTTTCACACGCAGTCCACGCCGACACCACCAAAGCCATCCTCTGACGTACCTTCCGAGTGAACGGGAAGCGGATGGCTCCGCTTTCCTTCGTGTTCGCCCTTGCTCCTGAAGCCGGAAGGCCCTGCCAAGAAAGTTTACAAGCGTCTTGTCCGCCACGGCGATGTCACCCGGCGACAGACGATAGCCCAGAAAATCAAATCCCCGTTCGACCCGGCCCATGTCGGTCTTGCGGGGATGCTTTTCCATTCCATACCTGCCCAAGATGGAGTTCATCGCCTTCACGGCCCGTTTCAGCTTCCACCGGGTGCGGGACAGGATCAGCAGATCATCCATGAAGCGGATATATCGGACATCGTGCCGTTCCATTTCCCGATCCAGCTCCAGAAGGTACAACGCCCCCATCAGCGGCGACAGTGAACAGCTTCGGGCCACACCACGCCGGACATCCTTGAACAGTCCGCCCCATTCGATGCTCCGATTAAGAAACTGCCAAACATACCCGATCAGCCGCCTGTCCCGGACGTGTTCCTGCAACTGGAACAGGAGCCGCCTGTGGTCGATGTTATCATAGAAGGAGTGGACATCGGTCTTGCAGAAGAAGCGGTATTCCGGCAGGACTGCCTGCACTTCCCGGATGGCTCCTTTCAGACCTCCATGCCCTTTCAGGTGGAAGCACCGCTTTGACAGGATCGGCAGCAACCGTTGCGAAAGGAGATTAGTCATGACCTTCAGCACAACCGAGTCCCGGCTTGACCAGATGGCCGCCACTTCCTCGTCCGCCAGCATCACGCTTTCCTGTGGCGAAAATCGATATTCCCCCTGCCGGAACTGCTCCACGACATCGGCCCGTTCCCGTTCCCAGCCTCGCCGGAAATCCCATACGTCGCTCCGTGGCGGATGGTGCGCCCGTGTCTGGCGAAGCCAGCGGAAAGCGACATCGAAGCGGCTGGCAAGATCGGGCATGACGGCGATGGATTTCACGCCGCCATGGTAGCACCATGGGCGGGGAGAAAAAGATGTTTTTTCATGGCCGGACGAGTTGCGCTTTGATTTTCTGCGAGGGTATGATGTGGATGTATTCAATATACGTCTATATCAGCCAGGAGGCACGACATCGCGTCATCGGTTTGGACAGAACCAGTCCAAACTGATGACGCACGCAAGAAGCTAGACGCTTCAACACTTCTAGGGACGTTCCTTCCACAAACGCCCCGCTATCATCCCAAACGCACGCTGAAACGCGGCACCCCAACCCGATGAACAGCCGGTAGCCGCCGACTGTTGCCATACTTCCCTCACGGCCACGATCTCCTTCACAGGACCACGGGACTAGAGCCCATGGGTGGCAACCACTATTGACTGATTTTCATGCCGGACTTTCTGGCGTGGGAAACGGGCATTCATTCATCCCGTTGTCGTGCTTGCGTGTGGCGAGCCTTCGTCACAGGCCGGACCCTAGTCCGACCGCCCAGGGGCATTGCCCCGAAATCATTGCCAAGGAGTTCATCGTGGCAGGGAAATCAGACAGTTTGCGTTACGGGATAGGACGGGCCTCGCTTTCGGGGCCGAAAACGAAACAGGCCCGAATCCGGGCCTGCGCACACCGCTTCACCACCGCCCTTCGGGAATCCGGCATGGGCGTGG
>Ga0075011_10000835_pt1 | contig 16409 bp, 17 predicted proteins | sample TARM_MetaG_T_14_FD_72354 | JGI IMG/M metagenome (GOLD analysis project Ga0075011, IMG submission 72354) | Freshwater microbial communities from Pennsylvania, USA, analyzing microbe dynamics in response to fracking - TARM_MetaG_T_14 | ecosystem: Environmental > Aquatic > Freshwater > River... | reverse complement strand
GGATTATACTGGAAGCAGGTTAAACATTTTCGATACAGCTGGTGTAGGTATAAGTGCCAGAAGCCCTTGGCTAGGAGAAGATGTAGTAGTACATGTAAATGTAGGAAGTGAAGCAGTATTAGATGATAGGATCAGTAGGCTACACATATTATCTGGGGTTACAGTAATGGATGTGAATAAGGAGATACACACTGGGTTTATAGAAATGGTGAGGAACAGTGATGGAGATGTAGAGTACAGGTATAATGGAGAGCCAGTGATTATTAAGAAGTGGGAAGACAGGTATAAAACCATGAGAGGGTTCAGCAAAGCTTTATATAGCGCTATGTTGGGGAATGGTTATATGAGGACTGGCAGATTGAAGTTACTAAGAGTTTATGGGCACGACATGGGTATGACATTTCGTTTTGAGGTTAGATTTGGTACGAGGGAGGTATAGAATATGAGCATATTTGTAAAAGATAAGGAATACAGAGCCTTGGCTGTGTATAGAGAGAATGGTAATGTTCGGGTATACAGTAAGAGTTTAGGTGTTATAGGGGAGTTTCCTTTGGAAGTTTTTTTAAAGGAGTATAAGTATGCAAATGGTAGAGAGATTAAGAATGGCAGTGTTAAGCATCACAGTACATTAGAGGTACAGAAAGTGAGTAAGTATAGTAGTTTAGCCATGTGGGATGGTAAGAGTTGGGGATTAAAGCGTGAGGATGGTACAGTAGGAAGAGTAGATGCTGGGCTATTCCCTTTGATTTATGAGGTATATAATGCAAGAGCAATTCCTTCAGATTTTAAGGAGACTTGTAGTTACAGGTTGGGTATAGTGTATGTGAGTAAGAAAGGGATATGTAAAGAGATAGTAGAAGTGTTGAGAAGTGGAGATACTTTATTTTATACCCTTGGAACATTAAATGTAGCGTCTAAGAAGGTTAATAATAATTACAAGACAGATTGGAATTTAGCAAAGGCTGTGAAGAAAGGTTTAGAGGAATTGGTTTGGGATGGAAGTATTCAAGTTGTAAGTTTTGAGAGATTTTAAGTTATCTAAATATATAAAAGGATGCTTAGGTGAGATATTGTAAGTACCTAATGATAAAGAATTGAGCGACAAAATAGGCATTAAACGGAAGAAGGGGAAAATGAGATTAGGCATCTGGGGGATGGTGTAAGGATGATATTGAATACGCCTAATATGTATTTAGTTTTACAGCCTATTGAATATATGGGAAGAGACACTGAGTATGAGGTATTAACAAGGATAAAGGGAATGATGGGTGCTGAAGGGGTAATAAGGAGTGTAATAGAGGGAAGAAGAGAAGTTGATTTTGATATTGAGGTATTGAATACGGCTCTTGATACTACTCCTATTAAAATGAAGTTAGCTATAAATTTATTACCAAATACTTTGGAGAATTTAAGAGTACCAGATATAATGGATAGTATTATTATAGGGATGGGAAAGAGTAAATCGGATATAACCTTTGAAGTTAGTGAGGATACGAATTGTGAGAGTAGTAATGTGTTACTAAATATACAGAGATTTAAGAATATGGGATATAGAGTAGCTTTAGATGATTTCTCTGGGAGGTGGAGTGACTTTCATTTATTGGAAGCTATTAAGCCGAGTATAGTAAAGTTTGATAGGGAGTTGGTGGGTAACAGTGGGGTAACATCCTTAGTAGCTCAATTAAACAGTAGTGGTATGGATACCATTTTAGAGGGAGTGGAGAGTCAGGAGGATGTTAGGAAGGCTATTGAGATAGGTTATAGAGGTTTACAAGGGTATTTTATAGGGAAGCCTCTACCTTTAAAGGAGTTAAAGTTTGGCAACGGAAATAGTTTAGATAATATGGCTGTAAATTTCAGCTATAAAGATTAGACGGGGGAAATTATAATGAAGAATGTATATACTGTGAGTCTTATAAATGTAGAGGGCTGTAATTTTGATAATGGGGAGTTCACTAATTTAAGGGAAGCTAAAGTGTGGGCTAGAGGAAGGGGCGCAACTTTAGTGGGTGGAGAGTGGCATCCTTATAGGGTAGTTATTAGGAAGAATGGGGAAAATCTAGAGGAGTATAAGACAAGGTAAGTGAGAAGGAAAACCTTCTCACTTTTTTTGCACTTAAAAATGAGCTTAATAAACATAGTAAATAAAATTTGAGTTATTTGGGGGATAGGTGTAATGAGTGAATATTTTGATGTGAAGATACATGGAGTAGCTAAAGTAATTGGAGTATTAGGAAAGAAGTTTCTCATGGTAATGACAGAGAGGCAAGACGTACTGCATTACTCGGTAGATTCGTTCATAGATTGTTTTAGAGACCGTAATAATATAAGAATTTTAGAGCCTGCTATAAATATAGGTGAGACATTCGAAGTAATGAAGGTAAAGGCGGGATTTTATAAAGCCGATAAAATACGGGAAGGGTATACTGTAGTAGATAGAAGTGGGTTTAGTCAGGTGGTAAGTGACCAGACCTTTTACAGGAATTTTAGGGTAGTATTGGTGGATGAGCCGGAGCCAGTGAGGCTTGAGATGTTGGAGAAGTCTTCCATAAATAATAATATAGAGATTTGGGTATATAGTATAGTTGGTGGAAAGATTATTTGGGAGAAGATACATTTTAGTATCAGTGATATGGTATTTAGGGCTTTAAAAGGTAATCGGGTATTTTTGGAATTTGAGATTGGGGATGCGTTCCCTACTTTGAGCAATCTACTTGGTAGGTTTACCGAAAAGATAGCTAAGGATGCTGTAAAGGTATTGGCCTATGACATTATAGATAAGAGGACAGGTAGGGGATATTTAATGAATATAGATGGTAGTGCCAAGAAATTAAATAGGTAGGATAATTGAAATACCTAGATGCATAGAAATAAGCTTCTAGGTATTTTGTATAATAAAAGAGTAAAGAGCAAAGGGGAATGAGGATGAAGAAAGTATCAGGAATTATTGTATTTATGTTGGCGTTTCTAGGACTGGTAGGGTGTGGTAATAAAGCTCAGGAGATTGATGTTAAAGATTTTGTGAGTATTACCGTGACTGGATATAGTGGTGAGGGGGATGACGAGATACATTTTGATAGGAGTGCTTTTGAGGAATCACTTCTAGGGAAGTATGGGTACGATTCCGAAAAGTTCATAGCTAAGTTGAGTAGTGTGGATACTAAAGAAAAAGAGCTGAAGAAGCTTGTGGGGATTCGTAATGTAGTAGAAAGTGTGGATTTCATTACAATAGAGTCTGGGATGTATGCGAATGGGGAAACTGTAAGGTATACGCTTGTATATGATGAGGCAGCTGCTGAAGAAATTTCATTAACTATAAAAGATTCTAGTGAACCCTATATAGTAAATGGGTTAGAGGAACTTAAAGTACTGACAGCAGAAGATTTGAAAAAGGATGTAACTGTAGAGGTCACTGGCGTAGCTCCTAATATAGATGTTTATGTGGAGTATGTAGGAGCTATTCCTGGAGTTTGGGCTAAGCATCTAACAGGGATTAGTAGGATTGAGGATGGCGGTTTTATAGATGTTCTGGTGGACGTAAGATCTGTTGACTTAAAGAGTTTAGGGTACAAAGCGGATAGCGGGGAGTTTATGTTGGAATTTCCACTAGAGTTCAATGAGAGATATGCTTCAAAGCCAGAAGAAATTGGAGAAGAGCTGTGGGCTAGAATAGTTAAGGAAGCTAAAGATGAGTTCGTATCAGAGTTTTACGCTGGGGCATACCAGTATATTGGTAGTAAGGATGATACCAAAGCCAATATGAAAAATGCGGATGAAGTAGGGGAGCCTGTGATTAAAGAAGCTCATATACTGTACTCCAAGAGAGCGGATGGGGAGCCAATCAATGAGATAGGGATAATTTTTGAGGCTCATTATAAAGGTGAGGGGTACGGATATAACTCAGATTACGTCGAGGCGAACTTCTTTGTTGGAGTGTACATGGAAAATTTAGCTGTAGACAAAGAAGGAAAAAATGAGGGTACACTACTTGAAGCTAAATCCACAGATGGTAATTTTGATTACTTGACAATAAAGAATAAGATGGTGACCCAGTTTATGGGGGATTACAATGTAATAGAGATTCCATTAGAGTTACTGAAGTAGGGGAGGAAGTAAATATGTATTGTAGAAAGTGTGGAAACAAGATGGAAGAGGGAGACCGTTTCTGTGGGAAGTGTGGAGCGGATCAGACGGAGAAGGTAGAGGAAGCTAAGGAAGAGAAGACTGTAGAGGTTGTGGAAGAGAAGCCTGTAGAGGATAAGGAAGAGCTAGAGGTTGAAGAGATAAACTTTTCAGAGGTAAAGACTGCCTATGGTGTAGATGGTGAAAAGATAAAGGATACAGCAAAAGACGTGGGTAATAAAGCAAAGGATCTGGTAGATAAAGGAGTGAAGTACTTTAAGGGGCTTCACAGAAATAATCAGATCATCATCGGTGTATTGGTAGCTGTACTCCTAATGTTCTTTGTCAGTGCTGTTTATGGTGGGGATTTCTCAAGAGGTGGAAAGAATAATTCACCTGAGGCCGCTGTAAAGTCAATGTTTACATCCATTTATAAGGGAGATGCTAAGGGACTATTAAAGGTTATTTCTCCTAGCGAGCTTTATGAGATTAGAGAAGAGGCTGGATATGATGCTGACCTCATTCATGGAATGGTAGAGATGGGGATTGGAGTGATCAGCAATGAATTAAGTTCAACTCTAGGGAATGACTGGCTGAAAGATTTAAAGATCCTAGGTACTAAACAGTATTCAGATTCAGAATTTGGTGTGAACGTAGGAATGTATGGAGACATCACTGAGGTTTTAGTGTATAAAATAGATGGTAAGTACTATGTGGATCTAGATTCCATGTATTAAGAAGTAGAGTGGAGAGGGCTGTTTACACAGTCCTCTTTTTAATTGGAAAAGAACTGTTAGAAATAAATAATGGTGCTCTGTAAGCGTTTTATATAGCTTCAAACATATTAGAGTAAAATAGAATTATATTTGGGGGCTGTAAAAATGGAAGATCTTAGCAAGCTGTACAATTATAAGAATGTGGCATGGGTGAGAGATGCGTACAGGCAGGAGTTTAGAAGGCTTAAGGGTACAGACAGGAGTTTAGAAGGCTTAAGGGTACAGACAGTTGGGAGAAGATAGATATGCAAGATATAAAGAGTGGTGACGTTATAGATGTGACAGAGTTTGTGAATGAAAACTTTGTAGCTGGAAGTGTTCATAAGGCGACTAGTGATTACTACATTAATAAAGAAGGTGCAGGCAGTTTCAAGTGTGATTTAATAACGAGGTATTATTGATGGACGTATTTAAGGATGGGGAGCTGGCAGGAGAGGGAGAGTTTCGGGCCTCAGTAGATGCCTACTTGGACGAGAATGGTTTTTATCAGTTTGACTTAGTAAAGGGGGATGGGAATGAAGAAGCTTAGTATTGTAGTGGTATTAATGATGGTGTTGATGGTGATTAGTGGGTGTACCAGAGGGCCAGAGATTGTAGAGGTACCAGATGTGGAGATTGAAGAGAAAGAGGTACCAGAGGAGGATGAGGAAGCTGTAGAGGTAGTTGAGCAAGGTGAGCAAATTGAGGAGGGTGAAAAGCCAGAAGTAGTGGTGGAAGATATTACAGTTCAAGAGGAAATTTCATTCGAGACTGTAAAAGAGAATGATGGTACACTGGAAAAGGGAAAGACTGCTATTAAGCAAAAAGGACTAGTTGGGATAGATGAGGTAGTTTATCAAGTAGAGCTGGTGGATGGAGTAGAGGTCAAAAGAACTGAGGTAATTAGGGTTAGGTTAGCTGAGCCAGTGAGCGAGGTATTGAGAGTGGGTACGAAAGAGGTTGTGGTGGAGACTCCGAAGCCAAGTACACCAAAGCCCAATCCAACACCGACTCCAACACCAAAGCCAGAACAGCCTAAGCCAAGTACACCAACACCAGAGGAACCAAAGCCAAATCCAACGCCGACTCCAACACCAACGCCAACGCCAGAGCCGGAACCTGTAGAAATGGCTACACTGAGGGATGGTGTGGGTGAGGATTTCGATGAATATAGATATAGTTACGGAACATTCCTGGTGTTTGATTTTGAAGGGGTAGAGGTCTATAGTGAGACTGTAGCTCATGGTATAATCATTAGACATTTAGATCCACCAGGTAACTATCCAGTAGGAACTAAGATTAGAGTGGAAATAAGTAAGGGAAGAGATTTAAGTAATGAGCCAGCAGTGGGTGAGTTCAAAGATTACCCAGTAAGTTTAAGTGCTGATAGAGAGGCTGAGATTGTAAGGTTAGTAAATGAGTATAGAGCGTCTAATGGGCTTGGGCCTGTAACTCTTAAAGACGACTTGAGTAAGACAGCTCGATATAAGAGTAAAGCTATGATTCAATATAATTACTTCGCGCATGATAACCCACAGCTAGGTGGAATGAGCTTCGCGAGTATGATGAGGGACCATTTTAAAGTACCATATAGTAGGATATCTGAGAATTTACATATGGCAGCTAGGGGACGTACTTATGCAACTGCTCAGGAGATTATGACATCGTGGAAAAATTCACCTGGTCATAATGCTAATATGCTCAGGCCAGAGTGGACCTATATTGGGGTTGGTGTAGCAACGTCTCCAATATCTGGAAGTACATATATGTATCGCTATGCTACAGCAGCTACTCAGCACTTTGCGGCTGATTAGTAATATTTAAGAGGTACGAGAGATCGTACCTCTTTTTATAGGCATTTTAGAGTGCCTAGCTGTATAATAGCTATAAGTGAAGAGATTGGAGGTATTCGGAATGGGGCAAACGGAGAAATCTAAAGAGGAAATGCAAGATGAATACGTAAAGGAATGGAAAGAGTTCCAGAAGAACTTTAAAGCGTATGAAGATGGTATTAAAGAAAAAGAAGCCAAAGCTCTTAGGGAAAAACTGGCTAAAGAAAAGGTGATGAAGGCTGAGTTTGGGGATTTTAAACGCACGTCTGTTTGGGTGTGTCCTGAATGTGGTAACTATATGCCTTATGAAAGTGATTTTTGTGCTAAATGCGACAGTGTGAAGCCTCGAACGAAAGAATATCCCACTAGGGATGGTCTGGGTGAGTTTATAAAGGTTCCTGTTCGGATAGTGTTTCCCTTTACATTCCTGACCACCTTCCATCCAGCCAATGAATCACCTAGACTGAGTATGTTGTTTGCATTTATGTATCTGCTACCTACAATTTTGTTTATGATTTGGGCTAGGCATGATATAAAGCTTAGCACTGAGAGTATAAACTTTTATGAGGAGTTGGGTGAAGATCCGCGAGGAAAAAGGTTGGGGGATTTACGAAAGACAAGGAGTAAAACCAGAATGACGTACATTCTACTATTAATACCATTACTAAACGGAGTACTGGCATTCATCAGTTTATATGTCATTGGGAATAATTAAAGGTGGATGAGAATGGGAGATAAGCCTATAGAGTGGTAACAAGCAATTAAAAGAGCTTTAGGGTATTTGGAGTAAGATTTAAGAGGGAGAGAGGTAGCTATGGAGTTAAGAATGGAAGCTTCTGAATTCATGAAGAAAGTGCATGAGTTGGAGATGGAGCAGCAAGGAGCTATTAGAGCACGAGAGAGTTTAGAGAGAGGAATTCGAGAAATTACAGAGAGGAATGAATTTAATCAAGAAGCTGTAAGAATAGGAACTGGGGCTATTGAGATACTTAGAGAGGTTTCGGATGAAGCGGTATCCGAGGCTTACAGATTCCTAGAGCAGAGTTTGAATAGTGCATTGGAGAGAATGTTCACAAACACCACTAGAAGAATAAAGATACATGAGTGGACAAGAGGAAATCAGTATCCACAGTTGGAGTTAGAGCTATATGTTCAGAATGGGAAGACGAGAAGTTTAAAGAGTAATAGTGGGCATGGGATTGCTCAGATTGTGAGTTTACTGAGTATTTTAAGTTTGATTGTGCTGACGGGTAGTAGGCGTATATTGGTATTAGATGAGATTCTGAGCGGTATCAGTAAGACCAACAGAGTTATCATTGAGGATATTTTATGGACATTCACAGAAATTGGGTTTCAGTTTGTTATGAATGAGCATGGGTTTGTGCCTAAAGGAAGTAAGGTATACCATCTAGAGATGATAGGGGATGTATCTAGAGTTAAGGACACCTACATTGAGGACAAGGGAGTTTATCTAGATAGAAGTGAGGAAGATGTAGAGAATGTTGGAGTGTCAGTAGTCACTACAGCGGAAGATTCAGAGATTTTAAGTATTTAAGAGTAGAAGCCTTGAAGAGATTCGAGGCTTCTTTTACTTTATGGGGTTATTTTTCGACAACAAAAGATGCGTTAAATGCAAACAAAAGAAAAGAGAGTAGAGCGAGGGGAGTTTGAATGGGTATGAATTTAGATAAGATATTTGCTGGGGTTATACATTCTCCAAAAATAGGGGATACTCCTCTATACACTAGAATAGACAATGTGTATGAGGAGAGTAAGAGTGAGAAGTGGTTGAAGGCTGCTGGGAGGAATTTTAATAGTCCTAATAATATTAGAAGAGTATTTATAGGGAGCAGCAAGGTTTTGGTGCAGTTTTATAAGCCACCCATAAGAAATGGAAAAGCTTCTACAAATGGGAATTGGTTAGAAGTAAGTTTGGGAGAAGATTTATATGAAACCACAAAGAAGTTTATTGGGTATAATCAGGAGATAAGACAGTATTATATGGAAAAAGCTATAAATCCTAAAGCTATTGAGCCGGAGAAGGTTAAAGTGCAGGGGTTGGGGTTAAAAGTATTTTCAAGTCCTTGGGTAGTGTCTAATATTGAAGAGGTGTATTTTGATACCAGTGTACTTCTTTCAGAGGATATTAGAGGGGCTATTCCTGGGGCCCAAGCCGTTTTTGAGGGTTGGGTAGGGGGAAAGCTTCAGGGAGTAATAAATACGAACCTGGGGAGGGATTTGTTCTTTACAGCCAATGGGGTGAGTGAGAATGATTATAGGAAAAGGTATCCTAGGTTAAGGACTATTGGAGTGGTGAGTAATTTAGAGAGTTTATTTGGTGGAGTGGACCGAGAGTTTCGAGATGGTATATGGATGACTAGTAATATAGGAGTGCGGCTATTAAAAGATAGTGGAGCTTCCTTCATTTATAACGATTTAGGGAAAGACTTGAAGAATTATAATCCAGCATTTCACTGTAGAGATGGAATTTATGTATATGACAGAGACATTTTAGTGGAATACATCGAGAGATACAAGAATAAAGCTTCCCAAGGGACTTCAGAGAAAAAACAGGAAGTTGTAGAAGTTCGGACGAAGAAGAGTGCTTTCGAGGTTCATTTAGATAAGATAAGAGAGCTTCGTGGGGATGCCTATGTACTAAAAGCTCTAATCATTGGGTTAAATGGAGTAGAGAAGAGTGAAATAGAGGAGATATTCAGAGCTATGAGTTCTGAGGGAGAGGTTATGTACCGTAAGTTGTTGAAGGGAGAATAGGTAAATGAGGGCAGAGCAGAGAGTTTTAGATTCCACAAAGTTTCTAGAATTGGGAGAAGAAGAGAGGTTTAGTATATTAAGTGTACTAGGCATTCTTTCGGAAGCCCTTCAAGAGGGTGGAGATCAGGAGATAATAAAGTTAAATAAGGAAGCAGCAATTAAGCTGCTATCAAAGAACGTAACCACATGGGCTATGATGGAAATTGCCAGTGGTGAAGTAGGTGTGGTAGTGGAGATGTACCCAGAGTTTCAGAATGTATTCAAGAGTGAGATTTCGGTAGCTAGAGCTGTGAAGACTGTAGAGAATATCACTGGAATAAGTGTGTCAGCCTATGCTTCAGTAGAGGAATGCTTAGAATGTATAGAGCAGTTTAATGGGGTAGAGGAAGAAGAATACGAGGAAGGATCCTACGGAGATTTCATAGAGGACGAAGAGGGAGATATGGGAAGCTCTGAGTTTGAAGGGGATGAACTATCTGAGGAGATTGAAGAAGTTGAAGAGGAAACTCCTATAAAGAATGTACATGTTGATGGGTATGATGCTGCTATTCATGGGGGTTTTAAAACACAGATAGAGGCTACTCTATTGAACACCTTTGAGGAAATGTACGGGAAATTCTTCAATGGGCAAGAGAATATAGATGGATTTATTCTACCGACTGGGGCATTAGAAATTAATAAGAACTTTCAGGGGATACTGAGGGTAGGGAAGAAAGCTAAGGTAACTCCGAACACCATATCCAATGCCATCTATGAGGAATTTTATAGAGCGTGTAGGAGTTGTGGGGTAGAGATAGCTAAAGAGGTGGAGAGTGACGGGGATAAGATTATGCCTTATAAATTCAACCCAATGCTTCAGTTAAGTATCGCCAATGGAAGCATGGCTGGTGGAAGACCATTCCATAGTTGGGGCGATTACAAGGAGTTCATTCGTGAAAGGGTATTAGAGAACTCCCAGAGATGGGCTATTCTAATGGCTAATGTTGGGTCATTGGAGCCAGTTTATAAGGCGATGAGTGGATATACTATGAATCTCATGGTAATTAACTATAGAGAGGGATTAGGGAGCCAGATTAGGTTTAATTGTGGAGATAACAGTAAGACTCAAATGGTAGCCGAAGCTTTTGTGAGAAATCTAAAGGAGAGAGAAAAGACTCATAAAGCGTTAGCCATGGGGAAGATGCTGGTGAGTTCTCCAGTAATATCTGGGGGGAAGAATTGTGCTGTAATATCTATATATCAGAACATGGCAGGGTATCAGAGTGTACCGACATTTATGGGGGAACTGCTTTATAAGATGCCAGAGGGGCATTTCAAGCCATCTATTAAAAATATGATTATAGGAAAGTCCTTGAATAACGATATTGTGACTGCTCCCTTTACGAAGTGGATGCTCCCTATAATAGCTGGATCGAGGTCTGGTAAGGGAGTATTAACTCTAAATATGCTACTTAATGTAGTAGGGACTGGAACACCTTTATTTTATCTAGATGGTAAGCCGGATATGGCAACTCTTCTATGGGGTCTGATGGGAAGAAATGGGATAGACAGGGCTGTGGTAGTGGATTCAGTAGGTTATGAGGGGATAACCCCTATTGATAAAAAACCTTATAGGGCACCCTATAGAAGTTCAATAGGAAAGAGTTTAGCCAGAGAGGGAAATAGTGTAATCATTGAGAATAACATTACGGCTTTTATTTATTTAAAGACTATGTTGGCTATTTACTTGGGACTAGAGTATTACAAGAACCACATGGGAAGTACCTATGGAGACCTCTTTGTTGTATTAGATGAGATGTATGTGACGTTTGTAGAGAAGGTAGAGAACATCTTCTTGGATATGGAGATTGCCAAGAAGAAAGATAAAGAGATGGCGGGAGAAGTTAAAGAGATAGAGGGTTGGATCCATGGGCTTCTCAATAAGTATTCAGGTGGAGATGCTGGGATATTTGGAGCTGGGATTAAGGCAGTAGCTCTAACACAGTGGGCTAATGCAAATATGTATAAGACATCCTCTACTACTGTAAATAACTTCTGCTTAAGTTTCTTGCTGAGAAGGAGTGTGAAGCTCTATGGAAGACAGGAAACTGGTGGGGGAATGTATGGTGTATCCAGTGAGAAATGCAGCCCAGTAAAATTTGACCTCTATGATAAGTACTTTCATTTTGGTGTGGGGGTATCAAACCATAATACATATGATACATTGAAGACTTTCAAGCCATTACTTGTATTAAATGAGAATGACTGTAAGGAACTAACCGGAAAGCCTCAGGATGGTGTGTTTATAGATGGTGTGATTGAGAGAATCAAGGACTATGTAGATGTACCGGAATTTAGGGCTAACAATTTTTCGGATCCTGAGTTTGCACGAACAATAGGGTTTGAGGGAGCTTTAGAGCAGGTAGGTAGATTGACCGGAAGTGACTGGAGAGAGATGTTGGGGCTATCACTTACCAGAGGGTATGACATATTAGATGAGGCTTTAAGATTCTATGGTTTGGTGGGTGTAAATGGTGTGGACACTGTGTATGACTACCTAACTGATGCACGATTAAGTTCACTGGCATCTGTGGATGATATTATAAGAGGGAAGGCTAAGGGGAGAGACAGTGAAAAGGGTGAAGAACACTCCAAAAGCATGCTGGGCGGAGTTCTTGTTGAAGAAGATGGGGATGAAGAAGTTATACCAATGGGGCCAGTGGTTGGAAGTGCTGGAGAAGTTGAGGATGCACCTGTACGCCAAGAGATGAGTAAGGAAATGAGGGAGTTCTATGAGAGAAAGAGGCAGAAGAGTGAACCTCAGAGAGTAGTAGATGAACCTCAGAGAGTAGTAGAGGGAAATCCAATTAGAAATCACGAGCCTAAGGAGTTTGAAGAGAGCTATACTGCAGATAATGTGGTGCCTTTTAGAAAGAGAGAAATAGAGACAAAGCCGGAAGAGTTATACTATGGTGAAGAGAAGCCAGCGTTCACGAGGGAAGGTAATGTCATCAGGTTGAACAGAGAAGTTGCTGATAATGAGGACAGGGTAGAGTTCACGAAGGAAAATTACAGGAGAGCTGCTATTGACTATGGGCATCCAATAAGTAAGGTATCCAAGTGGTTTAGTAATACAGCTGCTGGGGCAAAGTATGAGATTCAAAGTAGATTCAAGTTTCTCATGGGTAAACTGGATGAGGTGGTGAAGCCTAATTCGGTTACCAGAATGATTATAGGAGAAGAAGAGATCAGCTTAAATGGAGTATTCGTTGACATCAGTGGTTTAGTGGGTGGAAATGGAGAAGCAAGATTGTGTGATATCATTTCATTTACGAAGATTCTTAGGAAATATAAGAACCTAAAGGAAATGAGTATAGATCGTTCTATGTTAGAGGCCATGAGATATGAGTTTAGAGATATACCCAAGGAATTGTTCATGCTGAATAAATCATTGCAGGTGTTGGTGGTTATGGACGCTTCAGGTCATAGAGAAGTAATGAGAAGAGGTGAGAATAAGGCCTCTGGAATGGTGGAGAAAGCGGAGAAAAGTATGGAGTTCGAAGCTATGTGTAATAGTAAGAATCCAAGAGTGAGTGAGAAAGCTTCTGCAACCTATTCTAGTGTTCGGAGGGGGTTATTCAGTAAGAGTAAGAATGGGGCAACAAACTTCTTAGATTCTGTGACGAGTAAGGATAAGAGTATGGGAAGAGGTTTAATTAATGGAGTGGCTTCAGCTGGGTTGTTTGGGTTAGGTGTAGTGGTTTCAGTGCCCTATGCGGTATCCAGATTAGGGTCTTTGCTTAAGAGATAGGAGAAAAGAGAGGTGTGTATGCGTCTCTCTTTTAAATTGGCCTTTAAATACTTATTCAAGCCTTAACAGAAATAAAATTGATATGTGATTGAGTGTTAGATTATAAAAATAAATTATGGAGCATTGAGAAAGATTATTAAAGCATCTATTAAAAAATCAATGTAGCATCTTATAAAATAGGTGTAAGCATTCGAGGTGAAGAAAAGTAGGGAAAAAAGGTAGGTTCAGGAGTAGAGAATTAGGGATTTAAATGTAAGAGGGTGGGAGAGAGAAGTATAAATTAAAAATAGGGTGATTTAAGGTTTAAGAATTGGGAATGGTTTGGGATAAATTAAAAATAGGATGATTTTGGATTAGGGAGGAAGGAGTGCGGATTGGGGAAGAAGTATAGAAAATTTAGGGTGGAAAATGAAACTCAAATATAAAATATTTATTTCAAAGAGGATGAGAAGTGTGTACAATGGATAAAAGAAGAAAGTGGCATCATTATTATATCAGGTTAAACACTTTGTATGAGCATCTAGTAGACGTAGAAATGAGCTCTCAAAAGAAATAGAGTAAATTAGGTAAAATTTTATGTGCAGTTAGGAGAGATGGAAGGGCATATGTTTAAGAGATTGATAGAAGTAGATTTGAGCGAAAATATAAATAATAGGGTGTATGTAACCTTCATGGCTAGAGATGTAGAGATACGTTTCCAGAAGGACCAGGTCACAAAGTATATATCCTTAAATATGTATGACAGGGGAAAGTGTGTAGACGCCAAGTTGTTCGGTGCGAAGGATTATCAGTTGGATATGGTAGAGAATGGTAAAATTTACAGCGCTGTGGTAGACGTCAAGCCATATGAGAAAAGCCCCTTAGGGTACAGTTGTTTACTATATAATATAGATGTGAGTAAAGCTAACCCAAGAGATTTCGTAGAGTGGACTCCTGGAGTGGATTCTAGTTATGTTGTATTGAAAGATTATGTAGATGAGATTTATGATTCCAATTATGGAAGAATAGCTCACACAATATTAAATAAGCATTGGAGTAAGTTTAGTAAGTGGGTAGCTGCCAAGTCTATGCATCACGAGAAATTAGGTGGGTTATTGGTTCATACTGCAGAGGTTATGGTTATGGCGGATTCATTGATAGAGGTGTTTAATGGGATATATGGGGAGGATTTTATAGATAGGAATCTAGTATTATCTGCCATATTATTGCATGACGTATGTAAGGTTAGGGAATTGAATGTGGATACAGATACTGGTTCTGTGGAATATAGTGTTGGGGCTGCTCTTACGTCTCACATTATGGATGCCATCAGTGAGGTAGATATAACTGCCTATGATATGGAGATAGGGATGCCAGATGAGAATGGGGATAAGAGTGTGGACCAGATTGATTTAGAGAAGGAAGAAGTAAAGCTTCTAAAGCACTGCATTGCCGCTCACCATGGTAAATTAGAGTATGGGTCTCCAATAACGCCATCCATACCTGAGGCTATGTTAATACATTTCATGGATAATTTAAGTGCTGAGATGTACCGATTTAATGAGGTATATAAGGAAGTAGAGGGTGGTAAATCATTCACTTCTTGGAGTGGTGGGGGAATGAAGAATTATTATAAGAAGAGTAAATAGAATTGGTGGGTGTTCTTGATAATGAATGTGGTAGAGGCTATGAGATTATTAGAGATAGAGGATTTCAGAGGTTTACAGGTTAAGGATGTAAAAAGGGTATATAGAAAATTAATGAGAGAGCATCACCCTGATAAGGGTGGGGAAGTTGGAAAGGCTCAGTTATTGAATGAGGCGTATATGATTGCTCAGGATGCTATTAAGAAGTTAAAAGTAAGTGAGGGAAAGAGTTCCCAAGCTGTTATAGTTATAAGATTTTGTGACTTGATTGAATTGTATAGGGGTAAGGAAGTTAGTGGGGTATCTAAGCACGGTGAGATATTCGTAGACCGTAAGAATATAAGAACTTTAAATACCTATGTAGAAGCTGAAATGCGTCTCGTAGTAGGGAGTTATGAGAGTAGGTTTAGTGAATTAAACAGGTGGAATATAAAGGATGAGTATGTGATACGCGGGTACTTAGACTGTGTAGACATCGGAAATGAGGTAGATGTTGTTGTTAAGGTTAATGGAAGAGAAATACCAATAAGATTAAAGGACAAGGTAATACTGGCCTTAAAGTATGATCATGGTATAAAATTAAAGGTAATTATAGAGAAGAGACGGGTTGGGGAAGATTAATAGAAGATAGAAGGTGATGTAGATGAATTTAGAGACACTTAGAGGGCTAGTTATAGAGTTAAGAGATAGGGAGGGTATGACCTTCCAAAATATAGCCGACACCATAGAGGAGAAATATGGGGTGGTGAGGACTAGACAGAGTATTCAAGGGATGTATAAGCGCGCTAAAAAAGATATAGAGAGATCTAAGAGTATAGATAGTACTGAGGAGTATTTATTCATTGGGGATGTTATAAATTTAGAGGCGTTAGGATATTTTTCGACGGAGATTCGAGATGAGTTGAAGTTGGTTTACTCTGATGTGAAGTATAATAGGATCCGAGATATTGTGAGAGATAATCAGAATGAGATAGAAGAGATTCGTAAAGGGATTACCGAGAGAGTAAGGGAGTTGATTCCTTATTATAATTTTTATAGGGAGTTGGAGTCCCAGATAGTATATAAAGAGTGGGGAGTGAAGGATAGAGCTCTTAGAAGATATGTTAAAGATGCTTATAAGGATAGGATAGTAAGTAAAGTTCGGGATGAACTTCGTAAGTTAGAGGGTTTTATAGATGATGGGGTAGAGGTTACTCAGCTCAAGGAAGAATTGAAGAAGGTTCAATATTAGAGGTGCGAAAGTACCTCTATTTTTTATGGAGTAGAGGTTAATCAGCTCAGGGAAGAATTGAAGAAGGTTCAGTATTAGAGGTGCGAAAGTACCTCTATTTTTTATGTTTATAGTAAGGAAATTTAGAGGGGTGAAAGCTTCTCTTTTTTTATAGCTGTTAATTAAAGAGGGATATTAAAGTAAATTTTAAAGGGAGCTTCTGCTAGTGTAAAAGTAGTTTGTAATTAAGTGTATTAGGAGTAGAAAGAAAGTTCAGTATATGCGTATAAAATCATAAAG
>Ga0075011_10000834_pt1 | contig 16422 bp, 14 predicted proteins | sample TARM_MetaG_T_14_FD_72354 | JGI IMG/M metagenome (GOLD analysis project Ga0075011, IMG submission 72354) | Freshwater microbial communities from Pennsylvania, USA, analyzing microbe dynamics in response to fracking - TARM_MetaG_T_14 | ecosystem: Environmental > Aquatic > Freshwater > River... | reverse complement strand
GTCAACTCTGACCTGGGCGATTACTGGCTCCGTCGGGCCTGCTCGGCAACACCTGCCTCTGCACATGCCCAACTGATCTTCGGCATGCAGCACCTGCTCCAGCAGCGTCCTGAGTCTCGCCCTGCTATGGGCCTGGCGATGATCGAACAGGCCGCCAAAACCGGCTTGCCGATCGCGGTCGTTAAACTGTCAGAACTCCACGAGAAAGGTTGCGCCCTGTTTGGTGCGTCCTTGAAGTCGGCCTTTCGCGTACTGGCTGAGGCCGCGGCGGCTCACCCTGATCCGTGGATCACTGAGGCGTATACGCGCTTTGTGCAGCGACATGCCCCGATCAACAACCTGCTGGACTCCTGAACCATGTATCAAACTCAGCGTGCACGACTGACAGCCCATCCGGGGTTCAAACTCACCCCCGACCAGGGCAATGCCATCCTGGCGCGTGCATATGCGCATGAGAGCTACGACAGCCTTGATGACAAACTCATTGGTCCGATCCAAGGGCTGCAACCAATCAGCAAACCTTCCGAACTGCTGACGAAAGATCCTTCCCATCAACTGACCGAATTCGTCCGGATGGCTACAAATCTGTCGATCCCAGGCCTGCCAAATGTGACTGGCGGGAGAGATCCCCGTGCGTTGGTTGCGTGTATGTACAACTTCACCAACTTCGACGCACTGATTGCCTATGCCCGCTCCGAGCCTGTCGATCCTCACTCTGCTGACCCGGCTATGCTCGCAAAATTCGAGCGTCGCCATGGCATCAAGGCCCCGGGCGAATACCTTTTTGGGCGCGGTTACGATCGACACACATACGTCCTGCGCCAGGATAAGGAGACCTTCGAACATTTCATCGATCAGGAGCTGAGCCTGACTAACTTGTCTGGCCTGCAGGTGGTTGTAGTTCGGACCAACCCAATGGGTGATCGACGGCTGAGCGGCCTCGTGCGTGACCTCGTTGTTCTGAAAGGCCCCCTGCAAGAGCATCAAAGCTCTCTGATCCTTGGCGCTCGCAAGCCAGACAGCCACATCGCCGTAAGCCTGATACCCGATGATGAATACACGTTGGAGCAGCTCGTTGCCGCTCACCTCGCCTCGCTCTCTCGGGACGCAGCCGGTGGCCGCACCCTCATCCTCGACGGTGTTCGTCTTGCTGGTGACGATGAAAGCCTTCAAGCCGGACTGAAGCTTGCTGCGCTACGCAAGATCAACTTGGTCATTGCCCAGGATGCGCCGGATGTTCGGCTATGGAACATGGCCGAGTCGCGCCTGATCTTCAGCGTTGACCGCGCCATGAGTGGCGAAGGCTCGCTCGAGCTGACGCTTGCACTCACCCAAGCGTCTACCTACCTGTCCCGTGCAAGCAGCAAGCTGCTGTACATCTATCACACGGACAGAGAAGGCGTTCGTTTCACTGCGATGGATCTGGTCTCTGGAAACGTGAGCCGCAATATCATCAGTCGTGTCTTTGGGGCTCCTCGCGGATGAGTCGCCTCTTGAGCTTGGCCGGCGTCGCGCTGCTTGCTTGCTCATCGCATGCCGCAGCCGCCATTCCAGTAACCCAGATCGATCGAGACGGATCAATCGCGGTGCGGGTCGAGGTTGACTACGGCTTACTCGATAGCTGTGAGGCTCGGGAAATCCCACACATCATCGAACATCTGGTGCTGGCTGAAACCCGCTATGGCCGCACCCCCGCTGACCTAATCGAAGCGCTTAATAAGCAGGGCGTGCGCATCACGGCAGTAACCCGGCAGGACTTCACTGAATACACCTTTGAAGGTACCAGGCAGAGCGCAGCAATCATCCAGGATGCTGTCTTGCAGACTCTGGGTCGGGCCTCGCTGCCTGAGAACTCGCTTGCAAGGGAGGTTTCCGCCATTCACTTGGAGACCGGTAGTGTAGGCGGCCCATTTCCTCAAGCGCACCCTTTCGAGCCCTGGGCTTACACCTACATCCCTGGCTCCCCCGCCCCCTGTCCCAGTCTGGGACATACCCCCGATTACTCCTTTCCAAAGGTCGCGGAGAGCTACCAGCAACACTACGGCGAGGCGGCATTCTCTCTAACAGTCGTGGCACCGGCCGGAAGCTTTGATGGGGCCAAGCTTGCCGAAGCGTTGGAGGCAGCCAGGCCGGGCGGTGTAGCCAAGGTTCCTGGAGCGCCAGCAGAGGTCTTACCGTTACCCCCAGTCACCCAGCTGGAGGCCCTGAAAGGTGAACCTGCATTCTTTGAACTGCTGATCGCCATTCCAGGGCGGAAGACTTTGCCTTCGATCAAGGCCAGGGAAGCTGCCGAGTCCGTACGCTTGGCAATTCAGAGCAAATTGCGGGTCCAGCCGGCCGCATATACCGCCAAGTCAGTCATCCACCAGTCCAATAGCGCGGGATGGATTAGCGTCACTGCCTACACCAACCTAGATGAAGTCGGTTCCTTGTCCGAGGAAATGCGAGAAACGGCACAGCAAGCCTACCGCGACAGCCTGAACCGCCCCGCAATGCTCGACCTCGTGTCAAACAGGGAGTTGGCCGAAAGGCCTACGCTTCACGGTAATTCATGGCAATATGCCATCGCAAAATCGATGGAGATTGGGGTAGAATTTCGGTTTCGCGACGCAAAACAGCAAGAAGGTTGGCCTTGGGTGGTGACAGCCGGCATCAGTGTGCTTATTATCTGGGCTATATTGACACGCGGGTATCTGCTCCGTCGTTCTGGAGCACGTGTCAAGACTCCCTTCGAGCAGATGGGTAGGTAAGCCCTATTTGACACCCCCCACCTCAACCTCTGCTGTGGTGCCGTACCATTTGCTCGCTTTATCACCCCGCTACAGGGCCCGCTTTCGAGCGGGCCTTGTAGTTTCTGGGCTAGATCGATGGCAGGTAGCGATCACTGAGCCCTGTGAGGAAGGCTTGTTCTGTAGAGCCTGATCCAGGCTCGAAGATTGAGATCCCGAGCTTTTTCTTGCCGCTGGAGTGGTCTGTCGACGCATTGACGACCTCGCCATTGAAAGAAAGCACGCTGCCGTCCTTCAGCTCCATACGGACAGTTACCCCATCGCCGATAGTCATGCGCTTCTCCGTCATCACCAGCATGCCAGCCGATGACATATCTCTGACGGTAGCATCAGACCAGCCTGAGAAAATGCTTATGACGCCCTGTGGCTTAACCTGCAGGCGCGTTACTTCGCCTTCTGGGATGGAGTAGCGGGTATGGCGCCGATTTTCTTGGCTCATTTCAGAGGAGTCCTTGTTTGTCTCATGCCAGCAATAACTGAGTTTGAGTGAACAAACTCAGGTAATGCCGCCCCGTATCATCGAGGTCTTATGTCACAGCTTTCCGGCGCGTTCTTCGCGCTCGAACTTCTGCCGGAAATCCTCAACGGCCATTTCGCCGATGTGTTCAGCCAGCTCTGCTGACAGCTCATCAGCATAGGTCATCTCGTCGGAGGTGGACTGATTCACCGCCTCTACCTTGTGCTTCTTCATCAAATCACGAAGCTCATCGAAGAAGGGGCTTGGCGTCCCCTTCGCCTTGGGAACCTGAAAAACATAGGTGCAGAACCGATTCATGTAGCACTCCGGGATTGGTGAACCTTCACAGATTGCCATGCCTCCCTCCCCGCCTCGACCGAAAATACCCCCACCAAAAATCTCTTTGTGTTTTGCAACAATTGGACACCTAGGCCGGGCTATTACAGGGAAATGCTACGGCCGGATTTCTCCATACCCATGGTCTACGAAGCGAAAAACCCACTCCCGTGGGATCTATCCAATCCGAAAACGATGCGAAGCAATTTCACCAGTAAGAGCTTCTACATCGTGATCGATGGCACGCGCAGTGAAACAGTCCGGCTCGCGGCCGAGCTCATCAAAAAAGCGATCCAGGAGTCACAAGGTGGCATCGTGCGAGGCCCCCTGGCACAGCCAACAATGCGACGCCGATACATGGTCCTGCGTGACCTCATGGACGACAGAGGGAACAGCATCTATCTCAGCCGAGCAAAGCGATATCGCAATGTCCTTTTGGTGCAGCAGCCCACTTCGATTGGCGTGAGCGCCTTGATTTCGCTGCCTATCCCCAAGAGCGTCAATGTCCAAATTCAGCCCTACGAGTCGCAGTTCGAACTCAAGGAACGGTTATGACCCATTCAAACCACAACTCGCTGGCGTCGAAGCAGACTCAGGTGCTCGATACCCCTGCCCCGGCATATTTCACCACCTCCCCGCTTCTGGAAGGCAGCTGGGCCAACTGGCTTATCAAAGCATTGACCCATGGCCAGGCCATCCAGGTTTCCCACGGCGGGGTTCTCCTGCCAACCGCAACGGATCTCTACATCGTTATCCGCGGCTGTGTAGTCGTCACCGGCGTCGAGAACAACGATTCCTCGATGCCCCTGTTCGTCACAGCGATGAAGCGTGGCGATCTAATCGTTCGGCCCCGGTATTCACCGATGAACTTCAGCTACACCGCAAAGGGTGACGTTCAGCTGCTCCATGTTCATGGCCGCGGATATCGAGAGTTCTTCGACGATGTTGAGAACATCGAGGCGGGGCTGATGGCCACCGAACTGACACTTTTGGCTCGGCACGGTGCAGCTGCGCATGCGCTCGTCCAGGACGAAAAGGTTCGGCTGCTTCAGATCGCCCAAACACTCGCTGAACATCCGGAGTCAGCCCGCGCTGGTGATGGCGTCATGGTTGCCGGCTCGAAAGAAGAGCTGCTCGGTTATGCCGGCATTTCTAATCGACGGATCGGTGCCCGGGCATTCAAAGTCCTCGAGGAGGAAGGCCGGGTAATTTTCGAGGGCTACAAGAAGTTTATCTTCCGCAGGATGACCTGCTCATGAAGCCGAGGCAGACCATCAGTGTGAGTAAGCTGGCGTTCTACGCAGAGGATCCGGCGCGGCTCTCTGCCGCCCGCGGGAAGGCGTACAACGCAAAAGCAGCAGCCATCGGCGAGACCAAACACAATGCTATTGGTCGGGCTCCAAGCAAGCTGCTGTACGTCGCAGCCGCGATCGCGGCGGTTCTTGTTTACTTGTGGGTGACGCGCTAAATGGACGCTCTTCTGATCGGCCTGATTCTTCTCTTTGCCGGCGTTCTCTACTGGCTGTCTAAAGGATCATCCCAGCGCGGTGTGCACTCCAACTTCAAGTTGGATTCCGGCCGCTACAAGCTGCTTGGTACCGATCTTGGAGCTCAGGAAGTCGGGAGCATCTTCCTGAGCTACGCCGGGGTGAACGGAAAGCCTGATGCAATCTTCGAGGATCGAAAGAAGCCTTGCATCATCATCGGAGAACACAAGGCCAGAAAATACAAGGCCGGTGTTCGGCTCCGGGAGTACTACCAGGTCGTGCTGTACATGGGGATTGCTCGACGCAAGTGGCCTTCGCATGACGTGAAGGGGCTGCTCTCATTCGACGACAAGGTAGTCTGGGTCGACTTCGACAGCCACGTGTTCCAGGCTCTGCTCGATCTCAAGCCTGAGGCGATCGAAGGACTCAGAAGCGGGAAAGCAAGTAATCCAACTCCCCTCCACCGTCGCATGAGCGTCAGGCTGCCGGGCGGTAAGCGCGCAGCCTGATTTTCCTGCTGCCCTTACTGGCCGTCGATCACCTTCGACTGGATCGCCTTGCTATGTCCTTGTACGTGCTGGAGAGCTGCGTACTCGTTGAACAGGTGCTCGCCTAGCTTCCAACCAGGATAGGCAGCCACTGCGCCTGCGAAGGCGAGAATGCACACCTTCAAAATGGTGACCAGTATCCTCAAAGCCTGAAAAGCACTCGCCCTGATCATCGACATAGCAATCTCATCAGCGTGGAGAGCAATTTTCACTAGGTCACTGCGCTTGAATTCAAACCGGCCGTTTAAGATTTTCATGTGAATACTCATGTGAGTGTTTGGAAATAGTTTCCACTCCTCAACTTATGCTGCAACTCAAAACCCAGGCACTAGATCTCTAGCAGATACAAAAAGCCCAGCACTTTGCTGGGCTTCGGCTTTAGGCTACCTGTTGAAGGTGGTCAACAGCCGGGAAGTAGAGGACACCCTTGATTGGCAGGGTGATGCCGGCATCCTTGGCTGCCTGGCTGTACTCGCGCATTTTGGCCGCGTATTTCTCTGCTTCACGCTGGGCGAAGCTCTCCACACTCTCCCCTTCGCGCGGCGAGCTGGTCTTCCAATCTGCGACCCAATACACCTGCTCATCTTCAAACGAAAGATCGAGGATACGGTGAATCCAACGTCCGCCCTGGTAACTGCTGACACGCACTTCCTGGCCGCTGCTCTCGCGGCGCTTCAGGAGCCACTGGCCGGTTTTGCTTGCGATGGTTGTGCACAACAAGTCGACAATCCTGCTGACGGCCCGCGGCACTTCGCGGGAGGGATAGCCCTCGCGCAGCAGCATGGCCGAGATGGCCGCTGACTTGGCTTTGACACGTGCAGCGTCCCAACCTTCAACCCCTTGCTTGCCGATCAGCTCAACGACTTTGTGGAAGACGATGCCGTCGACACGGGCGCAGAAGTCGTCACCTTGAGTCTCCTTGGTGTCATCCGACAGATCAGACTCGGTCGGCATGTGCTCGGTGCTGCTCGCCGGAATGAACATTTCCCCTGGCAATGCTGGGCTGTAACCCGCCTGCAGGCGGGCTTTGGAGGGCACACCAAACTGGGTTTCTGCCTTGATTGGCATACCAGGTGCCATGTCGACAAAAGACTGCTCGACTGCTGGCCACAGCGCCTCGAGGAGCGAGCCCTTGGCGTATGAGCCGGACGTATCCTCGTCCAGCTTCTCGAAGGATGCATACAGGGTGCATGTTTTCTTCGCGCGGGTGGTCATCACGTAAGCCAAGCGGGCGATTTCTTCACGCACGCTTTGCTTCACCTTCGCACCCAGGAATTGGAACAAGCGGCTTTCGGGGGCATCATCGGCGACCAGCGATCCCGGGTTGGGAGCCAGCACGAAGGTGTCATTCATTCGCTGCCAGTGGAACAGTGGAGGCTCATCAGGAGCAGAACGACTGTTCAGGCCTGGGATGATGACGTGATCGAACTCCAAGCCCTTGGAATTGTGAATGGTCATGGCCACCACGGAACCCGGTTTTGCAGTCGCGTATAGGCTGGCCACCGCGCGGAAGAATGCCTGGGGCTTCTCCAGGCAACCATTCGCGGTGTGTTGCAGCAACAGACTGAACACGGTCAGCACGTCTTCGAGCTCGGTAGCATCCACAGTGGCAGCCCCCCCCAGGCTCGCCCAAAGGGCCTTGGATGCCCATGCCAGGTCTTCGCCCCGGCTGGAGTTGAGAACGCCGTTGTAGGCCCGCAGGAAGGCCTTGGCGCGAAGTTGCCCATCTGTGCTGAGGGACAGCATGACCTTCTCGTCAGCCAAGGCCTGTGAAATCACGCGATCACCACGAGCAACTGTGGCGCAGTCTTCCCAGGAAAGACCCACGAAGGCAGAGCGCAGGAGCGCAAGCCAGGAGGTGCGATCGCCAATGTGCCAAAGGGAGCGGATCAGTGCGATCACTTCCGAGACCGGTGCGGATTCGATAATTGGGTCGATCTTCTGCCCACTGACTGAAATGCCACGAGCTTTCAGTTCCGCCAGGACATGCTTCATGTGTGAGCGAGCGCGAACCAGGATAGCAATGGTCGAGGTCGGATCTTCCTGTAGCAGGGTGGCCACCTGCTGGGCTACCTCAATGCCCTCGCCGATTGGGCCCTCGCTCACAGGGCGTACCACGACGCCGCCCTCCCCTTTGCGCGCCGGTACCGAGCGAATGAACGGGGTGGTGCTCTTCGCGAACACCTGCTCGTAAGCATCGTTGTTCCACTCAACCACGCCCGGTGAGGAGCGGAAGTTCAGCACCAGCCGCTGCAGCTCCAGCTTGCGCGAGCCGAACGTCAGGGTGTTGACGATCTTGATGAACCATTCCGGGGTGGCGTTACGGAACAGGTAGATCGACTGGAAGATGTCGCCACAGAAGAACAGGGAGCGGCCGTCACCCTCAACCCAGTCGTCGACCAGACGCTCCAACAGCAGGTACTGGTTCGGGGAACTGTCTTGCACCTCGTCAACCAGGATGTGGTTGATGCGCTCTTCTTCGAGCAGTGCATCACCTACTTCGAGATCATTGCCCAATGCCTGAATCGCCCGAGAAGCCACTTCTGGGAAGTCGAGGGCGGCGTTGTCCTCAAAGGCCAGAGTTAGGTTGGCCAGCAGGTAACGCAGGATGATGGTGAAGTGGCAACACATGCGTGCGGAGAACTCAGGGAACGAAGCCTCCGGCAGAGCCTTGAGCTGACGCAGTGCCGCGGCATACTCAACAGCCTCCGGGGTGTCCTTCAGCTCCTTGAACAGCTCATTGCAGCGCTTGGTCAGGCTATGGCCTGCCGGGAAGCCGTTCTTTGCATTGACCATTGTGCGCAGGTCGCCATCTGCTTTCAGGGCGAACTCGCCGAAGCGAACCAGGAACGAGGCGTATGCCTCGCAGTCATGGACCGCCGGCACAGCGGAAGCCCAGTCGAAACCTTCCAGCGTGCCAGCTGCATCAGCGACGACATTCACTAGTCCGTCGATATGACCGTTGCGCAGAACATCCAGGGCTTTAGCTTTCTCCAGCTTGATAGTGCCATGCAGAGCGGCCTCCATCGCTGCAACATCGAGGTTGATCAGCTCGCCTGCCCATTGGTCGCGCTTGGAGATGAGGTTGGAGAACATCGGCACCAGCTTCTCGAACTGGTTTTTGGCGAAGCCCAACACCTCTTCCAATGCCAGACGCAGCTCAGCGGGAATGGAGTCGTCGTTGACTGAACCCAGGGTTTCGAGAATCGCCTGGCGGTAAATGAGGTGCGGGTCATCAGTCGTTTGACCGCCGCCCAGGCCGGACATGATGGGTGTCTTAGACGCCAGGTAGGCCGAGAAGCTATCGAAGGTCATGATGCGCAGGCGGGATGGGTTGAGCTGCAGGTTCCACCCCATTTCTGCGTCACGCTCAAGCACCAGGCGCGCCAGGTCGTAGAGCGGAAGTTCATGCGCACGATCGCCGCTTGGTGCAACGCCGTTGGCGGCCATGGCCAGAGCATCCATCAGGCGCTCTTTGATCTCACCCGCAGCCAGAGTAGTGAAGGTGATTGCGAGAACCTCTTCAGGCTTCGTGCTAGTGGCAAGGCACGCCAGCATGCGGTAGATCAGTTCGGTCGTTTTGCCCGACCCTGCCGGAGCGAGGCAAACGATGGATTTTCGTGGATCCATCGCGGCCGCACGTGCGGGGCCATCATGCGGATTACTCGCCGCAACTGCGGCGAGGATGCGATCAAGAACGGTGACCAAGGGGATAGAGGTAAAGGCATTCATGTTGGCTCTCCTGTAGATGGGCCCAGTGTCTCCGGCCTGCACGCGTGCCAGTAGGTCGGTGGATGCTCTAAACCTTAACGAGCCAGAGGAGCCAGATACTCGTAACCCATGGGGTAGTGTCCGATCTGCATCTCGGCATTGCCGCCGAGGAAGCCCTGCGCCATTTCCTCAAGTACCCGATCCCAGGCGTGAACCTCGTTGCCCCAGGCCTCAGCCGTGTCGACGTCGCCCTTGCGGGAGTTACGCGGCAGCAGCGCACCGGTGAAGTTGCTACGCACATGGATGCCCATTGCTGCAGGGTTGACCTGTGCCAAGGCAATCCCATCGAGCGGCTTGCCAAGGAGACTCTTGAAGTCGATGCGAGTCGCATAGATCGGTAGTTGTGGCTCGTTGAGGCTGGTGGCGTTCAGGCCCTTGAAGCGCACAGTTGCACCGGTCTTGTAGTCGATCACGATATCGCGGAAGTCCTCACGCTTATCGTCAAGAAAGATCCGATCATGGCGGTCGATTACAACGGTGACCGGAACTCCCCAGACGTCGATCTCGTGGCGAACTTCGAAGCCGATTACCTCGAACTCGAGCTCACGCTTCTTCTCCAGCTCGAGCCAATCCAGCGTCAGGCTGAGCAGACGCATTTTCTCCAGCTGGATGATGCGAGACCCATAGCGCCAGACCAGCATGTTCAGACGCTTTTCAGCTGCCTCTGCAACTGCGTTGAGGACCTTGTCCGTCAGTTCATCCTGGTCCATCGCCTTCAGGGTCCAAGAGTTCTTCACCTCGCGCCAGAAGACCTCCAGCACCTGGTGCACAGTGGTCCCTTGAATTCGCGGATCGAGACCGACGATCGGTTCCGGGAACTGTTGGGCCTGCAGGCGGTGCTTGGCGAAGCTGAAGAACGGGGCTTCGGCATAGTCCTTGAAGATGGCGATGCCACCCTTGAGGGTCGCGATCTCCTCATCACCTACCTGAGGCACGACCTCCTCTTCAAACTGAGTTCTGTCCAGTTCGCCAACCAGATTGTCGATGAACGCGCCCCGCCCAGCTCGGCTGGCCGCACTCTCTGGCCACGCGCCGAACAGATCGCACTGGCCCAATGCGACACCCTTGTCGGCAATCTCTGGGCACGACACGACCACTTCGCTGCCAGTGCGCAGCAGCGCGTCGACTACCAGCTTCGCGCGCTCAAGTGCCAGCTCACCGTTTGCTTCGGGCACGCCGGCGGTGGCCTGGATCTGGGTCGGGATGAATGGGGACGGGCTTGCCGGTGCCGGCAGCGCCGTGCTCGATGCGCCGATGACCCAAACCTTCTCCCAGTGCAGGCCGACAGCCTCCTCGAAGGACATGATGGATACCGGGGCCTGGTGAGAGATCCGCGGCTGAAACTGGCGAGTGTCGACGATCTCCCGAAGCCACATGAAGGCACGGGTATAGCTGATCGAGCCGAGCTGGCCGTCCAGGGTGCGGAACAAGGTCAGAGCTTCGTCCCAGGCCTTCAGGGTCTGGAAGTTTGCGCTGTCCAGCTCGCCATTGCCCGGCCACCCCATGATGTTGAGTACTTCGGTGAACTCGGTTGCCCAGTCAGACGGGAGCAGCTCCTGTTCTGCAGCGCGGCGTGCCATGACCTCGCCAAATCGCTCACGGAACGACGGCGCTGAAGCCTTCTTGCAGGCTGCCATAGCTCGCATGAAGTCCTTTCCTCCCATCGACAACCCGAGGTTCTCGCGGATCCAGATGTCCATCACCGCGCGATCGGAGACTTCCGAATCCGGCGCGTAGATCCAGCGGCTGCGCAGGATTCGGGAGAACACCTCGCTGTCGGCTTCGTCGCAGGTGATCGACAGCATGTCCATGGCCGTCCGAATCACCGGGCGGGCACCGAGTGCAGCGCCGCTGGAAACATCCCACGGGGTTTTCATCTCCAGGCCATCACCGTTGGGCATCAGTACGGTTGGCGCGGTGATAAGGGACAGCGCATCGATCAATGGAGCACTGTGCTTGCGGATGTCCGGAACCAGAATCGCCATGCTAGGCGCACTCAGCGGGGCCTCTGCATACGGCAGCAGGTTTTCCGAGACCCAGTGGGCCACCTCGGTGTACTCGTCGGCCTGGCTGTGCGGGCGAACCAGACGGGCTTCGGCCGGCTCGAAGGCGTGATCAGCAAACTCCACCGAGCAGCCGTGCTGCCGTACCACATCGAACAGCTCACGCTCAGCCGGGTTCAGCTGCAGGATGCCTACCACGAGGATCCTCTCCGGGACGGTAACCTCACCCGCCTGAATCGCCTTCTTCAGGAGGTTCGGCAGGTGTGCTCGGTAGACCCAGCCGCGTTTAGCACACACCTCCTCGATCATCTGGTGCCACTGGTAGAACACCTCAAATTCCGGCTTGAACAGGAACTGCTCCCGCTCCACCGGCAGATCGAACTTCTTCACCAGTGCGAAGGCTTGGTTAACCTTACGTGCAGTGCTGGTCGACGAGATGATGGTTTCCGGCAAGAGGCCGGAAGAGTCGGTCACTGCCTTGGTAACCGCCAGCTCTTGCACAGGGTAAAGCAATTGCTGGTTAGGCATCTGGCTCAGCCAGGTTTCTTCGATCCAGTTCGTCACGGTATGCACCGGCGTTTTGTCGAACCACGCCTTCGCGCCTCGGGCTGCGTTGATGCCAGAGATCTGCATGCGTACGAAACGGGCTACGCGCTCAGTTGACGTCAGTACGACTGTCCCGTCTGTCAGATTGGTGAGCTGCTGATTGAAATCCATGGTCGTTACCTCTCAGTTGATGAACTCATCGTAACGACGGCTACGCGTGCCACCAGGTAGCTGGAGACGGATATCAGCAGCGCATTTTCAAACCCCGTATCAGGTCGTGAATCGTGCTCCAAAACCCGGCTTTTGGAAGGCGGGCGACAGGTGTCGAGCGATACGATTCCTGCGTATCTTTGGAGCCGAGGAATCACATGCTCAGAACATTGAAAGCCACACTCGTAGCGCTGCCACTGCTCTTCCCTCTAGGAGCGAACGCCGAGGAACTCGTGGTGGGCAGCTGGAACGTCAAGCGCCTGGGAAGCGATCCCCAGCAGTCGTACCAGGCCCTCGCGGCCGTCGCTTCGAAGATGGACCTGATCGCCCTGCAGGAGGTGATGACGACACAGGGACTGGATCGTTTAGAGCTGGCCCTGGAGACGGCCACTAACACCCCTTGGGAGCGTCTGGAGAGCCACCTCATCGGCTCTAGGCAGTACAAGGAGGCGTACGCATTCTTGTATCGCCCGGAAAAGGTCCGTTATGAGGACGGAGCGGTTGTTTACCTAGACCGGCAGAACGTCTTCTTTAGGGAGCCGTACTCCGCCCGCTTCCGCACTGCCGGCGGTACAAGTTTCGTCCTGGCAAACATTCACGTGATCTACGGCAACAGCACAGAGGAGCGCGCCCGTGAAGTCTCGTCGCTGGCAGACTACTGGGATTGGCTTGCTGAGGTGTATCCACGGGAGGAGCGCATTCTCGTTGGTGACTTCAACCTTCCCCCTTCACACCCCGCTTGGGACAAGCTGAAGCAAAGCGCCGTCCCACTGATCACACGAGGTGCTACAACTCTCGGCCAGACGGATAACAAGTACGCCCGTCTGTACGACAACATCTGGGTGGCCAGGGGAACGAAGCTTGGCATCAAACGGTCAGGAGTGGTCAGGTATCCTCAGATGCTGAAGATCAGTCACCAGGTAGCAAGGGAACGAGTTTCCGACCATGCACCTGTGTTCGCGCTCATCGGTGGGCAAGGCGCAGCGGGCCAGCCTGTTGCACAAAACCAGGTTTTCGCAGCGCCGGAGAGGATGAAGCAGGTCGGTTCAGCTCTTGCCTCTTCGAACTGGAATGGAAAGAACACAGCTGGGCCGGTGAGGGGTAACAGCAGAACTTTTCGATACCACGCTCCCGGCTGCCCGTCATACGAGAGCATCTCGTCAAAAAATCGTGTTGAGTTCGCAAGTTCCGCTGCCGCGGTTAAAGCCGGCTATTCGCTAGCCGGAAACTGTCTGCCCTGAAAATCAGAGGCCAGGTTGGCGCTAGAAACCCCAACCTGGAATTCTCTTAGTGCATGCCTTGCTCATTGAAACGGCCGCGCCGGGCCATGTAAGGCTCAGCCTCCTGAGCGGTCAGTTGTCGCTGCCCAATCAGCATGGAGGCCATCTGGGCCATATTCTTGCGACCTTGCTTGTCCATCTCGCCAATGAGCTGGGGGAAGCGCTCCGGGCCCGCCTCGATAATCTGGCGAACTGAGTGGGTTACCTCAAGGGACTCATACACGGATACCGGAGAACGAGTTGGATCGCCGAAACGGACAACATCCTGCCAGTGAATGCCGCGCAAGGCGCTGGGGAGAATGCGGGAGAGCTTCTCGTCGACCAGGGCATACAGCCTGTTGATGGTGTCAGGGCCGCTGTCGGAGTGAATGGTGGCCACCACGGAATGCCCCGTCAACGCCGCTTGGACAGCGGCGTTCGCTGTCTCAGGGTCACGGATCTCCGATACTCCGATCGTGTGCCGGTTCTGGCGCATGAAATCGCGGATGGCATTGGCGAACGAATCAACGTGGGTGCCTACTTCCCGCTGAATCACCCCAGGGCCAGAGAGAAGACCCTCGATAGGATCTTCAACCGTGCCGATTGGCCCACGGTCTCGCTTGTCCATGCGCTCAAGCGCTGAAAACAAGGTGGTTGATTTACCTGAGCCCATTTTCCCAGCAAACAGCGTGAGGCCCGATCCCTTCAGCAGGGAGAAGATCATCTGGGGATCAAGGTGTAGGTCATCCCGCAGATGCAGGGCTTCGCTCGGCAGCAGGCGCATTGTGACGCCCCAACCATGTATCGAGTCGGCGAGGATGCAACGGTACCGGTTACCCTCGAAATCAGTGGTGAACATCGCTGACTTCTGACGACTGCTTGGCTTTTTATCTCCCATGATTCGGCCATAGAAGTCCTTGAGAGGGCCTTCAAGAAGTGTCGATCCGAACTCCCCGTTGTTGTTCCAGGCCTCGATACGTCTTTCGGTGAGATGGATGTTGGTGGGCTTGTTCGGAAGCGGAAGCTCACTGGTCATGTCTGGTCCTGAGCGTTGAAGAGTCTAGAATAGGCACATGGGATGTGACTGGCCTTGGAATCCTGCCCGTAGTTGCACATTCAGGCCACCCAAAATCCCCACGCGAAATCTCTTAATTTCTGAGATTAAGTAGTCGCATTCGATTACTTCAATCTGCAGGAACATCGCATAACGGCGTACCACTTTCTCCGGCTTTAAATGACCGGCTGGGTAGCCATTCCCGTTGTTTTCTAACTAAGGCCACCATGACTAGATCCAACGAATCCCTTGCCTGGCGGGCCCTGCAGCAAGGCGGGACTATAGTCGCCAAGGTCTAAGGGTAGTGCTGCGAGAATCCCGCCCCACCATCATGTGAGGTTGGGGCACACATCAGTTGAAAGGGGAAGCGCTCGCAGAGAAGAAGCGGCAGAACGAGGCATTCGGCTCGTTACTGCAGGATCTGCGCAAGCGTAGGAAATGGAACAAAGCTCAACTGGCCATCGAGTGCGAACTGGATCGCTCGACCATCAGGCTCCTCGAAATGGGACTCCGATCGCCTTCGTTGAACACACTCCTTCGTATAGCAGACGCTTTCGGACTTTCATTCGTGCATCTAGCCAGCCTTATCGAACACAAGCTGGAAGAGTCGAATGCACCAACCGATTGATCAAACTGTCAGAGATGGGCTCCTGCGCTACCAGAGCCAAGTCAGCATCCTCAAAAAGGGGTTCGCGCAGGAAAGCTACAGGGTCGCATCAATCCTCAAGCACCCAATCGCAGAAATGCTGATGAGGGACGTAAAGAGCCCCGATATCGCCAGGTACCGCGATGATCGTCTCGCACAGCCAAGCCGCACTACTGGGAAGCCGATATCGGCCGCGACTGTTCGCCTTGAGATGAGCTTGCTGTCGTCGATGTTCGACATTGGACTCATTGAGTGGGGAACCAATGACTCCAACCCGGTAAGCAAGGTCCGCAAACCGAAGTCGCCCCCAGGCCGAGATCGGCGTCTCCTTCCTCGAGAGGAGAGGTTGATCATGCGCTACTGCTCTAACCACCCCACGGGCGAACTCCAGTACATCGTGGCCCTGGCACTCGAGACGGCAATGCGCCAAGGTGAGCTGCTCAAGTTGCAGTGGGAGCACATCAATCTGAGGACAGGTATCGCTCATCTGCCAGAAACTAAGAACGGCACGAAGCGAGACGTGCCTCTTAGCCTGCGTGCACGCGAAATCTTCGCCAAGCTTGGAAGCAAGACTAAGGGCCGGGTCTTCAGCTACACCTCGAACGGACTCAAGTCCGCTTGGCGCATCATGTGCCAGCGCCTGAAAATTGAGGATTTACACTTCCACGATTTGCGGCATGAGGCCTGCTCCAGGCTGTTTGAGCTGAACCGCCTAGATATCATGGAAATCGCCTCCATCACCGGCCACAAGAGCCTTGCGATGCTCAAGCGTTACACCCACCTCAAAGCCGCAAGGCTCGTCAAGAAGCTTGAAGGCCACGGGTCACGTGGTCAGCAAGTGGTAATGAGTTATTTGATCCCATACCCGGCTGTCGTCGAATCGGACGCAGATCAAATACGGGTACGGGTCCTGGATTTTGAAGACGTGGTTGGAACAGGTGCCACGAGGGATGCCGCGGTTTCGGATGCACAGAATGCGTTGCTCCGACGACTGATGAGCGCGCTGAGAGAGAAATCGGCCATCCCATTGCCCGACCAGTACTTGGAATTGATCGATGAGGACAAGGTGTTCATGCTTGATCCACTGCCTCGAATGGAAATGCCGCAGGGGGAAGCAGCGTAACCTCACACTTTATTTACGCGAAAAGGTGATCGATGTTGAGCTGAAAGCCCCGCAGGCTGGGCATCTGATGACGATAGGATTGCCAATCCGGGGTGTGGTCTACAGGAGGAGGCATTGATGTCGGCGCTCGGACTCCTTTGAGCTTCAACACCAATTACTGCCTCGGTGCAAATGCCCTGGTATATGCCCAGAT
>Ga0075011_10000833_pt1 | contig 16435 bp, 17 predicted proteins | sample TARM_MetaG_T_14_FD_72354 | JGI IMG/M metagenome (GOLD analysis project Ga0075011, IMG submission 72354) | Freshwater microbial communities from Pennsylvania, USA, analyzing microbe dynamics in response to fracking - TARM_MetaG_T_14 | ecosystem: Environmental > Aquatic > Freshwater > River... | reverse complement strand
AACTCTTTGAGTATTGTTTCTTATCGTAAGATTATCTTCGGTAAAATCTTTGTTCCCGCTTTTTAATAATTCAAGTATATCTTGTGGCGACAATTTGGCCCGTTGTTCTTCTGTCAGTACGGAGCTTCCCAGTGTATTTGGGTGATGGCTTTCTGATTGCATATATCGTTCCTTTTTGAGTGATAAAACAACCGACCGGGAAAAAATGTTTGGAGGAAGAATATACAAAAAATAGTGCATAACAGAAATAGAAGAAAATTTTTGCAGCGGTAAAATTTACAACTGTTTAATTTGCCTTTCCATTGTTCCGTAACCGTCAATTCCGAAATGCATGTTTCGAATTGGATTATTCTGTAAGCGAATCCACGAATTCACCAAAGCGCAAAATCTTCTCACTATTTGCTTTATTGAAAAGTAAGTGTTCAAAATCCTTTTGCTTCTTTTTCAAATCAACGGTTCTCAATAGTTTGTCTGTTGCCTGCTTGAACTCTTGCAAATTATGCACTCCACAACGTTTTGAAAGAAAATCGTAATCGGGTTTTGCTTGTGACAATAAAAACATCAGGTCATAAAAATCACGTCCTTTGGCGCGGGCTAACATGGCAGCTATTTTCATGCTGCACAATACACCATCGGAAGGAACGGGAAACGGGAAAAAGAATCCGCAGCCCTTGATGTTTGTGATAACCGGAGGGTAAACGATTCCTTGGTCTTGGCTTTCAACTTTTATTAAAAAGCGTTCTTCCTTGTGTCCGCTCAAGCCCAAATCGAATAACAGTTCAGGAAAATGGATATTTCGCCTGAATGCTGTCAGCTTCGGGTTTTCCTTATCCTTTGCTTCTACCCGCAACCCTGAGCGTTCCAAAAACTGAATAACTCCGTTTGTCATTTCAATAAATTCGTCTTTCGACAAGCCTTTGCAGTCGAAATCCAAATCTTCGGAGAACCGGTCTATCCCTTTTGCCAAACGCAGGTTAGTTCCGCCGATAAAAGCCATCTTTTGTATGCTCGGCGTAGAAGAAAGGTAATCCAGAATCATCAACTGCAAATACTCTTTCAATATGTGCTTATCAAAGCCCGAATTTCCACGGATTAGCGCCGGAAAATAATTCCTTATCTGTTCAATTTGTATCATAAATCGTAAGTCTTAAAAAGTAGCTTTACCCGATGGTCAAGTGCTTTGCTTTGAAACTTGGCACAGTAGTCCATTAGTAAATCCTTGTTTAAATCATCTTGCAGGTAATTTTCATCCAACCGCAGTTCTTCCAATTCCTGCTCGCTATCGTAGAACGGATAAAGATACAGCAAATCAAGCAATGCCTTTTCGGGTGTGGCAAACTGTATGGTGCGGTTGTCTGCCATTGGCTTCAAATCATATCCGAACATCAGGTTTTCTTTGACATTCTTATAAGAGTATTCACCGAAGTCATTGGCGAAAGATGCTGTTTTTAGTGATGTTACACTGGTAATTTGTACCACCGCTTCCGGTATCATCCCGTAGAAAGACAAAGCCGTGTGCAGGCTGATATAGGACGGGCGATAAATCCGGTTGGCAAAATATAGTGAATAATCCGGCTTGCTCTTATATTCCGAAAAAGCAAAATACCCTTGACGTAACCGGATAAGATACCCTTTCTTAGTCCAACGGGTAAGGCTGTTCCGGTCAAAATCCGGCTGCCATGCATATACCTGATAGATATTGAAGCATGCCAAATCGAATAGCTGTTCCTTAAATTCCAGAAAGGTCATTTCTTTATTTTGTTTCTATTATGCCGCAAATATAGTGCATTTTAGAAACAAAACAAAATATTGGAATAGGTTAGGAGGATTTTTGTCCTGTCAACAAGACGGAAATAGGCTGTTTTTGTTTTGCCGATAAGACAGAATGCCTTTATACAGAACCAAGTGAAGAATAATTCTAAAAAATAAAACGTATGGATTTGATTACGAAAGATTCCGATGCCACGCTGGTATTGTTTTCATCCCTTAACAGGGTGCTGGAAAATGTGGAAGACATGGTAACGAACTATCGCCCGGTGCTGAACTATACAACCCACCAAATGAGTCAATATCTTTAGCAATTGTTATATCAAACTCGTTCATATATACATTTGCAAGGATGGCACTTATAGGTAACCCTTGTGGAATTCCTTTATGAGTGTAATTATTATTATCATAATCAAAATTGCCTTTTCTTATTAATCTTTTTTTTCTAATTTGTGCAATATCACAACGACGACAAAAAGCAAAAGCCCTTTTATCCCGAAAAAATTTCTTCTTTTTTATTTTTCTGGTTACTATTTTTCCAGATTTAATCTTGCAGATTATTTTATCCTTAAATAGTTCAAATAGTTTATCTTCATCTACATATGAGTAATTTATAATATTACGGTATATGGCATATTCAGCATTACTCATTGACGTTATATTATAAATTTTTTTCCATGCTTTTTTTTATAATTTGTGATCTAAATTATCGAAAAAACCCTTAATATCAAAGGTTATTACAGCAACATCTTCTTTATAACATTTTTCTCTTATAAAATCAAAAACATCTTTTGCATAATCAATATTACATTTATTTCCGTGCCTATTTCCACAAGGTATAGATCTATAAGCTGTAATACATTGACTTATTTTATTTTCATACAGAAATTTTTCGTAATATTTTGAAATTTTAAAAGCGTATAAAGAATAGATCGTAGAATCTAAATGAGTTGCATAACAAATAGGACGAGTTTTTGCTCGCTTAACTTTTGAAGATGTTGTAGTTGTTTTCTTATAGTGATATTTCGTTACATTTCTTTTAATTAATGGGAAAAAAGCATGATGAGCTATCTTGTCCTCATTTCTAACATACGATTGTATATCGTGTTTGTTTTTTGGAGACAAGGGCTCGCCTATATGAGCATATTGTTTTATTTTCAGCCAACTTTTATTTTGTTTCATAATAAATAGTGAGGAGAACGATCTTAATCGGAGTCTTTTGATTAACTTTTACAAGGTGAACTTCACAAGGCTATAAAAAAGCCTCACCCCTTATAGATAGAATAATCTTCATATCTTTGCATATACTTCAAATCATTAATAAATTAACAACAATGAAACATAATAAAGAAATACTCGTTACTCTTAAAGACATAATTCGATTATTTCTTCGGATTTCCCGGCTAAATGATCTTCTTCTGTATATACCTTTATCTCTTCAACCACTTTTCCGATAGTTGAATCTTCCTTTGTTTGGACTTGTTTTATACTTGGAGCCGACTGTGATTTCTTTACTGGGTTAATCACAATTGTCTCATTTTCAAAACGCTTTATTTCCCAAAGTTCAATGGGGAGATCTTTAAAATTCGAAGATTGTCGTTGGAAATCGGTAAACGACAGAGCCACAAAAATGACTTTGCTTTGCGACCAATCTACCTCATTACGCTTGAGATTATTCTTTTGCGATTCGTTATATTCGACAATAAAGTCAGCTTTGTATTCCAGCATCAAGTTAAGATATGAAACACCTTGATCAACCACGCTGTAGTTTCGCTCACGCTTGTATTCTATGATCACAAACGAACGATTTTCCTCATCAAAAGCCAACGTATCAATACGATTATTCTTGATGGTAAATTCGGATTTGATCAATTGATAACCCGATACCTGTTCTAAGTTATTTTCAACTATCTTCTGAATATCTTTTTCGAGTTTAAAAGGTTTTTCTTTTAAACTATTTAGCTGATTTTTATTTTGTTGGAATAATCTCATAATATTTTAATTCTTTTTCCCTCTGAAATTTATTCTTGCTTATCTGTTTTTCTTAAAATTCTCCGCTTGTTCAAAAATCTCAGTATAAACCTCGTCACGTTCTACCGGAGGATAACCATGTTCGTCCAATAAAAGGATTAACCCCACTTTTAATGCGGACTTAATATCCTCACGCTTGTTCCAATCAGGATATTGCGCTTGCAAATCAACTAGCTCTTTTACACCTTTAGCTAGCTCGATCATTTTTTCTTCCGGATAAGTAAAATCGTATTTAATACATAGTGATAGCAGAATATCGTAAAAAGCTTTCTCTTCGAAACCAATACCCAGTTCTTCTCCAGAGGAAAATTCTTTATGTGCTTCCCAAATCAGATTAGTTAGCTGTTCTGCCATTTCTTCGTAAACTTCGCTCCGAAGAATATCGTTGGTATCGCGTTGATTATATCGTTCAACCAAACTCTCCATTCTTTGGCTAAAGTCTATCCCTTTCATACGGTTTACCTTTTTCAGTTCGCCGATTACTTTCGCCAATAGCTTTTGCAGTAATTTGATTTTAGTATTAGGCAATTTGATTTTATCAATCTTCGCTAAGTAGTCTTCATCAAAAATATCCTGCTCGGTTTCATCTTCCGAGCCCAACTTAAATATTTCTTCTACACCATCACTCATTAAAGCATCCTTAATCATCTCATGCACCTTAGCATTCATCTGAGCTGTATCAGGTGCATCACCTTTCGTTAGTTTGGATACAATAGAGCGTACTGCTAAATAAAAATGCGTATAATCTCGTTCTTCTTGGGTGAGTTGCTCACTACCCGTGCAAATATCATAAGCTGCTTTCAGGCGTTTTACCAAATTCATAAAACGTGTTTCAAGCTCTTTGGTGCATTGCACATATTCAACAGCCATATTCAAGCAATTCAACTGCTCTAATGTGCTTCCAGAAAAATAGGCGGAACTATTGAACTTATGAAATAGTTTTGCAAGTAAGTCCAAATGATTTCTCACCACTACAAGCGATTGGACAATATCTTCAAAATTATCTTTGTCGCCTTTGTTATAATACGCCAAAGCCAAATTCATTTGCTTTTTTATTCCGATATAATCCACAACCAAGCCCTTGTTTTTGCCCTCAAATTTACGGTTTACACGCGAAATAGTTTGTATCAGGTTATGTTGTTGGATAGGCTTGTCTATATAAATGGTATCAAGGAATGGCACATCAAACCCCGTAAGCCACATATCAACAACAATAGCTATCTTGAAGTTTGATTTTTCGTTCTTAAATTGCCGGTCAAGCTCCTTACGGTATTCTTTTGTTCCCAGCAAGTTCCACAATTCTTTTTCATCATCTTTGCTACGAGTCATCACCAATTTAATCCGCTCCATTGGTTTCAATTCTCGCTTATCTTTATCTGAAAGCTGTGTGCCAGTTTCCGAAACTTTTTCTTCGCACCACTCGGGGCGAAGCGCAATTATATTTTTATACAATTCGTATGCAATTGGGCGAGTGCTACACACAAACATGGCTTTGCCTTTTACGGAAGAACCTTCGGAAATTCGATTCTCGTAATGAGTGACAAAATCTTCCGCCAAGGCTTTCAATCGGTCGGGGTCACCTAATATTACATTTAGCTTGGCAGATTCTTGCTTGCTTTTCTCTATCTGATATTCGTTAGCGCCTTCTTTTGCTACATCGTTGTAGTACTTTTCTATCTTTTCAAGTTCGCTATTTTTCAAAACGACTTTGGCTGCTCGCCCTTCATAGACTATACGTATGGTAATCTCATCGCGAACCGATTCGGTCATTGTATAAGCATCTACCACTTTGCCGAACACATCTAAAGTAGCATCAATCGGTGTACCTGTAAAACCGACATATACCGCATTCGGTAATGAATCGTGCAGGTACTTGGCAAATCCGAATGTTTTGGAAACGCCTTTCTCTGTTACTTTTATTTTTTGGTCGAAGTTGGTTTGGCTACGGTGCGCTTCATCCGAAATACAGATTACGTTTCGTCTATCAGTCAGCAACTTGGTATCTTCGGTAAACTTATGAATGGTTGTCAGAAATACGCCTCCACTTTCTCGTCCTTGCAGGAGTTCTCTCAAGTTCTCGCGACTTTCTACGCTAATCACATGATTGTCGCCAATATATTGTTTGGCATTGGTAAACTGTCCTGCCAATTGGTCGTCCAAGTCGGTGCGGTCGGTAATCAACACAATGGTAGGACTACCGAAATATTCGCTTTTCATTAATAATCGGGTTAAGAAAAGCATCGTATAGCTTTTCCCGCAACCTGTCGCACCGAAGTAAGTGCCACCTTTTCCATCTCCTAATGGTTTTTGAGCCTTTTTGATGTTGTCGTACAAGGCACGAGCCGCATAATATTGCGGATAGCGGCAAACTATTTTCTCATTTTTCTTTGATGTGTCAGGGATATAGATAAAATTACGCAATATATCTCGCAGTCTGTTTTTCTGAAACATTCCTTGAATCAAGGTGTACATTGAGTCTATTCCGTCTACATCTTTATTCATACCTGCAATTCTTCGCCAAGCATAGAAAAAATCGTAAGGAGCAAAAAATGAACCCGCTTTATTATTTATGCCATCGCTGATAATGCAGAAAGCATTGTACTTGAACAATTCGGGAATGTCGCGTTCGTAGCGGACGGTTAGTTGCGTGTAAGCATCGTGAATGGTGGCATCTTCGCGAATAGCGCTTTTGAACTCGAAAACCACCAAAGGCAAACCATTAATATATAATGTGCCATCGGGAATGCGTTTTTCAGAACCATGTATTTCTAATTGAGTTACAAAACGGTAGATATTTGCGTCGGTTTTGTATTCGGCTTGCGGTTCGGCAGCTACCGAAATTAAATCTTCCGCTGTAAAAGTCTGGTTTTCCAGCCCCGAATAGTCAATCAACTGAATATAAATGTCTTTTTTGTTATGTTCTTCCCGTTTGAGAATAAATCCGTCCGACAGCATTTTCATAAAACGCTTGTTGCTCTCGTACAAATCGGAAGCGGGAAGCGATTTCAGCTCCAATAGAATGGATTTGATTTCCGCATCAGTTATTCCATGATTGGCGTAACGCATTTTCATGAAATTGTGCAAATCGTCTTCTATCAGCACCTCCTCGGATTGACGGGTAAGCGTATTGCCTAAACAATGCGGATAACCTTCTTGTGCCAATAGTTCGGAAAATACTTGTTCGAATCTAGATTCTGTAAATTTCATAAAAATATTTTCAATTAAAAAGGTAAATTGTCATTTTCTTGATGGGTCCTTCCTGAAGAATCATCTTGAATATCTTGTTCATTAAATTTATTATATATTTCATTTAATGTTTCTTTAATCAGTTTAATTTTAGGGTTACTTTCTGCTAAATTCCCTGTATCCTCAAATTTTATTTGCAATTCTTTCTTTTGCTCTATAAATTCTGCCAACTTAGTTATAATCGCACTTAAATCAATATCCCCCTCAATATTTAAATCTATAGAGGGAAAAGAAATAGAACCGTCTTGCATATCAAAAATTATTGTAAACTTTGATTCTTCCACGATGTGTTTAATTATTATACTCATGATTGAATTACTTTTTTAATATTGTATTTTCTTGCCCGTTGTTCAAAGATATATTGTCCTCCGTCGAGTACACTACATATTTCTTTTTGATGTATTTTATTTTCTAAAATAAATTGTTGGTATTCAATTCTCTTAGCTTCATTAGAACACATAATAATATTTTCTGCATCGCCATATACAACAATTGACGGATTATGTGTTACTAAGAATATCTGTTTTTTAAATTTTAAATCTCTGATTAAATCAATAAGGTTTTCTGTTATAAATTTATTTCCTAAGTTGTCTTCTGGTTGGTCAATAAATATAATTTTAGAATTTCCCTTTTTTAGGATTGTTTCCAAATATTTTTCAGAATTGTATCCAGGAGAATTATTTTTTGAGTTACTTTCTTCAGAATATTTTAAATATTCAATTGGATAATCAAAGTATTCCAAGATTGATTTCAATTGCGTATTTATCTTCTTCCTTAGATTATCAGACGAATTATCAGGAAGATTTTTAATTCTTATTTTATTGGTTGCTAATTGAATCAATATTTGATATAGAGAAAGAGCTGTATCTGTGCTACTTAACCCTTCAACAATTTTTGATTTAACACCCTCTTTGTTTTCAATTTCAATCACAACCGTTACTTCTTCATCAATAGCGATTTCTTTTATAAAATTATAACTATAATTATCTAATTCAGAGCAATGCTGTTCTACACGAATTAGAACTTCAAATAATCCAAAAATATTTCTCTTCAATAAATGTAAACGCTGATTTGAGGCATCTTTTTCTCTTCCTTTCAAATCCAAAGTAGCATTTTTTGACTCGATAATACGATTGACCAAATTAATAAAAGAAGATTTATTTAAGTGTACGGATTGACTTTCTGAGAAAAATTGCTTTTTAGATTCTACTAACCTTTTAAAACTTTCTGTCAATTCTAATTCTTCTTCGGTTAAATTCCAGTTTTCATTTGTTTTAAACTCCTTAATGTTTTCAAGCAGAGACTCTACAATATTAGTAGATTTCTCAAATGATGATGTTTTGTCTTCTACCTGATCAATTGCTTTAAAATAATAGCTTGAATCAAAAATAGATTCAATATCTCTATTGTGTAGAGTGAAGTTTGAATTTAGCGTATCACACAATTCAGAATACAATTCAAGTAATTTCTCTATTGAATCGCTCAACTCTTTTTTTCTCGTTTTAAAATCGTCTAAAGCAACTTTATATTCTTCATTTTTTCCAGATTCTTTAATCAAATCTTTTAATGAATTGTTTTCAAAATAGTTAACTATATCTCCCTGATTTATATAAATTACTTCCTGTAAGTTATAGGAAATGGAAGTTTTATATTCACTATCTAAAAAACTTCGGATTTTAATATCAGAAGTATCTAACGAATATTTATTTAATTGATTTTTACCATTTCCTATTTTACTACCTAAAAGATTAAATAATAAGCTTTTACCGCTTGAACGCCCTCCAATTATAACATTTAAGTTAGGGCTAAAATACAAAGTAGAATCTTCAATTAAGGAATTGTTTTTTATCTCAACACTATGTAAAAAATTTTCAAATCGCTTTAAAACTTCGACCTCTTCATATTTTTTTATTCGTGATTTCGGGTCTATAAATGCGAATCTAATGGATTCAAACGTAGGTTGGCCTTTTATACAATAGAAGTCATGATATTCCCCGTCTTTATTTGTACAAGGATATTTACTACAATTATGGTTATCTGAAAAGTTAATATATGGGACATCATCTTTACCTTGAAAATCATACGTTTTAAGCAAGTCAAAACCTTCGTTATATTTTTGTCTAACACTTTCTTTAACTTTTTCAAATGCACTTGGCATCAACAAAACCATCTTTTGGCATAACTTCATATCATATCCTTTGTACGGATCTAATATGCTTTTCGTATTTCCTGCGTGAGGTATAAAGAAAAAATTATAATCACTAAATAAATCATATAAATCGTCAATTACTATTTTTCTTTCCGTTTCAGAAAATAATTTTGATGAAAATAAATCTTCAATTTTTTCTGATATAATTTTTACATCATCAATCGTATCGTTATCAAAAACAATAACACTATGGTATGTTATTGTTTTTCCTGATTCAGGAACTTCTATATCAAACTCACAACCAATTAAAAGCTTTGGATCTCCTTCATTATAATTGGTATAGTAGTTTTCATAAGCTTCAACATTGATTATATTATGATCTGTCATAGAAAATAATTTCACATCATTTTCTATTAACTTTTGTTTTAATACAGCTATATCAAAAATACCCTGATAATCATTAGTCTTCGTCTTTTTACTATAATCTGTATGTATATGCAAATCAACTTTAATCCAATCCGAATATAAACTCATAATCTATGTTTTACAATATTTTTAATTTTCTCCCTCCAACCTCGCCAATTTTGATAACATCAACAATTGCAACTGAGTAAGTTTTTGGACTTCTTCTTTTTTTGTAAAAATTGTGGATACAATTATATTAACTTTTTTTTGCTGCTTAATTAAAGTGGTTTCTCCTGGTGCTTCAAATATAAAATCTTCAATTGCATCTTTTGTAATCATTCCGACTGTTGTTCCTTTTGTTTGTTCTTTTATTCTATTTTGATAACTATCTGATTTTAAAATTTGGAAAATGAACTCATTAGAAAGTTTAGATTTGTTTACTACTCTGTATAAATTTGAGGCGATTACAAGTCTTCTCCCTTTCAAGTTTGACGGAATCATTGCAGGAAAACCAAGTATAGGCATGCTTTCAGATTGTTGACGGGTTGCAATTATAATATCCCCAACATCAACTATATGCGTACTTGGGATCTCATCCGCATATAAACGCATTCCACTCTCTAAAAATCTTTCAGTAAAAGAGACGCAGCCCATGCCTAATAAATAAGAGTTTCCTCTCCCTATATTTTCGCTATTATATGAGAATCCTCCTTTTAACTCGATCAAATCTCCAAGCCGATATTTCAGCTTCGTTTTATTAGAATTCAGAATATGCTTATAAATAGCCTGCGCGGTTTCTTCTAATTTTTGTATCAGTTGGTTATTTAGGTCTATGCGGTTTTGCACGGCTTGGTATTCGGCTACAATTGCTCGTTGCTTTTCGATAGAGGGAACAGGGAGTTGGAAATTGAGAAAATCCTCCCATTCCAAGCTTCCACGAACTCCTCCAACGGCATGAAAACAAGCTTCTCGGTCAAACTCGGAGCGGGAAAACCACATCATCAGATAATCGGGCAAAAGTTCTTTTTCGTCAACAACTTCGAAAACAGGATACGCTTGCGAAATTATCGCTTCATCATAGTTTTTTAGTAAGGCAACGGGCATTTTGCCATCTCGCCGCACTTGCATGGTGCTACAGGCAAATTGGTTTTTATGGATAATTTTATATTTCGCCATATCCGTTCCAACTATATTGGCTACAGAGGGAATAAATTGCTTATTAACAGTCAAGCCCAAAAGCGTAGCGACCTTTAAACCTTCATTCCTCACATCCACCTCCCGAATGTAATTACCGAGTCGTTTATAGCTTGATTTCATATCCCAAATTTTCAAACACATTCAACAACTCCTTCTTCGACTCCTCTTCGGCTTGCAACAAGTCTTTAAACTCCGCTTGCAGCGTTTTCATCTTTTCATCGAAATCAATGTTTTCATCCCGATTGAGAAACTGAATGTATTTGCTGGGAACTAATGAAAAGTCTTTCTTTTCTATTTCTTCAAGTGTAGCACTATAACAAAACTCAGGGCGATTAAATGCTTCCGCAATTTCTGTTTCGAGAGAAGTTTGCCAATCGTGATAAGTATCGGCGACTTGATGAATGTCATCAATAGGAAACTGCGTAAATTTCTTTTCAAACGGCTCGCCCATTTGGCGTAAATCCATAAATAGAATTTCTTTTTCACGCTTGCGGTAATGGCGTTCCTCGTTACCAACCTTTACAAAACGCTCTTTTTTATTGCGGTTCAATATCCAAAGCGTTACGCTTATGTTGGTTGTGTAAAACATGTTTTGCGGTAGCACTAAAATAGCTTCCACCAAATCATTTTCTATCAATTTACGGCGAATCTTGTACTCTTCGCCTCCACCGCTCAAAGCTCCATTGGCAAGAATAAAACCGGCTACGCCGTTTTCAGAAAGTTTGCTTGCCATATTCAGAATCCAACCGTAGTTGGCATTGCTCTTGGGCGGCACATCGTAGCCTCGCCAACGTGGGTCGTCAATCAGTTCGTCTTCGGCTCGCCAATCCTTTTGATTAAATGGCGGATTTGCCATAATATAATCGGCTTTCAGGTCTTTGTGCTGGTCGTCGGAGAATGTATTGGCGGCTTTTGCGCCTAAGTTGGCAGAAATACCACGAATGGCAAGATTCATTTTCGCCAGTTTATAAGTGGTATTAGTGTATTCTTGTCCGTAAATGGAGACTTCTCGCTTATTACCATGGTGGTTCTCAATAAACTTAATGGATTGGACAAACATACCGCCCGAACCACAAGCAGGGTCGTAAATAATTCCCTTGTAGGGTTCAATCATTTCGGCAATCAGGTTTACAATGCTTTTCGGGGTATAAAATTCGCCCTTTCCTTTACCTTCCGCCAAAGCGAATTTGGAAAGAAAATATTCGTAAACACGCCCAACAACATCCTGCTCCTTATCTTTCAGGGTATTTATGTCGCTGATTTCATCAATCAACGATGCCAATTTCGACACTTCCAAACCTAAGCGAGAGAAGTAATTGTCGGGCAGCGCGCCTTTCAGGCTTTTATTGTCTTTTTCAATGGTATGCAGTGCCGTGTCAATAATCAATGCCAAATTGTCTTGCTTGGCTTTTTCCTTGATATAGCTCCACCGTGATATTTCTTCCAAAAAGAAAACATTGCTCATATTGTAGAACTCGGGCATCTCCACATATTTTTCTTTCCCGTCGGCAATGAGTTTGTCACGGTGTTCCTCAAACTTATCACTAACAAATTTGAGAAATATTAATCCGAGTACTACATGTTTATACTCCGAAGGTTCAACGCTGCCACGTAGCTTATTTGCCGACTCCCACAGACTGACCTCAATGGGCTTTTCTTGTTTTTCTTTTGCCTTTTTAGCCATATGCTTATTTCTTAACTGCTTTTGTTTTGTGTTTTTCCTGTAAATTGACGAAATCTGTATCTGCTTTAATCTTATCAATAATTATTTTGACAACATTATGCATTTCTTTGTTTTCAGAGTAATCTGCCGGACATACAAAGTTTACGCGATTTTCATTGATTAACTTTTCAGCTGTTTTCTTTTTTGTAGATCCTGGTTTATATACGGCTATTGAATGACCTCCTTGTTCTTTTATTAATTTCATACAAGGAATATCGGTTTCTCCGTCTCCAAAGTAAATCATATTTCTAAAAGGAATAGCTCTATCTTTTTGAGCAACATATTCATTTATCTTCTTATTGTCACTGATTTCTTCAATACCTTTGTTGATTTTAAATAAGAATTGCGTCTTCGCTGTATAATCGACTGCAACAGCAGGCCAAACAGCCTTACCATCTACATCGTATAAAAAAGAACAAGCATAAATTTTCTTGAATTCTTTGGCTATTGAAGTACCTTCTATCATCTCGGTCAATCCGGAGGAGTTAATATAATGTTCGATATTTACTCCAATATTTTTCCCATAGTCATTGACCAGTTTAAACCACTCTTGAACACCGTTGAATAACTCAACCTCCTTTCCGAATTTTCGAAAAGAACTTCTTGACAATGAAATATTTTCAGCGTTCGCTTTTTGAATCATTAAGTACATATAGCATAAAATGCCACTTGCATCATGTTCCTCTGATAACTTTTTATTTTGCTCCCAAAAACTCTTGGAGTCTTTCCCTATTGCTTGAATAAATCCAAACTCTTGCATGTTTCCAGGAGATAAGGTTCCATCAAAATCATATATCAATGCGACAGTAGTCTTCTTTGTCATATCTATTTTCCCTCTTTATTGTTTGCAATCAAATCCTTCACATTCACATTCAACAACTCCGCAATCTGAAAAAGAGTCTCCAAACTCGGTTGTTTCCGGTTGCAAGCATACGCATTAACCATTTTGAAACTCTTACCCAGTTTTTCAGCAAGCCATGTTTGTTTGATCCCTTTTTCATTTAGAACCTCTTTGATTCGATTCATATATTAAGAAATTAAATTTGCTCTCAAAGTTAGGAAATATTGCGGGATAATAATAAGAATCATCCTCTTTTTATATATTCCAGTTCAAACTTTTGAGACAATTCGATTATTTGTTGGTTTGTGGTGACGAGTTCGATTGTGATTTTTTCGAGTTTATAAAGCATTGAGAGTGCCGCTTTCTCGGAATAATGAGTGTGAAGTAGCTTCACTATCTGATTGTAATTGACACCAATTGCACGGAATTGAGCATATAATTGGGTTAGTTTTGAGATATATTCTATGGCTCCTTTATCTGTTTTCACAACCCGAAAGGGTTGTTTAAAAACCCTTGCTTTGATAAATATAGCTTTAGCATAAACACCGGATTCTTCAAACATGGATAAGAATTGAGCATATTCCACATTCGAGAAGCGTACTTTTACGCAGTTCTTCGCTGGGTCATCTTTGGGCGGTCGACCGCCTTTATTATATTTCTCCATATTATTTGTGTTTAAAAAATTACGACTTCGGAGTAATTTTCCCCCGAACAGGGGCAAGGCTTTTGAGGGACTCAAAAGGTTTTGAGTGCCCTCAAAACGCACCTTGCTGTTAGCCGATGCTAACACGCATCTTCGATGCAGATGGCATAAAACATAGACAGGTATTGTTTTTATTACATCTACTACACTTAATGGATGTAGTGTAGCTATAATTTTCGCCAATATTCAATGTCTTCATCATACATTTTAAGATGATGAATCGCCATGTTCTCCATGAATCCTGATGCACTCATCCCTTTGCTGCCCAGTTTTCTTGCAATTTCGTCTAAGCGTTCTCGTAAGTCTTCGCTGATAAATACTGGCTTTCGGTGCGTAATCTTCGGAGTTGTAAGGAATAGTTTTCGGTATTCTCCAAATGCCGTCTTTCGTTCATTGAGCGTAGTGCGTTTCGTGGTTTCCATACCCGAAGTTGCTCCACCTGCATCATCAATTACATCAGATACCGTACTTTCATCGGTTGCATTTGGTTTGTTAGATTCAGCAGATATATCAGCATTATTTGTTGTAGTTGCTACTTCAGCTTCTTTTGCTATTTGCTCCGTTTCGGCTTTTTCATAATTAGGCACCAATGCTCTTGGTATCGAACTGGGATTGTTTCGCCTTTCTTTGTTTTTGAATGATGAAATGACGAAGTTGGCATCAAAATCACTCAGGTTTACTTCTCTCTCTTTTTTCTTCTCTTCCATGGGAATAATTGTTTTATAGATTAATACTAATTGCTGTAGTTAATATCTCAGTTTCATTAACTGTTGCAAATAAAGTAACTATTTGCGATACAATAGTATAGTGAGATTTTCATTCAGTATTCTGCACTAAATTGCACAATATGCATTTTTGCAATGCTCCGCAGGCGATTTTAGGCGAAATAAGTTCGACTTCGATGCCTCTTTATGCCAAATCGACGCCACTCACGTCCACCTCATTTTTTTATACCTCTTAGCCCAAATTATCAAATTATATTTGCCCCGAAAACAAGAGTATAAACTAAAAAACATAGTGTTATGAGGATTATTAATATTGAAAAATCGGTGTTTGAGAAAATGATGGAGCGATTCAACTCCTTTGCACAAAGGGTTGATATTATCTGTTGCAAAAACAGAGATAAGAGTATGGCGAAGTGGCTGGACAATCAAGATGTGTGTATAATTCTGAACATCTCGAAACGCTCGCTGCAAACTTACAGAGACAACGACACAATACCCTTTACGCAAATCGGGCATAAAATATATTACAAATCCGAAGATATAGATCGCATTATGCCTGTGGGCGTGCAAAAACAGAAAGAACTAAAATATAAAAGAAAGGAGAATCATTTATGAATGAGAACAATTTGATTACAAAGGACAACGAACAGGTTGTCGCATTTTTCAAGTCGCTCGACCGCATGTTGGACGGAATTGAGAATTTGACGCGGAATTACCGCCCCATGTTGAATGGCGAACGCTATCTGACAGATGCCGAGGTGGCTGAAAAACTAAAACTCAGTCGGCGAGTATTACAAGACTACCGAAACGAAGGACGTATTCCCTACTGCAAGCTGGGTGGCAAAATTCTCTATCGGGAGTCGGATGTTCAGCGAATGTTGGATGATGGGTATCGCGAGGCTTTCAGGTAATGTTTTATTTTTCTTCTTTTCAACCGATATACACTCTTGATATGGAGAGCTGAATAAACAAGGCTTTTGGGCAAAAATACACTAATCCGAAGGATTCGGAATATTTTTGTCAAAAACAGCGTTTAGCCTTGTGTTTCAACTCGGAATATATTTTTGTATATTGGTTGAGAAGAAGACATTATTTCCTACGCTTTAACTTTTGAATATTCTGCAATATCCTTGACAGCGTTGGCTTCAATTCCTTTTTTGATGGAGAATTGCCAAAGAATAGGTCATCCAGATCGACACTGCTACAAGCCATTATATCTTTTGTCAGCCTTTCTGCTCGGGAAAGATAATTGTCTTCATCCTCGCAATCAGAAGCTAACACGCCATAATGTATAGTCAGGTCATGAGAAAACCTCTCAGCTTCAAGCAGAATCCCATCATAAGCCTCTTGCGATAAATCGTCGGTATCCATATTTTCCCATTTTACGGTGAACGCCACAAAGCTAGCAATTATTAGGCAGATACCACCTAAAAGCAGAAAAGCAATCCGGCATTGACACCAAATTGCTTTTCTGAATGACTATGAGCAAAGAAGGACTACGAACCCAACTTTTGCTGTACATTTTTCATATCTTCCAAAATCGTATGATCCATTACTTTTGCATAATGCTGAGTCATTCGAGTAGAGGAGTGCCCCAGCATTTTAGCAACATTCGACAAGGATACTTTATTCGCCAAGGCGATAACAC
>Ga0075011_10000831_pt1 | contig 16454 bp, 8 predicted proteins | sample TARM_MetaG_T_14_FD_72354 | JGI IMG/M metagenome (GOLD analysis project Ga0075011, IMG submission 72354) | Freshwater microbial communities from Pennsylvania, USA, analyzing microbe dynamics in response to fracking - TARM_MetaG_T_14 | ecosystem: Environmental > Aquatic > Freshwater > River... | reverse complement strand
CGTTTTTAAATAAAAGCTTTTAAAACCGTGCTTTGCAGCACACTGCACCAACCTTACGTTGGATCGGTGGAATAAAACATAAAATATTCTTTGTTATTGATTTATATGGGTTAAGCGTCACGCTTATGCGATGCAACTGCATAAGTTGCGGTTTTTATAAAAAATATTCAAAAAAACGCACAAGTCGAGTAAATTAATATAAGTTAAAAAAGTTCTTTATCCAATACTTTTGTTTAAAAGGTAAGGGGTCAAAATTTTAAACTCCTACATATATTATACTTTATATACTAAAACCAATATTATATAGAAAAAAACTTAAAATAAGAAAAAAGAGCCTAGATAGGCTCTTTTATATTAAAATATTAGTCTTCTGCTTTTTCAGATGAGAAATCTAAAGCTGCAAGTCTTTGGTATTGTCTCCATCTTTTTTGAGCTTCTGCTTTATTTTTCTTAAATAATTCTGCTGCTCTTTCTGGATGAGATTTAGTTAAAGTTGCATATCTTACTTCTCCCATTAAGAAATCATTATAAGTATCCCAATTAGGCTCTTTACAATCTAATTGTAAAGGATTTTTTCCTTCTTTAACTAATAATGGATTGTATCTATAAATTGGCCAGTATCCTGATTCCGTTGCCAATTTCATTTCAGTTTGAGTTTTACCCATACCTTTTTGGATTCCGTGATTTATACAAGGTGCATAAGCTATAACTATTGATGGTCCTGGATAAGCTTCTGCTTCTTTAATAGCTTTTAAGTATTGAGCTTGATTTGCACCCATAGATACTTGAGCTACATAGATATATCCATAAGTCATAGATATTGCTCCAAGGTCCTTTTTAGCAATTCCCATACCTGATGCAGCAAATTTAGCTACTGAACCTGTAGGTGATGCTTTTGATGCTTGTCCTCCAGTATTTGAGTAAACTTCTGTATCCATTACTAATATGTTTACATCGTCACCAGAAGCTAATACATGGTCAATTCCTCCATAACCTATATCATTAGCCCATCCGTCTCCACCAAATATCCATTGAGATTTTTTAACTATGTAGTCTTTTAATCCAAGGATTTCTTTAGCTCCTTCAAATTCAGATTTTTCTAAAATAGGAAGTAATTTAGTTCTTATTTCAGCTGTTTTTTCTCCATCTTTTCTATTAGCTAACCATTCTTTATATAAATCTGCTACTTCAGCAGGAACTTTATCCATAGTTTGTTCCATAGTATGAGCTATTCTATCTCTTAAAGTTTCTACTCCTATATGCATTCCGTATCCATATTCAGCATTATCTTCAAATAACGAAGATGCCCAAGCTGGACCTTCTCCTGCAGAGTTTTTACAATATGGAGTTGCTGGTGCTGAACCTCCGTATATTGAAGAACATCCTGTAGCATTCGATACCATCATTCTATCACCAAATAACTGAGTTATTAATTTGATGTATGGAGTTTCTCCACAACCTGCACATGCTCCATGGAATTCAAATAAAGGTTTTGCAAATTGAGAACCTTTAACTGTATTTGTAGGCATTAAGCTTGATTTATAAGTTACTTTATTGAATAAGTAATCAGCATTAACTTGTTCTCCTGCTTCCATTTCTTTAGCAATAGGTACCATTTCTAATGCTTTTCCTTTTGGTGCTGGACACACATTAGCACATGATCCACATCCTGTACAGTCAAGAGGAGATACTTGAATTTTATATGCTAAATTATCCAATCCTTTTCCAATTGGTTTTAATGTATTTTCTTTAACACCTGCTGGTGCATTATTCATTTCTTCTTCATTAACTAAAAATGGTCTGATTACTGCATGTGGACACACATAAGCACATTGATTACATTGAATACAGTTGTCTTTTACCCAACAAGGAACATTAACTGCAATTCCTCTTTTTTCAAATGCTGTTGTTCCATTTTCAAAAGTTCCATCTTCATAACCATTAAATGTAGACACTGGTAATAAATCACCTTTAATTGCATTTACTGGTTTAGCTATTTTTTCAACAAATTCTGTACCTATATAGTCTGCTTCATGAGTTTCAGCCACTAAGTTAGCCCAAGATGGGTCAACAGTTATTTCTACTAATTCTCCTGCTCCTCTATCAATAGCATTGTAGTTCATTTGAATTATTTTTTCACCTTTTTTAGCATAAGATTTTTTAGCATATTCTTTCATATAATCTTGTGCTTCAGCAAAATCAATAACTTTAGATAGTTTAAAGAAAGCAGATTGCATTATTGTATTTGTTCTATTTCCTAAACCTATTTCTTCAGCAAGTTTAGTTGCATTTAAAATATATAATTTAGCTTCTGATTTAGCTAATTGAATTTTTATTGAATTTGGTAAGTGAGCTATTACTTCATCTTTATCCCAAACACAGTTCAATAAGAAAGTTCCACCTTTTCTTAATCCACCTATCATATCATACTTACCTAGGTATGCAGGCACTGAACAGGCAACAAAAGTAGGATGCGAAACTAAATATGTAGATCTAATAGGATTTTTACCAAATCTTAAATGTGATCTAGTTACTCCACCTGATTTTTTAGAGTCATATGCAAAATATCCTTGTGCATATAATGAAGTTTTATCTCCTATTATTTTGATTGAGTTTTTATTAGCTCCAACAGTACCATCTGAACCTAATCCAAAGAATAAACATTCTGTAACATCATCTGCTACTACAGATACTTGATCTCCTACTAATAATGATTTGAAAGTAACGTCATCTACGATACCAACAACAAATCCATTTTTTGGTTCAGCTTGTGCCAAGTTGTTGTAAACAGCTATTACTTGAGCTGGAGTAGTATCTTTTGAAGATAAACCATATCTTCCACCTACTATAAGAGGTGCATTTTCTTTACCATAGAATAATTCTACTACATCTAGGTATAAAGGCTCTCCATTTGCTCCTGGTTCTTTAGTTCTATCTAATACAGCTATTCTTTCTACAGTTTTAGGTAAAACATCCATAAAGTATTTAGCTGAGAATGGTCTATATAAGTGAACTACTAACAATCCAACTTTTTCACCTTTTTTATTTAAATAATCTACAGTTTCTCTAATAGTTTCTGTAACTGAACCCATAGCTACTATAACATTTGTAGCATCTGCCACGCCATAGTATGTAAATGGTTTGTAGTCTCTTCCAGTAACTTTAGATATTTCTGCCATGTAGTGAGCTACTGCATCTGGTACAGCATCATAAAATTTATTTTGTGCTTCTCTAGTTTGGAAATAAATATCATCATTTTGAGCCGTTCCTCTAGTTACAGGATGGTGAGGATTTAATGCTCTATCTCTAAATTCTTGTACTGCATCATAATCTAATAAATTATCATAAACTTCATAATCCATTACTTCTACCTTTTGAATTTCATGAGAAGTTCTGAACCCATCAAAGAAATGCATAAATGGAACTCTTGTTTTGAATGTAGCAAGATGAGCTACTCCAGCTAAGTCCATAACTTCTTGTACAGAACCTGTAGCAAGCATTGCATATCCAGTTTGTCTTGCTGCATAAACGTCTGAATGGTCTCCAAAAATAGATAATGCTTGTGCAGATAATGATCTAGCACTTACGTGAATAACACTTGGTAATAATTCCCCAGCTATTTTGTACATATTAGGTATTTTCAATAATAAACCTTGTGAAGCTGTATAAGTAGTTGTTAAAGCTCCTGCTTGTAACGAACCATGTACCGCTCCTGCTGCCCCTGCTTCTGATTGCATTTCTACAACTTTTACAGGTACACCAAATAAATTTTCATGTCCTTTTACTGACCACTCATCTGTATACTCAGCCATTGGTGAAGATGGTGTTATTGGATAAATTCCTGCTACTTCTGTAAAAGCATATGATGCCCATGCAGCTGCTTGGTTTCCATCCATAGTTTGCATTTTTTTTGCCATTTACCTAAACCTCCTGTTTATATTATGTGATTTATTTCTTAATGTATTTCTTTCACACATTTAGTTATACTGTATTTTTTGAAAAAAGTCAATTTTTTAATGCCAATTATTTAGAAGAAATTTACTAAATAATTTAACAACATTTTTTTCACTATACTTTTTTTAAATACTTACTATCAACATATACAATATAGCATAAATCCATATATTGTCAAGTGCAAATTAATTAAAATTAACTCCAGTCATACAAAATTTCTGCTAAATTTCTTTACTAGTCCTTATTTTTCTACATTTATACTTTATCAAGTTTATTTGTTCTATATTTTATTTATTTTAATATAAACAGAACATATTGATATTTTTATAATCAAACATTTATTTTAAACAAATAATATACACTTACTATAATAATTTTATTTATTTTTTGTAAAACTATTATATTTTTATCTGTAATTTCTTTTTAAAAATCAAATGTTCGTGTTCTATTTTAGTTCGTGATATAATTTTTATAAAAATTTATTTTTATGCCTTTTTTAACGAAACTTGTAGTTCTTTTTGGATTTATGCTGGATTTTTAGCTAATGTTAAAATTATATTTAAATACAAAAAGTAGAACCACTATGGATTCTACTTATTATATCTCACTATTTTTTTAAAACTCCAACTCTACCATCTATAACTTTATTTGTTATTCCTTTTTCTTTAATATGATTTGCCAAAATTTCCTCTAAACTTTCATATTCTCCAACTACATTTTTCTTTGCAAGCATAGTATATTCATCTCCGCCTGCTGCCATAAAGTCATTTGTAGCTAGCTTATAAGTTTTTGACATATCAATAGCTTGTCCATTAGTTAAAGCTAATTTAGTTACTTTTGAACCTTCTTCTTTAGTAGGATCAAATTCAAATCTAATTCCAGCGACATGAGGGAAAGCTCCTCTTGTTCCAGGATAAGCTTTAATTCCATTTTCTATTGCATCTTTTATATCTTGTCCTGTTACTTCAATTACCATTACATAGTTCCCAAATGGCAATACAGATACTATATCTCCTCTAGTAATCGTTCCTTGAGCAATTGAATTTCTTATTCCACCACCATTAGTAAGAACAACATCAGCACCTGTTTTTTCTAATACAGCCTCTGTAATCAAGTTACCTAGATTAGTTTCTCCAGCTCTTACTGCATTTCTTGAACCCTCTAAAACAGTATCACTTTTACCTACAACAACACTTGTTATTACTTCATTTTTAGCGTCTACCTCTGCTATTACTTTATTTACAATTTCACTTTCTGCTACATTTTCCATTGCATAATCCTTAGTAATCAAACTAGCATCAGCTAAAGAAATTCCATCTGCACCTATTTTTACTTCTACCTTACCAAGATTTTTGTCATAGTATCCTGCTTGAACAATTAAAGTCTCTCCTATTTGTTCTCCATTTTCTAAAGTACTGTGGCTATGACCATCAACTATCATATCTATTCCACTTACTTCTGTAGCTACTCTATAACTTGTATAATATGAATCTTCATCTATTCCCAAGTGAGAAAGTGCAATTATATAATGTACCCCTTCCTCTTTCAAAGCTTTTACAGATTCTCTAGCTGCTTCAGAAGGATTTGTAAACATAACAGCTTCTACGTTATTTGGATTTGTTTTTTGTAAAGTTTCAGGTGTTGATAAACCAAAAATCCCTACTTTAACACCATTAGGAAGTTCTTTTATTATATATGGATAAAATGCAGTTTTTCCATCAGCTTTATAAGATACATTTGCTGAAATCAAAGAAAAATCCATAGTTTTTGACAATTCTTCTAGTCTATCTAAACCATAGTTAAAATCATGATTTCCTGGAGCCATAGCAACATAATTCATTTTATTCATTACATTAACTACCGATTCTCCTCTGCTAAGAGCTGCAAATACAGTTCCATGTATAGTATCTCCTGCATCTAACAAAATTACATTTTCACTATTTTCTCTTTCTATATTTGCCAAAGTGTGTAATCTAGCATAACCCATTCCATCATATTTTCCAGCTTTTACCCTACCGTGAGTATCATTTACATGTAATACAGTAAATTCAACATCTTTCTCAGGCACTAATTTTTTATGAGTTTCTACAACTCTTTCTATTGTTTGTGCTTCCTTTTCTGATTTAACAGATTTTTGACCACATGCAGATAAAGCCACTATTAATGATGCAATTGCTAAAACTTGAAAAACTTTCTTATTTATTTTCATTTTTTCCCCTCCAAATTTTTATTTATAACAAACACCGCAACAAATGCTGTAAACGGTACTGTAAATACAATTCCTATACTTCCTGCCAAAGCCTGTATTATTTCCACAGATAAAGCTGGCATGTTTATTAATTGTGTAAAAGTCATTCTATATCCCCAAGCCATTAAAAGTAAATTAAGGGAGCTTCCTACAAAGGCTAAGATTAAAGTATTAATCATTGTACCCATTATATCTCTACCAATATTTAGGCAAGACTTGAAAAGTTTTTCCTTGTCTTTAGTATTATAAGATAACTCCTCTGCTGAACTAGCTATCGACATAGCAACATCCATTACAGCTCCCAAAGAAGCTATAAGCATAGATACAAAAATCAAACCATTAATCTTCAATTTATAATCTGCTGTTAGATATAAAATTTGAGTACCATGTTCTTGATATATAGCAGATGATTTTGTTAAAGTTCCAAAAATATAAGCTAAAAGTCCTGCTAAACTTATTCCTCCAATTGTTCCTATAATCGCAACTAAAGTTTTTTTATTATAATCACTAATCAACAAAAAACTAATAACTATCAAATAAGAAATTATAATAATAGTCCAAAATATCGGATCATAGGCTCTAAAAATTAAAGGAATTAATACAAAAAATAATATAACTCCTGCATAAGCTAGTGCAAGGATTGACCTCAATCCCTTGCCTCTACCTAAATAAGCTACTATCCCTATAAAAATAAAACTTAATAAATAAATAAATGTATCATTCTTATAGCTATACAACCATATGGAATAATCTCCATTCCTCTCTCTAATTGTAAATATTGCTTTCATATTAGCCTTAGCAATAATATTTCTTTCAGCGTTAATTGGATTTTGTATTATAAATTCTTGCCCTTTTAAAGTTCCTTGATTTATTTTAATTTTCAATTCTTGTCTACCTACAAATCTACTATCATACAAATCATGTTTTTCAATTTTTTCTTCAAGAACTTCCAAGACAATCCCATTAACATAATCATAAGAAAATATCTTCTCAATTTTTATGTTGGAATTTACTTTAAGAGATATTGAAACTATTGGAAAAATACTAAGTATAACAAATATTGCGAAAAAATTTCTTCTTATCATCGAATCAGACTTCCTTTTATTTAAAGGCTCTCCCCCTAGGAGAGCAGTCACATAGTGACTGTGAGGGCATTGTCAAACCTTCCCTTTAAATTATGTTTTTCAATTATAGGAACAGGCACGCCTGTTCCCTACAAAAATTATTAACCCTTAACTATTAACTTTTAATTGCTTTTATAGTTTCTATTTATTGATTCTACATTTAAAGTTCTTCCATCTGCTGATTTTGGTATTACTATTTCACCTTTTTTAATTTTTTCATAAATACTTGCTTTTTCAGGATAATCTAAGTTTATACCTGTAATTGACCAGTTATTATTAGTTATAGGTTCTAGCACACCATTTTTAACCTCTTGAGTATATCTAGTGATTAAATCTCTAACTCTTCCACCATCTTGCCATTTTTCATAAGAATCAAAATACTTATCTTTGTCTGTAACTAAACCTAAATTAGTTAAAGTTCCAAATCTATAGTTATTTACTGCTAACTTATATATTTTATTTGGGTCAATTTTTTCACCTTTTAATCTAGCATTTTCTATTCTATTACCTGCTTCTTTGCTCAAATTAATTTCATAATCTATTCCAGCAAACATATCATAATTATAACCTCTAACTTTTGGATTGAATGAAACAGTTACATCCCCTTCTTTCCAAGTATTATAGTATGATGCAGACCATTCCATAAATTTTAATAAATTTTCACCTGTTATATTAACACCCATCAAGGTATTAGTAAATCTATAAATATTTGCAACGTCTTTTTTCTTAAATTCTCCAGCTTTTAAATTTGAACCAAAAGTAAATAAAGCTGCTGAGGAAATTTCTGCATCTGTATAATACATTTGAACTTCATTAATCAAATCAATAACTGCATTATTTTCCATTTGTGCTCTTGGCATAGTAGTTACTATATCACTACCTGTTATATAATCTACACCTTTAATAAAGTCTTCTGTAATTTTTCCAATTACTTGATTAGAATCTGCAATAGATTGCTCATGTACAAAATTCATTTTATCTAATAATTCTTTATCTGCTTCTACCTTTTTAGTATCTATATTTTCAGCTTTAATATCCAAAACTTTCCATTGACCATCAATTTTTTCTACTGCTATTTCAGCTTTTGCCAAAGCTCTACCGTAAGCTCCTGGTTCTAATATAGTTACTCCATTAACTTTTTCAACATAAAGAGCATGTTCGTGTCCACCAAAAATTATATCAAATTGTGGAATGGCATTAGCTACTCCATAAATTCCTTCTCCTCCATAGTCGTCTCTTCTACCTAAGTGATAAGCTCCAACTAAAATATCATATTGTCCTTCTAGCGATTCAACAACTTTCTTAGTAGAACTTAATACTTCTTCAAATTGTAAACCTTTAAAATGGCTTGGGCTAGAAGCTTCCCACATAGGAACATATGGAGGTATCATTCCTACAACAGCTACTACAGCACCGTTTACATTAAATAATTGATAAGGATTTACAAAGTAACTTCCATCTTTTTCATTATAAATATTAGCTGATACAACTGAACCATCAAAATTATTAATATTTCTAACTATAAATTCTTTTTCAAAATTAAATTCATGATTTCCTATAGCCCAAATATCATAGTTCATATGATTCATAGACTCAACCATAGGATGTGTATCCAAATCATTAAATAATTCTGCACTATTATCTTGCACAGTATCCCCTATGTCCATAAGAATTAAATTAGGATTTTTTTCTCTCTCAGCATTTACTAAAGTTTGTGCCTTTGCAAAACCTGCTCCTTCTACTACTGAGTCAGTAGCATATTCATACGGATAAATACGACCATGCATATCTGCTGTGGCTAGAATAGTAATAGTTTGCTTGTCAAGACTTTCCTGTCCTTTAGTGATAATATCTTGCCCCTTGTTTACCACCTCTGTCTCTAATTTTGTACTTTGCGATACATTTTGTGCTTTTGTTCCTTGATTTATATTACAGCCAATCAAAGCAACAAATAAGCTAGTTAAAACAAGAACTTTTTTTAACTTCATTCGTCTTCCTCCTTCTGTATTTTAATGTACTTACTGCTACCATTGAAGTAAATGGAACAGTTAATAAAATTCCTATACTACCTGAAAAAGCCTGAACTGCCTCTATGGCAATCATTGGTATATTCATAAATTGGGTGTATCTCATTTGATAACCCCATATCATCATTATCAAAGTTAAAGAACTTCCTGCAAAAGCCAAAATTAAAGTATTGGTCATTGTTCCCATTAGGTCTTTACCAATATTCATAAGAGATAAAAATAAATCTTTTTCTTTAATTTTTGGGTTTTGCCTTATAAGTTCATCACTAGCACTAGCAATGGACATACTAACATCCATAATAGCTCCAAGAGAAGCAATTAAAATTGCTATAAACATCAGACCTTTTATTTTTATTTGATAATCTTGTGCAAGATAAAGAACTTGCTCTCCATTTTCCATATTTACCCCATTTAAACTTGCTAAATTACCAAAGGCATAAGACAAAATTCCTGCTGTAATTATTCCAAAAAAAGTTCCAAGAATAGCAATTAAGCTTTTTTTATTGATTCCACCAATTAATAAAAAACTAATAAATATAATAAGACTGACTATACTGATAGCCAGAGGGATGGGTTCATAGCCTGCAAACAAAAGAGGAATAAGAACACAAATAAGCATAATACCAGTAAAAATCAAAGCAAGTATCGACTTAAATCCTTTCAATCCACCTAAAATCAAAATTAAACTAAGAAAAATAAATATCAAAATATGTGTATAAATACTCCTGTGATGATTATATAACCAAACTACTTTTTTATCATTACTTTCTCTCACAGTAAAAATAGCTTTCATATTTTTCTTTGTTAAAACATTGTGCCTTTTACTAAGAGTATTATTTATATTAAAAATTTCTCCTTTACTAGAGCCTTCTAAAATTTCAACATTTATATTTTGTCTACCTAAAAAACGCCCTTCTACCACAGGGTCTTCTTCTATTTGCTCATCTAAGACCTCTATTATTCTACCCTTAACAAACTCTTGATTAAAATAAGGTTTTGGTCTAATGGTTTTTGAATAGTAATTAGATATGAATACAACAAAGCAACATAATATAACAACAAAGCAAGAAAAATAAGTATCTTTACGCAAATTTCAACCTCCAAATTGTAACCGATTACTAGAACTTTTAATTTCTAATACAAAACAAGTATACGATATTTCAGAACATTTTGCAATAGTTTCTATAATATTTTTTTGTATATTATTTATTAAAAAGCAATTAGTATTTAGGAATGAGGAATTAGGAGTGGAAGAATTGAGAATTGAAGGTAATCACAAAGAAAAGAGATAAAGAGAGACACAAAGAAAGCAATTAATAGTCAATAGTTAAGAAGTAATAATTTTTGTAGGGTGTTTGCCGTGGGCAAACCCTTTGAATTATCAAGTGTAAATCAATGTTAATCTCGTGGCTAAAAAATATTTTTATTCATAAAATTAGCGACATTCGGTGCAAAAAATCTTTAAAACCCTTTAATCCTGTATATCTTGTAAATCCTGTCAAAAAATTATCAAGTGTAAATCTGTGTTCATCTCGTGGTTAAAAGCTTTTTATTCGTAAAATTAGCGAAGCTACTGCATAAATTCAACTAAAGAGCTAAAGCTCTAAGTTTCATTCAATTCGGTGCAAAGCCTTTTAAAACCTCTTGCAACGAATTACTCGAATTTTGCGAATAAATTCTAAAATTACTTTTTTATTTATGATTATATACAAATTATCATGTAGTTTTGCAACTAGCTAAAAACTTTATTTAAAATATTGGGGCTATAAAATTTATCATTAAAATGCCAAAAAGAAAAGGGATTTCCCCTTAATTTGATGGCATTTTAGAATATCACTTCATCATTTTCATAAAATCTTCTTCGCTAATAATTTTTATAGTTCCTAATTCCTCTGCTTTTTTTAATTTTGAACCTGCATTTTCACCAACAATTAAATAATCTAATTTTGAAGAAACAGCAGATACATTAATTCCACCAAAACTTTCTATAAGTTCTTTAATTTCATTTCTTTTATAATGTAATAATTTACCTGTAAACAAAAAATTCTTTCCTTTAAACTCTTCTTTATAATTATTATGTTCTTGTTTTTTTAATTTAAAGTTAATACCATACTCTTTTAAGTTTTCTATAAGTATTAAATTTTCTTTATCTTGAAAAAAATTAAATACAGAATTAGCTACCTTATCTCCAACCCCATCTATTTCCAATAAATTTTCGATAGACATTTTAGCTAAATTTTCTATATCAATACTAGCTTCACTTAATATCTTGGCTAAGTACTTTCCTACAAAAGGAATCCCAAGAGCATAAAGGCATTTATCATAAGGTCTACCTTTACTATTTTCTATGGATTCTAATAAATTTTCTACACTTTTTTTACCCATTTTATCCATACTTTCTAACTCTTCTTGATAATCCTTCAACTTATAAATATCTAATATATTTTTAATTTTTCCTATTTCTATTAATTTTTCAATAATTCTGCTTCCTAAACCATCTATATTCATTGCATCTCTTGATACAAAATATTCAATACTTCTTTGAATTTTAGCTGGACAGACTTTATTTGGGCATTTAATAGCTACTAAACCTTCTTCTTGAACTAATTTAGTAGAACATACTGGACATATTTCAGGTATTACAATCTCTTTTTCAGAACCTGTTCTAAGCTCTTTAATACTCTTTATTACTTGAGGAATTATTTCTGCTGCTTTTTCTATAAAGACCATATCACCAATACGTATATCTTTTCTAGTAATTTCATCAAAATTATGCAGACTAGCTCTTTTAACCTTACTTCCAGATACTTCTACCTCTTCTAGTTCTGCTACTGGAGTAACAGTCCCAGTACGCCCTACTTGAAAGCTAATATCTAATAATCTCGTACTCACTTGCTTAGCTGGAAATTTATAAGCTATTGCCCATCTTGGACTTTTAGTAGTATTTCCTAGTATTTTATGTGCTTCATATTCATTTACTTTAATCACCAGTCCATCTGTTTCATAGTCTAATTCATTTTTTCTTTTCTCCCAGTAATTAATACTTTTTTCCAAGTCCAAAATATTATTACAAATATTATAATAAGAAGTTGTTTTTAATCCTAGCTTAACGAGGTAATCTAAACTTTCACTATGTTTATTAAGACCTAGTTTTTCTCCGTCAACAATATGGTAGAAGTAACAATCTAAATTTCTCTCTTTAACTATATTTGCGTCTAATTGTCTCATTGTACCACTAGCAGCATTTCTGGGATTAGCAAATACTTCCTCACCCTTTTCTAATCTAATTTTATTTATTTTTTCAAATTCTGAAATAGGAAGAACTATTTCTCCTCTAACTTCTATGTCAACTCCTTCTTTTAAAAATTTTGGAATAGACGCTATTTCCCTTATATTTTCTGTTAAATCTTCACCAACAGCACCATCACCACGACTTAAACCTTGAATTAAACAGCCTTTTTCATATTTAAGACTTATACTAAGACCGTCTAATTTTAATTCTAAAACATATTCACTATCTTTTCCAATAGCCTTTTCTACTCTTTTTTTAAAAGCTTCTACCTCTCCAAGATTATAAGTATTTGAAAGACTAAGCATAGGGTATTTGTGTTCTACTTTTTGAAATTTAGTATCTTTTAAGCTTGAACCTACATTTTGACTAGGACTTGCCAAGTCCTTATATTCAGGATATTTATTTTCTAATTCTTCCAATTCTTTAAGTAATTTATCATATTCCATATCAGATATTAAACTTTCATTTCTAGTATAATAATAATAATTATGTCTTTCTATTTGTTTTCTTAAATTTTCTATTTTTTCTTTTGCTTCCATTTATTCCTCACTTTTATAATCAGATTTATTTTATTTTATCATATTTAACTATACTTAATCAATATTCAAATAATTAACACTAAGTAAGTTTTGAATTAGCTTGCCTTATATCCTTAGTAATGATACAATGTGAGTAAAATCAATTAGTATAAAGGTGATTCTATGAAAAAAGTATGTTTTATATTTTCAAAAATTTTATTTGCTTTCTTTATTGCTTCAATAGCCATTGTAATGACTATCAATTCAAATTTAGGCTTATCTCCTTGGGATGTTTTACATCAAGGTATTTCTAAGGTTTCAAATATAACTATAGGACAAGCAAGTATTGGAATTGGTTTATTAGTTGTATTTGTTAGTATGTTTTTAGGTGTAAAAATAGGACTGGCAACTATACTTAATGTTGTAATGATAGGATATTTTATTGATTTTATTATGTACTATAATTTAATTCCTATTTGTACAAGATTACATACTGGGATTATTATGATGCTTATAGGTATTATGCTTTTGTCTTTTGCTACATACTTGTACCTTAGTTGTGGAATGGGATGTGGACCAAGAGATGGTTTAATGGTAGCTCTAACTAAAAGGACTAAACTTCATGTAGGTCTTATTAGAGGTATAATGGAGCTTAGTGTAATGACTATCGGATATTTTTTAGGTGGTTTTGTTGGTATAGGTACTGTAATTACAGCAATAGGTGTTGCTTACTTTATTAAAATAATTTTTAAAGTATTTAAATATGATGTTAAAGCCACAGAACATTTATCCATAAAAGATGGACTTATTTGGATTAAAAAATCTATTAAATATTGATTCAATATTTAACATAAATAAAAAATGTAACTACTTAGCCATGAATAAAATTTCAGCACAAAGACTCAAAGAAAACTAAGACTCACTAAGAAAAACATAAGAAATAATTTTTATATTCTTTTATTTCAAGGCTCTCCCTCTAGGAGAGCTGTCACGTAGTGACTGAGAGGGAATGTTTTCTTTGTGATTAAATATGGTAATACCTGAGTAGTTACTAAAAAATAATGACTTCTATTGCTGTCTATTGGTGGCAAAAAAGTGGAGGGATACTATAAAATTGTATATAGAATTTATCGACAAAATAGAGGCTTATTCGTTTTACAACAAACTCCCACTTACTTAAGTGGGAGTTAATCAGTTAAAGCTTAAAAACTTTCATAGTTTCTAAAAGCTCCAAATATTTTGCTTTTAAATTTCTTGAAACTTCATTTGTTTCTTCTGATATTTCTGCATTTTTTTGGCTAATACTATGGAGTTTTGCAATAGCTACATTTATAAATTCTATACCTTTTCCATGTTCTTCTGAACCAATAATAATATCTTGAGTATTATTATTTATCTTTTTTATTTCTTGTAAAATAAATTCTAAGTCTAAAAGTATAGCTTCTACCATCACTTCTCCAAATTTTATACTGGAATAATTTTTTTCAATAATCCCTTTAATTTCCTTAGCAGAATCTGAACTTCTACGAGATAAACTTCTTATTTCACCAGTAATAACTCCAAAGCCTTTCCCACTAGCACCAGCTCTCGAAGCCTCTACAGCAGCATTTAAAGAAAGTATACTAGTTTGAAAACTAATCTCATCTAAAAATTCTAGAATTAAATTTATTTCATCAGAATTATGTTTGATTTCCCTCATATAATTTTGTAATTCTTCACTAATATCGTTTATTACAGAAGCTTTCTCTTCTGTATAAGCTACAGTTTTTCCTAAAGTCATAGTTTGTTTGGTATTTTGCTCAAATATAGTATTTATTTCTTCTAAAATAGCAGAAGTTTCTTCCAAATATGCAACTTGTTCTGCAGATATATCTGATAATTCTTTGTTTCTATTTTGTAAATTTTCAACAGTATCAAAGATGAATTCCATATTTTCATTAGCATTTTGAATAATATTCCTTAAATTTTTATGCATTTCTTTTATACCTTTTCCCAAAGTTCCAAGTTCATCATTATTAAATATACTCTCATCAAACTCAAGGCTTAAATCACCTTTTTCTATTAATTCTAAATTACTTTTTAATTTGTTTAAAGTTATAAGAATACGATTAGAAACAGTATACAATATACTACTTAACACAATAAAAAATACAGTTGAAATTAAAAAAAGATAAATTGTATTTATTTTTATATTGTTGTTTACATTATCCATTGACAAACCAATATTAATAGCACCTATATGTTCACCTTTAACGAATACTGGTGCAAGAATATCATATACTATAATATCTCTTGTATAATCGTAAAACTCTCCTGCAAAAAACTTTCCATCTCTAGCACCGACAATGCTACCTTCATCATCTAAAATAAGTCCTATATCGTCAGCATCACTAGATGCAATAGCTTGTACATTTTTATCAATAAATAAGGCATATACAATATTATCCCCTTTAGCAAGTTCATCAACTAAGGTTTCATAAGAAAATAATTTAGTTAATTCTTCCATTTTATCTGCAATTATTCCTACTTGAACAAATTCTCCATTAGAAGCAGAAAATGCTCCGAATTTTAAAAACCTTCCTGGACTTGCAACATCTTCTCTAATATCTTCAATCATATCCTTTGCACCATTTAACATTACATTTAATGGATGTGTTTCTGTAACTTTCCATCCAACATAGCCATTTTCTGTAGAATATATAATTTCGCCTTTATTATTAAACCAATGCAATTCAGTAATATTATGTTCTTCTGCTAATTCTAGTAATAATTCCTTACTTAATTTATCTTTATTTCTAACAAGAGATTTTCCCGCTATTCTCATTTTTTCTTCTATGAGTTCATTAATTGTTTCCATAGCAATATGACTTTTATTTATTTCCAAAGCAATTTGTTCTACATATTCCCTGCCTTGTGTACGCATTTGTTTTAATAGAGTGCTTCTAAGTATTATTGAAGAAATAATTGTAATACTTGCTACTGATATAAAAACTATGCTTAAAGGTATTAAAATTAATTTAGTTTTTAAGGAATCTTTTAAAAGCTTTATTTTTTTTATAAATTTAAATTTCACCATAATTTTACTCCTCTGCTTATAGAGTTTTAAGGATATATCATTAATTATAGCTTTATAAGAAAAATAAATCAATATATAAAAAATCTCCCAAAATTAATAGGAGATTCTGTCAACTAAGATTTCACTTTTTTTATTTTGTATTCTTTAGAAAAAAATTTATCTTTTGTTATAATATATTTATATTCATACTCGTAATTTTTCCATAGTTTTGAGGC
>Ga0075011_10000829_pt1 | contig 16464 bp, 20 predicted proteins | sample TARM_MetaG_T_14_FD_72354 | JGI IMG/M metagenome (GOLD analysis project Ga0075011, IMG submission 72354) | Freshwater microbial communities from Pennsylvania, USA, analyzing microbe dynamics in response to fracking - TARM_MetaG_T_14 | ecosystem: Environmental > Aquatic > Freshwater > River... | reverse complement strand
ACCGCGTTACGTTTTTATTCACGGTTGTGGGAAGGCTTCACTCTGATATTCATACCCAGCCAATCAGAGCGGCCACTGGCTCAACCAGGACCTTCTACGGAAGGAGCGAATTATTCATACTCCCATCGCTGGTAATTGCTTCGGCTTTTGCTATGTTTTGATAGGTTTATGGAACCAGATGGCCCTCCACTAGGCGAACTGATTGTTATCTTAGGGATCATGACCATTATAATTGTTAATATGTTTTAAATTTTCAGCGACGAAACGGATAAGGTTAGCAATTGAATATCTTATTTATTATAGCTGTAGGCTTTGGTGGCGCAGGTGTGGCGTGTTTCGTAAAGGCCAATGAATTGCCCCGACTTAAAAAAGATCCGCGATATAAAAAACTCATGTTGCGCGGAACCGTATTATTTGCAATTGGTTTGCTAGTTGAACTTGTAATTTTGTATCAGAACGGAGTTTTTGAGATATTCAAAGGATGACGAAGTAACTAGCCGCGCAAGCCCCTGGATTCATCCATGGGGAGCATCAGGAAGGAGTTTTAATTATGGAGAAAAATATCGAAAATGTTGAGCCTAAGAATAGATCTATATTTTATCATATTAATGTAACAATACTTATTGTAATGTCTATGCTTGTAATTTATGTTTTGATTTTCAAACCGTTGCTATTTCCAGGCAGTGAACCGGATCCCACACCAATGATTAATTTTGTAAATTCAGGTCAGTATTGGGTATGTGAAGAAGACACCTCTTTGGTTATACATTTTATTAATCTGGAAACGGTGGAAATTGCAAAGGGAACGGAACATAGTTTTGCCCAATATTCAAAAATCAATGGTGATAGCCTATCAATAAGAATTTCCGAAAATGGCGTCGATAAAACTTATGAAGCAAAATTAACCGATTCATTGAGTGTGAAAGAACGTCAAGAAAAAAACAAGAATACTTTATTCGGACAGTCGTTAAATGAGTATGGTATGAACCTTATAATCAAAGATCCGGTTACAGGTGAAGAGCAAAATTTTAAATGTGCAAAATGATGGGGGGAAGTATCATTAAAGTTAAATTGTTTATGAAGTGGTACCGTCGATATAGCGATGTGCTTGTAATAGCGGTAACAGCATTATTATTATTAGATGTCAATTTGGGATTATATGTAAAATCGAACTATAACTTAATTAAATATGCAGAAATATGGCTTTGTTTCTTCAAAATCAGTGGACTCATGTTATGTCCATTTCAGTTGTTAAATCTCTATTTCATTATAACAAGAAAGACGAATAGTGCGAAGAATAATAGCGATGAAAAGAAGACTGATGGCAATTGAGAAATTCTAAGCCCGCACCCTCGCGACTTCAGTCACAGGTAGTTCAATAGCCTAAGTCTTAACTGACTAAGTTAAACAAGAATAGATATTTACCCGCTGATATAAGCGCTAGTCTGCTCAGAATGATTGGCAAGCAATAAGATCTGATAGCACCAATTTAATTTAAAAGAAATGGAGAAAAAAATGACTAACGATATTACGATCAATAAATCAATCCTACATGTTCTGGATACCAACGCATCCATCCCAGTTTTATCGGATGCTCTCCTAAACATGAATCAAACCGTCAGTGAATTCATCGAAAAACACGTCAATAAGTCAGTGAAAGATCCTGGGGTTAAAAGAACCTCTTTTCGGGATGGAAGTCCTTTTAAAAGCCGAATACAGGACTATCAAAGTAACCCTCACGAGTTGGTTCGGATAAGCTCTGAAATCGCGCACTTGTTTTTCGACTATATGGTTGAAAATATTGAAATTCCATCAGCGGACCTTCTTTTCGTCGATTTTCACTTAAATCACGAAAACTTTCTTGGTATTTTGAAGTTCAATTATAAGCAGGGATATATCCACTATGTGAATACAGACAACCAATCAATAAATGATATTATTCTGCAGCAATGTGTCCTTCCGTCCGGGGGACAAACACTCGATGAATTTATCCTCATCAATCTGACAAATTCTTCTAAGGGCGAAATCCTATTAAAAGAAAAGAAGTATTTAATCAATAATGAAAAGCAATTTTATATTTCAAACCAATTGCTTCTGTGTGAACCGGCGTTGTCTGAAAAAGAAGCATTTGAAATTGTAGAAAAGACAGTTAATGAAATCATTAGAAAAGAGTACAATAGTGATTATGAGAAAACAAATATGGCCAAAACCGTCATTGTTGATGATTTCATAACCGATGGTGAAATAGATATTGAAAATATTGCGAGTGTCGTTTTTGATGGTGACGAAACCGTTAAGGAACGATTTCAGGAAAGACTGGAGCAAAGAGGTTTGTTTGATAAAAATATCCAGATCACATCGACCATTGAGAAAAAAATCTGCGGTAAGCAGAAATTTATAACCGATACCGGTATAGAAATATATATTCCATCTGATCAACTGAAAAGACGCGATATTATCGAATTTGTGAATAATCCGGATGGGACAATTTCGGTGGAGATTAAAAAGATTGGGTTGTTGAATCATAAGTAGCCGCAGCCCTGATAGTTGAAAAGTAAGATATGTCTCAGTAAGTAGCCGCACAAGCCCTGGATTCGGCCATGGATCATCAGTGTCGCTGATATTGTTAAGACATTCAAAAATGTGGAGTTATGATGAAAATATTTAAAGAATTTATGAAGTGGTACCGGAAACGCATTGATCGTCTTGTGTTACTCGTTTCAGCGCTAATGTTTTTAGTAGTGTCAATAATGGTATATATTAGGTCAAATTATTTGATAATCGAAAATGCTGAAACGTTATTGTGGTTCGTTAAAATAGCAGGTATCGTTATTTGCATTTTTCAACTTTTAAACGTATATGCCATGATAACAAGAAAGCAGAAAGCTGAGGATTATGATGCAGACGAAAAATAGAATAAATGAACATTGGGATGCTTTATCAAGAGATATCCTGAGCGAAGAATTCATAAATGAAAATGCGTTGAATCTTAACTGGACATTGGTGCTTAAGAATAATTCATTAAGTGATATAACACTCGAAAAGAATATTGATCATCTGGATTTTGAAATGGTGTCTTCATATCAGAGGCCTGGCACAGAATTTCTAGAAAAACACATAAATCAATTGAACACTTATCGTCTGATAAGAAATCAAAACATCCCGGATCAGTTCTTTTTCGATCATTTGGATCGATTTGATTTAAGCGTACTATTAGAGGAAAGAAAACTTGATAAAACGACATTACGAGTAAATTGGCATCTTATAAGGGATAATAATGTGCTAAATGCAAAAATTATCAATGATTATATGTCAACTATGCAAATGAAAGAAAAATTACTTAATTACATCATTTCGATCGTTCGAATAATATTCGCATTTATATTGTCAAGTGTATTATTGTGTGTAACCTGCCTACTTTTATCAAGATTACTGGAAGCTTATAATATTAGTCACACATTTAATATTGATTTTACAAGCACAGATGTAATGGGAGTGTTTTTACTAGCATTTCCGGTATTAATTTTCTATATAGTATCTATTGATTCATTCAACAATAGCTTGCTTAGACTTTCGGACGTCGTGTTCTTATTTTTAAGCGGTAAAACGGGGAAATTAGATTATTTCATAAGCGACGAACATTTGCTTTCGAACGTTAAAAATCGCAAAGGGGGTTTTAAAAATGAAAACGTCAAAAACCCAAGCAATTGAATCTATTCTTATGGAGACGTACAAGCAACAATACGGCTGCCATGAAGTAACGATCGGTTTCGGAACCGCAGTCAATGGCCGAGTCGATTATATGGTAATGGATAGCAAAGGAATCATCAGGTGCTTCGAGATCAAAGTTTCAAAATCAGACTTCCGATCCGGAAATATCAACTCATTTGAAGGCGATCTGAACTATTATGTTTTACCGCAAGAATTGTTTGATGAAGTTAAAAATGAGGTGCCTAATTTTGTCGGAGTTTACGTTTGTGATGAGAAATACCGATACATAACAAGTGTCAAAAAAGCAAAGCGACAAAAGATTACACCGGAACGCCGGCTGGAACTGACTCAATATTTGGCAAGATCACTGTCCCGGGAAGCGGCATTGTACCAGGAATTAAAGAATGGCCACACCGTCCCGACCTTAAAAAAGAAAATTAAACAGCTTACGAAGGAACGGGATTCGAAAGAAAGTCAATGCAACGAGGCGTGGCGTGAGCTTAATGATATAATGCGAGATATCGAAGAATTGTTTGGCCAAAACTTTCTGGATGTTCTTCCGGAGAAGGCGAAAATTAAGCGGGATGAACGGCGCCGGAAAATAAGGGAAGAACAATTGAGTCGAAATAACCACTTAATGGAAAGTATCGGTGAAAAACATGATTACCATGAAAGTCATGATGTTCATCCACACCTTACGAAGCAGGGATCGGACGGTTGTTAAGCCGAGGCCGTTCACTTCGTTGAAGGTGTGGTATTCTGCTTGGTCTGGTTAATAAATAAAAAGGCGGTAATACTTAAAATGAATGAAAATAAATCACAAAATGAAACTGAAACAATGATTGAACAGTTTAATTCGGATATTTCGAAGTTCGTCATATTGAAAAATATGATTGGGTATTGCGGAATAGCCGGTTGCAAAGAAAAGAAACAAGGGAAACCTGGCAAGGATAGTAAGTTCGAAACGAAATACGAAAAAAATACGGCGGTATATTTGTCGGGATTTTGTGAAACGCACTCGGTCATGGTGAAAGAAAAGATAGATCAAATTACGGATGCATGCAAAGGAAAGGAAGTCTCAAATTGAATGTTCTATTTATAATCGCAGTAATCCTTGGCGGAACAGGAGTAGCTTGTTTTGTCAAAGCATCCCAACTGCCGGATCGAAAGAATAATCCGTTAAACCATTATTATAAAAAACGAGGGCTTTTTTTATATGCAGTAGCCATACTAATTGAGCTAGTTAATTTGTACCAGTATGGATTATTTGATGGTCTGATCCACGGCGGCGTTGAAATATCTGTAAATGTATTGAATCTGGTTACCTCACCAACATTTTTAAAAATAATCGTTATCGTTTCATTTGCAATAAGCAGCATCGTTATAATACTGAGAATAAAGAATTTTACAGTATCACAAAATTCCTTAAATACAATCTTATTCTCCCATGTTTTATTTTCAGGGATAACGTTTTATGATGTATTTTTCAATACTAATGTACAAGGATATTTTATTAATAAAGGAATGATGGTTCTTATATACGCCGCATTAACTATTTTCTATGTTATTTCTTATAAGTACCTTCGTAAAAATGCAAAAGACGGTTTTTATGATCCTCTCTATCGAAACGTATTGAATCGACGTTTTATTAATCTGAAAAGCAAAGGAAGTGAAATGGAAAGATACGTCAGCGCATTAGTTTTCAATGGGGCAGACTCCATCCTCATGTCAATTAATAATACCACTATTGATCTGCCTTGTGAAAAACAAGGACCTACTACTTTTGAAATTCCGCCCAACAAATTTGATGTTCAATACAGTGGTAATTTATCCCAAACTAATGATGGGACATGGCGGGTCAAATTAAGTAATCAATCCGAAGTTTTGGAATTCATTCCGGAAGAATAGTAGTAAGAAGCAAGGAGAACCCACATGAAAAACTTAACATTACCCGAAATCAAAGCTCAATTAAACACCCATAGCTACATCGCCGGAGACACTATCCACTATGCCATCTTCGCATCCCTGGCCACGAATAAACCCTTGTACATAGATGGACCACCAGGCGTCGGTAAAACCGAAATTGCAAAGGTGTTAAGCCGGATGCTCAATGCCCAGTTGATTCGGCTGCAATGTTATGAAGGGATGGATGTGTCCAAGGTCATTTACGATATCAACTACCCCAAGCAACTGCTCTACCAAAATATCCTCAAAGAAAACATCGTCGAGGACCTAAAAGGAAAAACCTTTGAAGAATCTGTTCGGATGCTGGACAGCCAGACCAATTTCTATGGCAGTGAATTCCTGATTGAGCGACCGCTGCTCAAAAGCATTAATCCCGACGTTCCCGGGAAGAAAGTTTTACTGATCGATGAACTGGACAAAGCCGACCTTGAGATCGAAGCCTTCCTCCTCGAAACACTCTCCGATTATTCAGTATCCATCCCTGAGTATGGGACCATTACTGCAGATCCGGATAACCTGCCGGTGGTCGTGATCACAAGCAACAACCAGCGCGAACTGTCCGGGGCATTAAAACGCCGGTGCGTCTACCTTCATATCGATTATCCTTCCACTGAGACAGAATCCCGGATTATTCAAAGAAAGGCCGACACAACAATCGACTTTGCTAATCAGATCGCCCGATTAGTCGAACGGATGCGATCGGAATTAAAGCTCAAGCAAAATCCTTCAATTTCGGAAAGTATCGAATGGGCTAATATTCTGTTTCACCACATGAATGTGCCTGAGCTGACGGCGGCCTATCACGAAGCCATTAAAAACACGGTCAGCTTAATTGGTAAGAATCAAAAGGATGTTGAGAAAATAACGATGATGCTGGAGAAGGCATTGCCGCGGGTGGCAAGGGAAAAGACATTGAAAGTTGTGAGTCAGTAGGAAGCATTGTGACTCATTAAAAATTCTCATAAGCGAAAATACAAAAAAATACTTTTATTGAAGGGAAGGGTAAATAGAAATGATTGAATTGTATTTAGGCTATACAAGTATGGCCATTGAAAAAATAATTGGCATAGAAGATTTAAAAACAAACAATTTGCTCAAAAATATTGAAGATATATTAGAATGCGCCACTCGTTACACAGTTTTCCCGGTAATTTCGAATATATATAATCTATTCACACAGTTGGGTCCGATACAAAATGTAAAGGATGGTAATAATTATTTAACATATGATAATGAAAAAGAATTAATAAATATGATCGTTAATGATAGTAAATATGATAATTTGTACCAGGTATGGAACAAATTAATTCATGAATTGACAGGAGAAATTGATGAGTTGCATCGGCTTTTGAAAGATGATGAAATAAGTCGTTATTTAATGGCACTACTTTATTTCTTTTGTTCACTAAAGTTGGAGTTTAGACATGAGGATTTAAGATGGATGAAACCATTTTTATTAGAAAACGAAGTTACAGCCAAGTCCATATGTGATTTATTTAAATTCAACGGCATTAATATAGGGTTTGAAGAAGCAGAAGACATCTGGAAAGAATATTCTGATGAAGTTTGTGCATCATATTTAACATATCCAGACAATGTGCCCCACTCTGAACTCTCTGGATTGTTTTTTGAGTTGAATTCAATTCGGGAAAAATTATGAATATAGTTGCAAAAATAGAACTATGGGAAGAATTAGCTGGACTAAAACCATCGGAAAGCAAGAATATGCGAATTCCTGCAAATTGGAAGCTCTCCACTGAAAAAATAAATGCCATCACCGAAGATTTATTCATGATAAGCAAAAATTATGATGTAGATGATGTTTATACAACCATTTATTTAAACCACTATTTCGATTTGTTAATTAAGCAGCAGATTATTACTACTTCAGAATATCTCGACCACAAGGAAAAGCTGTTGGAATATTTTAAAAAATGCGAATTACTTAAGAGTGATTTAATTGATAATGATAATGATGATAAACATATCCGGTCTGAAACCATACAGTTGCTTCAAGAATTCAATATAAACTCACAAAAGGATGTTCAGGAAGCGGATGTCTTCATTCTCGCAGAAATTTATGTTCATAGCTTGATTAATTTGCGAAAAACTCTTACTCGTGTCTTCTTAAAGCAAGGCAGCAAAACCTCGGAAAAACCCTGCCTGATCAGTGATATTTACTACTGTGGTAGTGTCGATCAAGCAATCTCACGGATCGATTCCGAACCATTTAACAGTATTTCTCTTAATTTAATTTGCCACCCTGATTTAAGCATTGAATACTCTTATTTCTCTTTTATTGTTAAGGATGGAGAAAACGTCTTTATTTTATACCATGAGCTTAAGTTTGAAAACACTGAAGACAAGGTGAAATATCTGTATAGACCATCAGGCGGGGAGACTGTAGGTGTAGGTTGGGAACAACACTTTCCGTATTACCTGATTAATTTAGACACAGATGATTTAAAAGTAAGATCAAATGAATCAAGTTTTATTATGGCGAAAATACAGGATTTACGTTTTGTCGAAGCCCTTTGGGCGATTAATTATGATGAGACTGATTAAAAGGGAATATTTTGAGTTTAATGAGTAACAATGGGGAAGGAGAAAGTAACATGGATAAACAGGTAGAAGGGGCAACCAGTGTGGTAAAAGTCCTCTTAACATTAGGTGGGATCATCGCTATACTTATAGTCTTTGCAATATATCAAAGTTACATGGCTGCTCAACCCTATAGTATTGATGATATTTATTATAAAACGGGATCTAGCGAACATACCTATTCTGTTAAAATCGATAATATTCGAAAAGAAAAGGACAAGGAAGATATCTATGAGTTTACAATTTCAATTAACGAGGAAAATAATAAATATCACTATTCATATTCGCTTCCTGCAAGCCAATATGATCAAACAATTGGTATAGAAAATAACGCAATAACTACAACAAGATATTATCTAACCTATGGCGTGCAATCAAAAGGGGATCCCACATATGATAATTACTATATTCATATTCGTCGTTTCGATTTTTTGGGACAACCAGATTTCACTAATGACGAAATCAAAGAATTAGCCAATAAATCATTGGATATATTTACGCGACATAGTACCCTCGAAAAATCGTATATAGGAAGAGGTCCGAAATTAGAAGATGAGGTAGAGTGGTCAGATTATGTTTCAATGACTAACAGTGTAAGTTGTGATTTGAGCTCAAGCGGTGGAAAAAGTGGGGAAAATGGTATGAATGATATGTTGCCGGTGACAAAATTATACTAAGGGGGATCGTTGAATGAAGAGCATTATAACAACTGTAAGAATTCCATTGATGATGACCAAAGTAATTACACTTACTGAGTTTTACTTCTTAACATTTGAAAATATTGGGATCTTTAAAAGAATGTATCCGGATATTATTGATAAGGTTCTCGGGAATTTTAAACCAGAAATGTGGGTTGGAGTTGGGAAAAAAGAAAAGATAATGCCATTTCTAGAACAAAGTAAAAATAATTCCGAGCCAGTTATCGTTTCTTTAGATTTGGTATTGGAGTATTTCATGGATTTAATGGTTGCATTAGGCGAAGTCGAACGGTTGTCTGCGTCAAATCAAGAAGCGCATAAGTTAGTAAGAACCTCCGGCTGGGCAAACCAGAATGGAGTGTTTGATAAAAATTGGAGGAATATTCTCGACGACCGTGGCACGATATTGCTGCTTTTTCTAACAGATAAGCAGTTATTTAAAGACATATCTGAAATAGTCAATAAATTTGGTATATCAAATGATCTATGGCTGGACAAAGTAATTCAATACGCAAAAGGTAGGAAAATTCAAAACGTTGGTAATTTTTGCATTACCACCGATGGAAATAAGTATTATAGATCGGTTAAGCGCTACTATTCAGAAGCCGTTGAACATCAAGAAATGCTCAATGAGAGGTGCGTTAATTTTATGAGATATTCTAATTCCGCACCCTCTTGAAAATAATTTAAGGAGAAATTAATGGACTTATTAAAAAAATACATAGCCGAAACTAAAAGGCAAAAAGAAATAAGTGCGGTTTATAGTGCAGGACGTTCTTTTATCAGAGATGTCTTGTTTTACACAGTCAATCATGACCAATATAAGGACGATTATAAAGCTTACCGCCCAATTGAAATCATAGAAAAAGCGAATGAACATCAAAGAATAGAATTGCCAAAAATTCTAAATGATGTTCCGAAAACCGATAACGACATGATTAAACTCATACGATCTGCGGGAGAGATTAATATTGACTCACTTGGTGATGTAGATCAGTACGGCAGATTAATTCAAGAAATTGGTGGGTTAAAACGAAAGTATGATGATTACAAGCCATGGATACCACTTGTCGAAGGTTTATTTTTTATCGGAGCGTTATCATTAGCACTGTTGCTGATAATGCGTATTTTATAATTTAAAAACGAAAGGATTAAACTATGAGCATTTATTTAGCCAAAAACTTTCATTCTAACGGATTCAATAACCTTAACCCGCTTTACAAGGTTGTTAATGGGGAACTAACTGAAAAAGACTTTACGGACGAATTTCCTAACATTGGGCGACTCACACTGAGTAAAGACACTTACATATCCGTCAATGTACCAGACGTGTTTATGTGTGAAATTAATGAAAAAGATCTCGATGAGGTCTATCCGCTTACTGGTAATATTGAACGGAAAAATTTATTCAGAATATATGACTCCCGGATTAAGTTTGATTCATTGGACACTTATGGGATACACGAAGTGGTTGAGATGCCGATCTATACTAATATTGAAAAACTTCAAAACGAAGGAATATTGTATTCAAACCTGGTATCAGCACCTTATTCGAATCTGATATATTTAAAAGACACAATTTATATTTATGGTCCATTTATCTGGAAATACAGTGATGGTGATAGCCTTATTATTAATGCAAAATCTGATCAAAACGATTATGAGATTAATCGGTATCGAATTGAAGAAGTTGAAGACTTTTTATACCCGTTAGATGCCAGCAATCATAATGGTGTAGATCATCGACAAATTGTGTATACACCTAAAATTATATCGACAACTGAAAAAATAGATTTTATTACCGACAAAGACTTGCGTAAAAAATTTATTAAAGACTTTAAAAAATCAACGAAAAATAATGTTAATTTTAAAAACAATGACCTGCAGGAAATCCTCGATGCAATCCCTGAAATGGAGTTGAGTGATTCACGCAAGAAGCGGCTGATCAATGATTTTAAAGATTACAATGCTTTACAGGAAGTTTTGGAAGAATTGGCTAAAAGCGTTATTTCGAATCCTGAAACTGCAGAATTAATTTATACCGAGTTGTTGAACAATCCGCAAACCCGCGAACAAGTCATCGAAGATTTAAAAGACAGGGGTGATTTTAGTGAAGAACTTACGGCAGCTCAAAATGAAATAAATAATATGATTCTGGAAAAGGATCGCTTACTGGATGAAGTTGAGAATATACAAAAACAAATCGAAGATCTCAATCAGGAAAAACAAATAGAATCTGAAAATGAAATTCTTAATGAACTGAAAGTAAAACGACAAAAACTAACCAATGACATTGAAGATTTGCAAAAAAAATATAATCTAGGCAATCAAATCGTTGACCTTGAAACAAAAATTGAACATCAAAAGGTAGAACACGCAAACTATATGGGGGTTAATGCATCCTTGAAAGATGCGGTGGCAGAAAAAGCTAAGAACGCCTTCATGGATGTCGCTTTTAATGGAAAGATCGCCAACGAGGTATTAAAAGCTGCAGCTGACTATGCCATAACCGAAGATCACCAACGGTATGATTTAATGATGGCACGACAGGGCAAAGTTCCAAATGTCCAGAAAGTCATGGAACCATCAGAATTCATTGATATGGTTCAAACCACGCTTAATCGCGATTGCCATCGGATGATGTCAAGAAATGATGTCATCAATGTCTTGCTGTGCTTGACCCAGGGATTTTTAACTGTTTTTGCTGGAGAACCAGGATCCGGGAAAACATCGCTTTGTAACTATCTGTCAAAAATATTAGGCTTATCCAGAAACGATGATTACTCACGATACATTGAAGTATCCGTCGAAAAAGGATGGACTTCAAAACGGGACTTTATCGGATATTATAATCCCCTGACCAAGCAATTCGACCAGGCCAATCGGAAGGTGTTTGAAGCTTTTAATGTCTTGAATCATGAGGCGACCAACGGAATTAGTGATTATCCTTTCGTCGTTATGCTGGATGAAGCGAATTTGAGCCCTATGGAGCATTATTGGGCCGATTTTATGAACACGGCAGATATGAACAAGGATAAGCGGGAAATCAATTTAAACGAGCAATACGAGCTAAAAATACCCCAAACTTTACGATTCCTAGCGACAATTAATTACGATCATACGACCGAGATCTTATCACCGCGATTAATTGACCGGGCTTGGATCATCTTACTTGAAAGTGGAAATTTGAATATCAATGACGCTGTCGTAGATCACGAAATTGAAGCGCTGCCGTTAATCAGTTACCAACAACTGATCAGTGTCTTTGGTGTTAATCCGGCCAGAAGTATAGATGAAAATACGGTTGAAAAATTCAATGAAATCAACAATACTTTACGAGCCAATGGTCTGTTTATCAGCCCTCGGGTGATGACCATGATTAAAAACTACTGTGTTGTGGGAAGTACGCTCTTTGACAAGAAAATGAATCGATTCCCGGCGCTGGACTATGCAGTCGCTCAGAAAATTCTGCCAATGATCAATGGCTATGGTGAAGCCTATAAAATGTTCTTAAATAATCTCCTCAAAACTTGCGATAAGAATAACATGCCTGTTTGTAATCGGATTATCCAGGATATTATCAAAAAGGGTGATTTGAACATGCAATATTATCAATTCTTTGCGAAGTAAGCGTCATGGAAGCAAAATTATTTTTTAAAACAGGTCAAACCGAAGAAGAAATCGGCTTGTTTGAGCAACCGATGGCGGAATTACATCACCCCATCGAAAAGATTGTATACCAAAATGAAAAGTATAAACTTTGTATCGAAATAGCAAACCCTAATGTCCAAAACATTATGCTGCTAATTAATAACAAAGAAGGTGTTTGTGGCGAATATATGCGGTTTCAAAATGAGGTCAGTACCGAGTTTGTTTATGATGCGTCCCAGGCGATCCATGTTATGTTTGGAAATGTCTATATCTCAATGATCCTCACAATGAAAGATGGTACAGAAGTAGTTTATTTTGCGGAGCCTGTAGGCATTGCGATACCGGAAAAAAATATCGAAATACAGCAATCTCTGGAAGAAATGCTTAAGGCTATTCTTGAAAAAGAAAACACCCTGTTGTTAACAAAAAGCCCCTCCAGCATGATGGATCGGTTTCAAAGCCAGTTTAAAACGCGTATTGAAATGGAAATTGAAGTGATCGATTATGTGTTTAAAACATATACTCTTAATTTTCGATACTTTATGCGGGATATTCGCTATACTATGACAGAAGAAAAACGAATCGACCGGTTTGAAAAGCTCAAGACGATCAAGCCCCAGACGCTGCACTACATTGCCACGCATGTCGAACAATTTGAACAGGTGAATTATCCCACTGGAATGAGTGTCTATAATAATTATCATGTGCAACCACGAAATACCCTGGTTTCGCTTAATAAGTCTGATCACAACACCTATGAAAATCGTGTCATCATCGGATTTTTGGAACACCTGGTTAAGTATCTGCGAAAAAAACAAAGTGAAATAAATCAACTGCTCAGCAATCTCAGTCTAATTGAACAGTCAGCAAACCTTGTTAAACCGGGATTCGTCCTTTCAACCCGGATCATTGAGCTATATTCGCAAACAAAAATGGAACACTACCTCAAGCAGATAACGGAACGGATCGGCAAGGCCAATGAATTACTCATGCAATATCGGAGTATCATTAAATGTACCAGTGAGCGCGTTGAAGGCCCGCCGAAGAATACCCCGGTATTTCAAAATATCCATCACTATCGGAATGTTTTTGCCGCCATTGCTCAATTCTTTGTTGTCGGGAAGATGGATACGGCTCGGGAAAATCAAATATTAAGTTTTTCAACTGCCGATCAGATATATGAGTATTATTGTCTGCTGGCTATGTTCACGGCCTTCGACCGGCTCGGGTATACAGAAATTGCTAAAAAAAGAACCCGCTATCAGTACGATATCAGTGGCCGGTACCTCAACCGTTTGGACGATAATGAGAATACTTACTATTTTGCAAAGGATGATGAAGAAATTGTCCTTTACAGTCAGCCCATCATCTATTCCTGGAAAAGCCGGACAACAAATCAGATCAGCTTGTATCGAACGGATCGGGATTTTTATATCCCTGATTTTGTGATCAAGCATACCGATAAAAATCTAGTTGTGAACTACTGCGTGTTAGATTCAAAATGGCAAATGCGCTACAACATCAATCTTGAAAAGATGCTGTATAAGTATTTTGTTAATATTGCTGATGATCAGGATAATCCTGGCAAATACTTCTTTTGGATTATGCAGGGGAAGGATGATAACAAAGAAAAATTGTGCCGCCTTAATGCTGGGGCAATCAGTCGGACCAAAGCGGATGATGTCACTTATCAGACAGGGATTGTGACCCTTACCCCCCGGGTGGGGGAACAGTATATGATTCAGGTGCTGGATCGGTTTTTGGCGGGGGATATTACATCTAATGAAACGGGCTGAAATTAACATCGACACAATCAACCCGCTGGTTAATTTTTAAGAAAGATGAGGTACATCATGTCACTTTTACCAGAAAACATTCACCCATCATGGAATCCACTTTTAACAAACAGCTTTATCGCGGAATTGAAACGGATCGAAAATAAGTTGAATAGTTTAACGATTCATGAGGAATCACAACACCGATCCTTCCCGAAAACCGAAAATGTGATGCGATTCCTGGAAATAGACCTGAATTCCGTCAAATATATAATCCTTGGCATGGACCCATATCCATCCTGGTACGAAATCGACGGAACAATTTTCCCGGTTGCAACTGGCCGAAGTTTCGAAGTCGGTAATCTAAATAGTTGGCAGCAAAAATTCAACCAAAAATCGCTCCAGAATATTCTCAAAACGATTTATTTTAATAAGACCGACGAAAAGGTGAGACTGGCCGCAATCCGGGAATTAATGGCAGATAACAGGTTTACTATTAGTCCGCCACATCAGTGGTTTGATAATCTCGAAGCTCAGGGTGTTTTATTTTTAAATGCAACACTTACGGTTACACCACGATCTCCGGATTCCCACACACAAGATTGGAAATTCATCATGACGCAGGTGATACGCTATGTAAACTCCACCCAAGTCTGCTGGCTATTGTTTGGGAAAGAAGCTCAAAAACGTGTACGGGAAGCGATTTTGGGAGAATTTTCAGCACATAACTGCTGTCACCCACGAAATGCCCAATTCGTAGACGAGAACATATTTCAATACGCCGCCGATATCGACTGGTGCGGTGTTGAAATAATATAAAGAAAGCGAGATATAGACTATGATATGTTGAGAAGATTACAACGTATTTTTTAAGGACAGAACTGAAAAATTGAATAAAGAAAAGCTTGATGCACTCAAAGATTATTCCGTAGGCGACACCCTGGCACTCCTTCGAAATATCGAAGAATCGCCGTCGAAATATGATAAGGAAATTATTCAGGGAGTATATGATATTTTGTTCGAAAAAGGAATTATGTGTGTCTGATGTGTCAATTGCTGCGAAAGGAAAACACCATTGAAAATATTAAGAATTAATGGCAAGACTTATATAATTACCAAACTTACTGAGATCGAATGGATGGAGCTCAAAAAGCGATCTTCAAAAAATGTATATCGAGACGAAAGTCAACGAAGCATTTATGATTCTTTTGAAACGAAAATTGTGGAAGACCAATTCAACGTAAATATTATTCGTGCAATGGTTGCATATCCTCGATCTATCATTGAAATACCTTTGCCCCAAACCAAACAACATGAGTTGATAAGCCAATGCGTTGATTATCAGCTACGATCGATGAGATAAGAATTAGCGAGTATACGATTAGAAGCTCAATTCCGCTGGTTCAGAAAGAAACCGCTCTGCTCTAAGTAACGGCCAGAGCAGTAATAACGAGGTTTTTGTATGTCATCCAAAAACAAGAGTGCTAATAAGAAAAAAAAGGTCATCGCTGGAGAGCTGAACCGGTTAATAAAGTCCGATAATCAGATCAACAAATATACCATCAGCTACAAAACAGGAAATTTGTTTGTTTCAAAAGATGGCTGCAATCCGGTACAATACACGGATCAGCTGATACAAATCGGAAATCTGTACGCCGTTCAATCAAACGGAGAAATTGAACTATATCAGCAGATGGAAGCCACCCATCACCACCTTGAACAATTGGTGGGGCTTTATGACCAATTAATAGCAAATGCTAATCGTGCCTATGCCCCCATTGTGACAACCATCAACAACCTAATAGCAGAGGGAACTTATAAAACCCTCGACTTAAAGCGAAGTCAGCTGGCGATCGATGGCAAGATTTATAAATTTGTCGAAGATCGCGGCAAAATCATTAACCATGTTGAAAAAGATCAGCTTTACGAAGCAATATTCCTGTTGATTAATACCGTTAAAACACAGTGCCACTTTAATCTTGAACCACATCTGAAGTCGGGAATCACTCCAGAATATCGCGAAGGTGTGCGATCCGTGATGGAAAAGGAACCTTCGTACCATG
>Ga0075011_10000828_pt1 | contig 16466 bp, 12 predicted proteins | sample TARM_MetaG_T_14_FD_72354 | JGI IMG/M metagenome (GOLD analysis project Ga0075011, IMG submission 72354) | Freshwater microbial communities from Pennsylvania, USA, analyzing microbe dynamics in response to fracking - TARM_MetaG_T_14 | ecosystem: Environmental > Aquatic > Freshwater > River... | reverse complement strand
TGGACGCCCTCACCGCCCCGATGCAGGAAGCTTCTGCGGTTCTTAATGAGTTGTCGCAGGGAAATCTCAGCGCCGCCATGAGCGGGAGCTATAAGGGGCAAAATGGACAAATTAAGAATAATATGAATAAAACCATTGCCTTCTTGAAACGTTATGTCAGCGAAATAGCCGAAACCCTGGCGGCGATGAGTCAAGGAAATCTTGATCAGGAAATCACCACTGAATATTTGGGTGACTTTATCGAAATTAAAAAATCGCTCAACGGGATTGCCGAAAGCTTGAGCGAAACCATGAAGGAGATCGACATTGCCGCCGAACAGGTCGATTCCGGGGCCCGACAGATTTCGGACGGGGGTCAGGCGCTGGCGCAGGGAACCACCGAGCAGGCCAGTTCGATTCAGGAATTAAGTGCGTCGATCGAAGAAGTGGCCGGGGAAACCAAACGCAATGCCAATAATGCCAACAAAGCCAATGTGCTGACCGAACAGGTCCGTGGAAACGCCCGAGTCGGTAATGAGCAAATGGGAAAAATGATGACCGCCATGACCGAAATCAATGCGTCATCCAATAATATTTCCAAAATCATCAAGGTCATCGACGACATTGCCTTCCAAACGAATATTCTGGCCTTGAACGCCGCCGTGGAAGCGGCCAGAGCAGGCCAGCATGGGAAGGGCTTTGCCGTCGTGGCCGAAGAAGTAAGAACCCTGGCGGCCCGGAGTGCTGAAGCCGTTAAGGAAACCACTTTTTTAATTGAAGGTTCCATAAAAAAAGTAGCCGATGGCACAGCGATTGCCGATGATACGGCTGAAAGTTTAATGGTCATTTTAAGCGATATTGAAACGGTTGCCGGTCTGGTGGAAGAAATAGCCAGAGCATCCAATGATCAGTCATCAGAAATTTCACAGATTACCCTTGGTATTGAACAGGTTTCCAGCGTTGTTCAAACCAATTCAGCCACCGCGGAAGAAAGTGCGGCTGCCAGTCAGGAATTATCCAGTCAGGCGCAACTGCTTAAGAACATGGTTGGCGAGTTTGAAATAAAAAGGAAGTAAAACGATCATTATTTAGTTAGTCTTAAAAAAAGACATATTGCAATTAAAAAAGCGATATGTCTTTTTTGTGTCGAACTTTTCTTGAAGGGCGTTAATCGCTTCGGTATTGTAGCAGAAAAAACAAAAAAGAGTCCACTCGATTTTACTTGTGTGTTATAATATCACTAAAATAGCCGTGCATTCGTTCTCGTTATTGTAATTTTGTAGGTTAGGGCGTTTCGCAAAGACCTGGAATGATAAAAGGCAAGGAGGTGGTTGTTTTATGCCGAGCCCTGGAATAACTAAAAAAATGATAGCGGGCGCCATGAAAGAATTTATGACCGAACGCCCGCTTTCAAAAATTACCGTAGGCGATATTATCAGGCATTGCGAGATAAACCGCAATACTTTCTATTATCATTTTAAAGACAAGTTCGATTTGGTAAACTGGATATTTTATACTGAATTCGTTGCAGAGACACACCGGGTCGAGTTTGATTCCGTCTGGGGGTTTATCGATCAGCTTACCAGCTTCTTTTATAAGAACAAGGCGTTTTACAAAAATGCTTTGAGCGAGCAAGGATCAAATTGCTTTACAGAATATTTTGGCGACCTGATTAAAACCGGAATAATGCTTCCTTTAGACGATATCATCGAAGATAATCAAGATAAAGATTTTTATGCCGATTTTTTTATCGATGCCTTCATTGCCGCAATATCGCGATGGCTCCGTGAAGGGGCGAAAATACCCCCGGAAACCCTTACCGAACTGATGAAAAAAGCCGCTACTGGGGTGGCCATCAAACTGGTTGAGGAGCTGGATGATGTATCTTAAACTTGTTTTGGGACGCCCATTTTTAAACATTCCTTCAGTCTTACATGATGAATGTTAAGGTCTGTTTTAAAATAATCACTTTGCTCATCGCTCATTCTCACGGTACCATCAGCTAAAACAGCGGTTAAACACGACTCAGACGATATATTGCAGTCAATCCTTGCTGCGTCATAATACAAATCAATCGGCAATACCGGATAGTTAAGATTCTTTCGCATTTCAAGTAAGATATTTGACACATTATCGGCTGATAATGGATGGTGTTTTTTTGTATCGACAAAGATGACAAATGCCAGGTCAAGCTTATCGGCAGTTTTTAGTTGCATTATCGCTGAGCTGTCAAGCTCGGTGTATTGGCTGTAGCCACCGCAGAGAATCCCCGCGGACAATAGACATGCCGAGGCCTCCTTAACCTGATCAAAACACTCGCTGTCCAAGTCAAGTAAGATCCAGAGGTTTGGCACATTTTTTAATTGCGCTGTCATTTGATGAGAAACCGTATGGGGGCGGATAAAAACAATGAAAGCGCAGTCGCTTTCGGCTGAAAGCAGGCACAGCAACTCGTTGACCTGGGGATAATCTTCATCCAAAGTGATCATATAACAATAAATTCCCAGCTCACGTCCTTGCGTAATCAGATCCGCGATGGTTTTTGGATCAAGAAATTCATCGGTGGTTCCCATGTTGAGAAATAGGCACCAGGGGATATTAAAGCCTTCCTCCGCCTCTCTCATTCGGATTTGGTCAGCACCTGACGTCCAGCAATTATAGCCAAGGTTCATACCGAAAGACATCAGGTGCTTAGCGTCAGTATTTTTCAGGATGCGCTCAATCAGCCGATAATATGGGCTGTCTTCATTAGATAGCTCCTGCTGCGCGATCGCGAAGAACTCCTTTTGAAATCGGCCACTGGCAAACATTTCTCCCAAATCAACAAGATTTCGGAGACCGCGCGGCTGATTTTCCTGAATATCGTTAATTCCCTTTTCGATGGCTAATTTAACGAAAGAATAGTTTTGCTTTATTGTGGCCATTTAAATTACTCCTTTGCGTTTGCCTTAATCATACAAAAAATTAAATAGTAGAGGTACAGACAAAATTGAAAAATGCCCAGTTTTTGGTTAAATTTCAATTTTGTCTGAAATTTAGACAAATCGAAATATTAACCAATGAAATCGTCCTGTTTTGTCGATATACTGTGATTAATCTAAAATGGTAAACAACACAGAATCGAAAGCGAGGATTATGAAATGAGCGATAAAACAATAATTGAAAATCTGCAGTCCTATGGGTTATCTAAAGCACTGGGTATTTTGAAAGAAGCGCCGGGCAAGAACCTTTATAAGCTGCTGGATTGGGTAGATCGCCTGGACCGTGGTGATGACGTTGTTGGTCAGCGCACAATGGTACGTAGCATTCTTGATGATCCTGACAATCATTGGAATCAGTTCATCCAAAAATTGTGGGTCGATATTGATGAAGACGTGCGGCAGACATTTTTCACAAACTTTATCGTCAATACGGGTGTCATTGGCATTCAACGGCAGAATAAAGCAAAGCAGGACAACGATTGCAATATTCCGTGGGCAATCCTGCTGGATCCCACATCAGCCTGCAACCTGAGTTGTACCGGCTGTTGGGCGGCGGAATATGGGGACAAGCTTTCTATGGATTACGACACGCTTGACTCCATTATCCGACAGGGCAAAGAGCTGGGCACGTTTATGTATATTTATTCCGGCGGTGAACCGCTGGTTCGCAAAAAGGATATCATCAGACTGTGTGAAGCGCATAGTGATTGTATGTTCCTGGCCTTTACCAACGGAACCCTGATTGATCAGGATTTTGCTGATGAGATGCTCCGCGTCAAAAATTTTGTTCCCGCCATCAGTATTGAAGGTTTTGAAGCCGAGACAGATAGTCGCCGTGGTGAGGGGACATATCAGAAGGTCATCCAGGCAATGGAGATCCTGAAGGAGAATAAGCTGATATTTGGCGCCTCTTGTTGTTATACAAGCCAGAATACGGACGTTATCGGCAGTGAGGAATTCTTTGACTATATGATTGATATGGGCTGCAAGTTCGCATGGTTTTTCACCTACATGCCCGTTGGTGTTGATGCACCCACAGACTTAATCGCTAAAGCACATCAACGTGAATATATGTACCACCAAATACGCTCTTTCCGTGAAAGTAAACCGATCTTCACTATGGATTTCTGGAACGACGGCGAATATGTTAACGGATGTATTGCAGGAGGGCGTTCGTATCTCCATATTAACGCCAACGGCGATATTGAACCCTGTGCTTTTATTCACTACTCAGACTCTAATATCCATGAAAAGACACTCTTAGAGGCATACAAATCGCCGCTCTTTATGGAATACAAAAAGGGCCAGCCGTTTAATGATAATCTCCTCCGTCCCTGCCCGCTGCTGGACAACAACGGCAGGCTTGCCGACATGGTAAACAGCTCTGGTGCGCATTCTACAGATCTTTTAAGTCCTGAGAATGTCGATGATCTCTGTGCCAAGTGCAGTGAAGCGAGCGTCAACTGGTCTCCGGTAGCTGAGCGGTTGTGGTCTGAAAGTCACGCTGCCCAACTTGAAGAAGCCAGATGATGGAAAGCCACATCGGCGCTATTAAGAATAGTTAAGAGAGGTCGGCTGATCAATTAATGATCAACCGACCTCCTGATTATCCTGCTTATTCAAGAATCAGATATTAAAGTTGATTTAAAGTATATAGTTATTTTGTCGATAACCCTTTATATCAATTAAAGAAATAATAGACGCCTCAGGTGCATAAGAATGCATTTGAGGCGTCATTTTATTTTAAAATTAGCACCGGCGGACAATCTTATCGATGGAATTTTTTACTTGCAATTTGCAGAAGTCATAAAAAATTAATAAATAATACATCAGCGTTGAGAAGCATTACCAAGGTTAATTACTCATTTGCTGATATTCATAAGTTATTAAAACAATATTGTTCTTCAGGGGACGACGTGTTACTATATAATTGATTAGGGGTAACCGCTGGCACCTGCCTCACGATGAAGCTTCACCGATTAATTTGAAGAATAAATTCAAAACACGAACAGACTATTCGCATTTTTTTGAAAAATTTCGATGCCGAAAAGTAAAAGTAAAATGAAATCGCAAAGGAGACCTTGTTATGGCTATGATTACAGATCAAATCGCCAATAGCTTTATCACATTGTTGGAAACGAAAACTTACAATAATATAACGATTCGGATGATTTGTGATGGTGTGCCGACGAGCCGCAATACTTTCTATTACTACTTTGATAACAAAGAACAATTAGTGGAATGGATCTGTTGTCGGGATTTTATGAAGCACTGTTTTCCTTTTTTTAATATTTCGGCGGATAATGTGAGTACGCAATCTTTTTTTAGTTACATTCTCAAAAACAAACGGTTTTATTTTGTTATCTATGAAATCGAGGGTGGGAACCTATTGCGGAATTGTCTTAATCGAGCATATGACAAAGCCGCAGAAAAAGAAAATATCGGCGAATTTGCTCACTTGGCGAACAGCAACAAGAAAAAAATCGATATTAGGGTTTATCGGAGCTATGGCAACTCTGGGATTGCCGCCGTTGTTATTTTCTGGATCGGAGATGGAATGAAAATTCCAATATCCGATATGGCAGCCGATCTTAAGGTGATGTTGACCAATTCTTTAGAAGAAGCGCGAGACAATTATTTATTTTAAATCAAACCAATATGACAAAAACGGCAATGTGTATGATCTTATCGTACACATTGCCGTTTTTTACTACTTTCCTTTGCAAAACGTTTACATTGTCAATTGTCAAAAATATATCAATACTGTATTCTGGTAAACATAAAGAATGAAGAACTAAAAAGTTTGATTTAGTTGCTTCGTTCAAATGAAGGAGGTACAAATTATGTCTATTGGTGGTCCAGAACTCAAAGTTGAGTACGAGTCAAGCTCAGGTGAGAAAGTTGAAAAAACGAAAGCGGTAAAGCCAATCAGTAAAAGTGCAGTACAAGCTGTCATTGCCCCACTTGAACAAGTAACCGCTTACATCAATCCGGAAAACTGTATAAACTGCGGAGCCTGTCGGGAGATTTGTCCCGCTGATGCAATCGCTGAAAATCAGCGTATCATCTGTCACGGATGTCCGGCCTGTACTGACAAGCCCGGGATTTCTCCCCAGGATATGGATGATCTGGCGACCGCCCGTTCATGTACAACCGCCTGTCCCCTTGGGATCTCACCACAGGGATATTTGGGTTTGACCAGAGTTGGAAAATACGATGAAGCATTTCGGCTGATCTGGGAAAAAACCCCACTGCCTTCGGTGTGCGGAAGCGTCTGTCACCATCCCTGTGAAGAGGATTGCAAACGTGGTATCCTGGTGGATGAACCGATCGCGATTCGGGGAATCAAAAAATTTCTGGCCGCAACGGTAGCGACAGAGGTTGATAAATATAATGTTCTTTATGAGGAAAAGATTGCGATTATTGGAGCTGGGCCGGCCGGTCTGACGGCTGGACATTACCTGTCTTTAGCCGGTTATGAGGTTACCGTGTTTGAAAGCGCGGCTGAAGCTGGCGGCATGCTTAAACGCGGCATCCCAGAATTCCGTCTGAGCAGAGCGGTTGTCGATCGCGACATTACTAAGCTCCAGGAAGCTGGTTTGGATATTCGCTTGGATTTCAATATCAACAAGTTTACTTTAAACGAGCTTAAAAAAGAATACGATGCCATTATTGTCGCCACCGGTGCGCCAAATTCCAAAGAGCTGCAAATCCCCGGGTACCGCCTGGCGGGCGTGATGAACGCCATGAATTTTATGGAACATGTGAATCACGGGATGGACGTTCGTCGTCATCTTGGTCAGATCTTCAAGTATAAGGATGGGGAAGCAGTCATTATTGGCGGTAGCAGCGTTGCCATGGATGTGGCGCGCACCGCTGTTCGCGTTGGCGCTTCCAAGGTAACGGTTGTATGTCTGGAATCGTGTCAGGACATTCCGGCGCATTCCTGGGAATTGGATGAAGCCAGAGCTGAAGGCATTACTATTATTGAAGGCTATAGCCCTATCGAGTTTCAGGGGACGGTATTTCCAGAGCTGCAAAGTATTAAGTTTGCCAGGGTAACGAACTGCGGCAAAGATGATACTGGCCGGATTTTCTTTGACATCGATGAAGAAGACACCCTCGTGCTGAAAGCTGACTGGGCAGTTCAAGCCATCGGTCAAAACCCGGATGAACGATGGAAAGATCTGACTGACAACGATATTTTCTTTGCCGGTGATCTGGCCAGCAATAAGTGTTCCGTGGTGGATGCCATGGCTTCCGGTCGTAAAACTGCTATCGCAGTAGATGCCGGACTTCGCGGCAGACAGGTGAAAGATCCCATGGAATCCCATGACTTGCATTTGGCTGATGTGATGGAAAAAATATTTCCCTATAATCGCAGAAAAACCCTTCGACCAACGACGCCGATGCTGGATATTGACGATCGCATTGCTTCCTTTGATGAAGTTGAAGGCGTGCTGAATTTCGAACAGGCACAACAAGAAGTATTGAGCTGTCTTAGCTGCGGTTTTGAAGTGGTTGACCAGGAAAAATGTATCGCCTGTGGGGTATGCCAGAAGATATGCCCTAAAGGTGACGTCATAACGATGGTCGTAAAAGAAGGAGGAAAAGAGCAATGAAAAGACAAGTAGTAGTAGTTGGTGCCGGCCCTGGGGGTTCTTCGGCGGCATTTTATCTGGCAAAAAAAGGACTCGATGTGCTATTGATTGATAAGGAAACATGGCCCCGAGAAAAGGTTTGCGGCGACGCATATCAAGCTGCGCTCTTTCCAATTTTTAAGGAAATGGGCATTTTTGAAGAGATGGAAGCAAATGTCGGGACCGAGGTTAAAGTCATTAAAATGGTCGGTCCCGGAGAAGAAACGGTTGAGTTTAAAGTGGAAGAAGGCGAATGGTGTATTCCTAGACGGATCGGTGATGATATTATCCGTCGCAGTGCACTAAAAGCCGGTGCAGAGTTTATTGAAGGCTTTGAAGCAACAAAACTGATCATTAAAAAAGGTCAGGTAAAAGGAATAAAGGGCTTTCATAATAACCATGAGATGACCGTGGAAGCGGATCTGGTAATTATTGCAAATGGCAGCCATTCCATGCTTGGTCGTCAGCTGGGTATTTTCAACAACGATCCAGCTAGCTACCTGTTTGCCATTCGTGGTTATTGGGAAGGTTTGGAAGGTCTTGCTCCGGGTACATGTGCCTGGATCTACGACACCGATTTTATGCCAGTTGCTGATCAGGCACTGGTTGATGAACATTTCTTCCAGCCGATGTGGATCAACGGTATCAATGAAGAATGCACCCACGCTTCGGTTGGGGTCTGTGTATCCGAAGGTTTGCTGCGAGGGCACAATATGTCCATCGATGGATATTTTGATTATTGGCTGAAGAATTCCGTTACCGGTCAAAAACATTTAAAAAACGCCCGCTGTGTCGATGGAATGAAGGGCTGGCGCTTGCCCTGTTCAAAGAAGATCGAAAAGAATTACGCCGCTGGCGCCATGCTAATTGGAGACGTGGCTTCAGCGCCTGACCCATGCTATTATTACGGCATCACGCCAGCAATGTATGGCGGTAAACTCTGTGCTGACGTCGCCGAAAAAGCTTTTGCGGCAGATGATTTCTCGGTTGAAATGCTTTCCGAATTCCACACCTCGTTGGGCGATCTCTTCAATGCACAGTGGGCTCAATATGTCGCCATTCGTGAAAATATCGTTTCGAAACGTGAAGTTGCCAGGGATCTGATTAAGTTTGCATTGGCAAAGCCTGAATATCCTGATATTTATTTTGGGGCAGTTTTCGGTGAATACATGCAGCAGGTTCTGAAGAAAAATGAAGGTAAATTTGATTTTGGAAAACTGATTGATTAATCAACGTTGATATTAGATAAAACAACACCATACGCCATGGTCATTTTGCCATGGCGTATGTTTTTTTGACATTAAAATACGGGGAAGTACCAGGCGATTTGGTTCCATGCAAGCACTTTTCAAGTATTGTTGCAATAAAAGGATTGCCATTATAATGAGGTAAGCGTTCTACAAGCGTTTTAGAAGACCAATAGCTATAATAAAAGCATTTCGTCGAGGGAGGTGATTGAAAGGGTTATTATAAAAGCAATTAGCTAATTCCTGGTAAAATCGTATTCTTTAAAACCAATATGAAATGCACGTAGAATTTATGGATTACTCAAAAGGAGGAAAAACTTTCATGTATGTTAAAGAATTAAAACCTTTGCTCGAAAAAATCGTCGGTGCTGAAAATGTTTCGGATGATCCGATTTCTCTGGTTGTCTATTCCCGGGATTACAGCTCCTTGCCCCCCGAGCAGGCAAACATTATCGTCCTTCCCGGTTGTACCGAAGAGGTTGCTGAGATTATGCGTCTTGCGACAAGAACGGACACGCCGGTAAACGTTCGTGGTGGTGCCACCACGGCGGCCCTGTGTACGGCAAAAGAAGGCATCATTCTTGACCTGAATCGGATGAATAAAATTATTAATATCGATGAAGATGCCTGTTTATATCTGACCGCACAGGGCGGAACTTCGATTTATCAGATCAGTAAAGAACTGGATAAAAGAGGATTTCTGCTCGCCGGCCGTCCCATGTTTGGTCCGGTTGCTTCCATCGGCGCCTGGGTCAACACCGTCGGTATCGGCGGTAACTGTGCCAAATATGGCTACTTCTCCGAGAGCGTCACCGGTATTGAAGTCGTCCTGCCTTCCGGCGAAATCGTCAGAACCGGGGTTAACGGCCTGCAAAACTGTGATCCTTATTGCCGATATACTCATACCAGCGACCTGACCGGTATTTTTGTCGGTGCCCGGGGTTCAATGGGCGTTGTCACTGAAGTCAGCTGCCGTATCTACCCCAAACCTGAAAGTAATGGTTTCATCACTCTTGCTTATGATCATGATAATTTTGATGGCCTGCTAAAAGCCGTAAACCTCATCTTCCGTGACGACATTCCCGATACCATTGACATTAACGATGACGGAGTGGGCAAAATCATCGGGCTGGATCTACCGCTTCCGCATATGATCTCAATGACGGTTTCCGGTCACCCGGATGAAGTTGCCCGAAAAATAAAAGTCTGTCAGCAGATTGCGGCTGAAACCGGCGGCCTTGACTTAGGTCCGGATGTGGCAGCCCTGATTTACAACGGCGGGGCACTGACCGCTTATATTTATAAGAAGGAAGGCTATGGACATTTGGTCTTTATCGACTCGTACTGGCATTCTCTGGAAGCTTATCCGTTCCTATACAAATCCTTCAAGGAAATACTGGCCAAGTACGGCCTAAATGAGAACTGCATCTTTGGTTGGTTTATGAAGGGTGTCGGCTGTTCTTTCCCGGTTGTCGCTTACAAAGAGCCTGAACAGCGGGAAGCCATGAACCAAGCCTGGGAAGAAATCTGCGAAGCCTGGTTCTCGGTCCCCAATTCCGCTCCGGGAATGTCGGTGACAAGCCCGACGATGTGGAACCTTGATCCCCTCAAGCCGACCCATCATGCCCTATTGAGAAGCATCAAAGATACCATCGATCCGAATAATATCATGAATCCGAAAGTTATACCCTACACAAGGAGGAATAAATAATGTCATTCGATAATCTTAATAAAATCAAAGACGAAATTTATGGATGCAGCATCTGCGGCCAGTGTGTTCAGGGACCGGTAGATCCATTCCGTCCGAATGCGGTATTCTCAGAATACATGCCTAACGTAACCTGTCCGATGAGAGAAAAAGACCGTTTTCTGACCTACAGCGGTGCCGGCATGAACACCATTGCCAGAGCTGTGATTGAGGACGATCTTGAGATTTCGGATGAACTTGTCAACGCAATTTACGCTTGTGTGCTTTGCGGTCACTGTGAAACGAGTTGTGGCGAAGTGTTTAATTTTCTCCGGACGGTGGTTGGTAAAGATATCGGCCATGGCGTCAGGGTACCTGATGTCGTCAGAGCGTTTCGGGCAGATCTGGTTGAAGCCGGCGCCGGCCCCACCGACGATGTCAAGAAAGTAGCCGCGGCCATCGCAAAAGGACATAACCGCTTTGCCAGAAAACAGTCTGATCGCATGGCATGGATTCCCGAAGGGATGGAGATTCCCAGTAAAGGAAAGCTGCTATTTTATGTTGGCTGTGTAGCTTCCTTAAAAAATAAAGAAAATGCTCAGAGCTTTGCAAAAATATTACACAAAGCGGAAGTTGACTTTGCCATTCTGGGTGAAGAAGAATGGTGTTGTGGCGGTCCTCAATTGCTTAACGCAGGTCTGGTCGAACAGTTTGAAGCGCAAGTCAAACATAATGTTGAAGCCATCCGCGCTTCTGGTGCTACAGAAGTTGTGACAACCTGCGCGGATTGCTACAAAACCCTGAAGTTTGATTATCCTAAGGTGGTTGGCGATTTGGGCTTCACCGTATTACATAGTTCCGAACTGCTGGCCAGAATGCTCGATGAAAAGAAGATCAACTTATCAGAAGAATACCTGGAAACAGTTACATTTCAAGATCCCTGTCAGCTCTCAAGAGTCGCTAAAATTACTGCCGAGCCAAGAACGGTGATTGGAAGTATTCCGGGAATAAATCTGGTTGAGATGGAAGGAAACAAAGATTACACCGTATGCTGTGGACACTATCCCCAGGAATTACCCGAGACAACAAAATTGGTGCTAGAATAAAAATAGTACAAATCGAAATGAGAAAATCCAAAATTAATAAAAACATGGTACGATAAAATAATTGTACTGAAGGAGGATCTCATTATGTCAAAACAACATGATAAACAATTCAAACTGGATGCAGTCCGGTACTATGAAGAACATAAGGAACTCGGTCTGCGTGGATGCGCTGAAAATCTCGGCGTTGGTTACAGCACGCTGGGAAAATGGAGCAAGGAACTTCAGAACAGCGGCAGTATTGAAAGTCGAGGTTCAGGTAATTATGCATCCGATGAAAGTAAAGAAATCGCGCGATTAAAACGTGAGTTGCGTGATACTCAGGACGCATTAGATGTCTTAAAAAAGGCCATCGGCATTCTGGGAAAATAACCGAAGCGATTTATGTTGAGGTTGCTAAAAAGGTGGAGGCTGCTCATCACGAGAAGCACCGGGTTTCCGTCTCCGGAATGCTGCAAAAACTGGGTGTATCACGAACTGGGTATCGATCGTGGATCAACAGAAAACCATCGAATACCAAAAAACGACAGGAAGTGCTTAAAACCAAAATCGAGACCATTTACAATGATTCAAAGCAAAACTATGGTGCTCCAAAAATAGCTGAAAAGCTAAAACAGAGTGGTGAAATAATTGCTGAGCGAACCGTCGGCAAATACATGAAACAAATGGGTATCAAAGCGCAGTGGGTCAAACCTTATACGATCACGACTAAAGATTCTGACTTCAGTAAAAAACTCCGAAATATTCTTGACGAACAATTTAATCCCGAACGCCCCAATGCTGTCTGGTGCAGCGATATTACCTATATTTGGACAATGGACGGATTTGTTTATCTAACCAGTATCATGGATTTGAACTCCCGAAAAATCATTGCCTGGACAGTGTCAAAAACGATGGAAGTTTCCTGTGTAATCGACACCGTCAATAAAGCTAAAAGCCGCCGAAAACTCGATGCACCCCTGATCATTCACAGTGATCGCGGCAGTCAGTACGTTTCAAAAGAATACCATAAAGCAACGGCAAAAATGCAACGAAGTTATTCTAAAAAGGCATATCCCTGGGATAATGCCTGCATTGAATCCTTTCATGCCATCATTAAACGCGAATGGCTCAATCGTTTTAAAATCCTTAATTATAACCATGCTTACCGGCTGATCTTTGAGTATCTGGAAACGTTTTATAATACAACGCGTATCCATAGTCATTGCGATTATATGTCGCCGGATAACTTTGAAAAACTTTTTACTAAAACGCAAAACGAAAATTTACGAATAACAGGTTAAAATGTGGGCGTCAAAATTCTCGTTTTAATTTGTACTAAATCTTGACATAGGACCAACGTGAGTATTTTTTCCAATATCAATACCGAGGTAATGCATAGGGGCACCTTCAAAAAAGTATTTTAGATAGGACCTCCTGACTGATAAACGTTACTGCCTTGTCTGATATTCGAAGTACTCTCATGAGTCAACATCCAACTTATCCGTAATCAGTTTATCAGACAGAGGTGTCACTCTTTCAAGTACGAAGTCTGGGCTTCAGGGAGGAAACGACATCACTCTATCTAATAAATTTATTATACACGGTTGCGTATAATCTTGCAGCCAATAAAGGATTATAGGTTGCCTTTACTAACCTAAATTTATTATACAAGGAGGAACTGAATGAATGCTAAAGTTGTAAACGATTTTGAGTGCTCTTTTTCCGTTGGCACAAAATTCGGATAGGTTTCTGGTTGAAAGGTTTATAAGGAGTTTGCAGTAAAGGAACGAATAAAAAATCGTACCTGTTCATTTTGCAGCGGATTTTAAATTTTATAGTATTTTTTTAAATATATTGAACTTCGAAAAAGATGGAGCAAAAGATAATACCGACAACCACTTAATCTGTTGGTAGAAATTAGCTCTAGAATTATCGAGGAAACTAATAATTTATAAGGGGGATAAGTATTTGGAAACCAAAACTGTAACTATTTCAGTAAATGGTCGTGAATATACCTTTGGAGTAGGTAATAATTTTGGTGATATTCAGCCAAATGAAAGTTTACTCAGTACACTTCGCGACAGACTCGGTCTCACCGGTGCAAAGAGTGCTTGTGAAGAAGGCGCTTGCGGCGCGTGCACGGTCATTATGAATGGCAAAGCGGTATCATCATGTATGCAATTGACCGTAGGATGTAATGGTAAAAGCATTACGACGATAGAAGGATTAACTGACCCGAAAACGGGAGAACTCCATCCTGTGCAGAAAGCGTTTATTGATTATTATGCTTTTCAGTGCGGTTATTGCACGCCGGGAATTATCATGACCACAAAGGCATTGCTTGATGAAAAGCCGAATCCCACGCGAAAAGAAGTGGAAGAAGCGCTTTCGGGAAATCACTGTCGTTGTATCAGTCAGTATCATGTTATGGATGCTGTCATGTCAGTCGCTGAAAAGGGGGTGAATTAATTGTCAAAAAAAGAATATCGTTATGTAGGTAAAAATACACCTAGAAAAGATGCCAGAGGGATCGTGACTGGATCGGCAGAGTTTATTGATGATCATAAATTTAATAATATGTTACATGCATGTTCCTTAAAAAGCCCTCATGCTCATGCGAGAATACTGAGCATTGATACGTCAGATGCAGAGAAATTGCCGGGAGTTCATGCTGTTATAACGCATAAAAACATTCCTGAACATTGTCGTGACTGGAAAATTGGCATGCCAGGGTTTAGAGGCATACTGGATGAGACGGTCGCATTTGTCGGTGATGGCGTGGCACTTGTCGCGGCAGAAACTAAAGAGATCGCTGAAACAGCTTGTGAATTGATCAAGGTCGAATATGAAGTGCTGCCTGCTCTGCTAACAATGGAGGAAGCGCTTGATCCTTCATCTGTGAAGATTTATCCCCAACTTAAACCACACAATGAGATACCCAAAGATATCGAGTTTGCCGGAGAACAATTCATGTGTGACTTGTACCGTGGGGATGTCGAAAAAGCTTTTGAGGAATCTGTGTATATCGTCGAAGACGAGGCTGAGTACAATAGCTTGCCATCGCCTATGGCTGCCGAACCTCCAGGAGTCGTTGTTAACTGTGATGAAAATAATCACTTTGAAGTATGGGCTACGTCTCAAGGCGGCTACTACTTGCGAATGATGTGTGGTTTTAGAATGCCTAACGTGGATATGGATGTATATACGCTTAATACAGGTGGATCTTTCGGTAATAAGCAGTCGCTTCAATCAACAGTGTCTTATGCAATGTTGTTGGCTAACGTTACACACCGTCCGGTCAAACTGTTTCTGACGAAAGCAGAGCAACTGCTTGTACATGATTTGCGTCTTGGTAATAAGATAAAGGTAAAGGTTGGCTTGGATAAAGACGGTTTCGTCAATGCAGTAAAAGGACAATGGCTTGTAGATTCCGGTGCATGGTCGGACGTTCATCATGTCCAGCTTGGTGTTGGATTAGGAGAAATGCAGCTTGCATTATGCAAGTGCAAGAATTGGGATATGACTTCACACGTTGTCGTCACCAACCATGATCCCACTGGTTGTGTTCGCGGTTTCGGCGGTCAGGAGTTAAAAGCAGCTTTGCTGCCGACGGTTAACAAGCTCGCCGAAAAGGCAAATATAAATCCACTTGATTTTTACAGTAAGAACTTTTGCTCGTCTGGCGATGAATATGTATGGCGTGACCGCCACCTCTGGACTGCGTTTGAAACAGAGTATGAACTGGCAATGAGAACTGCTGCCAAAAAATTTAACTGGGACGAAAAATGGAAGGGTTGGAACGTACCAACGCGCGTCGAAGGGAATAAAGTCTACGGTGTAGGTCTTGCTGTTCATGGCAATGCAGATGTCGGCGAGGACAACTCCGAGGCATATGTGCGTTTAGATGGTACAGGGCACGCTGTCCTGCATTGTGCAATAACCGAATCAGGAATGGGACAACGTAACAATAGTGCTAAAATGGTTGCTGAAGTCCTGAATATTCCGTTTGAAAACGTAAAAATTACCCCGGGAAATACTGCGGTCAATCCATGGGAGTTTGGGCTCGCTGGTTCACGTGGAACACTTACTACAGCAACCGCGTGCGTAAGAGCGGCTGAAGATGCGCGCAGACAGCTCCTTGAGCTGATGTCAGATGTGTTGAAGTTCCCTGCGGAGGAACTTGATACAAAAGATGGCATGGTATTTGTAAAGGATAACCCTGAAATTAACTGTCCATGGATTGCAGCTATGCAACCGTTTGGGACTGACATAACCGGGCATGGTCAATGGACCGCCGCGTATTCACATCCGAACTTCTGTTCACTGTTTGTCGAAGTTGAAGTTGATTTAGAAACCGGTGTTGTCAAGCTGGTAGACCTGACTGGTGGTACGGACGTAGGTCAGATAATAGACCCCAAGACCCTGGAAATGCAATTTCAAGGTGGTTTCGGCTCGGCTGGAACGGATACGGCAATCAATGAAGAACATATCATCGACGACAATACCGGGCGTATTGTCACACATAATATGATCGATTATAAATGGCGTACTTTCAACGATTTTCCGCCATTTGAACAAGTCATTCTGGAAGGGCAACCGGACATCTCCAAATTCAGGGCTGTAGGCTTTGGCGAGATTGCTGGTTCTCCAGGACCGAGTGCGATAATGATGGCGATTTCCAACGCTATTGGTAAACACTTCTGTCAGTATCCAGCGACACCAGATACTGTACTGAAGGCACTTGGAAAGTGCTAATGAGGAGGAGATTATTATGAAGAATTTTAAGCATATAACAGCAGAAAGCTTTGAAGAGGCAGCAAATGCCCTTAAAAGTATGCCAAACAGCA
>Ga0075011_10000826_pt1 | contig 16478 bp, 14 predicted proteins | sample TARM_MetaG_T_14_FD_72354 | JGI IMG/M metagenome (GOLD analysis project Ga0075011, IMG submission 72354) | Freshwater microbial communities from Pennsylvania, USA, analyzing microbe dynamics in response to fracking - TARM_MetaG_T_14 | ecosystem: Environmental > Aquatic > Freshwater > River... | reverse complement strand
GGTTGACCCCGGACAGCCTGCGCGCCGGCCTTGGCAGCGGGGAAGCCGGGCAGCGCGCGGTGCTGGCAGGCGTGCTCGATTTTCTCTGTGCCCATGAACCCGACCTGGTCGCTGCGGCCCAGGCTCTCGACGTTCCCCCGCAAGTTCTGGCCGCCGCACGGGAGAAACTGGGATGAGCCGTCCGCTGGTGATCAGCGATTGCGATGAAGTGCTGCTGCACATGGTCGCGCCGTTCAAGGCCTGGGTGGAGGCCAACCACGGCGTCCACTTCTCGCTTCAGACCAACAATTTCGCCGCCGCGATGCGCCATGCCGATGATGGCCGCGCGGTCGAGCCGGCGCGGATCTGGCAGTTGCTCGACGGTTTCTTCGACACCCAGATGCATGCCCAGCCCGCGATTGCCGGGGCGGTCGAGGCGGTGGGTGCAATATCCGACCGGGCCGACTTCGTGATCCTGACCAACCTCGGGCACAGCTACCGCGAGGCGCGCACCCGGCAACTGGCCGATCTGGGCATCCATGCGCGGGTCTTCACCAACCAGGGCCCCAAGGGCCCGGCGCTCAAGGCCATTCTCGAAGAGTACAAGCCCTCGCGCGCGCTGTTCATCGACGACCTGCCCGAGCATCATCATTCTGCCGCCAGCCTCATCCCCGAGGTGATGCGCCTGCACTTGTGCGGCGAGCCGCTGCTTGCTCCGCATATCGATTGTGCGCACAAGGCGGGCCATGCCCATGCCCGGATCGACACCTGGGACCATGCCCTGCCCTGGGTCATGGCCCAACTGGATGAAGATGCCCGGCCTGCGTGAGCGGTCTTCCGGCGTGTCCTTCCTGCCTTTTCCCCCCAGCCCTTTCCCCATGGAGTTTTGACGAATGACCGTTTCGATTGATGCCCGCCTTGCCGAACTGGGCCTCGAACTGCCGGTGGCCGCAGCCCCCGTGGCGGCCTATGTGCCCACCGTGCTGGCGGGCGGACTGCTGCACGTCTCGGGCCAGCTTCCCTTCATCGATGGCAAGCTGGTGACCGGCCGTCTGGGCGAGGATGTCAGCCTCGAGGACGGCACCGCCGCTGCCAAGGCCTGCGGCCTGATGCTGCTCGCGCAGGCCAAGGCCGCGCTCGGCTCGCTCGACCGCATCGAACAGGTCGTCAAGCTGGGCGTCTTCATCAATTCGGCGGGCACTTTCACCGACCAGCCCAAGGTCGCCAATGGCGCCTCGGAACTGATGGTGGCGGTGTTCGGTGATGCGGGCCGCCATGCCCGCAGCGCCGTGGGCGTGCCGGTGCTGCCGCTCGGCGCCGCGGTGGAAGTCGATGCTGTCTTTGCTGTTAGCGCTGCTTGAGCGCTTTGTGCTGCCGGTCCGGGCGAATGCACGGGCCGGTTGGCTGAGCGGATCGATCTATGCACACCGGGGTCTGCATGGCCCCGGTGTGCCCGAAAATTCGCTGCTGGCCGCGCGGGCAGCGGTTGCGCGGGGCTTTGGCATCGAATGCGATGTCCAGCGCAGCCACGACGGACAGGCCGTGGTCTTCCACGACTGGACGATGGAGCGTCTGACCGGACGGTCGGGCACCGTGCGCGAGGTGCCCTCGACTGAACTGGCCCGCACTGACCTGCTCGACGAGACCGGCGCGCCTGTCGCGGGTGAAACCGTGCCGAGCCTGCGGGCCCTGCTCGATGTGATCGACGCCCGCGTGCCGCTGCTGATCGAGGTGAAAAGCCGGGACTCGGCGCGGATCGTGCCGCTGTGCCTTGCGGTGAACCGTTGCCTCGAAGGCTATCTCGGGCCGGTTGGGGTGATGAGTTTCGACCCGCGCGTGACCGGCTGGTTCGCCCGCTATGCGCCCCATGTCGTGCGTGGTCTGGTGATCAGCGACGAGGGCAGGCGGACTTTGCTGGCGCGCGCCAGGCGTCATCTTGCACTCTGGCATGCCCGGCCCCAGTTTCTGGCTTATGATCTTGCCGACATTGACAATCCCGTCGTGCGTCTGGCGCGTCGGCGCGGGGTGCCCGTGCTGACCTGGACTGTGCGCACGCCCGACGATGCGCGCCGTGCTGCTGCCTATGCCGATGCGCCGATTGCCGAAGGGGCGGTCCTGCACTTGTCCGACCATGCGGGGCCCGACCATGCGGGGCCCGATCATGCAGAACAGGCCGCAGCATCATGACTCTGGTCGCGCGGGTCGAGCAGTCGGTGGGGGCCATCGCGCCCGAGGACTGGGACCGGCTGGCAGGCCATGACAACCCGTTCACCACCCATGCCTTCCTGACCGCCCTTGAGGAATCGGGCAGCGTGGGTGGGGGCAGCGGATGGATCCCGCTTCCCGTGCTGATCGACGATCCCGAAGGGCGCCCGGCGGCGGCGCTTCCGGCCTATCTCAAGCAGCACAGCCAGGGCGAATATGTGTTCGATCAGGGCTGGGCCGATGCCTGGGAGCGCGCCGGGGGCGATTATTACCCCAAGCTCCAGATCAGCGTGCCCTTCACCCCGGCGACCGGGCCGCGCCTGCTTTGCGGGGACCATCCCGAACTGGCCCTGCCACTGTTGCGCGCAGCCGAGGCGGTGGTCGACCAGAACGGCCTGTCTTCGGCCCATGCCACGTTCATCGCGCCCGAACAGGTGGCGGTGTTCGAGGAGGCGGGCTGGCTGCTGCGCAACGATTTGCAGTTCCACTGGACCAATCGCGGCTATGGCTGCTTCGACGATTTCCTCGCCGCGCTCTCGTCGGGGCGGCGCAAGAACTTGCGCAAGGAGCGCGCCGCCGCGCAGGCGGGCGTGCGGATCGAGCGGCTGACCGGCCGCGCGATCCGGCCCGAACACTGGGACGCATTCTGGGATTTCTATCAGGACACCGGCGCGCGCAAATGGGGGCGCCCCTATCTCACGCGCGCGGCTTTCGACCTGATCGGCGCGCGGATGGCCGACAGGGTGTTGCTGGTCATGGCGTTTGATGAGGCGCAGCAGCCGGTGGCAGGCGCGCTCAACTTCATCGGCGCCGACACGCTCTATGGCCGCTATTGGGGCTGTCTGGTCGACAAGCCCTTCCTGCATTTCGAGCTGTGTTATTATCAGGCCATCGATGCGGCGATCGAACTGGGCCTCGCCCGCGTGGAAGCGGGCGCGCAAGGGCCGCACAAGCTGGCACGCGGCTATGAGCCGGTGCGGACCTGGTCGGCCCACTACATTGCCGATCATGGTTTCCGGCGGGCCGTCGCCGAATTTCTCGACCGCGAAAGGGCGGGCATCGCGCAAGGCCAGATCGAACTGGCCGGACAGGCCCCCTATCGCAAGGGCGGGTAAGCCGCAGGCCGGTTTTCAGGCCGCGCGGCGGCTGGTCGTGCGCAGCCACTCGCGCGCGCGGCGTTGCGCTTCGGCGATCTCGCGGGCGGTCATGTCTTCGGCCACGTCGGCGCGGGCGCGGGCGGCGTCTGCGTGACCGGCAAGCGCAGCCAGATTGAACCATTTGTGCGCCTCGACCAGATCGTAGCCGATCCCTTGCGCGTCGGTCGAGAAGGCCGTGCCCAGATCGAAATAGCCTTCGCAATCCCCCTGCGCGGCTGCGGCGAGGCAGGCGGAAGCAAGCGCATGGGCGGTGATGGCTGGCGCGGGCGCGCGATCAGGGGCGGATGGAACCGGCGTGAGGCGGGCGGCAGGGGAATGGGTCGGCGACATTGGCAGGAACTTTCGTTTTGTTGCGAAACGCGGGGCCGAAAGATCCATCCCTTCAGGTTCCTCCGGTTCGGACAGGTTCGTCCGTTACGGTAAACAAATCGTTAGGCATGATTGCCTGTGCGGAGACTCTCGTGCGTCGGGCAGGATTTGCCTCACACGAACATGCATTTCACAAGGGGATACGCCTCTCGGGAGGGTTTTTCCCGCACGACCGGGCCCAAATCGGCGGGTGCAATGTGGCACAGCCACGAGGAAGTGCTTGTGTGGCCTTCCTCGCCTGCCTATAGGCGCGGCAATCCGGGGCTGATCGCGCTGTCGCGGTGCGAACGGGGACCGGGGTCGTCGGAAGGCGCAACACGGAGGGCCGGATGGCTGGGGTCTTGGGTGACGAAATTGACGTGTTGGCAAAGGCCCGCCGGGCCATGCCGGGTGATTACGTTCCGAGTGACGACGAAGTCTACATGAGCGAGCAGCAGCTCGACTATTTCCGCCGTCTCCTGCTCGAATGGAAGAAGTCCATTCTGTCGGCATCGGCGGGCACGCTGTCCGCGCTTCAGGATGGTCCGCTGCGCGAGCCCGATCTCAACGATCGCGCTTCGAGCGAAACCGATTGGGGCATCGAACTGCGCACGCGCGACCGCCAGCGCAAGCTGATCGCCAAGATCGACTCGGCCATGCGCCGCATCGACGAAGGGGAATACGGTTTCTGCGAAGTGACCGGCGAACCCATCGGTCTGGGGCGCCTGATCGCCCGTCCGATCGCCACGATGACCGTCGAGGCGCAGGAAGCGCACGAGCGTCGCGAAAAGATCTCGCGCGATATGTGAAGGTTGAAGTCTCCCCCGCGCCGCGCCCGAAAGGGAGCTGGCGAGGGGGTGATCTGCTCCATATCGGGAGCATTACCGTCGATTGTCGGGTCGGGCCGGGAAATTTTAACGGTATTTTTGCTGTTTTTGTTGATACCGTGAGGTGGCGATCTGCGATTGCTGCTTGTCCTTGTGATGCCCGGTGCATGTCTCCCGGGCATATGGTGGGCAGGGCAGGATGGGGCAGGTCGGCCAGGCTGAACAACGGGATCTGACGATGACAGACATCGATCATCGCCAATCGGAGGACCATCGCCAGGTCGGGAGAGACAGTCTCTTCCTGATGGCTGACGTGCGGCTGGACGGGCAGGACGGCGAGCATCGCGTGCGCGTGCGCAACCTGTCGGCAGGCGGCATGATGGCCGAAGGGGCTGTCCGCGTGGTTCAGGGCGCGCCGCTGGCCGCGCATCTGCGCCATGTCGGCTGGGTTTCGGGCGTGGTCGCCTGGGTTCAGGACAACCGCTTCGGCATCGCCTTTGCCGAGCCGATCGATCCCAAGCTCGTGCGCGAGCCGGTTGCCGTCCATCCGACCGACGAATTTGCTCCGCGCTTCGTGCGCCCTCCGATCGCCCAGTCCGAAGCGGGCCGCCTGCGCAAGCTCTGAGGGGTTTCGGGGAGGGGCTTCGGGCATCTTCCCGATCTGGTCTTTTCGCAGGCTGATCTTTTTCGCAGGCGCGCGCATCGCGCGGCTGGCCTGCCGGTGCCGATCTGCTAGGCAGGGCACATGGCCAAGCTGTCCTGCCATCCGACCCGCCCTTCGGCCCGTCCTGTGCAGCCCTTTTCGGGGGGAGGGTGGGCCTCGCGTCTGGTGCTGGCCGTGGCTCTGGCCGGAGCGGGGGCCGGGCTGAGCGGATGCGAGAGCAAGCGCCATGGCCCCCTGCCGATTGCGCTGGCTGGCGACGAGACCGCCTTCCAGACCGCCGGGCGCCTGTCTCCTTCGGCGCAGGTTTTGCGCGCGGCCACGGTCGAGGGGCTGGTCGGCTTCGATGCCGAAGGCCGCGTGATTCCGGCCATTGCCGAGCGCTGGATCGTCACCGACGACGGGCTCAGCTATATTTTCCGCCTGCGCGAGGGGATCTGGCCCGACGGCACGCCGATCGATGCGGCCAGCGTCGTCACCGCGCTGCGCCGCGCGCGGGCGAGCCTTGCGGGGCGGGCGCTCGGGGTCGATCTGGCGCCCATCGACGACATCCGCGCGATGACCGACCGGGTGGTGGAGATCGACCTGACCGCGCCGATGCCCGATCTGCTCACCCTGCTCGCCCAGCCCGAACTGGGCCTGCCGCGCAAGCGGCTGGGCTCCGGGCCACTGGGCCTGCGCCGGGATGGGCCCGATCATTCCGGCTCCCCTTATCCTGTCCTGCGCGCGGCTCTTTCGCCGATCCCGCCCGAGCGGCGGGGCCTGCCTGCGCAGGATGGCTTTGCCCGCAGCGTGCGTGGGCTGGCGCTCGAAGTCGAACCGATGGCGCAGGCGGTCCAGCGCTTCAACGATGGCGCGGTCGACGTGGCGCTGGGCGGCACGGTCGATACCCTGCCGCTCACCACTTCGAACGGCCTTTCGCGGGGCAATGTCCAGTTCGATCCGGTCATCGGGCTCTATGGCCTGATCGTGGAAAATGCCGACGGGTTCCTGTCTGATCCGGCCCGGCGCGAGGCGCTGGCGCTGGCCATCGACCGCGACGGACTGGTCAATGCCATGGGGGTGGGCGGCTGGCGTGCGACCACGCGGCTGGTTGCGCCCGAGGTGGCCGACGATCAGGGCACGGTGGGCGAGCGCTGGGCCGGCACCACGCTCGACCAGCGCCGGGCCCTTGCGCGCCAGCGGGTTCAGGCCTGGCGCGCCGCCGGATCTCCGGGCGCGGCCAGCGCGCCGGTCCTGCGTCTGGCCGCGCCCGACGGGCCTGGTTCGCGTCTGGTGGTGGGGCGACTCAAGGCCGATTTTGCCGCCATCGGGGTCACGCTCGAACGGGTGGGCGAGGGGGAGCGGGCCGACTTGCGGCTTTACGACAAGGTGGCCCGCTATGCCCGCGTGAGCTGGTTTCTCGACCAGTTCGCCTGCTCGGTGACACCCGCGACATGCAGCGTGGGCGGCGATGTTCTGGTGGCGCAGGCGCTGGGCATGCACGATCCCCGCGCGCGGGCCGACCTGCTGGCCCAGGCCGAGCGCGCGGTGACCCAGGCCAATGGTTTCATCCCCATCGCGCAGCCCGTGCGCTGGTCGCTCGTGCGCAGCGGTATGACCGGTTTTGCCCCCAACCCATGGGGGTGGCACAGCCTGGTCCCGTTCTCGCAAATCACGAAATAAGTGCGTCCCTTGCGCCATACTGCCTAAAAAACGGCACGATCAGGGCGATTTTTCACATTTGGTCATGGCGGGGAAAGGAACTAGACGCTAGAAGAGCCGGGCCGAACGATCATACAATCGGGCTTCGCGTGGAGAAGCCGCGGCACCCCAAAGCGCGCTTTTCCCCTTCGCCGGCCCTCCGCCCACGCTGCGGTCCGGCCCAGACCTGTTGAGTTTCATGCCTTTTTCCACGCTTCCTGCTGCTGTCGCCGAATCCCTTGCCGCACGTGGCTATGCCGACCCGACCCCGGTTCAGGCGGCCGTGCTCGAAGCGGAGGCGGCTGGGCGGGATCTCCTGGTTTCCGCGCAGACCGGCTCGGGCAAGACCGTGGCGTTCGGCGTGGCGATGGCCGCCGACCTGCTCGGTGACGGGCTGACCCCGGCAGGGGCGCCCCTTGCGCTGGCGATTGCGCCCACGCGCGAACTGGCCTTGCAGGTGAGCCGCGAACTGGCCTGGCTCTATGAAAAGGCGGGCCTGCGCATCGCCACCTGCGTTGGCGGCATGGACCCCTCGCGTGAGCGCCGCACGCTCAACCACGGCGCACACATCGTGGTCGGCACGCCGGGCCGCCTGCGCGACCACCTCGAACGGGGCGCGCTCGACCTTTCGGCCCTGCGCTTCGTCGTGCTCGACGAAGCCGACGAAATGCTCGACATGGGCTTCCGCGAGGATCTCGAAGAGCTGCTCGACGCCACCCCGGCCGAGCGCCGCACGCTGCTGTTTTCGGCCACGATGCCGCGCCCGATTGCCGCGCTCGCCAAGCAGTACCAGAACAACGCCCTGCGCATCTCGACCATCGACGAGCGTCAGGGCCATGGCGACATTTCCTACGAAGCGGTCGCCATTTCGCCCAACGACACCGAAAACGCGGTGATCAACCTCCTGCGCTTCCACGAAGCCGAGACGGCCATGCTGTTCTGCGCCACGCGCGACAATGTGCGCCACCTCCATGCGACGCTGGTCGAGCGCGGCTTTGCCGCCGTGGCGCTCTCGGGCGAGCACAGCCAGAACGAACGCAACCACGCCATCCAGGCGCTGCGCGATGGCCGTGCGCGCATCTGCGTGGCGACCGACGTGGCCGCGCGCGGGATCGACATTCCCTCGCTCAGCCTCGTGATCCACGTCGAGGTGCCGCGCGACGCGGAAACCCTCCAGCACCGTTCGGGCCGTACCGGCCGTGCCGGCCGCAAGGGAACCGCCGTGCTGGTGGTGCCCTATCCGCGCCGTCGTCGCCTTGAAGAAATGCTGCGCCGCGCGCGCATCGATGCAACCTGGACCCCGGTTCCGGGCGCAGAGCAGATCCGCGAGCGCGACCGCGTGCGCCTGCTCGAAGTGCTGCTCGCCCCGTCCGACCCGGAAGACACGAGCGAGGACGACGCCGCGCTGGCCGATACCCTGCTCGAAAAGATGGAGGCGCGCGACATCGCCCTCGCGCTCGTGCGCAGCCACCGCAAGGCGTTGCCCCAGCCCGAAGATCTGATCGACCTGTCGAGCGAGGAAGGCCGTCGCCAGCCCCGCCGCACGGGCTTTGACGATGTGGCGTGGTTCCGCATGGACATCGGCCGCCGCCAGAACGCCGATCCGCGCTGGCTGCTGCCGCTGCTGTGCCGCCGTGGTCACATCACCCGCAACGAGATCGGCGCCATCCGCATCGGCATGCAGGAAACCTTCTTCCAGGTGCCCCGCGCGATGGAGGAACGCTTCCGCGCCGCCTTGCAGAAGACCGCCCGCGAAGGTGCCGAGGACGAAAGCGGCATCCGCATCGAACCCTCCGAGCCGCCGCGCGAAATGGCCCGCACCAACCGCCGTCAGGGCAATGGCCCCAACCGTCCGCGCAACGATGGGCCCCGTCATGATGGACCTCGCCATGATGGGCCCCGTCATGATGGTCAGCGTGCTGGCGCGCCCCACCGCAAGGGGCCGCGTCACCGCGAAGGCTGATCGGGCTTTCTGAAACCGGACAAGATCAGGGGGCGGTTGATCCGATGGGATCAGCCGCCCTTTTTTGTTGTCTTCAGCCCGCCAGCAGGTCGGCGATGCGGGCTGCCGATTTTCCGTCGCCGAACGGATTGTGCGCGCGGGCCATGGCCGCATAGGCTGCCGGATCGTCGAGCAGCAGGGTCGTTTCGGCGACGATCCGCGCTGCGTCGGTGCCGACCAGCCGGGCCGTTCCTGCCTCCACCCCTTCGGGGCGCTCGGTCGTCTCGCGCATGACGAGGACCGGCTTGCCCAGCGCGGGCGCCTCTTCCTGAACGCCGCCGCTGTCGGTCAGCATGATCTCGCAGATGCTCAACAGGCGCGCGAAATGGGGATAGTCGAGAGGCTCGATCAGCGCGACATTGGGAAGATCGGCCAGCGCCGCGTTCATCACCGCGCGCACGTTGGGATTGGGGTGGACCGGGAAGATCAGCGCGACATCGGGCCGGGCCGCCAGTTCGCGGATGGCCTGCGCGATGGCTTCGAGGCCGCCGCCGAAATTCTCGCGGCGGTGGCTGGTCACCCCGATCAGCCGCTTGCCCGCAAAGCGCGCCTCCAGATCGGCCAGCCCCGTGGCCAGCGCCGGTTGTGCGGTAATTTTGGCCGTGACCCAGTGCAGCGCGTCGATCACGGTATTGCCCGTGACATGGACCGTGGCCGGATCGACATTTTCCGCGCGCAGGGCGGCGGCTGCGGTGGGCGTGGGCGCGCAATGGAGCGCGGCGATCGTGCCGATGATCTTGCGGTTCACCTCCTCGGGCCAGGGGTGATAGATATTGTGGCTGCGCAAGCCAGCCTCGACATGGGCGAGCGGGATCTTGCGGTAATAGGCCGCCAGCGCGCCGGCCATGGCCGTGGCGGTATCGCCCTGCACGACGACCCAGTCGGGCTTTTCCGCGTCGAGCACTTTGCCGATTCCCGTGAGCAGCGCGGCGGTGAGGCCATCGAGCGTCTGGTCGGGGCGCATGAGGTCGAGGTCGTGATCGGGGACGATCCCGGCGATGTCGAGCACCTGATCGAGCATCCCGCGATGCTGCGCGGTGACGCAGGTGACGACCCTGAAGCGGCCATCGCCCTTGAGGGCATGGACGACCGGAAACATCTTGATGGCTTCCGGGCGGGTTCCGAAGACGAGAAGGACGGTCTTGCTCATGGGTCTGCCTTATAGGCCGAAGGTTAAGTCCGGCATAAGGGCTTGCCCTGAGGGATCATCTCCGATTTCGACCTTTACCGGGAGGACAGGAAAAGCGCCTCTCCCCCCGGAAAGGGACCGGAATCAAGTCGCCAGAATCAGGCAGAGGGCATCTGCTGGCTGGCGCAGTGGAAGCCACCGCCGCCCACCAGCACCGCGTCGCCCATCAGCCCGATGGTCTGGCGGTCGGGGAACAGCGCGCCGATCGCTTCGACCCCGGCGGCATCGTGGACCGAGCCGAACGTGGGCACGACCACCAGATGGCTGGTGATCACGAAGTTCATGTAGCTGGCCGGCTGGATCATGCCGCCCCATTCGATGCGACCGGGCGAGGGCACCTCGATCACCTCGACCCCGGCGGCGCGGGCGCGCGCGGCGGCGTCGGCATAGATCGCCGCATTGGGATCATCAGGCCCGGTTGCGCGGGGCAGGGCCAGACGGTTGGCGCCCACGAAGCGGGCGAGGTTGTCGACATGGCCGTCGGTGTGGTCGTTGATCAGGCCATCGCCCAGCCACAGCACGCGGGTAAAGCCCAGATCGCGCGCGAGGCGCATTTCCAGATCCGCGCGCGAAAGGTGCGGATTGCGGTTGGGGTTGAGCAGGCATTGTTCGGTGGTGACGACAAGCCCGGTGCCATCGCCATCGAGCGCGCCACCTTCGAGCACCCAGTCGGCCTTGCTGGCCGCAAGGCCCGCGTCAGCCGCCAGCGTCGCGCCGATCTCCTGATCGCCGGGCATCAGGTACTTGTTGCCCCAGCCGTTGAAGCCGAAAAGCTGCGCGCGGCGGGTGCCCTTACCATCCGCGACCACCAGCGGGCCGGTGTCGCGCAGCCAGACATCGCCATAGACGCGCTCCTCGATGGTCACCGCTTCGCTGGCCAGCGTCTGCGCGCGCATCTTGTTGGCCGCGTCGCGCACGACCAGTTTTACCGCCTGCCCGCTCTCGGCAACCGCGCTGGCAAAGGCGGCGATCTGTTCCTGCGCGCGGTCGATCACGCCCGACCATTCCTCGGCCAGATGGGGGAAGCCGACCCAGAGCCAGTCCTGCGGGGCGAATTCGGGCGGCATCATGCCGCCCGTGAAAGTGTGCTGTGTCATGGATGAAAAGGCTTACTTGCTCTTGGTTGCAGTCTTGTTCGTGGTGACCGTGGCCCGCGAGGCATCGCGAATGGCGCGGAATTCGTCGCCGGGGTGCCAGTTGGGCCAGCTCGTCCCCACGGCCAGTTCGCGGCCCAGACGGTAGTAGAGCTCCACTTCCTGCGCCATGCCGGTCATGTCCCAGCTGTCGGAATATTCGTCCGAGGGCTGGTGGTAGCGATGCTCGACATAGTCTTCGAGTTGCGCATTGCCCAGCGCGGTGCCGCCCTTGATCAGGTCAGAGCCTCGGCCCACCGCGAACATCGGCACGCCCATCTTGGCGAGGCTGAAGTGGTCCGAACGATAATAGTGGCCGCGCTCGGGATGGTCCTCGGGGGTTTCGACCAGATGCATCTGGCCTTCGACCTTCTTGAGGATGGCGGTCAGTTCCGACTTGTCGCCGCCGGTCACCTGCACGTCGCGCGTGGGCCCGATCACCGAGAGCGCGTCCATGTTGACCCCGCCGACCGTCTGCGCGAGCGGATAGATCGGGTGCTGCGCATAATATTCGGAGCCGAGCAGGCCCGATTCCTCAAGCGTCCACGCCGCGAAGATTTGCGTGCGCGGGGCAGGGCCGGCGCGGCGGTTCATGTCGGCCAGCGCGACGAGGGCGCCAATGCCGCTCGCGTTGTCGACCGCGCCGTTGCAGATGTCGTCGCCGGTCGCATCGGCCTTGCAGTGGCCCAGATGGTCCCAGTGGCCTGAATAGAGCACATAGTCATGGGGCCGCGTGGTGCCGGGGATCACGCCGATCACGTTGTGCGAAAGCGCATGGGTGATCGTGTTGTCGAACGAAAGGTTGGCCGAAACGCCCAGCGGCACGGCCTTGAAGCCCTTCTGCTTGGCCTGCGTCGAAAGCGCGGCGAAATTCTTGCCCGCCGCGGCAAAGATCGCTTCGGCGACCGGGCGGCGCATCCAGCCGTTGGCTTGCGTCTGGTCCATGCCCTTGTTGGCGCTGGCGACGAAATTGCCGGTGCCGCCGCTCGATTCCAGCACGTTCCAGCCATAGGCGGCGGGGAAAGTGTCGTGGACGATCAGCGCGGCCTTGGCGCCGTGGCGCGCGGCTTCGGCATATTTGTAGGGCCAGCGGCCATACCAGGTCATCCGGCGGCCCTTGAACAGGCCGGTCTCGTCGGTGTTTTCATAGTCGGGATCGTTGACGAGGATGACCGCGACCTTCCCCTTCATGTCGATCCCGGCATAGTCGTCCCAGCCCAGTTCGGGGGCGGTGATGCCATAGCCGACGAAGACCAGTTCGCTGCCGTCGAGCACGGTGCGGTCGGCCTCGCGATAGGAACTGACGACGAAATCGGCGCCGGGCTTGAAGCTCAGGCTGCCGACCTTGAGCGGCGAGATGTCCTTGGCAACGATGGTCACCATCGGCACGTCCTGAAGCCACTGGCCCTTGTTGCCCGGCGCAAGGCCGGCGGCCTTGAAGCGCGCGATGATCGCGTCGAGCGTCTGTTGCTCCTTGGGGCCGCTGGGGCCACGGCCTTCCATGTCGTCGGCGCTGAGCGTCTTGATCGTCTCGCGCATCAGCGCGACCGGAACCGCCGGAACCTTTGCGGCAGGAGCGGGGGCGGCAAAGGCCAGTGGAGCATGAGCCAGCGGCGCCGAGGCGAGCAGCAGGGCCGCAAATGTGCGACCTAGGGACGAAGACATGGGGGGAGCCTTTCTCAATTGCGTCTCGATCCTGCGCCCGTCCTCTCGCCGCTTTGGGAAAGGGGCGAGGTGCTTTCAGGCGCAACCAGACGCGGACCTTGGCAGAGGAGGCCGCTTGCGGCAAGACGAGCCGCCCTGCCGACCGGCCCCGGCAAAAAGGCCAAAGTAAGAAGGCCAAGGTAAATAAGGCCAAGGTACATAAGGAGAGCCCCGCATGGCCAACGCCCCCGACTGGACCCGCACGCTCGACCTTGCGCGCACCCATGCCCCGTTCCTCGCCCGCGCGCTCGACCGCCTGCCCGATCTGGCCGCCTTGCTGGCGCAAGGGCAGATCGAGGAAGCGCTCGACCGGGCCCGCGCCGCCGGGGAGGGAGAGGCCGATACGGGTGTCGCCCTGCGCCGCGAGCGGCTGGCGCTGGCCCTTGCGCTGGCCATCGGCGATCTGGCCGGGGCGCTGCCACTGCTGCGCGTGGTGGGCGAGTTGTCGGATTTTGCCGACCGTGCGCTCGATGCCGGGATTGCCGCCGCGATCCGTCGCCGGGTTCCCGATGCGGACGGCGACGCGCGCGACTGGGGGTTTTCGGCCATCGCGCTGGGCAAGCACGGCGCGCGCGAACTCAACTATTCGTCTGACATCGACCCGATCCTGCTCTACGATCCCGATGTGCTCCCCCGCCGCGCGCGCGACGAACCGGGCGAGGCCGCGCAGCGCGTGGCGCGCACGCTGGTCGAACTGCTGTCGAGCGTCACCGCCGAAGGCTATGTCTTCCGCATCGACTTGCGCCTGCGCCCGGCCTCGGAAGTGAGCCCGCTGGCGCTGCCCTTTGCCGGGGCCATCACGCATTATGAATCGAGCGCGCTGGCCTGGGAGCGCGCGGCCTATATCCGCGCCCGCGCCGCCTCGGGCGACGTGGCGCGGGGGCAGGCCTTTCTCGACACGATCCGCCCGTTTGTCTGGCGCCGCAGCCTCGATTTCGGGGCGATTGCCGAGATCGGGCGACTGACCGCGCGCATCCGCGACCACTATGCCGCCGGGCAGGTCGTGGGGCCGGGCTACGATCTCAAGCGCGGGCGCGGCGGCATCCGCGAGGTCGAATTCTTCGCCCAGACCCACCAGTTGATCCACGGCGGGCGCAACCCGGCGCTGCGCCTGCGCGGCACGCGCGCCGCGCTTGATGCCCTGGCCGAGGCCGGGATCATCACCGATGGCGATGCGGTGATCATGGGGGAAAGCTACGACCGGCTGCGCGTGCTCGAACACCGGTTGCAGATGGTCGCCGACCAGCAGACCCATGCCCTGCCTGTCCAGCGCGCCGCGCTCGACAGCGTGGCGCAGCTTTCGGGCCACCGCGACGGGGCGGCGCTGATGGCCGAAGTCCAGGGCATTTCCGAAACGGTCGCGGCGCGGTTCGACCGCCTGCTGGCGACGCTCGCCCCCACGGGCGCGGCGCCGGTCGATAATCGTCATGGCATCGGGCACACGCTGGCGAGCGATCTGGCCGCCGATCTGGCGGACATGGGCTTTGCCGATCCCGAGGCCACCGCGCGAAGGGTGGACAGCTGGAACAGCGGCACCTTCCGCGCGCTGCGCAGCGAGGAAGCGCGCGAGGCCTTTGACCGCGTCCGCCCCGATGTCCTGCGCGCGCTCGCGCAGGCGCCCGACCCTGTCCATGCGCTGGCCCGGTGGGAGCGCCTGCTCGCCGGGCTGCCCTCGGCGATCAACGTGTTCCGCCTGCTCGAAGCGCGGCCCGGCCTGATGGATCTGGTCATGCGCATTCTCGCCCATGCGCCCACGCTGGCCGAGGCGCTGGCCCGGCGGGCCGACCTGCTCGATACGCTGATCGATCATTCGGCTTTCGCGCTGCCCGGTTCGGTTGACGAGATCGCCGCCAGCCTCGCACGCCGGGAAGTGGGCGACGATTACCAGCGCCTGCTCGACGCCGTGCGCCGCAAGGTGGGCGAATGGCATTTCGTGCTGGGCGTGCAGCTGATCGAGGGGCACCATCCCCCGCTGGCCGTGGCCGCCGCGCTCGCCCGCGTGGCCGAGGCGACGATCCGCGTGCTGGGCCGCGCGAGCGAGGCCGAATTTGCACGCGTCCATGGCCATGTGCCCGGCGCGCATCCGCTCGTGCTCGGGCTCGGGCGGCTGGGCGGAGCCTCGCTCACCCATGCATCAGACCTCGACGTGGTGTTCCTGTTCGGCGGGCCGGACGATGCCTATGCCCGCGAATCGGATGGGGCGCGGCCTCTGGGCGGCACGCTCTATTTCAACCGGCTGGCCCAGCGGATGATCGCCGCGCTCTCGGTGCCCACGGCGGCGGGCGCGCTTTATGAAGTGGACACGCGGTTGCGGCCTTCGGGCGCGCAAGGGCCGATTGCCGTCAGCCTCGAAAGCTTTGCCCGCTATCAGGCGCACGATGCCTGGACATGGGAACACATGGCACTGTGCCGGGCCCGCCCCCTCTATGGCACGCCCGAGGATTGCGCCGCGCTGGCAGACATCATCGCGCGCGTGCTGCGGCGCACGCGCGACGGCGCCGTACTCAGGGCCGATGTTCTGGCCATGCGCGCCGAAATGGCCCGCCACAAGCCCGCCAAAGGCCCGCTCGACGTGAAGCTCGCGCGCGGCGGGCTGGTCGATCTCGAATTCCTCGCCCACTATCTGCAACTGCGCGATCATGTCGCGCGGGAACCCGATCTGGGCGCCGCCATTTCCGGGCTGGAGGCGGCGGGCCTGCTGCCTGCGGGGCTGCGCGCGGCGCACGATCTTATGGCCAGCCTGCTGGTGGTCGTCCGCCTCGTTGCGCCCGATGGCAAGTTCCCGCCCGAAGCCAGCCGGACCATCGTCGTGCGGGCCTGTGGCCTGGCTGACTGGCAGAGCCTGCTTGACGCGGTGGCCCATGCACGACACCGCGTGGGCGAAGCCTGGGCCCGGATTCTGGGCGAAGAACTGGAGATCACCGCATGAGCACGCCTCCGCAGATCGGCGCGAGCCTTCCCGACATTGCACTGACCGCGCCCGATGGCAGTGCGGTCGATCTGGCCGCCTTTGCCGGGCGCAAGCTGGTGCTGTTCTTCTATCCCAAGGACGACACCCCCGGCTGCACGACCGAAAACAAGGATTTTTCCGATCTTTCCGCGCAGTTCGAGGCCGCCGGAACCGCCCTGCTGGGGATCAGCAAGGACCCGCCTGCGCGCCACGAAAAGTTCATCGCCAAGCATGGGCTGCTCGCCCCGCTCGCCAGCGACGCGCAAGAAGGTGGCCTGTCCGATGCGCTGGGCATCTGGAAGGAAAAGTCCATGTATGGCCGCACCTACATGGGCATGGAACGCACGACGATCCTGCTCGACGCGCAAGGCCACATCGCGCGCATCTGGCCCAAGGTGAAAGTGAAAGGCCACGCGCAGGAGGTTCTTGAAGCCGCCCAGGCCCTGTAAGAGCACGCTTCCATGCCCGAAACGTCCCCCTCGCTGTCTGCGGCCATCCGCGCCGTCATGCTCACGCCCGATCCGCAGGCCAAGGTCATGGGCACGCGCGCGCTCGTGCGGGCCTTCCGCGCCGGGCATCTGGCCTTCACCTTCGAGACGGCCATGCCCGACATGCCCGCCCGGCCCGAACAGCCCGTGCT
>Ga0075011_10000825_pt1 | contig 16491 bp, 20 predicted proteins | sample TARM_MetaG_T_14_FD_72354 | JGI IMG/M metagenome (GOLD analysis project Ga0075011, IMG submission 72354) | Freshwater microbial communities from Pennsylvania, USA, analyzing microbe dynamics in response to fracking - TARM_MetaG_T_14 | ecosystem: Environmental > Aquatic > Freshwater > River... | reverse complement strand
CTCTTCATCCTCCACCCCCGCACAAAAGCAGGGGTCTAGCAGGACTGGCCCATTTTTAATCCGGTGCTACCGGCCGATCCGTGGCCCCTTTTATTCCCGGTGTTCTCACGCCGGATTGACTCACGATCGCGTAATCGACCTTCGAGAGGGTGGCCCCGAACACATAGGTCAGGCTCATGTCGGCGTTGTCACGCACGTAGCAGTTGCCGTATCCGGGAAAGAGTGCGCGCAGGATCGCATTGATCGAAGGGATGGCGCAGTTGGTGATGTTGAGCGCCGCCTTGGCCAGGATCAGCCGGCGGTAGGCCTCGTCCGACAGGTTGAAGTTCGGGGTAAGGCGCCAGGCAGCATAGAATACGCCCTGCCCGAACGGCGCGGCGTCGCTGCTCTGCGAAAACCCGAGATACTGCTCCTCGGACACATACAGGGCTCGAGACACACCGACGATGCGGCCAAGGATGTCGAGGCCGAATCCTTCTGCCGTCGAGACGTCCCAGACGTAGGCGCGGAACGTGTCGAGCGCGGCCGCGAGGTCAACTGCCGAGCCGAGGGCGTCGAGGATCGCGAGCATCACCGAGCTGTTCGCGAACTGGCTCAGCACCGTGCGGCGCACGTCGAAATAGAGCGTCATGGCCCCGCCATCGGCGCCGGCTGATGCCATCGGCATTGCAGCAAGGGCGTCGTCTGCGATCATACCAACGCCACCGCGATATGCTCGGCGCTGATAGTCGGGATCTGGTCTATGTTCGCCGCCACTTCGTCGGCATTTGCCGGGTCACTGGTGCCGACCTTCAGCGAGACGAGCTGCGCCCAGCTTCCGAGCGCGGCGACGGCCGAAGCGAACCGCAACGCATAGACCTTACCGCCGATCCGTGCCCGGGTCCCGCCATCGGCGCCGTTGAACGCCTCGATAATCGCGTTGCGCACCCGGCTCTCGGCGTCGGATGGTACGAGACCATTGTCCGCCAGAACCACAGAGAAATAGACCGGCAGCGCTGCGGCGCGCTGAAACTTGACGGCGTAGGTCGGGTAGGGCAGCGAATAGCCCGAGGAGCGATCCTGCACGGTCACCGTGGTACTGCCGGTGTAGTCGCAGCCCGGCGGCTTCTTCGACCAGATTGCGGCGGCCACGTCTGCATCGGCGCCACCGTAGACGCAAACGTAGAGGCTGTGGGCCGAGATCGATACGCCGTCAATGGTCGCCGAAGTGCCGCCGGTGTTCTCGGTGACGAAGGCGTCGACCACGCCAGACACGTTCAGCACTGCGCCGCGCACTGCCGACACAATGCCTGAGGCGTTGATTGCGACCGATGCCGCACGTCGCGCCTCGAACTCGCTCGGCGTCTCGGCTGCGCGACCGGGGATGCCGTCGGCGGCATTGGTGACCGTGTCCCAGCCCGCGACAATGCGAGATATGCGGGTAAGGCTGCCAGCCGGGCACTGGATCGGGCCAGCAGTGATCGCCTGGAACTGCACGTCCACCGAGCCACTGTCGGGGATCGCCGCAGCGGTGGCTGACTGGTATATGGTGCCGTCGGTAGCTTGCACGAGTGAGCCGATGGGAATCACCGTCCCCGCCGCGCCGCTGCAGGTTCCTGTGACAGCCGTAGCCCGCGCCGCGATGCGCTCGAGGTAGTAGAGCCGTCCGATAGCGTCTTGCATCCGGCCCGACGACCGGGCGGGGTCGACCAGATTGACGAACTGCAGCAGCAGGTCATTCGCGGCCCCCAGCGCGGCGGTGAGCGAGACGACCAGCTGCCCCTGCGCCGTCGCGTCACTCTCGTTGAGCTTTCCGCCGAACGCTGACTGCATCATAGCCCAGACGCCAGCCTTGATCTCAGCCTCGGTCGGGCAAACCAGCCCGGCAGTCGTGAACTGGGGGGAGGGGATGAGGTTCGTCACAGCGCCACGACTCCCGCGTTCGTCTGGATCTGTCCGGCGAGCGAGCGGCCCGTGATGCTCTGCACGTAGACGGCGGCTTTCGTGATGCCCGGGACGCGCTTGGCGGCGGCGCCAAGCTGCTCTTTCAGGACGGAGAGCGGCGCCGGCTGACCGAGGATGCCGTCGAAATAAGGGATGCCGCGCGTGACATCGTACCAGCATTCGCCGCGGAACACACGGGCCTCGCAGGCGACGTCCTGCAGCTGGCTGTAGGGCTCGGACGCGACGGCAATGTTGCCCGCTGCGTCGAGGCACAGGTCCCAATATTGCATGTCGAGTAGGAGCGTAGCCATGTAATCTAGGTTACGTCAGGTTGGCGGCCCACTGGTGCCCGTGCCGGTCTGGACGCTGCCGTGGGTGTGGGTCGATAGCGCCTTTCCATTGCCGGTCACTTCGCCGGCGGCCGTAATCGCGCCAGCAACGGTGACCGCGCCATCGACAGCAAGATCGCCTGCGACCCGCACTGTGGCAGCCTCGACCTTCACGGTGGGCGCCTTGATCAACACATTGTCGTCGGCGTTGATCTCGATAACTGTCGTCGCTGGACCGGAGGGCAGGAATCCGCCGAAATAGAGGCCGTCAGCCCAATCGAACCGCCGCTTGCTGCCAGGCAGCGCGTCGCGCTTGGTCGCCTTCACCTGGCTGATGTCGGAATGGCAAAATACCGCCGCGCCCTTGTCGCCGACGCGCGGCTTCACGCGGATTTCGCAGTTGCCGGCACGCAGGGTAAAAAACGGCAGGTCGTGAATGACCCCGTGCGGCGTACCCGTGCCGCGGCCATCGACCTGGTCGACTAGCGGGCGAACGTCGACGGTCTCGTCCTCGACCGCCACGACCTCGACCAGCGTGCAGGTGGCCTTGCCGGCGAAAGCCTGGTCGATCATGAACTGCGTCGATGCGAAGTCGTCCTGAACGTGACGCTCATCGCCGAAACCGACGTTATTGGCCATAGTCTGCTCCCGGATAGATGCATTCAACGGTGGTGAACCAGCGGCCGTCGGGCATGTCGGACTCAAGGCTGTGCGACACCTTGAGTGCCAGCCATTCCCCGTTCGCCGGTTCGAGCCCGGACTTCATGCGGACCTTCTTGCCGATCTCGATCGAGGGGTTGTAGATCGTCGAGAATTGGATGCCGGACTGCGTGAAGGCAGGGTAACCGATTAGCCCGGTGTCGGGCGATACGTCGGCCACCACGTCGCTCTTCTGGCCTCCCTTGGGCCAAATCCAGACCGTCTTGTTCGTCTCGTCGATCTCGTACAGGCAGTCGACTGCGCGGCTCAGGGCCTCCAACTGCGACTTAGGCGATCCAGGTAAATACGGGCTGTTGAGGCGGGAATCGACGCCATTATTCGCCAGCGTGTAGTTCATCTGCTCGGCGATCCCTCGCGCGACGATCGCGGCATCGACCGCGCCCTTGAAGCTGACCGGCGGAACTGCCTGGGTCGAGGCGAATTGGCCCGGCGCCGCGGAGATCCAGAACGCGATGTCGGGCTGCTGCCGGGCATCGCACCACGACCAATAGATCGTGCCCGAGAAGCACACTGCCATGCCGCCATCATCATCACCCGCAAGGATGGTCAGCAGGTTTGGCTGCCGCTGCTCGAGGTAGAATTGGTAGTTGGTGGTGAGGCGGTTCATCAGCTCCTGGGACATGCCGTAGACCCGGACGTCAGCCTGCGCAAAGCCGAGGCCGAGCCGCTCGATCTCCACCGAACTGCGCAGGCCCTCGATGGTCGTCTCTTGGTCGCCACTGGCAAACGTACCCTGGCCCAGCTTGATCTTGAACTGCAGGTGCCGGCGCGACAGGCTCATGGCATGGCCCACAGCAGCTTGAAGCGGGAGCCGAGCCCGGTGTAGTCTGGATCGGCGCTGCCCTGCGTGTCGAAGATCGCGAGGTCGCCGGGGAAGCCGAGATAGGGGTTGTTCAGCAGCGGAACGCCGTCCAGCGCCAGAACGCCCGCGGCGATGATCTGGCCAGCCAAACCGATGTCGGCATACAGCCCGGTGCCGCGCTGCGACAGCGCAATGGTCGCGACGGCTGTCCCGACAGGCAGCGTGAGCAGCTGCGAGGCACGGTTCGCGACGGTGGCGATCTCCATAAGCGTCCGGCCGGGGGAGAGGAAGGAGTCCACCTCCTCGCCGTTGACGATGCTGGTCTCCGCCTTGCTGGCGACGATGGCCTCGGTCGCCGGCGCAGGCGTGCGCGCTTGTATCGTGCCGTTGTTCTTGATCGGCTCGCCGCCGGGCTCTTTGGTCGCCGGGGTCACGTAGTTTTCGCGGATCTCGCGCAGCACCAGCTCGAATTCGATCAGGCCGCCGCCCTGATCCCGCTTGCGGGCGAGGCTGACGCGCGCGATATTGACGTTCAGGTAGACCCATTCGGGCGTGACCACGTTGTAGAGCGCGGTGTCGCCACGAATGTCCTCGATGGCCCGGACGAAGTCGCGGCGATCATCTTCTGCCCCACCCTTCGACAGCACGACGCGCGTCTCGAATGGCATCGCCACCTTGTTGTAGGTCTCGAACTGCCCATCCTGCAGCTGGAAGTCGGATATGCGATACTCGGCGTCGTATTCGACCGACACGATGCTGTCCGGCTTGACCGCAATCTGGTTGTCCTCGGCGCGGAAGATGCCCCAGACGTTTTTGGACGCATTGACCAGGATGCCGTCGCTGTTGACCTCCTGCACGCCGTCGGGTGTCGAGCCGGGTTCGCGGTTCAGCGGGGGCACGCCCGGGGCATCGGGCACGATCGGCACTGCCGGATCGTAGTTGGTGGTCATGGCTGGATACCTCGGTCGGCGCGGATGACGACGCCACGGCGCTTCAATTCAGCGGGCAGGGCGCGGGCAATCTCGGCGGCGTTCTTGGCCTGGGTATGGATCGTGATCGGGCCGATATTGACATTGCCGCCGCCGGCCGCGCGCGGCGTGACGGCGCGGTGCGCCATTCCTGCAGCCGACCGAGCGCCAGAGTGGCCTTCGACAGCCGCCATAGCCCGCGCAACCGCCGCGATGTTTTCGTGTCCGAGCACCTGGTTCGGGCCAAGCCCCGTCGCGTGCGAGACGCTGTTGACGTAGGCGCCCACGTTGTTCTCGGAAGCGGGGGCCCACTTCGAGATAATGCTCGAGATCGTGCGGCGGCCCTGCTTCATGTAGCTGCCGAGCAGTTTCTCCATGGCGGCATAGCCATGCTCATTGGTTGCGAATTTGGCGAACCGGCCATCGGACCCGATATAGCCAGGCTGCTTGCGAGCGAATGAGCCGTCGGCGATGTTCCCTGGGTTGTGGTTCCGATCAGCGCGTGTGCTGCCGGTCGCCCCGCCAATGTTCGGGATGCCACCCCATATCGGCCGATTGCTGGCGTCCTTGGGGATCAGGAAGTCGTACCAGTTCCCACCACCAGACGAACCCCCGCTCGCTGCAGGCTTGCTACCTTCTCCGCCGATGACTTTGTCCAGCCAAGTAGCGATTTTTGCCAAGGGGGGGACGAGCTTGTCGATGATCGTCGATTGCAATTGGGTGAGTGTGTCCTGCAGGTTTTCCGACGCCTTTGCGGCCTCTTCCATCTTCCCAGCACTTGCCTCGCCAGCCTTCAAGGCCGCAACGACCTCGCCCTGCCCCTTCTGAAGGAAGTAGACGGCGGACTGCGGCAGGCCGATTTGCTGCAGCAGGTTGGCCTGCAACTGAGGGTCTACCTTGCCAGTCGACCCCGCCAGCTTCTGCAGAACACCGCCAGCATCACGAGATTGCAGGTCGCTGACGCTGACCCCAAGGCGCCCGAGGGCTTGAATTGCGCCGGTGTCGATGTTGCCCGTTTGCAGACCCATCTTGATGCTCTGGATGCGCTGCAAGGCGGCATCACCTTCGCCCACCTCTCCGCCGACAGACTTCATCGCCTGGCGCCATGCCCACACCTTCTGGACCGACATGCCGAGCGTCTGGCCGAACCGATCAGCCGATGCCGCGCCGACGGCCAAGTCCTTGATGAAACCGGCCATGGACTTCGCGCCCATGAAGGCCAGACCGAGCCCTATCACCTCGCGGGTGATACCCTTGATGCTTTCGCCGGTCTTTTTTCCGGCCTGCTCGATCTCGTCGAAGGTCTTTTTCTGAACTTCCCGCAGCCGCTTGCTGTCGGCCTCGACTTCCTTGACGCCGTCCTTGAAATCCGACCGGTCAAGGATGAACTTCGTTACTAAGGCGTCAATGATGTGCTCAGCCATGTACGATGCTCCGAGGGTGTAACCTCAGGCTATCGGCCTAGGCGTGGCGGGGCATCAGCTTGCCGTCCACCCATTCTTGCGCAGCCATTCGCCCATATCGTCCCCGCTGTTGCTAGGCGGGATCTGGAGCATGGCCTTGCCATCGGGCCGAATGACCGAATAGCCGTCGGTCGATCCGTTCTGTCCATACCGATGCTGCATGATGATCAGGAAGCCGCGCCACGGCCCATCCCGGATTACGGCGACGCTATTGCCTGGGGCGACTTCGCGCCGCCGACCGTCCGACTTGCGCGCCTGAATGATGTCGTCCGAGGTCGCCCAGCGGCATACCCGCTGGTAGACGTATCCGCCGTCGAGCGATTCCGTCTGACTCAATAGAACGGGCCGATCGCAGGTGCCGTCACCGGTCGGTTCGGAATTCGCGGGAATTGTCGATGCCCATTGGGAATCATCCGTCACGGGCGACGTTTTTTCGGGGGGCAGGCTGAACAGAGCTGTATCTGTCGAGCCTACTGCCACAGGCTGCGCCTCCGTGGGGCTTGCGGCCTCGTGGGAGGGCAGGGCCCACAGGAGAACGAGAAGGGCGATGAACGCCAGAAACGCGGCGCCGAAGCATCCCATACAACTCTGGAAGCTGTTGCGCTTGGGGCCGTAGTGGATGATGATCGGGCGCTGCGCGTTGTCGTATTCGCTCATGGAACTCCCTTCGGCAGAACCGAGGGTATGCGCTTATCACCCGACCTTCAACTGCCCTTCGCTTCGGCCGCCTCATGTGCACGCCGCTCGTTCTCGCCTTCGACCACTGCGATCTCCAGCAAGTCGAAGGCGTCCTCGATGCTGTAGACCGTCTGCAGCTCGATCAGGCTGGCTTTGCCTGAGGAGACGGTTGACCCGATGGTTCGGGAGACGTTTGCATAGCTTGCCGGCGTGAAGTCACCGCCGCGGCCATAGTCGAGAGCGCGGCGGTCACAGAAAAACCCAGGTGCAGCTCGAGCACCTCCTCACGCAGCTTGAAGATGGTGGCGACTTCGCAGATGTCGCCGTCGTCCTCGTCGTCCCCAAGATCCAGCCTGCGGCTGTAGGGGCGGCCGTTTTCCAAGACCTGCTTGGTATCGGGAACGAACGACACGCAGGTCATCATGTCGTCCATCAGCGGCTCGAGATCCTCGAACGGCAGCTGCTTGAGCGCCTCCAGCCCCACCACGACCAGGCCGATCGCGCCCGAGGCGATCAGCTCATCGTCCACACCAACACCCGTGCGCGACAAGGCCGATATGGCGCGGGCGGCCCATTTCTCGGTCTCGAACGCGCTCTTTTCGACGATCAGGAACTTCTTGCCCTGGTCACGCCCTTCGGCCGTGATCTCGACGATCTTATGCTTGCGCATGGGTTAGAGGCTCAGCGCCGAGGTGACGCTTTCCCATTCGATCGTGAAAGTGCGCGGCTGCAGGATGCGGCGCGCGGCGGGGATCGGGGTGTAGTTGCGCAGGAAGCCGCGCGTGCAGATGTAGGTCCGCTGCGTACCACGGAACACGATCTGGCCCGAGGCGACCAGCTTCTGCCGGTTCTGCCGCTCGTAGCGATACCACTCCTCGAAGTAGTCGTTGCTCTGGCTGTCGGCCTGCAGCGTGATCGTCTGCCGGAGCGGGGCAGGGACGTAGCCGGCGGACAGGCGCCCATCGACGCCCATCACCGTCTCGGCCGTGTCGACCGCGTCAATGTTGGTGATGTCGTCCGCGGCGAATCCCTTGATCCGCGTGAAGACGGGCCAAACCGGGGCGACCTGCAGCATCAGGATCGCATCGGCGGCGGTCAGCGTGCGATTGTTGGCCATGGCGGCGCCTCCTTACTGGACCTGGACGCTGGAAAGGGTGATCTTCTGGACGGACTGACCGTCGCAGTAGAACACGGTGCAGCTGGGCGAGCCGCGCTGGGCACGCACCTGCGCACCCGGGTCCTTCACTTGGATATAGAAGCCCTGCTGCTCGAGCGTACTTGCGATATCGCCGCCCGCCAGGTTGTTGACCTCGGCCTTCTGCTGTTCGGACAGTGTGACGCCCGCGCGGATCGCGCCGAAGTTCAGGGCCTGATCAACCACCGTCTGCAGCGAGGCGGAGATAAGCGTATAGCCTTCGGGGTCGTAGGGGATCTGGCCGACCGAGGTGAGTAGCGTCATCAGCTGCAGCTGGAAGGCATTGTTCATCCACACCTGGCAGTACCAGCTGTCGATCCACGCGAAGTCGCCCGTGACCTGTCCCGGGTAGAGGAAGGTGAACTCATCGTTCGCCGTCGCATAGGCGCCGATGAAGTTGTAGCCATGGGCGATCAGATTCTGGCTGATCGTCTCGTTGCTGACGCCCGCCTGTACTGAGCCCGAGCGGAAGGCCATCGTCGCGCGGCCGTTGGTGCGCGTGAAGTCGACCGAAGCGATTGCCCCCATCAAGAAGGCCGCTACCCGCACGCCGTTGGCAGGGTCGTAGATCGGCGCGATGGAGGCGTAGTTGGCCGCGATCATCAGTGCGGCCCACGAGGTGGTGTCAGTCGCCTGCACCGCTGCCGTCGGCGCACCCCACGGCACATAGAGGTAGCGATTACCCTTGCCGTTCGCCCATGCACCGAACAGGACTTTGTCGCTGTCCTGAGGCTCGAACAGGGTGGAGAAGCTGACCCAATCGGTCGACAGCGCCAGCACGGCCGCCATGGCCGTCTCAGGCGTCACGACGTCCGCGCCCTGCGACAGAACGGCGCCAGCGGCTGCTGTCAGGCCGAGCTCATCCGAGAGCGTGTCGGTGGCGTAGCTGAGGGTCGCGCTGGCGCCAACGGCATCAGTCGTGAACTGGAACCCGCCCGAGATCGGGTCATAGGTAACAGTGAAGCCCGGAGAGCTGAACGCCGCCTGGATGATCGACGCGGCATTCGAGAAGCTGGTTGCGGTCGACAGGTCGATGCTGGACGAGGTCTTGGTCGTGCCCGACACGGTGACCGCAAGGATGCCCGACAATGTCTTGAGCTGGGAGAGGGTCAAACCCATGTTCGCGCCGCGCAGGAACGCCGCGGCGGCGCTGCTGGTGTAGCGGTAGAGATAGAGGTGCGCGGGCTTGATCGGCGAGCCGGTGAAGCCGCCGAAATAGTCGACTGCAATGGTCGCTTCGGTCGACAGTGAGCCAAAATAGGCGCTCACGTCGTTAGCGCTGAAGAAGGTCAGCAGGGTGTTTGCAGGGGCCTGCGAGCTGGTGGTCAGGAACAGGCCGACAAGATCAAGCCCCGAGCCGCCGGCGGTGATGACGCTGGGCAGCACATTGACGATCGCCGACGCCGGAATGCTAGATGCCATGGGTGATCTCCGACAAGGTAGTAATCACAGTGTCGGCGAACTCCTGGGGCAGGCCGAACACGATGTTGCCGTGCAGGGCGCACCGGATCATCCAGCGGCCGATGTATTGCTGCTCGCCGGCAATGAGGGGCATCTGCGCGGGCTGCTCGCAGTAGAGCGCACCCAAGCCGCGAGCCCGGAAGAAGTCCGCGCCGTAGTCGTCGGCGAACAGGGTGGTGATCGCCTGGGCGTTGTCCGCGCCAGCCGGCCCGTAGACGTCGAGGTTGAAGTGCAAGACCGTCGAGCGACTGATCTGCGCGGACCCGACGGCGGGCGCCGGCGCGAGGTTCGGCGTGTAGCTGCGCTCGGTCGTCGCCATCTGGTCGCGGCCCATGGCCTGCATCGAGATCCAGTTCGGGCCCGACGGCATCGGCACGCGGTTGACCTGCCCACGCACGACGTCCACGCCCGTGAGGATCGCCTCGAGGAATCCGCCAAGCGCGGCATAAACCTGGTCTTCGGTGAGGGAAGGGGTCATGCCGTGGGGTCCGCCATTTGCGAGGTGATGGCCGCCTTGCACCAGCCCGACCCGACCCAGCCCTCGAGCAGCGCAACGACAAGCCACGTCTGGCCGCGCAGGGGCGCAGGCGTCGCGGCGTCGCTGCCGAACACGATCTTGTCGCCGCCGGACTGCGACGGCCGATCAACGCTGGACAGCTGTGTGTTCGCGAAGATGCTGGCCTGGCCGTTGCTGATGTTGAGCCGGTCGAGGTGCTCGAGCTCTTTCTGCGTCAGGGCTTGCACCTGCACGATCACCGCCTCGGGCGCGGCGTAGCTGGGCACCTGCCGAAAGCTGGCATCCTTGGTCCATCCGGTCGAGCGGTAGAGCGTGGCCGCCACGTTGGGGTTGATGCGCGACGTGGCGCGGTTGGCGAGCGCGCGCAGGTTCATCGCGTATCGCTCCCGACGCTCGCCAGCAGGTTGCCCGACCAGACCAGCGGCTTGCCGGCCGGCGCCGCCGCCCCGGCGGCCACGTCGCGCCGCGCCTGCTGCACGTCGGCAAAGGTCACGCCCTCCCCGGTGGGGAAGCGCTGCTTGAGGAGGTTGGTGACCGGCGAGTTCGGCACGCTGTTGAACGCGGCGATCGCCTCGCGCAGCTGGCCGGCGATGCCTTCGCCCATCAGCTCGAGCGCCTTGTCCGTGTCGCCGTCGGACGCCTCCACCAGCGCAAGGAACTGCTCGGCCCAGCGGCCGCTCTTGGCGCGGATCATGTCGGAGAAGAACGGCCGGGCGGGGATGCCCGCCTCGGGCGCGCCGTAGTTGTTGAGCGCGGCCACCATCGCCACTGGCGTCCCATCGGGATAGGTCGCGGACTCGAGGAAGCCCGCGCGCGCCTCGGTCTTCTGCCCGTGACGCCGGCCGAGATCGCGCAGGACCGCGTCGAGCTTGTGGCCGCCCTTTACCGTCGCCATGAAGAGGCGCCCCGTGCATCGAAGTTGTAGGGGGGCGCCGGGACATAGGATGCACCGCGCAGCCGCTTCGTGGCCTGCCAGTAGGCCAGACCATAGGGCGTCTGCGTGAACCAGGCGGCGGAGCCTGGCAGCGCTCCGGCATCGACCGACACCGACACCTGCCCTTCGGACGCCGACGATATGCGCCCGACGAGGCCGCTGGGCTTGCCATCCGCCTCCAGCGCGCCCGACAGCGCCGCGATATGGGCGGTCAGCATGTTGAGCAGGACGCCGCGATAGGTCACGTCGCCGACCGGCGAGGCGTCGGTGTTGTCGAGGTAAAGCCCGGCCTCGGCAAAGAACAGGGCGGCCCGCTCTGCGCTGACCGCCCCGAACTCCGGATACCGAAGAACCCAGGCCGCATAGTCGAATGCGGCGATGGCCATCTCAGTCTTCCTTCGCGGTTTCCAGCCCCTTCGGCAGGTCCTTGGCCGGGTCGAGTGCGTCGATGCCGCTCTTGACCTTCTCGCGGCTCTTGGCCTCCTTCTGCGCGGCCGCAGCGGTGTCCGAGAAGAAGATCGCACCCGAGGCGATCGGGCCGCCGGTCTTGTGGGCGTCATACCAGGCCTTGAATGCGTCGGCCTGCTTGCCCTCGAGCGTGGTCAGGCCCACGCCGCTGGTGCGCAGCGGGCTGTCGGGGAAGGCGTCCATCTTCCAGGGGTTGTCGCCGTCGAAGCCGACGTTGGCGCCGTTGAGGGCGATGGTCTCGCCGTTGAATTCGATGGTGTGCCCGTGAGGCAGCTTGCAACCGACGATCATGGTGGAACTCCCTTTGGAACCTGGCCTTATCAAGGCCCCGCCCGGATCGACCGAACGGGGCCCAGGAAAGCCAGGGTCAGATGTCGAGCATCCGGGCGATGGCGATCGGGTAGCGGATGATCGAGCCCCAGGTGCCGGCGCTGTTCTTCTGCGACCAGCTCGACGCATGGGTCACCAGTGCGTGGGCGCGCATCTTCTCGGTGTAGGCCGGATAGGCGGTCTTGATGCCGTCCACGTCGTCCTTCATGAGCTGCAGCAGTTCGCCCGACGCGGTGGTGTATTCCGGTGCGGCCTTGATCTTGAGGTTCGGATAGGCCGCCTTGAGCAGGGTCACGACGTTCAGGCCGAAGTCGTTGGTGGTCTGCAGCGCGGGCTGGCGCGTGGTTGAAAGGACCAGCGTCATGGCATCGTCCATCTCGACGTTGCCGCCCATCTGGCTCACCAGCTGGCCGTACAGCTTCTTCACGTCGTTGAAGATCTCGAGGGCCGTGGCGTAGGTCCAGCGCGAGCCGTCCGAGGTGTTCGCCTTGGCCAGCGGCGAGACCGTGTTCGGCAGGCTCGGGTCGTTCAGCAGGCCGTAGTTCACGAGGCCGGTGACCCCGTTGAAATACGTCTTGTTGGCGAACTTGTTGAACGTCAGCGCCATGCTGCGATCGAGTTCGCCCGCGTAGTTGAGGCCCGCGGCGCCCCAGCGTTCGAGCTGCTGCTCACCGTAGCGCTTGAACGCCTGCCAGGTGTAGGGCTGGCGGTAGTTCCACTGGTTGTTGGCGTCGACCTCGCCGTTGTTGCTGTAGTCGCCATACGACGCCACCTGTCCGGTCGATTCGACCATCGGGAAGTAGGCGACCTGATCGATCCAGCTGCCCTTTTGCACCTCGCCGCCCATGATCTCGGCGGCGCGCATCGGGGTGAAGATGACCCGCACGACTTCCGGGTCGATGATCGACACGGCTGAGAGCAGAACGCCAGCATTGACCGAGGTCGCGAGGCCGGGCTGCGCATCCATGGCGCGGACCTGGGCCTTGAGTTCGGGGAAGGCGTCCAGCGCGATACGGTAGTCGCGCTTGAAGCTGGCGGCACGGGCCTTGCCGGCGTCGGAGCCGTCGTGAGCCATGACCGCGTTGGGCGGGAAGAAGACGCCGCGCTCGGCGAGCTCCTGACGAAGAACGGGATCGCGCATGTTCAGTTACCCCCGGACGCTGATCTTGGCGAGCTCGCCGTTTCCGGCCGTCGAGCGGACGGTCCAGGCGGTCTCGAAGTTGGTGGTGATGGTGGCGGTGACGCCCGATCCGGTCGCCGAGGCGTTGGCCGCCGCGCCCGTGGTGCTGAGAACCAGCGTTGCCGTGCCGGCTGCCACGTTCACGGTGCCGACGATCGAGTTCGAAGCGATGCCGTTGCCCGAGATGGGCTGGCCGGGATAGATCTGGCCGCCGCTGTAGCTGATGATGTTCGACCCCGAGGTCGTCGCCACCGTGCGCGTCGCAGTTGCAGCCGAGGCGGTCGCAGCGGACGAGCAGGAACCGTCGGCATAGGCCATGTAGACCTTCTGGCCGATGGTCGCGCCGCCAGCGAAGCGGGCCCACATCGGGCCGTCCTCGAGGATGTCGATGCCCTGGCCGGCGACCACGAGGTTCGACGTGCCGACGAGCAGACTAGCGACGACCGCCGGCTGATCGCGATGCACGAAGCCGTAGCGCACGAGCGACGCGGCCTTGCCCGGGTGAACCGAGGTCACCTGGCCGTTTGTCACGTCGGCCCAGGCGAACTGGCCGATGATAACGCCCGCGGCGCCGGCCACGAACTGGCCTTCGTCAGGGTTGGTCACGGTGAAGTGCGGGTTGTTGCCGTAGAAGCCGCCCTCGATGCCGGGGCTCTGCTGCGTGGCAACGGAAGTCTGAAAGGCCATGGGCTTAGCTCCGGTTCAGCGGGGGAAGGTCGGGGACGATCTTGGCGAGCTTGCCGCCGCCGATCGTGACGGGGGCGGCGTCGAGCGCGAGCTCGGCGGGCTGGCGCAGCATCGCGACCATGGCCTTGTAGGCCGAGGCCGGAACGTCCTTGAGATCGACGTCCGCCTGGTCGAGCGCGAGCTTGTAGATAGCCTCGGCGCTGTCCATGCCGACGACTTCGCCGACGAACGGCGCGACCGCCTTCTTGGCGATCTCGATGGCGGCCTGGCGCTGGGCGCCGCGCTTCTCGGCGTCGGCGATCATCTTGCGGACGGAAGCGGCGTCCATGGCCGGCTTGTCGTCCTTGTCGTCGTCCTCGTCGCATTCGTCTTCGGCGACCTTGTCGTCCTCGTCCTCGTCGCCTTCGCATTCGTCTTCGGCCTGCTTGTCCTCGTCGTCGATCTTGTCCTCGTCGAGGGCAATCGGCTGCACGGCGGCAAGCGCGGCGGTGACCGTGGCGGCATCGAGGCTTGCATCGGCAGCCAGCTTCGGGGCCACAAGGGCGACGACCTTTTCGGCCAGCTTGGCGGGCGCGCCATCCTTGGCGAAGGTCTTGGCATCGACGCCGGCGAGGACCGTGGACAGGTCAACCTTGGCGTCGGCGGCGAGGAGCGAGCGCACGGTGGCCTGCAGGGCCCCGGACACCAGCAGCGCAGTGCGCGACTTGAGCTTCATCAGTTCATCTCCGACAACAACGTCAGGGCCCGCGCGGCCTTCGATAACTAGGGCTACGTGGTTACCGATGATCTCCCGCATTACACCGTCGTAACGCAAACCATCTTCCGACACGCCCGGCGTCATGTCTGCGCGGTAGCGATAGCCGCAGGAAAGCTCGCGTTTGCGGTCGGCTTCGATGCCGTCCTGCGCGGCCTGCTGCCACACGACCAGGCTGTTGCGCAGGTACGTGCCGTCGAACTCCGCGTCGGTGCCGGTGCTGCCGATGATCAGGCTCTCGGGCAGGCCGTCCTCGGGAATGACCGGGACGTGCTCGGACAGCAGCGGGATGTTGTTGAAGCTGTCGGCGGCGGCGGCCAGTTCGGCGGGGTCGCGGTAGAGGTAGTAGATCCGATCGGGCTCAAGGCCCTCGGCCGAGATCTCGCGCCCGTAATAGGGGCAGACGTTGGCCTTGCTGATGTTCGACACCTCGACATGCAGGTAGCCGTTGGCGTCGCGCATCCGCACGCTGGGCGCCCGGTCCATTGCCATCAAGATCGTCTGCGACATGCTTTGCCTCCGTAATCTCAGGTTACGGGGCGGGGCGGCTCACTCGAATCCCGGCACGATCGGCACGGCAACGCACCGGCAGTTGATCGCGGTGCCCGGCCAGACCGGGCCGTTGCCGTCGCCGAAGTCGTGACCCTCGCGGATGCCGTAGGTCTTGCCGCTGAACCGAACGTGCGGCTCGCGCGGATGCTTGCCGCCGGCGCTATGCAGCCATTTAGCCCGGGTGATGCCCAGCTCGAGGTGGCGGACCTTCTGCAGGACGGCCGTCGCCTTGCTATTTTGGTCACGCGCGATGAATGCGGCACGGCGTTTCGAGACCCCGTAGGTCTTCTCGAGCGCCTTCGCCAATGTGCCCAGGTCATGCCCCTGGCTGACCGACTGCATCACCAGCGTCTCGACGTTGCCAAGGTGGCGCTCCGCGATCGACCGGATCAGCCCGACGTTCTCCGACACGACTGCGGCATAGGCGTCGCGCATGGCCGGGGTCATCGTGAACTTGACCGTCATGCCCCCGCGCTTGAGCATGTCCATCAGGGCGCGATCGCATCGGCTGCGGATCGACGTGGCGAAATACTGCGCCAGCTCGTCGGACAGCGTGTCGAACCGGCGCAGCCAGTCCCGCCCCTTGCGGGCGATGGCGTCGCGCAGCACCTTCGCGGGGATCTTGTCCTGGGCGAGCAGTACGGTCTCGGGCGCGTCACGCCGCCATTCGCGCTCGACGGTCTTGACGAGGTCGCGGTGCATGGCGAGCAGCACGGCGACGACGCGCGCCTCGTACTTGGCGCGCAACGGTGCAGCGGGGCGGACAGCGGAGAGCATCAGGCCTCCTTGGGCTCAAGCTCCACATCGGCGTCGAGGTCATCGACCGGTTCAGGCTCTGGCGGCGGGCCCTCAAGGCGGCCGTGATACATCCCGCCCTCCTCGTCGTTGAGGCGGTCGCGCACTTCCTCGTTGCTGATCACGCCGGCATCGACATAGGTCCGGTCGGCCTCGGCATCGCTCTTGCGGATCGCGGCCTTGTCGGCGTCGGACATCTCCCACAGGCTCTCGAATTCATAGGCCATGTCGGGGTCAATTTCGCCGAACAGCGACAACTGGATGACCTTGAACAGCACGTCGAGGCCGGGGCCGACGACCTTCTCGTTGTAGGCCAGCACCTTGTCGTAGAACGTGCGGATCTCGCCGTCGGTGGAGGCGTTCAGCCCGGTCGGGACAACGCCCAGCAGGATCGACAGCGGAATGCCCGAGATGGCGCTGATCTGCTCGAGCGACTGCGCGACGAGCTTGTCGAGGCCGGCGATCGGCGCGGCCACGTTCTCGAACTCCTCGCGATCCTTGTCGAGGACGAAAGTTCCCCGGTTGTCGCGGGTCCGGTTGAACAAGTCGACGCGCTTGTAGACGCCATCGCCAGAGCCGCCCTGCAGCACGTCATCCATGTCGGTCTTGAGGACCATGATGGAGAAGCTGTGCACCAAGTCGGAGGCCGACTGCCGGGTGCGCAGCCAGTTGTCGACGTAGGGCTTGATCTTCTGGCTCATGGACACGCCGCCGAAAGCATAGGCCGGCTTGAGC
>Ga0075011_10000824_pt1 | contig 16500 bp, 13 predicted proteins | sample TARM_MetaG_T_14_FD_72354 | JGI IMG/M metagenome (GOLD analysis project Ga0075011, IMG submission 72354) | Freshwater microbial communities from Pennsylvania, USA, analyzing microbe dynamics in response to fracking - TARM_MetaG_T_14 | ecosystem: Environmental > Aquatic > Freshwater > River... | reverse complement strand
ATTCGAGCTATTCGTTGCCAAGGTTTTAAAAAGCTTTTTTTGCATCGAATTGAATGAAACTTAGAGCTTTAGCTCTTTAGTTGAATTTATGCCGTAGCTAACTAATATTACGAATAAAACCTTTTTTGACAGGATTTACAAGATATACAGGATTAATATTCTTTAACCACTGGATTAACACTAGATAATTTAAAGGGTTTGCCCATGGCAAACCCCTACAAAAATTACTAATTCCTAACTACTAATTATTAATTATTTTCTCAACTTAATACTTTATCCATAATACTTTATACTTATTTCCCCATTCGCTTAATTCGTTCTATTCGTTGCCAAGCTTTTAAAAAGGTTTTTCATTCCTCATTCCTAATTTCTAATTGCTTTTCTAATTCCTCATTGCCCTTTCGTGATTTTTTTCCAAATTCACTCCAAAAAAAAGAGGACTTCCGTCCTCTTTATTCTTATTCTTATAAAGCGTATTTGAAGTTAACTCCAAATTTATAAGCCATATCTTCTTTTCCATCTCCATCATATTCTTTAAAATATGATGTCTCAGTATTATCTTGCATTGATATTACAACTTTTGGAGTAACCGAGAAGTTACCTTGAGCAAGAGTTAATCCTGCTTCTAATTCTATATAATCCTCTAAACCTTTATGTCCTTCTTCATATCTGTTTGCTGCTACATCATTTAAATATTTAAATGAAGCATATGCAGTTGGTTTATACTCAGCCATATCAGCCAATTTCATAGCACCTTTTACAAAAAGTCCCATTGCATCTTCTGCTTTTTTATCTCCAACTTTTGCATCTTCTATATTTTCCATATTGAACTCAACTGTCAAAGATACTTTTTCATTTAAGTCCATTAATGCTATAGCACCTAAAGCATACATAGCTTTATCATCTATACCTTTAGTCTCATCACCATCTACATAATCAGTTGCAAAACCTGTAGTATATGCTACATATGCATCTACCGAAGCTGGTCCTACTTTAGTTTTCAATTCACCTTTGTATGCAAAGAAGTTTTCACTATTATCTTCATTTCCTGACACTATTGCATATTTTACTGTAGCAGTAGTATCTGCATTTACATTAATAGCTAAAGCCAATCCACCTTTAGCCTCAACAAAAGAATCACCATCATTGTCTTCTGTTCTATCTCCTATAGCAAAAGCTTCAAATGTATCTTCATCGAATGAAGACATTCCAGCTACTTCCCATGGATAGTAAGTTAAAGACATTTTGTCTGATACATTCCATTTTAAGTATGAAGAATCTCCAGCTTTAGTAGTTAAGTCGAATTTCGCGTCATTATCTTCTGTGTTTCCAGTAGGATCTTTTAATATAGTAGCTCCCATTCCTACTTCGAAGTTACCTTGAGTTCTTGAGTATGATAAACTTACTTCGTTATCATCATCATCGTCATTCTCCATAAATACTTCTACACCAAATGTTCCCATTTCAGTTTCTTTTGTTGCTTTTAAAGTTATATCTAAGTCTCCACCTTCTGAAGTTAACGGACCGTTTTCACTGTGCATTAACCACAAATCTCCCTCAACAGTTGTTCCTGTTAGCTCCCAACCGTTTAATCCAGTTGCTAGTACTGTCCCTGTAACTAGTAATAAACCAGCTACTAAAGTTGCTGTCTTTTTCATGTTGAACATCATCTCCTCTTTTTTTCTTAATTAAATTTTTAATTAAACTTATTTTTGACAATTAACATTAATACATCAAATGTCTAATCTCTGATTTTCACATCAGAGAATAATACTGAAATCATAATTACTTTAGTTCATGGTATAAATTTACCATGTTTAGACAAATAATTCAAGTATTTTTTGTGTTTTTAAACATAAAAATAAATTTTTCTATATTTTACTTAATAAAAAAACTAAAAAAACATAATGAACTATTTTAACTAATCCAATTATACCTCATTTTTGTTTAATGTCAAGCCCTTTTTTTAACGCCTGTTCACTTTAGACATTCTATATTTATTATCGAAACATTTTATAAAAACTTTAGCTTTTTCTAAATACTTTCCTATTTGATACCTTTAAAAAAACTACTAAGAAAACAGATTTTTATTATAAACCACTTATTTTCACGTTCCTAAAGGCTCTCCCTCTGGGAGAGCTGTCACGTAGTGACTGAGAGGGCGGTTTATTCTTGTTAATCTTGTTTATCCTGTCTAAATTTTATCATTCGCTTTATTCGTTCCATTCGTTGCCAAGCTTTTTAAAGATTTTTTGACAGGATTTACAAGATATACAGGATTAATAACTGCTTAGTAAAATCCTGCCCCCACTTAATACTTTATACTTTATACCTAATTTCTAACTGCTTCTAAAACGGAAACTCATCATCGTCATCAAAATCTAAATCTGGTTCTTTGCTTTCTGCTACCTTATTATAAGTAGTTTTCTCTTGAGAAACACCATCAAAGCTAGCGTGTTCTCCACTGCCTCTGCTTTCCAAAAATTCTATCTTATCTGTAACAATAGTTGTTGTATATTTTTTTTCTCCATTATTTTCATATACATCTGTTTGGATTCTTCCTTGTACTCCACACATTTTACCTTTTCTCATGTATTCCCCAATTAATTCTGCTGTTTTCCCAAAGGCAACACAATTAATAAAATCTGTTTGGTCTTTTTGAAAAGCTCTACTAACTGCCAAACTAAATCTACAATAAGCCTTTCCACTTGCACTATACTTCATTTCTGGGTCTCTTGTTAATCTCCCCGTTAAAACTACTAGATTCATTGACATAAAATATATCCTCCTTTAATTAATAAGGCAGACACATAGGTCTAATGTCATCAACTAAGGAAAACTCCCTCTAAATCTCCCCCTGATAAGGGGAGACTTTTTTGGTTTTTTGATTTATCCATTGTTTTTCAAACTCTTCAACTCCTCCCCTTTCAAGGGGGAGGCTGGGTGGGGGTTGGTTAAATACACTAAGTTGATGACATTGAACCTATGTGTTCGCCCATTTGTAAAAAATCTTTTTCCTCAAATTGATAAAATTACACAGAGTCTGCCCCTATTTATCTTTTCTAAAGGCTCTCCCTTAGGGAGAGCTGTCACGCAGTGACTGAGAGGGGTGTTTTTACTCTCTTCCATCACATGTTAATCCCATTGTTCATTTTTTTAAATCTTTATATTCGTTCCATTCGTTGCCAATCTTTTAAAAAGCTTTTTTTGCATCGAATTGAATGAAACTTAGAGCTTTAGCTCTTTAGTTGAATTTATGCCGTAGCTAACTAATATTACGAATAAAACCTTTTTTTACCATGAGATGCACACAGATAAACACTAGATAATTCAAAGGGTTTTCCAACGGCAAACCCCTACAAAAATTACTAATTACTAATTATTTTCTCAACTTAATACCTAATACTTAATACTTTATACTTTATACTTATTTTCCCATTCGCTTTATTCGTTCCATTCGTTGCCAATCTTTTAAAAAGGTTTTTCATTCCTAATTCCTACTTGCTACTTGCTAACTATTAACTATTAACTATTACTTCTTAACTATATACCTATCTTTTCCTTCTAATAAAAGCAGGTATATCCAAAGGATCCGTATTTTCTCCTTCTTCACTTGCCTTCATTGCCTTATTTATTTCTGACTTTTGATTTTCTCTATTAATTTCTTCTACACTCATCTCATAATCACTAAAATCAGTTGCCACTATTGTTACTGCCACTGTGTTTTCCATGCTTGGATCAAGTACTGTACCAAACATAACATCTTCAGCACTTTTATTCCCTGCTGCAGCTCTTACTGCATTTGATATTTCGTATGCTTCTGCCAGAGTAAAATCTTCCCCTGCAGTTATATTTAAAAGTATTCTTTTAGCTCCTTCAATGGATTTTTCTAGTAAAGGATTAGATAAAGCTTGCTCTGTAGCCGATAAAGACCTACCTTCACCTTGGGCACTTCCAAATCCAAGCATTGCTATTCCAGAATCTTTCATAGTACTTCTTATATCTGCAAAATCCAAATTTATATATCCATGTTTTGTTATCAGCTCTGTTACACCTCTAACTCCTATTTTTAATATATTGTTAGCTTCTTCAAAGGCATTCTTAATTGTAATATTTTTGTTTGGCAATTCAAATAGCTTGTCATTGGGAATCATCACCAATGTATCTACTGCATTTTGTAACTGACTTACACCTCTTTCAGCATTTTCTTTTCTTCTTTTTCCCTCGAAAGTAAAGGGTCTAGTACCTATTGCAATAGTAAGAATTCCCATTTCATTAGCAATTTCTGCAATAGCTGGAGCTGCACCTGTTCCTGTTCCTCCACCCATACCTGCCGTTATAAACAACATATCTGTATCTTTTAACAATTCTTTTATTAATTCCAAATCTTCTTCTACCGATTTTCTACCAATTTCTGGATTAGCTCCAGCTCCCAAACCCTTAGTTAATTCTGGACCTAATTGTATTTTTACATCTGCTAAAGAATTAGCCAAATCCTGAGCATCTGTATTTGCTGCTATAAATTCTACCCCTGATACACCACTAGCTATCATATCATTTATAGCATTTCCTCCAGCTCCACCTATTCCTATTACTTTGATATTCACTAAATTACCGTTATTGCTGTCAAACATCTTTTCCTCCTTGTTCTAGAACAGATTAGAGAAGAAATCTTTAATTTTAGAAGTAAAAGGTAATTCTTCTGCTTCTTCATCCCCATTCTTAGATTCCACTTTATCAATAGTTTTTTTCACTGTATATTTTTTTCTTTTTTCCTTAGTATATTTCTCTACTGAATATATTAATAGTCCTATACCAGTAGAATTTTCAGGCTTATTCATATTTTCCAACAAGCCCTCTATCTCTATGGGTATACCCATCTTAATATCATGCTTATCAAAATAACTTTCACTTCTTTCTTTAAGCCCTGCAATTTGTGAAGAACCTCCTGTAAAAACTATACCGTTAGATATATAATCACTAAATCCAGATTCTTGTATTTTTTCATCTATTTGCTCTAATATATCATCTATTCTACAATCAGTTATTTCTTTTAATTCTGAAAGTGGTATATATCTATTAGCAAAAGAATTTCTCTCCCTTATAACAATCTCTTCTTCTTCTAACTTGGAAATATTTTTTTCCTTATAACTAAATTCTTTTTTTATCATATCTGCTCTATCCAAATCAATATTTAGTACATAGGATATATCATTAGTAAAATGTTCTCCACCAATGGGAATAACACTAGAATATATAAGTTTTTCATTTCTATAAATTCCTATATCAGTAGTTCCACCACCTATATCCACTATTACTGTCCCAAACTTTTTTTCCGAACTAGTAAGAACTGCCATAGCAGATGCATACGGCTCTAATACTATTTCTTCTATTTCTATATCTATACTTGACAAGGCATTTTTTAATGAAACTATCTCTTTTTCCGAACCAGTTATCAAGTGCACATCTGCTTCTAACTTTTCGCCTTGCATTCCAATAGGATTTTTTACTATTCCACCCTTATCTATCCTATAATTAAAAGCTATTTCATGCAAAACTCTTCTATCGTAATTTATTCCTTTGTTTTTAGCTACTTGAATTAATTTATTATAATCTTCTTCTAATATAATTCTTGGCTTTTCCCCCAAATATATTTCAGCCGAAGTTAAAACAGATTCTATATGTTTTCCAGATACTCCAATACAAGCACTTTTTATTTCAATCCCAGACATAGCTTCAGCTTCTTTTACTGCTTGTTTTATATCTGATGCTGTTCTCTCTACATCCACAACCAGACCTTTTTTCATGCCCTTGGAAGTGCTAGTTCCATATCCTTTTACTTGGAATTTGCCTGTAACTTCATCTATCTCAGCAACAATAACATATATTTTTGTAGTGCCTATATCAATTGCTACAGCTATGTTATTTTCCATTAAAAAGCCTCCCCTTTAAGATAATTATTTTAATTATTTCACTATAAACTGAATTCTTACTTTCAGATGGATGTTTTGTTCCAGATGAAAGTTTAGAATTCGTTATCTGTGTGCGTGGCTTTTGTTAGCTCCCAATTAATAGAATTGGGAGTTTTACAAAAGTGGCAAGCAGATAAAATCAACAAATCTAATATCTATATATTTAACTTTTTTGTCGGAATCTCTAAGTTTTTTATACAGAGCAAATGCGGTTTCATATTTTTCACTTTCTACATAATAATCTGATACTATTTTAGTCCCATCTATCAAAGTTAAAATAATATTTTCCTTTGAATCCAAAAAAATATCAGAAACTATAAAACTCGCTTTACTTTTTCTTATTTTATCCAAAGAGTTCTTTAATATTTTAAGTTCTTCTAAATTATCTATATTTAAAATTATATCATTGTCACTTTTAATTTCCTTATCCAACGCAAATATTTTATCATTATTATTTAAAAAAAACAATTCATTGTTATATTTTATTTTTGCAAAAGGCTCTTCTTCTTCAAGAATAAGGTCTAAAGAACTTGGAAACTTTTTATTTATTTTAATATCTTTTATTCTTACATCTTCTTTTATTCTTTCTTCGATTAATTTTGTATCTAAAAGCCATATGTTTTTGCCCTTTAATTCTTTTAAAACATCTAGATAAGATTCATTGGTAAAATCTAATTTTAATTCTAAATCTTTGTTTACGTTAATAGTTTTAATCAAAAAATAATCACTATTCAAAAAATCAAAATAAAAATATATAAAAATTAACATCAATATTAGCCACAACATTTTTTTCATTTTAATTATCCTTTTTCAAATCCGCACAGAGAACTAGCCATTTACCAGTTGATTGAGCATAGTCGAAATCTATTTTTTATATTTTATCATTTATAATCAGTTTAATCTACGTCCTTCTGTGTTCCTTTTTTTTTATTGTAATTGTCAATTCTCTCCCCATTCGCTTTATTTGTACTATTCGTTGCTAGGGTTTTAAAAGATTTTTGCAGCGAATATAAAAATATTACGAATAAAATCTTTTTACCACAAGATGAACACTGGATAATTTTTTGACAGAATTTATAAGGTTAATAACTGGTTAGACACACAGGTCTACCACTCAATGTCATCAATTTAAGGAAAACCCCCTCTAAATCTCCCCCTGATAAGGGGAGACTCTTTTGATTTTGATTTATCCATTGTTTTTCAAGCCCTTCAACCCCTCCCCTTTTAAGGGGGAGGCTGGGTGGGGGTTGTTAAATACACTAAGTTGATGACACAGGTCTATCCCTACCTACTACTTTATACCTAATCCTTTATACTTAAATGCTTTCTTTGTGATTAAATATTGGAATACCTGAGCAGTTACAAATTTTTTCTCTAATCTTTAATATAGCATTTTTTTTCCTATTTTTCAACATCACTTAATATTTTTTCTATTAAATTCTCAAAAGTATAATTCTTTAGACTCGCTAGTTTAGGTAATAAACTAGTATTTGTCATTCCTGGACTAGTATTTACTTCCAAAAAATATAATTTGTTATCCTTCAAAATAAAATCACTTCTACTTGCTCCACTTAAATTAAAAATTTCGTGTACTCTTTTTGAAATTTCCATAGCTTCATTATAAACATTTTCTAAAATTTTAGCAGGATATTCATAAACTGTTTCCCCAACAGTATACTTAGATTTATAATCATACAAACCTGTATTTGGTATTATTTTCAGAACGCCCAAGGCTTCATTCTCCAATACTCCAACTGTCAATTCTTCTCCTTTGACAAATTCTTCTATTGTTATATCTAAACCTTCCAAATTTTTAATTGCAATGTCTAATTCTTCTTTATTTTTGCATATATATAATCCTATACTTGAACCTTCTCTAGCAGGTTTTACTACTATAGGAAAAGTATCTATTTCTTCTACCTTCTTAAATGTTTTAGGAAATAAGATGCCTTGGTCTTCTAGTAATTTTTTAGTCAAATTTTTATCTATAGTTATAGCACAAGCTCTAAAATTACTACCTGTATATTTTTTACCTAATATATCTAGAAAACCTTGTACCCTTCCATCTTCTCCAAACTCTCCATGAAGAGCAATAAAAGCTACATCATATTGTTTCTCTATTAAACTTTTAGCAAAATTATCTTTATCTAGAACAAGCCCATAAGCGTCATATCCCAAATTTAATAAAGCTGTTAAAATTGCATTTCCTGATTTTATAGAAATTTCTCTTTCATTGGAAATTCCTCCCATTAATACAGCTATTCTCATCTTCTAAACTCTCTCCTCACTTGTTTTCTCTATTTATCTAATAATTAAAAGATTTCAACATAAAGACTCAAAGAACACTAAGTCGCCCTAAGAAAAATAGTATATTTTTTAAGGCTCTCCCTCTTGGAGAACTGTCAAGCAGTGACTGAGAGGGGTGCTCTTTTCTTTGTCCTTTTTCTTGTTAATCTTGTTTATCCTGTCTAATTTTTTGCCACTAATCTTAACCAATTAAATTACTATTAGTGTTTATTAGTGTTAATTCGTGGCTAAGTTTTTTCTTGTTAATCTTGTTTATCCTGTCTAATGTTTTAATTTTCTTATAATTGTCAATTTTCCATTTTCAATTCTTTCCACTTTCAACTATTATTATCTCTTCACTTAATTCTATTCCACTATTTTTCTTAACTTCCTTTTTTACCCTTGCAATTAATTCTATTACATCATCAAATTTTGCTTCTCCATGATTCACAATAAAATTAGGATGTTTTGTAGAAATTTGTGCTCCACCTATTTGTAAACCTTGTAAACCTGCTTCAATAATTAATTTAGCAGAATAATTATTTTCAGGATTTTTAAAAGTACTTCCTAAATTAGGTTTATCTAGAGGATGATTTTCTTCTCTTTTTCCTCTTAATTCTTCTACCTTTTTTTCATCAAAACCCTTTTGAAATTCAAATATGGCACTAATTACTATATATGCTTTTTCCTTAATTTCTGTTTTTCTATAAGAAAATTTTAAATTTTCTTTTTTTATTCTTCTTATTTTATTTTCTGAATCAAGAACTTCTACCTCTTTTATACAATCAAAAATTTCTGTTCCATATGCTCCACCATTCATGTATACCAGACCTCCTACACTACCTGGTATCCCCGCTAGATTTTCTAATCCTGACAAATTATTTTCTTTTGTATACTCTATTAATTTATCAAAATCCAATCCTGCTTCTACTTGAATAATATTATCTGAAATTTTACTTATTTTATCTAAGGACTTCAAAGTGATAAAAGTTTTATCTATATATTTATCAGAGAACAAAGTGTTTGTTCCATTTCCTATAACAAAAATATTTTTTTTATTTTTACAAATTTCTTCTAATTCATTTTTATCCTCTATAATAATTAATTCTTTAGCTATTCCGCCTATTTTCATATTAGAATAGTTATTCATTTTTACATTTTCTAATATTTTCATCTCAATTCTTCTCCAATAATTTTGTTATATTATGTGCCATAGAGCTTATATCTCCAGCTCCCATAAAAAGATATAAAGCTTTTTCATTGCTTGCTGTAATGTTTTCGTATATATCTTTTTCATTTTTCAAAACTTTTATATTTCCTCTAGGAGCAATTTTTTCTGCTAGTTGTTCACTACTTATTCCATAAATATTTTCTTCTCCTGCACTATAAGTTGGAAGTAATATTATATCATCAGCATTATCAAATACACCGTCAAATTTATCCCACAAAAACTTTACTCTACTATATCTATGAGGTTGAAAAATCGCAACAACTTTCTCTTGCGTACGTTCTCTTACTGCTTGCAAAGTTGCTTTTATTTCTGTCGGATGATGTGCATAATCATCTACGATTTTAATTTCCCTATCAAATAGTATATCGAATCTTCTTCTTGCACCTTTAAAGTTCATTAAACTTTTTTCTATATTTTCTTTTCCAACTCCAAATTTATTTGCCAAGTAAATAACAGGTAAACTATTTGATATGTTATGTAAACCTGGGATTGCCAAAGTAAATTCACCTATTTCTTCACCTCTATATAATACTGTAAAAGATGTTTTTGAAATATCTAATCTCATATTTTCCACATAAATATCTGCTTCCTTATTCCATGTGCTATAAGTTAGTATTTCCGCTTTTGTTTCTTCTTTTAAATCTAATATTTTCTTTATATTTTCACAATCATGATTTATTAATACTGTTTTTTCTGTTTGCATGATAAATCTTTTAAATGAACTTTCAATATTTTCATATGTACCATGATTTTCCATATGATCTTCTTCTATATTTGTAATTATTGAGTATTTCGGATGTAAAAACAAAAATGAATTATCACTTTCATCTGCTTCTGCTATAAACAAAGAATTTTTTCCTGCTCTAGCATTGGAATTTATTTCTGGAACTATTCCTCCTACTACTAAAGTAGGGTCAAGACTCATACAAAGCGTTCCTAACATAGAGCTTGTGGTAGTTTTTCCATGCATTCCTGCTACTGCAACACCCTCCTCTTTATTCATTAAAAAAGCCAGCAACTCTCCTCTTTTTATCACTTTAATTCCAAGTTCCATGGCTTTTTTATATTCTGGATTATTTTCTTTTATAGCACTAGATCTTACTACTAAGTCCATTCCAGCTACATTTTCTTCTTTGTGTTCCAAATATATTTTAGCTCCCAATTCTTCTAACTCTTTACTTGTAGAAGTAGATTTTATATCCGCTCCATATATTTCATAAGACTTAGCTATCATAATTTTAGCTAAGCCACTCATTCCTATACCATTTATTCCAATAAAATATATTTTTTTCATCTATTGTTCCCCCAAATATCCAAATTTTTAACAATTAAATCCACTGCATTTTTACCCTTAAAAGTCTTTATTTGACCTTTAAGTCTATTTAATTTGGAGTCATCTTTTATAAGTTCAATTGCTTTTTCAATAGCACTATTAACATCTTTATTATCAAATACATAAGCAGCTTCTTTTTCTTCTAACATTGCAGAATTGGCTCTTTGACCACCTGCATTGAGCGGTATTAATACTACTGGTTTTTCCAATTGAATAATTTCGGAGATTGCCATTGCTCCAGATCTACATATTATCAAATCTGATGCAGCCATCACTGCTGGCATATTATCAAAATAAGCCCTAAGTACATCATTTGATTTTATCTTATTTATTTTATTGTTTAAAATTTCAAAGTTATCTTTACCTGTAGACCAATATATCCTAATATCTGATTCTCTAAATAAAGAATCCCAAGATTTTAAAATCGCTTCATTAATATCTTTTGAGCCTTGACTACCACCTGTAATCAAAAGTATTTTTTCATCTTCTCTAACTTTTAATTTTTCTCTTTCTTTTTCACTATCAATATATAAAAAATCTTTTCTTAGTGGATTACCTGTCACTAATAATTTATTTTGATATTTTATAGGTAATTCTTCATAAGTTTTTTCAAAAGCTAAAAATGTTTTTTTACTCCATCTATAAAACATTCTATTGGCTAAACCCATTTCTGAATTTTGTTCTTGTAAATATATTTTTTTTCGCATAATAACAGAAGCCACTAAAATTGGTACTGATATATAATTTCCAAAACCAAAAACTGCATGTGGCTTTTCTTTTTTTAAGATTATAATAGATTTAATAATTGCAAGAAACAATTTATAAATAGACTTAAAACTATTAAACGGAATAATATCCAAAGGGATAAATCTATAAGAAGCATTTGGAATCAAATCTTTTTCCATCCTATGCTTAGTCCCTACGAAAACTATATCTATATCTTGTTCTTTTAATTTATCTGCAACAGCCAGTGCTGGATATATATGACCTCCTGTTCCACCTGTTGTAAATAATACTTTTTTCATAATTATCTCCTAATTAAATCTATTTTTAACTAATTCTTTAAATACTTTTCCTCTATCCATATAGTTTTTATATTGATCAAAGCTTGAATGTGCAGGTGAAAATAAAACTACATCTCCACTTTCTATTTCTAAATTAGCTATAACCTCTTCCAAATTTCCAAAATTATATACATGCTTATATGAATTTCTTTTAAATAATATTTCTAATTTATCTGCCGTTTCTCCAATCAAATAAACTTTTTTTACCTTTTCAATTACAGATTCTACCAATGGCATTAAATTCAGCTTCTTATCTTTCCCACCACAAATTAAAATAACTTTGTTTTCATAAGCATTAATTGCTTTAATTGTTGAATCTATATTAGTTCCTTTTGAATCATTTATAAAAATAATACCATTTTTTTCCAAAACTAATTCCATTCTATGCTCCAAAGCTTCTGTAGTATAAAGATATTTTTTTACTATTTCATAATCTAAATTTAATATTTTGCTCACAGCTAAAATAAACATAATATTCTCTAAATTATGTTTTCCTTTCAAAGAAAATTTAGCTATCTCTAGTTTATCATTTCCATAAGCTTTTATAATTCCATTTTCAACATAAATATCTGCATTTTCACACGAATTTGAACTTATTTTTACAAGCTTTTGTTTATATTCTAATTTAAAGTCTTGAATTTCTTGTGAATCTAAATTTAAAATAAAAAAGTCTTTATTTTCTTGATTATTTAAAATATTTAGTTTTGCCTTATAGTAATCTTCCAAATTTCTATATCTATCTAAATGATCTGGCGATAAATTAATAATTATAGATATATGTGCTTTGAAAGTTTTTAAATTTTCCAATTGATATGAACTTAATTCTAAGACTAAATAATCTAATTTTTCATTATTCAAAACGATTTCACTATATGCCTTACCTATATTTCCACCAGCTTCTACCTGAAATCCAGAAAGTTCCAAAAGACCAGCTATTTTGCTTGTAGTTGTTGTTTTTCCATTTGTACCAGTAACTGCTATTATTTTTGCCCCTGTTCTATCAAATCTATATGCCAATTCTATTTCATCAATTAATTCTATTCCTAATTCATATACTTTATTTGTCAGTTCATTATAAGGGATTCCAGGGCTTTTTACAAATAAACTTACACCATCAAGGTAATTTAAAGCTTCTTTTGAATTTATAGCATTTTTATCATCTACTTCTATTACTTCATAGTTATTTATTTTTAATAATTTCACTGCACTTGTTCCACTTGTTCCTAATCCATAAACCATTGCTTTTTTCATTATTTTACCTCAACTTTAGTATTAATATGCCTAATAACGCAAACATAAGTGTTGTTATCCAAAATCTAAGTGTTACCTTTGTTTCTGGAATGCCTTGTAACTCAAAATGATGGTGTATAGGTGCCATTTTGAAAATACGCTTACCTCTTTTCTTAAAAGACCATACTTGAAGTATTACTGACATAGCTTCTACAACAAACACCACTCCTACTATGGCAAATAAAATTTCCTGCTTTAACAAAATAGCTATCGTTGCCAACACACCACCTAAAGCAAGTGAGCCTGTATCTCCCATAAAAATTTGTGCAGGATAAAAATTATACCATAAAAATCCCAAGCCAGAACCTATTAAAGCACTTATAAAAACTGTTATTTCTCCCATTCCTTCAATATAATACAAATTCAAATAATTTGACCAAATAATATTTCCTGTAAAATAAGAAACAACCCCCAAAACTAAAGCAACTATCATAACTGGTACTATTACTAAACCATCTAGTCCATCTGTTATATTTACTGCGTTTGAACTACCTATTACAACAAAAGATATAAACAAGAGCATTAAAAATGCTCCTATAAAAAAATAAGAATTTTTGATAAAAGGATTTACTACAGAAAAATTAAGTGGTCCATCCAAAACAGGAAATTTAAATAAATAAGTCCATATTAAAAAAGAAATTCCCAATTGACCTATAATTTTCTTCTTTCCTGACAAACCTTTTTTACTTTTAGTAAATTTTATATAATCATCAATAAAACCAATAGAACTAAATAAAAAAGTTACTGTCAATAACAATAAAATAAAACTATTTTTTAAATCAGCGCAAAATAAAGTAGTTAAAATTAAAGAAAATACAATTAAAACCCCTCCCATTGTAGGAGTTCCCTGTTTTGAAAAGTGAGATTTTGGTCCTACATCTCTTATATCATCTCCAATTTTTTTCATTCTAAGCCAATTAATAAAAGGCTTTCCTAAAAAAATTACTAATAAATACGACATAAAGAAAGCTATAATAGCCCTTACACTAATATACCTAAACACTCTGTAATAGGATATTTTTTCAAATAATAAAAAATACAAATAATATAACATTACATCCTCTTTTCTATAAAATAATTTCTTCTAGTTTTATTCCTCTAGAAGCTTTTAATAAAACTGCACAAGGTTCTTTTATTTTAAAGATTTCTTCTTTTATTTTACACTTATCTTGTGAATAAAAAATATTTTTTTTGTCTTTTAATTCGTCATATAAAACTTTTATTTCCTCACCACACAAGTATATATAATCTAATTGCATATTTTTTAATACAAAAGATAAATCTCTATGGAATTTTTCACTATTCTTTCCAAGTTCTAACATATCACCTAATACAGCTATTTTTATTTTATTTTTATATATTCTATCAAATGTTTCCAAGGCGTATTTCATAGATACAGGACTTGCATTATATGCGTCATTTATAAAAATAATATTTTCTACTTCAATTTTTTCAAATCTCATTTTACTAATGTTTAAGTTTTTTATAATTTTTCTTAACTCTTCAGTTATTTCATAAGAAATCTCTTTTAATACAGTTAATCCCATGGCTAAATTATATAAATTATGTTTTCCTAACAAATTAGTTTCAATATTTTTTATATCATTTAATGAAAACACACAACTTTCCTCAAAACTTTCATTTAATTCTATCTGATATTTATTATTATTTTCAAAACCTACTTTGATACCATCTATATTTTTTAAGTAATCGTCATCACCATTAATTATTAATTTATCTTTAGTATGCTTTATTAATTCTGTTTTAGCTTTAAATATGCCTTCTCTTGAACCTAGATATTCTAGATGTGAATCACCTATATTAGTAATAATCGATATATCTGGTTTAACTATATCTGCCAAAATATCTATTTCTCCAAAATTACTCATTCCCATTTCAAAAACAACAAAATCATGATTTTCTTCTACCTGTAAAGCTGTAAAAGGTAAACCTATATGGTTATTATAATTTCCTATAGTTTTAGAACCTTTTTTATAGTGTGATAAAAGACTATAAATTATATCCTTGGTACTTGTTTTCCCGTTGCTACCAGTAATGGCTATTTTTAAAATATTCAATTTATTCAAATAAGCCTTTGCCCAATTTTGAATAAATTTTATACTATCCTCTACAATAATAACATTTTTAAAGTTTACATAATTTAAACTTTCACATACAATCAAAGACGCACCTTTATCAATCGCCTCTTCTATATAATTATTGCCACCTTTTATAGCAATGAAAACATCATTTTTATTTAATAATTTACTATCCATTTTTACATTAAAATAATCATTAATAAATTCTATTTTTTTACCTAAAACTTCTTCTAAAGCTTCTTTTTTCATAATATTCTCCTATATCGTAATCAATTCTTCATATTATATCATTTTTTTTTACAATCATCAATATATGAATAAGTTCTTTATTTTTTTAAAGTTTTTGCAAAATCTAACAAATTATTAAAAATAGAGATTTTTCCATATAATTTTTTTTCTTCTTTCGCACCATGACCTGATTTCACCAAAACGCTCTTCATCCCCAGTCTTACACCTGCTTCAACATCAGAAATTTTGTCACCAATAATTATTGAATTTTCAAAATCTATATTAAAATCTTTTTTAGCTCGTAAGAACATTTCTAATTCAGGCTTTCTACACAAACATTTAACTTTATATTTGCCAATACCTTTTGTTTGGTGATGTGGACAATAATAATAAGAATCTATTTTAGCAGAAATTCGTTCTAACAATTTATCAATATGAATATGTAAATTTTTCAAATCATCTTCTGTATAATAATTTCTTGCAATACCTGATTGATTAGTTACCACTATTACCAAATATCCTAAACCATTAAATAATTTTATTGCTTCATTTGCACCATCTATAAATTCAAAATCTTCTACCTTATATAGATAATCTACTTCTTTATTTATAGTTCCATCTCTATCTAAAAATATACATTTTTTCTTTTCCATTATTTTATTTCCTCCTAATATTTAATTTTTAATTTTTAATTTTTAATTAAATTGTTTAAGAACTCCTAAGCCTTTATTTTATTGACAAATTTTATATACAATTTTATAGTGTTCCACCAATAAATAACAATTTTCACCAATAAAATTTATTAAATTTTTGTAACTACTCAGGCATCCTAACAGGGTGCCATATTTTTTTAATTTTCCCTCTATTTTTGTTTTGCAATTTATGATATAATATAGACATCAACTTTAGAGGAGGTGTCCATATGAATTTAAACTTAAAAGAACTAAGCCATGATAAATTAATTGAGTTAATCGAGTCTCTTATTCTTGAGGTTAAT
>Ga0075011_10000823_pt1 | contig 16510 bp, 11 predicted proteins | sample TARM_MetaG_T_14_FD_72354 | JGI IMG/M metagenome (GOLD analysis project Ga0075011, IMG submission 72354) | Freshwater microbial communities from Pennsylvania, USA, analyzing microbe dynamics in response to fracking - TARM_MetaG_T_14 | ecosystem: Environmental > Aquatic > Freshwater > River... | reverse complement strand
TTTCCCATCGAGGGTAAAAAGTGATCGGCTTGGGATGTTATTGAGTGATCGGCATGGATGTTATTACGTGATCGGCATGAATGTTATTGAGCGATCGCCATGCGTGGGAATATGCAGCTGTGGGGAGGGGTCGAATTTGATCAACCCCTGACGGTCGATCACCAGGGCAATATCTTCCTGCCCAAAGTAGGGCCCATCAAGGTGGCCGGGGTGCGTAACGAGCAGCTGAATGACACCCTGCTTGCCGCCGTCACCACCGTCTATCAGAAAAATGTCAGCGTCTATGCCACCCTGGACGTAAGTCAGCCGGTCAAGATCTTCGTGACCGGCTTTGTCAAGCAACCGGGCCTGTTTGCCGGCCAGTCAGGGGATTCCATCCTCTATTTTCTGGACAAGGCAGGCGGTATTGCCGCCGAGCGCGGCAGCTATCTTGACGTCGCCCTCAAACGTAATGGCCAAACTCTGCGCCACTACAACCTCTACCAGTTTCTGGTCAATGGCACCCTACTGCCCACCCAGCTGCGCGATGGCGATATCATAGTGGTGGCACCGCTGCGCTATCAAACCACGGTCAGGGGCAAAGTTGCGAACGCCAACAAGTTCGAACTGAGCAAACCCCATGTCACCCTGGCCGAGCTGATGCAGATGGCCAGGCCCGATCCCGATGCGACCCATATTCGGGTGAGCCGCAATCAGGGGGAAGATATCCACATGGATTACTACCCCATCAATGACGCCCAACTGGCCAAAAACATGATCAGCTCGGGCGACACTGTGGAAGTGATCGCCGACAAGCGCTATGCCTCCATAGCAGTGCGGGTTGAAGGGGAACACGACAGTGCCCAGGAGTATGTGCTCAAGTACGGCGCCCGCCTCGGCGATATCCTCAATGGCCTGAAACTGACCCAGGATGCGGACTTGAGCGCCATCCAGCTCTATCGTGACTCGGTCAAGGTGCGTCAGAAGGAGATGCTGAACTCCTCCCTCAAGGCGCTGGAAGCCAGTATCCTGACCGCCCGCTCCTCTTCCGAGGGGGAAGCCAAACTGCGCAACAGCGAAGCACAATTGCTGATGCAATGGGTCGAGCGCGCCAAGGATATTCAGCCCAACGGTCAGGTGGTGCTCGCCAATGGCACCAACATGGAAGATGTGCGGCTCGAACCGGGCGATATCATCCGCATTCCGCGCCAGACCAACCTCATCATGGTGCACGGGGATGTCATGTTCCCGAACGCCATCCTGATGGACAGCAAGCGCACTGTGGCCGACTACATCGATCTGGCCGGCGGCTTTACCCAGAAAGCCAGCAACTCCCGTATTCTGCTGCTGCATCGTGACGGCACCTTCAGCCAGATTGAGAAGGGCGATCTGGACAATAAAGAGATCGCCATCAAGCCGGGTGACGAAATTTTCGTACTGCCTCAGGTCGATACCAAGTCACTGCAGATCACCAAGGATATTACCGAGGTGCTCTATCAAATCGCCATTTCGGCAAGAGCCCTGGTGCTCTTGTAATAACAAGAATAGAGTGGCAGCGGCTGCCACTCTATTTCACTTGTGAGTCAATCGCTTTGCATAATAATAAACGACCACGTATCGCTTTAGTGGCAGACCAGTTCACGACGTTCAGCTTGGCTCCGGATGCCGACCTTATTCAGATCACCCCGCTCGACTGGCAATGGAAACTCAGATTTTTTAAACCTGACTTTCTGTTGGTGGAGTCAACCTGGCGTGGCTACAAGAATAGTTGGCAAGGCAAGATTGCCAGTTATGCACACAGTTCACCCAATAAACCGGAACTGAGGAAATTACTGGAATTTTGCCGAAAGCGGAAAATTACAACCATTTTCTGGAATAAAGAGGACCCGTTTCATTTCGAGCGTTTTGCCGATGCGGCTGCGCTGTTCGATGTGGTCTATACCACGGATGCCGGTTCCCTTGAACGGTACCATGCCCTTCCCCATCAGGCCTTTGTGCATGTTGGGGTCCTGATGTTTGCCGCACAGCCAAGCTGGTATCAACCGGCGGTGAGCGGTGAACGGGGGCCAGAGATCGCCTTTCTGGGGGGCTATTATGGCAATGAGCTGGCCGAGCGCAGCAGGGCACAAGAAGATGTGCTGTATGCATTGCGGGACAGAGGCTTGATTATTTTCGACCGCTTCTGGCAGAAAAATAACGGTTGCAGTTATCCGGATAAACTTCAGCCATACTGCAAGCCCGCCATCTCGCCAATATCTGTCGCCAAGGCGTATCGGCAATATCAGCTTTATCTGAATTTCAATACGATAAGTCAATCGTCAACCATGTTATCCCGTCGGGTGTTCGAGTTGGCGGCAGCGGGCTGCCCCATTATCAGCACCCCTTCACTAGCGATGGATAACATTTTTGGCAAGAGTATCGTCGTGGTACAGGATGGTACGGCGGCGCGCGAGTGGTGTGTGCAATTACAAAAAGATATTCGACAGAGAAACGAACTGGGCGAGCAAGCCAGGGAAATAGTGCTAGCCCAACACACCTGGCAACACAGGCTGGCACAGCTCAATAGTGAACTCAGCCTTTATTAAGTAGTTTCGGGACAATACGAAAAACCAATTAACTCACACGGGAGTGATTATTATGCCGATAAAAGCGCAGCGGGTATTGATTGTTTTTGGTACCAGACCGGAAGCAATCAAGATGGCTCCGATCGTCAAGGCCTTCCAGGCCAATCGCAAGATTGACGTCAGAGTCTGTGTCACGGGGCAACACAGGGAGATGCTGGATCAGGTGCTCAACCTGTTCGAGATCGAGCCGGAGTATGACCTCAACATCATGAAACCGGGTCAGGATCTGACCGATGTCACCACTGCCATTTTGCAAGGACTAAAGCCAGTTTTTGCTGAGTTCAAGCCGGATCGCATTCTGGTGCACGGTGACACAGCCACCTCTTTTGCGGCAACGCTGGCGGCCTATTACCACCGCATCGCGGTCGGTCACGTCGAGGCCGGCCTTCGCACCGGCAATATCTACTCTCCCTGGCCGGAAGAAGGTATGCGTCGCCTGACAGGGGGCATTGCCGATCAACATTACACGCCGACCATCAGCTCGCTGAAAAACCTCATCATGGAAAACATCGCACCCGAGACCATCTTCGTGACTGGTAACTCAGTGATCGATGCCCTGATCGAGGTTTCCCACCGCATTGATAACAACGTCGGCATGAAAGCCGAGCTGGCCAGCCGTTTCCCCTTCCTGGACAAGAGCAAGAAGCTGATCCTGGTGACGGGTCACCGCCGTGAGAACCACGGCGACGGCTTTGAGCGCATCTGCAAGGCGCTGGCAGCGCTGGCCCAGCGGGATGACGTACAGATCGTCTATCCGGTACACCTCAATCCCAATGTGCAAGAGCCGGTCAACCGCAACCTCAAGGGGCTCGACAACGTGCACCTGATCGAGCCGCAGGATTATCTGCCTTTCGTCTATCTGATGAAGCAGAGCTACCTGATCCTGACCGACTCTGGCGGCATTCAGGAAGAGGCGCCGACCCTGGGCAAACCTGTGCTGTGCATGCGCGACACCACTGAGCGCCCTGCCGCCGTCAAGGCCGGCACTGTGCGCCTGGTCGGTACCTGCGACGAGACCATAGTGGCAGAAACAGTGCGTCTGCTGGATGACGAGCTGGCCTATCAAGTAATGAGTCATGCCAACAACCCCTATGGGGATGGCAAAACCAGCCAGCGTATCGTTGAGGCCGTCATCGGCATGAGCGGCGCCCTGGGCCAGCAGATTGACAGCAGCCTGCAGGTTGCCTGATTTACAGATTACATACCTGTCCTTGGGGGCATGCATGATGCCCCCTGTTTTACTATCGAGAGCACAAAATAATGAAATTTGAAACCATCTCCGTTGTTGGTCTGGGTTATATCGGTTTGCCAACTGCAGCAGTCATCGCCAGCAACGGCATTCGTGTCGTGGGTGTGGATGTCAACCAACATGCGGTAGACACCATCAACCAGGGCAAGATCCACATTGTTGAGCCGGGTCTGGAAGACCTGGTCAAACAAGCCGTGCAAGATGGCCATCTGAGTGCCCACACCAGCCCGCAGAAGGCTGATGCCTTCCTGATCGCCGTACCGACCCCGTTCAAGGGCGAAGATCATGAGCCGGATCTGAGATATATCGAGAGCGCCTCCCGCGCACTGGCCCCCATGCTGGAAAAGGGCAACCTGGTGGTGCTGGAATCCACGTCACCGGTCGGCGCGACCGAGCAGATGGCCAAGTGGTTGGCCGAAGAACGCAGCGATCTGACCTTCCCGCATACCGTTGCTGAAGGCCAGACCCCTGATATCTTTGTGGCGCACTGTCCGGAGCGCGTACTGCCCGGTCAGGTGATCCGCGAGCTGGTTGAGAACGATCGCATTATCGGTGGCATGGACGCAGCCAGTACCGCCGCTGCCACCCAGGTCTACAAGATGTTTGTCAAAAAGGGCGAGTGCATCGCGACCGAAGCGCGCACTGCCGAGATGAGCAAGCTGACCGAAAACGCCTTCCGTGACGTCAATATCGCCTTTGCCAACGAGCTGTCACTGATCTGTGACAAGCAGGGCATCAATGTGTGGGAACTTATCTCCCTGGCCAACCGTCACCCCCGTGTCAATATCCTGCAGCCAGGCTGCGGCGTGGGTGGTCACTGCATTGCCGTCGATCCCTGGTTTATCGTCAACCAGAACCCGGACACGGCCCGCATGATCCACCAGGCGCGTCTGGTCAATGACTACAAGCCTCACTATGTGGTGGAACAGGTAGAAAGTGCGGTCGCCGGTATCACCAATCCGAAGATCGCCTGCCTGGGACTGGCATTCAAGCCGGACATCGATGACCTGCGCGAAAGCCCGGCCCTGGATATCACCAAGACCCTGGCCAACAACCCGGCTTATCAGATCCTGGCGGTGGAACCCAATATTGAAGCGCTGCCGGCTACGCTGGAAAATCGTAATAACGTCAAACTGCTTTCTGTTCCTGATGCAATTCAGCAAGCTGACGTTGTTGTTATCCTGGTCAAGCATAAACAGTTTATTGGCCTGCAAGGCTCTGATGCTAAATCAGGTAAACTGTTGAATTTCGTTAACGCATAACTAAACTTCAAATACGCATTGGCCATGGGAGTTACTCATGGCCATTTAGATAACTTGATACCCTACGGTTACTCTTCTTATGAAAGAATTTCAAACAACTGAAGTAGACTCCATTTGCCATATACCCACATCACAAGAAGAGCCCGTCATCTATAAATTAAAAATAAATGATTCCCTATCTCTTTCTGGTTTATACAGAATTAACAAAGAAACAGATAAACTAGTTGTATTTTTTAATGGCGCAATAAATGGAGAGCTTACGGATAGACCTAACTTTATGAGATGGAGTTGGGCTTATGAAAATAATCTTTCGTTTGTCTGCTTTGATGATCCAATTGTATCTTGTACTCAGTCAACAAACCTTGGTTGGTATATAGGTTCATCAGAATGTGACATACAAGAATATATATATATGATTACCTCTCACCTAGCGAAATCATTATGTATTGAACCAAATAGAGTAATATTCTATGGCTCATCTGGCGGAGGATTTGCAGCCTTAATGGCAGCGATAAGACTTCGAGGCTCTGTTGCTGTTGTTAATAATCCACAAACCAATATATTTAAATACTATAAGTCTGCAGCGAATAGATTAACAGATAACTTTTTTAAAAATGAGCAGATATCATCTGACTCTGATATCTATCATAGATTCTCCATCTTACATGCCATTAAGAAATATGATTATATTCCGGCTGTTTTATATGTTCAAAATATACAAGATAGATTTCATTTAGAACGGCATCTCATCCCATTTCAAACCTCAACACTTCAAACGTTATCTTCTATTGGGGATTACCCAAATAAAATCTACTTTCACTTTTTCAATGACAATAGAGGTCATAGCGTTTTTTCAGATAAAAAAGAATTTATTAATGAAATTAACCAAGCAGTAACTCTTGCTAAGGCTACACAGGTTTATCCATCTTTATTCAATTTGAAAGACTCTAATTATTTAAATGAGAATATAATTTGGTATGAATTGCAAGATAATACGATAAGCGTTGATGTATCCTTTGAGTTGATCTTTGAACCATCGCCAGATAACTCAAGACCTGCAATTTTCCTAGTTGATACTGACCAAATAGGCTTTCATGATCTTAAAAGACATGGTTATAGTTATTCAAAGTCTCTGAAGTGTGCATTCAAATACATTGATAATATACATCCTGATAAAAAATTACCATAGCAGTTAATAAAGATCTAGCTGCAAAGAAAATTGGTTTAAGGAAATGGAAATGTGTTGGTGACCTACACTTCAAAAATCTAGAAGTAAAAAATAGAAATGATTAAACAATATAATAATATCACTATTGACGATATAGAATTAGTAAATCAACAGTCTTATATAGATTTCCTAAGAAATGGATTTAAACCACGTAAAGACTTACCTCACTATAATATAACCCAGCCCATTGATTGGAATATAGATCCGTTCTCTGATAGTAATTGGAAATTTCAGCTACATTCATGGAGAAATTTAGACCCTGCCATTATAGAGTATAAAAAGCATCACGATGCATCTACACTTATTTTTATCTTGGATACCATGAAGTCTTGGTTTCATTTCTCAATAGAAAGCAAACATTCATTTTTATGGTATGACATGGCTGTTGGATTAAGAGCTCAGAAGTTAGGGCTTTTATCCAATGAATTAATAACTCTTAGTCAAAATAGCAGTACTGACAAAGAGTGGATATTTAAATTAATATTTTCTCATTTAGATGAGTTAATAGACAGCGAGAAATTCTCATTAAATAATCACGGCATTTTCCAAGCGCACGGATTAATGGCGTTAGCAAAGGCTTTTGATTTTTCATCTACAAGATGTAATAAAGAAATTTCAGCGATAGCATTGAAAAGAATGTCTCAACTGTGGAGTAATCAGTTCTACCCTGAAGGTATCCATAGCGAGAACTCTCCTGAGTATCATATTTTTGCACATAGAAAATTTTCCAAGTTAGCGGCAACCAATTGGTATACCTCAATACGACTCGATGATGCATTACTTTCAGCCAAACGAAATTTTTTTTGGCTTTGTAGGCCCAATAGTCAAATATGGCCTATAGGTGACTCAGGTATTTCCACACTAAAAATACCTGAAGATATATTAGAGCATGAGCTATTATTTTCTCCTGAACATAATGAAGCCAATTTCAAATTCTTTGAGCAAAGCGGTTACTTTATTTCAAAAAGTAGAGATAAGGAGTTTGGACTTTTCATTTCTACCGCTCGAAGAAATAAAGTGCATATGCACAATGATGACTTAAATTTTGAATGGTATGACCACGGTCGCCCCATAATAGTTGATTCAGGTAAATATGGTTATACTGGCTGTAAATATAGGAAATATTACCTCTCCCAGCACGCTCACAATATAATTTTGATCAATGGAGAATCAATCAATGGTAGCCTATATGACTCTTGTCTACGTCGAGTAGGTAAAATGAGTTATGGCACTCTAGTTGAATTGTCACACAAGTCTATTGATCATAGCATTCACAATACTAGAATTCTTATAACAAAGAAAAGCCACTTTTTAATTGTTATTGACAGAATAAATTCATCATCACAAGTAACCGTAGAACAAACGTTTCATATACATCCTAACTTCTCTTTAGAGAATGAAACTGAGAGTAATTTTGACTATAGTTTTATAGACATTAAAGATAACTTAAAAATAAATGTGCGAACACTGACAAACAATGCTGAAAACAATAAATCTATCCTTTTTGGCGATACAAAAAATGGATTCTCCTTTGTGTCCGAAAGCTACAGAGAACAGAAACCATCATATCTTATTAAGAATTCAGCTTCCGTTAAGGAAACAGTGATTGCAACACTATTCACCACAGATAGTAAATATAATATAGAAGTAGTGGATAATGTAATTTACATAAACAATGGCAGTATTTTAATTGACAAGATTGATGTGAATATATGAACGGGATTAAAATGAATAGTTTAATAAAAAAAATTAATATTTTTGCAAAAAAAACACAGAAGAAATCTATATTTATCTGTAATAAAAATGAAAACATAGCACGCCTATGGATCTATTTTAATATCGGCAACGGAGCTTCTTCTGCAGTACTCTCTAGACTATTTTTCCAGAGATTTAAAGATATACACCCTGTGTTATCTATTGAGCAAGCAGATAACGCTGTTAAGTATTTTTTCGATCCATCCTTTAATAGCGTCTATGCAAACAGATTAGAAAGAATAGGACGCTTTGATGATGCAAACGAAATCAAAAAGCAAATATCTGATCTTGAGCAGGTGAAACCACACATTAAAAATGTTGATTCCGTCTTTAAAGTACTAAGTAGTAAAGGGTATAGTGAGTTAGCAGAAAAATGGGTCACATATTTATTGAAGGAAAACTCATCACTTCAAAATGAGATTGGAAGAAAATATTTTATATACTTTAAAGATATTGATGCTCAGCGCAGTCTTGTATTAAGTCAAAACTACCTCTTCCAGAATCCAACTGACGAAAAATTTGCTGCCGTTTATCTTAAAAGAGCAGAGAGCATAGTTTCTGAGAGTGAATATTTAAACTTGATAAACAAGCTAAATAAGTTGTATTCATGTAGTTTGTATAGTGACCGACTAGAACAACTAATCATTAAAAGAAATATAAACGAGCTCTTGATAAGTACCACATCTGAATATGCATTAACAGAGATTCTCTCCTCAGAACAAAATGAAAAAATAAGGCTAGCCTTAACAAAAGCAATATTCGATAAATCATCAGACAATAAACTAAAAAAAATATGTGCTGATTATTTAGTTCGAAATGAGGACAAGCTTGAAAACACGTGGATAAGAAAACTCTCAGATTACCATTTATCAAGGGGTTCAATAACAAAAGCTTTAAATCTCGTTGATGAAAAGAAAAATGAACAATTGATGAAAAAATTCTCTTCAATTTCATCTTTCTATAAGTTGTTTACTGATGGTTATAAATACATGCCAGTTGATAACGACCCAATTCATATACCTCGTAGCAATAAAGCCCTCTATCTTCTACATAATAGACTTCCATATAACTCTGGTGGATATGCGACACGCTCTCATGGTTTACTGACATCAATAAAACAGTGGTGGGATATATCAGGCGTTTCTCGTCTTGGTTATCCACAAGACAGAAGTGGCTTTGATGATGTAGCTTATACTGAGTTTCATGATATCGATGGAGTACGCTACCACTGCCTCCAAGCAGATAATAACGCATTTGGGCAAATCCCTATTATTAACTACATTGATGAATATAGCGAAGCGTTATATCAACTTAGCTTGAATGAAAAACCCGCAATAATTCATGGTGCATCAAACTATATGAATGGTTTGGCTGCTAACAATGTTGCTAAGCGACTTGGCATAAAAAGCGTTTACGAAGTTCGTGGTCTATGGGAAATAACTAGAATATCTAGAGACCCAGATTGGAAAGACACTGAATACTACAATATGATGTCGCAGCTTGAAGCTCAAGCAGCTAAAGACGCTGATGCTGTATTTACTCTAACAAATGCACTTAAAAATGAGCTAATAAATCGTGGAGTAGCAGCAGAAAAAATTCACCTTTTACCAAATGGTGTAGATTCATCCCGCTTTATACCAAAAATAAGAAACAATAAACTTGCTCTAAATCTCGGCATTGAAGATAAAGTTGTAATTGGTTTCCTAGGTTCAGTAGTTCAATATGAAGGTGTTGAGTATATTATCCAAGCAGCATCAATTCTAAAAAAACAAGGCCTAAATAATTTTGTGGTTCTTATTGTCGGTGATGGGGCGGTATTGGATAACGTTAAAGCAATCACATCTGAATTACACATGGACGAGCATGTGAAGTTTACAGGTAGGGTACCACATGACGAAATTGAAGATTACTATTCTATCGTTGATATTTGTCCACTGCCTCGAAAGGGTCTACCTGTTTGTGAGATGGTTTCACCACTCAAACCCTTTGAAGCCATGGCCATGGGCAAGGTTGTTGTCTCCTCAGATGTCGCCGCATTGGCAGAGATTATCGATGATGGAGTTACTGGGTTGCTTCATAAGAAAGATGATCCAGAGGACCTGGCTAATAAAATCAGGCTCTTAATTGAGGACCATGATCTTCGTGATCGCTTGGGCAAATCAGCGCGAGAGTGGGTTGTCGCTGAGCGCGATTGGAAAGTTATCGCAAAGCGCGTGGATACCGTTTATCGCAATTTACTTGGCCAATGATCGTGTCGCTGATTCGAAAAAAAGCAGGGCTGCTCATCCGATGGGCAGCCAAAAAAAATATTCCGGGTACTACTGCACTACTCATTAAGCTATACCCCCAACATATTTATCATTTATCATACTTTTTTCTGACTAAAAAAAATGACGTTTTCAAAGCATATAATGCCGTAACAAAATGGATCCCAAAAACAGATAAAGAAATAAGCTACAAAGAACGAATACAAGAAATAGCATGTATTATCTCCTCCAATGAGTTCAATTTGTGTAGTATGGTGCACTCTGAAACAGACAGTAAATTTCATACATTTAATAACAAAGTTATGTTCTGCCTGCATAATTCAGCACCTTACGACCAAGCTGGCTACTGGCATCGAACATCTGCTATTTTTTCATCGCTCACGCCTTCAGGTGTGGATCTGTCTGCGGTGACACGACCAGGTTATCCATGGGACCTGATTAAGCATCGACAGGAGCCACGGATTTTGCACGATGAGCAGGGTGGTGTGACTCTAGACCGGTTAAATGATGATGAACACCAATATCGTCAAGTAAGTGATAGCCGCTATGTTCAGCACTATGCAGCGCAGGTTGCAGAACTTGCAAGAAGATCAGATATAAGTGTTATTCATGGACATTCCAACTACTTAAATGGATTGGCAGCTACGCAAGCAGCCAAAATACTTGGAGTTAAAAGTGTCTATGAGGCTAGAGGTTTATGGCATTATACACGACTGTCTAAAGAGCCAAGCTATCAGCATACCGACATGTTTAAATATGATGATACGATGGAAAAAATGGCCATGCATCAGGCTGATGCAGTTGTCACGCTTTCTTCTGCTATGAAATCACTGATCGTATCCTGGGGTATTCCTGATAGCAAAGTATGGATTATCCCCAACGCTGTTGATACAGAGTCATTCCATCCATTACCAAGAGAATACTCTCGCCGCAGAAAGTGCGTCTCTGACAAGACTTTTTTAATTGGTTTTATTGGTTCAATAACTGTCTATGAAGGACTCGAAGATCTTATTCATGCCTGCGTACAGCTAAATGAAAAAGGCTTGGACATTCATCTCATTATTATTGGCTCTGGTCCATATGAGCATGAAATAAGAACATTGGCTGCTCAGCACTCTTGCATCAGCTATCATGACCGTGTGCCACATAGCGAGGTCAACGATTGGTATTCTACGTTTGACATGTGCGCATACCCAAGAAAGTCTGATATTGTTTGTCAATATGTTCCTCCGATGAAAGTGCTGGAGGCCATGGCAATGGGTATACCTGTGCTTGTCTCTAATTTAGAACCGCTTATTGAAATCGTAGATAATGGGAAAATAGGTACCATCTGTAAAGCAAGTGACCTATCATCCCTTACCGAGAAAATTGAATATATGTATCAAAATCAGGATGAAATCCAGATGTTGGCAAAAAAAGGGATAGATTGGGTAAAAGAAAATAGAACATGGAATCGAAATGCCAACTTATATAAAAAAATGTATCAAAGCTTATATGAAATCGATACAATCTGATGGCTCATATTTCCACTATCATTCCTTATTTCACAAGGTCACGAGACCTGGATTCACGACTAATAGATAATGATGCTATTTCTGGCATGCGTTTATTGGGAGAGGTCATTATTAGTGATCAGAGCACCCCTAGCGTTGTCAAATCAATGGAAATGGCATCCAATACGCACTGCATACATACACCGCTTCATTTAGATAAACCATTTGCTCCTGGCATAGCACGCAATCATGCCATTTCAGCAGCAAATTTTGATTTCATTTTCTTTCTTGACCTCGATCTGCTCTGTACTCCAACCTTATTCGCTGAATTACCTCAGCGGGTAAACATACTATTCGAAACTGGTGCTAATGCCTTTGAAATGTACCCCTGCCTCTATCTGACCAAGGAAGAGACAGAGCGGTTTGACGGGGATTTTCAAGGCTGCCTGGAATCCTTTCTGCGCGGTGAGAATCACAGGGTGGAAGGGATTGCCTTGGCCAGCAGTTGCTTGCTGCTCAATCGCGAATGGTTTTTGCAACTCGGGGGCTTTGACGAACAGTTTGTCGGCCACGGTGGCGAGGATCTGGAGCTGATTGACCGGCTGACGCGCCATTATCCCATAGGGCCAAGACCCGATGATTATGGCTTGAATATCAAGGCGCAGCACCCGGGGGATTATCAGGGGTTTCGCCGTTATTTCAGTTACTATGCCCTGCCCCATCTGTTTGCCGGCCGGTTTCTGGTGCATCAGTGGCACCCGCGCCCCCTGACGCACCCTTATCACAAGCGCAGGGCAGGCAACGATCAGTTACTGGAACAGATGCTGTCACGCTCCGAATCAGAGCGAGGCCCCTTGAAAGGGCCGATCGTGCCCTGCAATGACCTCAATGGAGAGCTGCCGGACTTTCGGGAGTGGATGATCCGTTTGCAGGAAGAGGCGGGTTATCCCGTCCGTGACTATCCGGGGCTGTTGCGCTGGCAGGATGGCATAGGCCCCAAGCGCCCCCTGTGGCGAAAACTGCGCAAGCTTTACCTCAATCCACGTGCTTTTTTCAGAGACATGTTCAAACCCGCATCTCTCTAAGCTTCCTTTTTAATCTGAGCAACTTGCATGACTCTATGGACACAATCTGGCGGCATACTGGCCCGCGACGCGCAGATCAGCGCCTGCCTGGGCCAGCCATTGGCGCGTCTCACCCCTGATGCCACTCCCCAGCCCGGTGATGCCCTGGTGGGCTGGGGCCAGAAGGCCAATACCCGTCAGATTAAACAAACAGCCCAGGCCCTGGGTCTGCCCTATTGGCAGCTGGAAGATGGCTTTATCGGTTATATCGGCCACCCTGCCCGCGGTGGCAAGGCGGTGTCGCTTATCGCCGACCCCGTCGGCATCTATTACGATGCACGCCAACCCAGCCAGCTTGAACAGCTTATCGCAACGCCCTGTGACGCCGCCATGCTTGAGCGGGCGCAGCGGCTGATGGGTGAGCTGGTGCGCCTCGGCGTCACCAAGTACAACTGCTACGCCTCACGCCCGGCTCACCCGGTGGGTAATGCCTCTGCCGGTCTTTCTGCGCGAGGTGAGCATGGCGGTTTGCCAGCCACGCTGGCACAGCGCCTGTTGCAAGACGCCAGACCCAAAGTACTGCTGGTGGATCAGGTGGCGGGCGATCTCTCCATTCCAGGGGCGCTGGCCAGTGAAGCGGACTTTGTTGCCATGGTGGAAGCGGCACGCCGCAATCACCCCGATGCCCGCCTCTTGCTGCGCACTCACCCGGACACCCGCTTTGGCAAGAAGAGCGGCGTGCTGGCCCGGCTGCAACTGGATGATGTGGAAGTGGTTGCCGATCACTGCCATCCCCATGCCCTGCTCAACCGGGTTGAAGCTGTCTACACCGTCTCTTCCCAGCTCGGATTTGAGGCCTTGCTGCTCGGCAAACCGGTGTATTGCTTCGGCATGCCGTTTTACGCCGGCTGGGGGCTGACCTTTGATAGCAAGCAGTGTGAGCGGCGCAAGGTTCAGGTATCACTGCCCCAACTGGCAGCGGCCGCCCTTATCCTCTATCCACGCTATCTGGATCCCGTGCTGGGCCAGCGCTGTGAGGTAGAAGAGGTATTGACCATAATGGCCCGTCAGCAGAAGGCAGCACCGCGCTGGCGCAGACTCTATCTGGTTGGTTTCTCCTTGTGGAAGCGCGCCTTTATGCAGGCGTTTTGTCACCATCTGGCTGATGAGCTGCGCTTTGTGCGCACGCCGCCCAAGCGGCTGACCGGCGATGAGCAGGTGCTGGTATGGGGCAGCCGCCACCCGGATCTGACCTCGGCTATCCGGGCGGAAGATGGCTTTATCCGATCCAGGGGGCTTGGCTCCAACCTCTGTCGCCCCTCCTCCTTGTCCATCGATCCGGTCGGGATCTATTTCGACAGCCGCATGCCAAGCGGGCTCGAACAGTTGCTCAACTACCAGCAGCTGACCGAGGCCGACGTCAATCGGGGCAGCGTACTGATCGATCTGCTGCGCCAGCACAGGGTCAGCAAATACAACGTAAGTGCGCCACAGCACTATACCCCCCCTGCGGATGGTCGCACTTTGGTGCTGGTAGTTGGCCAGGTGGATGGGGATGCCTCCATCCTGACCGGCAGCCCGACCATTCGCAGCAATGAACAACTGCTGTGGGCCGTACGTGCCGCCAAACCGGAGGCGCACATTCTGTTCAAGCCGCATCCGGATGTGGTGGCAGGCAACAGGGCGGGTGCCATCTCGGCTGCCTGTCTGGCGGAGTGTGTGGACAGCCAGGTGCTGGACATAGGGCTGACCAGTCTCTATCCCCACGTGGATGAGCTGCATACCATGACCTCCCTCAGCGGGTTCGAGGCGCTGGTACAGGGTGTCAAGGTCACTACCTGGGGTCAGCCCTTCTACAGTGGCTGGGGGCTGACGACAGATGCCCATCCCCCTGCCAGGCGCCAGCGCAGCCTGCCATTGGCGGCGCTGGTCTACCTGACGCTGGTCGCCTATCCGCTCTACATCGATTGGCAGACCGGGCTCTGGATAAGCCCGGAGCAGCTGATCCGCCAGCTGGCAGAGCAGGGGCAGTCATCGACCCGCAAGTCGAGCCTCTGGCAGCGCTGGCAGATCAAGCTGAGTTATCTGATACAGACGCTGCTGCAACGTCCCTCCCTCCCCCAGCTCATGAGATAAGCCGTACATGAAGATTTTGTTGTTGCAAGGACCGCTCGGCCCCTTCTTTCAGACCCTCAGCCAGACCCTGAGCGAAGCGGGCCATGAGGTTTACAAGATCCATTTCAATGGCGGGGATGAGTGCTGGCCTTGCGTCGGTCACAACGAGCGTTTCACCGGCAAGCCGGACACCTGGAATACCTTCTTTCGCCGCTTTATCAAGCGTCATCGCATCGACAGCCTGATCTGCTATGGGGATTGCCGCTATTACCATCTGCAGGCCATTCGCATCTGCAAGCTGAAGAAGATCGCCGTCTGGGCCATGGAAGAGGGTTATCTGCGCCCGGACTACGTGACGCTGGAGCAAGGGGGGGTGAATGCCTTCAGCCCGCTTTATGCCAAACGTGACCAGCTGGCCGAGATGCAGTGGCCCGCCCCTTATGATGCGCCATTGCAGGTGGGCAAGACCTTTGGTCGCCGCGCCTGGTATGCCAGCCGCTATCACATCAGCAAGAATCTGTTTCACTGGCGCTACCCCCATTTTGTCAACCACAGACCCTGGAGCCTCTATCAGGAGGCCAAAGGCTGGGTGGCGGGCGGTCTGGTCAAGTGGTGGTACAGAGGGGCGGATCGTCGCCTGCTCAAGGCGCTGCCCCAACACAAGGGCCATATCTTCTTCGTGCCCCTGCAGGTCACCGAAGATTTTCAGATAAGGGAGCACTCTGACCTGAGCGGAGTGGAAGAGATGGTCGCCCAGGTGATGAACTCCTTTGCCCGACACGCTCGCAGTGAGGATGTCTTGCTGTTCAAGCATCATCCCATGGACAGGGGTTACGTCAGTTACCAATCCCAGATCAACCGCCTGGTGACGCTGCTCGGGCTGGAAGGGCGGGTGTTCTACGGTTATGACTTGCCGCTGCCGACCCTCTATCCCCTGCTCAAGGGGGTCATCACCATCAACAGCACTGTCGGTCTCTCGGCCCTGCTGCACGATGTGCCGACCTTCTGTATGGGACGCGCCCTGTACGATCTGCCGGGTCTCACCACCCGTGGCACCCTTGAGAAGTTCTGGCACAAGCAGAGCCCGGTGTGCAGCGACACCTTCGAGCGGATGCGACAATCCCTGCTGCATCTGACCCAGCTCAATGCCAGCTTCTATCGCCATCTTGAACTCAGCGCCATGGCAGTGATGCAGAGGATCCATCGACACAGTGAACAGGTGGCGCCCACCAAACAGGGGGTCGCTTCCCGGCTATCTTCCTGTCTCATCGGGGCCATAGGTGCACTGGGTACCTTTGGCTTGCTGTCAGAGGAGATGCTGACACCGATGGCGCTGCTCTAGACCACCACTCACCCATAAAAAAGCCCGCAATTGCGGGCTTTTTTATGGTCGTTACAGGCTGCGGGGACGCAGGTGGGCGTGCCAGCGGGCTTCCCACTTCTTGAACAGCCAGACGATGACGAAAGTAAGCAG
>Ga0075011_10000820_pt1 | contig 16540 bp, 13 predicted proteins | sample TARM_MetaG_T_14_FD_72354 | JGI IMG/M metagenome (GOLD analysis project Ga0075011, IMG submission 72354) | Freshwater microbial communities from Pennsylvania, USA, analyzing microbe dynamics in response to fracking - TARM_MetaG_T_14 | ecosystem: Environmental > Aquatic > Freshwater > River... | reverse complement strand
TAGGCCGGATACGGCTTGTAATGGCTCATGCCGTCACCTCCCCCAGCAGCGCGGCGATCTCGGCTTCCACCGCCTTGAGATCGGCATCGATCTCAGCCAGCGGGCGCGGCGGCTGGTAGACGTAGAAGTAGCGGTTGAAGTTGATCTCGTAGCCGACGATGCCGACCTGACCATCCTTCGCGTCCGTCTTGCCGGTGTCGATCCAGGCGTCCGGCACATGGGGCAGCACCTCGCGCTCGAAGTAGTCCTGGATGGACTGGTTGAGGGGGACGTTCTCGAACTCGCGCAGATCAGAATCCGACTGCACATTGCCCTTGTCGTCCAGCACCGGCTGGGCCTCGGCGTCACGTTCGCCGAAGCAGGCCAGCACAGCCTTCTGCGCGCCCTTGGAGAGCTTCTTGATGCCTGCGGCCTTGAGGAAAGCCGGCAGGTTGTCGAAGCTGCCTTCCACCGTGGCGAAGGCTTCGGCCTGATCGGAGCCCTTGGTGTTCTGGTAGGTGGCGAGCTTGTCCGCGGTGACCGAGAAGCGCAGGCGCAGCGGGCGCTCGACGGTGATGCGCCGGTAGCCGAAGTCGGTGGTGGCGAAGATCTTGCTGTTCGGGCCTTCCTCGAACGCTTCGTGCAGCTTGGCGATCTCGGCGATCTGCTCATCGGACAGGTACTTGCGCTTGCTGCCCAGGCTCTTGCGCATCGGTGCGTGCATGGCGCTGGCATCGATCAGCTGGACCTTGCCCTTGCGCAGCGCGTCCTTGTGGTTGGAGAGAATCCACACGTAGGTGCCGATGCCGGTGTTGTAGAACAGGTCGGTGGGCAGCGCGATGATCGCCTCCAGCCAGTCGTTCTCGAGAATCCAGCGGCGGATCTCCGACTCGCCCGAGCCGGCGCCACCGTTGAACAGCGGCGAGCCGGACAGCACGATGCCGATGCGGCTGCCGCCCAGCTCAACCGGCTTGCGCTTGGACAGTAGGTGCATGAGGAACAGCAGCGAACCATCGCCCACCCGTGGCAGGCCGGGACCGAAGCGGCCGGCGAAGCCCTGCTGGCTGTGCTCGTCCTGCACCTGCTTCTGTACCTTCTCCCACTTCACGCCGAACGGCGGGTTGGCCAGGCAGTAATCGAACTGCTCGTGGGGCAACTGGTCATTGCTCAGGGTGTTACCGAGCTTGATGTTGCGGGTCTCGAAGCCCTGGATCAGCTTGTCCGCCACGGAGATGGCGTAGGTTTCCGGGTTGAGTTCCTGGGCGTAAGGCACCAGGCGGGCATTGGGGTTCCACTCGCCCACCTGCTCGATGGCCGAGGACAGGAAGCCGCCGGTGCCAGCGGCGCAGTCGTACACGGTACGCACCACACCCTCGCCATTGAGCGCCTGATGATCGGGGGCGAATACCAGGGTGGTGGCCAGGCGCACCACGTCGCGCGGGGTGAAGAACTCCCCGGCGGTGTCGTTGGCCGACTCGGCGAACTTGCGGATCAGGTGCTCGAACACCAGGCCCATTTCGTGGTTGCTGATGGCTTCCGGGTGCAGGTCGATGCTGGCGAACTTCTGCGTCACCAGGTACAGCAGGTTGGCGGTTTCCAGCTTGGCCAGCCAGCCGTCGAAGGCGAAGTGCTCGAACACCTGACGGGCGTTGGCAGAGAACTTGGCGATGTAGTCCTCGAGGTTCGCCCGCGTACTGGTGGAGCCGAGGCTGGCCAGGGAGAACTGCGAGACGTTGTAGAAGGTCGCGCCGGCCGTGCCGGGCAGCAGCAGGTCGAGATCAACGCCGCTGGCGTGGAGCGCCTGGTACTGCGTGCGCACCGCCTCGCGGGTCGGTTCCAGCACGCACTCCAGACGACGCAGCACGGTGAACGGCAGGATGATGCGGCCAAACTCGGACTGCTTGAAGTCGCCACGCAGCACGTCGGCCACGTTCCAGATGAAGTCGGCGAGGTTTTGCTGGTTCACAGGCTGATCCTTACGGAAATCGGGAACGCGCCTGAATGCCGCGTCCCTGCAGGGTGTCTAGATAGGTGGAGAACCTTAACCGCTCGGCTGGGCGGGAGCCAGTAGCCGGCCGTGCCTACACCGCCTTGGCACGGCTCCGGGCAGTTTCGGGGAGGCTACCTGGAGCGCACGACAAGATGTGTCGCAGCCGAACTGCGGTGCATTCTGCAATCAGCCTAGGGCCGCGCGTATCCGCTGCTTCCATCCAGATACTCTGGCCTGATAGGCATCAGGCGGACCTTCTTTCGGGTGATGCACAGAGTGCAAAGGCTCACAGTACTTCGCCATGGTGCCTGGCCAGCGCAACGAGCCTTTCACTGTCTCCCTCAAGATTCTGTCTATGCATTTTCCTGCCTCAACACCGGCTTTGAAGCCCATGATCCGCGTTGACATGGTCTTCCGGTTGTCTGAGGTATCTATTTCTAGAAGGTAGCGTTGATCGCCGTTTTGTAGTTTGAACCTTGCCAGCAGATAGCAGCGTGATTTTTCGTGATCGATCATGTGGTAGCTGCAACGTGGAACGGGCGGCAGAGGCCTCACCTCCAGTGCTACCAGCGCAACTCCAGACTCTTGGGTGATTTGTTCAAGAATCTCTCGGAGCAGCGAGAAACGATCTGCAAGCCGTTCATGCTCGTCCCCATCACCCTCTCCCTCACCCAATTGTTGGAACTCTCCTGACGCTATGCTGCCCTCGCTCACAGGATCAGCCACGCCGAAGAGTTGGCTTTCTCTGCTCGGACATTGCTCGTCGTCGACCTTCTTGCCGTGACCGTTGGCACGCTCCCCGTTGTAGGAGATCTTGGTGCGCAACTGAGCATCAAACGTGACTCCCTCAACGGGCAGGTGAATCAACCTCTGCTCCTTGGCAGCAGTCGGCTCTTCGTCAGCATCCACCTCCACCTCTTCAGCTCCCGATGGCACAGATACACAGCCTTTGTTCTCTCCCCTGACGGGCAACTTGAGAGCAGGGTGATGGAAAAAAATATCACCGAGATGGCTAAACCGGAGCCCCTGAAGCTTTTCGATCTCCCAGACCAGCAATTCGTTGCTTTCCGGATCAAAGGGGCCTCGCACATCCATGGTGGTACCCGCGAGGGATGGGGGTGCCTGAAAGTCGAACTTCCACCTGGCATACGCCGAACCTTGCGGTACCCGCTCTTGCCTTTGATTGAGGCTTTGCCAGATTGACTCGAAGGATCGCTTCACATCCTGATTCAGCAGCAGCCAACTGAAATGGTCTCTGTATCCCTTGATTTTGAGAAGCTGACTTGGCGCACCTGTCTTCGGGGGCGTATGGATATGAACAACATCGCCCTCTCTGTAGACCGTGAAGGCCATGTCCAAGCCATTCGGTGCGAAGGCTGCACGGACGATGAAGGCAGCGTGGAAGAACATTTTTCGCGCCAGCTCGAATTTCGGCAACCAGACGGTCAGACCATCGACCTCGAACACAAAGCATCGCTGTCCAGATATCTCAGGATTTGCAGCAAGCCTTCTGGCCAGACGTGGGCACTCACCCAACTGCCGTTCCCGCCAGGTATCTATTGCAGGAAGCACCACCGTCTTCTTGAAACCACTGGGACGATAAGGAACCCCTTCCTCGCCATGAAACTCGCGACCAACGGCCAAGACACACGACATCTCCGGTGCGAACCGCTGCAGCTGCAGCTGACCGTTACGCTCAAAGAGAGCCGCCAAGCGCCACTCGGCCGCCGAAGTCGGGGCCCTGAAAAAATTTCCAACGGCCAGCAACCTGGATCCGTTCGGGATCTGACGAAATACTGTCCTATTCAATCCAACTTCCTACCAATCGAATGAATTCAGTGGTCAGAGGTGCCATCTTGCTCTTTTCTAACCCACAACGCTTTTCCAGCTCCCAGCGCCTGGACGTTATGCCAGTCTGTACATCCTCCAGCATTGCTGCAGTCAGGCGACGGATCTGATATTCCCCGACAGACTCGGCATAGCGATCCAGGAAAGTGCGGCACAGGGGCAGTTGAGCGAGATGATGCTCGACTGATGCCCGATGGGGTAGCTGCTGCAGGAACCAGTTGCGACTCCTGCGCGGAAGGCTCCGGTCTTCTTCGCTGTCTCTGCCAATTCGGATCAGCAGGCGTACCAGCTTTCTGTCCCGCGCTTGCCAGTCAACATGGCTGTTGTTGCCCTGTCGGCGCGGTCTGGCCTGATTCGCAGCCATCAGCCAGCTTCGGTCATGACGATAGAGCCAGGCGTAACATGCCTCTCCTCCGTTTTGCCTGGCAGCCTTGGCGCCACCGTGATTAGCCAGTGCTTGCAGCCAAACGGCTCGGTATTGCTGCTTTTGTTCAAACTCAGCGGGGAGCAGCTGCACTGAGCGGTCGGAGGCAAGGTCGACCTGGCGAGTCTTCGCCTCGCTGATCATCTCGCCAGCATGCTGGCCGGGGCGCAGACTGGTCCAGACGATCAGATGCTGCAGCGCACTGAATCCCTTGCGATGCTTCCTAAACATCGCCAACAGCCAGGGCGGAGGCTCCCCGGATGTCAGCAGACCGTTCGCAGCAAGCCAATCCCTGCGATGGGATGCCAGGATCTTCTCCCAGATGACTTCAGCCCTGACCTGGCGACCGCGCCTGGCGCCGCACTCTGTAGCCAGGTACCGGTACAGGTTGGTCCAGCGTCCGTAGCCAGGCGATTGCACCTCTTCGAGCGCCAGCAGCTGCATAGCAGCCTTGGCGAGCCTGATAGCCTCTTCGCCCACGGGACTCACGCGAAGATCAAGGGGCAGAAACAGTGGAGAGGCTGGATGAAACTCGTGCCGCTGCGCTCGACGGAACGGGATAGGTGAGTTCAGGAGCTGACAGCCATGCTCGGGACAGGCATCTATCCCTTGAATCTGCCAGCTACGCCGCCAGTAGGGTTCACCGTAGCGCGCAGCCATATCTTCAAAGCAGATCGGGCAGTAACGCAGCCAATCGGGCCACTTGACCAAGGCCGTCGAGGCCCCAGACAGACCAATCGTCGGCCGGTCGGGAGCAAGCATGGCCTGAAAAAGATCGGTACGGCGCTCCGGCGGAATGAAAGGGGCATAGAGCGGGAACAGCGTGTGATTCAGGATCATGCCTTCCGCATCCAAGCCCGTGTTGTTCGCCAACGCAGTCAGGTGTGTGGGCAGATCGGTAATCGCGGCAACCTTGCTGTCACCGAAAAGCATGTGCAGCAAGGTCTTGTGGTTGCCTATCCCCAGATGTACCCGGCACCGGGCAATACCGCTGTAAAGCAGTTCGTCCGGGTAGAGCCTGGGGAAGTACATTTCATATTGCCTTCAACAGAGGCCGCAGGTCGAGGATCAGGCCAGCCTGCTTGAATCTGTCATAGGCCTCGCTTTCAGGCCCATCGGCATAACGTCGGCGCAGATCCTCCTCGGATAGCCCCCCCCACTCCGTCCGCTTAACTCTGGAAATGCCGGGCCTCTTGGGAGCGTCCTGCGCGAGGTAGGCCGTGGCCTTGTGAATCAGGGCCGCCAGCGGGATGTCCGGATTCTCCGCCAACAATTCATCGGCCATGGGAATGGCGATGTCCCTCGGGATTTCCATACCTTCGAGCAGGGCGGCCAGCCTCTTCGCCTTGTCATCAGCCGGAGGGGCCGGCGGTTTCGGTTGGGCGACGCTATCCAGAGAGCGAGTCAGGGTCAGCAACCGTCCCTCGATCTCTGGCATAAGCAGGTGTGGGATGCAAATAAAGATTCATCCGTACAAATAAAGTATCATCTTTATAAATAAAGTTTCATCCTGAGCCTGCATCCGCTATGTTGAAGTCATCGACATAGCGGGGGCAGGCTTTCTCATGTCTGGAACATTCAAGGGGCTGACCCAGGCCCAGATCGATAGAAGGCTCAAGGACGGGCGTGGCCAAGGCCAGGGGGTGGACTACAAGCCGTTTATCTACACCAGGGACGTATCCTCGCTGGGGCGCTCCCACCGCCTGCCTGGCAGCAAGACCCGGCGTTTACACCATCTTCTATCCGATCTTGAACTGGCCATCTTCCTGACCTTGGATCGGTCTCCTCATGTCACCGATATCCGTGAACAGTTTCCGATGAGGGTCGAAGATACGGTGCGCATCGCCGAGGAGCTTGGCCTGCCCCACGGGCGTTACAAGGGCACCCCGCAGGTACTGACCAGCGACTTTCTGGTGGACTTCGAAGATCCTCAGCGCCCGAGCATCGCGATTCAGGCCAAATACAGTGCTGACCTGCAGAAGCCTGAAGTCATCGAGAGGCTTGAGCTTGAAAGGCGCTACTGGCAGGAAAAAGGTATTCCCTGGGCCATCGTCACGGAACGTGAGGTATCCAGGGAGGCATTTGCCAACATCCAATGGCTCTATCCTGCCCATGCTGAAGACGACATCGCTCAGGACGATCTTGCCCATTACCAGCAGCTGTTTCTGCTCGAGTTTCAGCGTCACCCAGACCAGAAGCTGACCGCTATTGCCCAAGGACTGGATACCTCCGGCCAGCTGGAGGCCGGGCAGGCGCTCTATTGGCTACGCCAGTTGCTGGCCCGGCACTGTTTCCTTTTCGATCTGGAAATCCCTTACCGGGAGCTGAAGCCGAAAGACATGGTTGCCAACGCTCATCAAATGCATCAGGAGCTGAGCAGTGTTTCCCGTTAATCAGGTGTTCCGGATAGGGGAACTGCGAAAGCGCCTGCTGTGGTCCGGCATCGAGCAGGCCATCTGGATCGATATCGATTCGGACACGGCGTTGCCCGAACCGATATCGGTTGCAGAGCTGGAGCGTCTGCTCATGGAGCGGGAGCTGGAGAGCATTGCCGATCCCTTCGAGGAGACAGTCCTACGGGAGGTGGAGGAAGGTTCTCTTGATCAGCAGAAGCGTGATGAAGCTTGGACCATGCTGGCGGATTTTGTGCACGATCCCCAGCTTTTCGTGCGGCGCCCCAGAGGGCTCATTGTCAGAGGCATCATGGAGCGCCATGGTGTCACCAATCAGACGGTGTACAGGTTACTGAGGCGCTACTGGCAGCGGGGCATGTGCAGGAATGCCCTCTTGCCGGACTATGTCAACTCGGGCGCCCGTGGCAAGCGCAGAAAGCCGAACCAGGCCAAGCTGGGCAGGCCCAGAGTGGTGATGGAGGGGAAAGGGAGCAATGTCACGCCGGACATCGAGCGCATTTTTCGCCGGGTCATCGAGAAACGCTTGCTCAAGGAAATACGCGGCACCCTCGGCTTATATTTGTCCCGACCAGATAGAGCAGAAGCTTTCAATGACTTGAATGGCATCAATATACGAGGAAGTCGACCGACCGCTTCTGGGCCGAAAGCTGCCCCTTTGATTTGAAACGGGTTGGTAGCTCATCCATCACGCTCAGCTTTGGCGCTAGAGCCCTAACTTGCATTGGTAGCGAGAACAAAAGTTGCGGGCTCGCTGTTCGCTCGGGTGCTTGATCTTTGTCGAACAGCTTCAGCCCGGTGAGGTTGACGTGGTCGTAGATGACGTAGATGGCAGAGCCGTCGGCTGTGGCCTTTGCTTCGGCGGCGAGTATGTCCGCGGTGCTGTCCAAGGCCACGCTGCCTTTAGCGGCGCAACAGATCTCAGCGGGATTACGACCGGGAGGCGCGTGGAGCCGGCTGACTATGGTTTGCACTGCCTCGTAGTCCAGGTCAGATGCTGCGTACGCGCGCTTGAGGTAGGATTCGCTGATCCAGGCGGCGAAAACCAGATCGGTGATATCCATGTCTTTTTTTCAGCAGGTCGTAGTCGTGCTTCATGGCCTCGACCAACTACGGCTTGATACTCGCTTCCATGTTCGAGATGCCGCCATCATTTGAAATAGAGACCTTGACGCCTGTACACCTGTTACTTATCCGGCCCGACAAATTTGGTGTCCTCGTCGCAGGGTCCAGATAAGGCGCTAACGGTTTTCGTTAAGGTAGATGAACTGCGGTAGGCGAAGACAATCATCGTTACCGGATCAGCCTGCTAAAGTATCGCTCGTCGCGCGGCGGCTCCCATGCCATGCATGAACTAACCGAAGCCGCAGTTCAGCGAACCCCGGAACCTATATCCGCTCGCTCCCGCACGGTGCGACAGCCATACCGCTGGTTGAAGAGACGCCACTGCTTGAGCTAGCTCTGGCCTGGCATCCGGAAAATAACTCACCCGCTTTGAAAGCCTTTCTTGCGGCGTTTCAGAAGCAGGGAACGGACCCGCTGTCGCAGACACAGCGGTAATCAGCTGTTCGCAGGTAGGGAGCCCTTGGTTATCGACGATTGCTCGATAACCAAGAGCGCTCCAGAGCACACTCGACGTTCCCTTGCACTGCGTTAACGCTGTGCTTCGCGGATCATGTTGCGGGCGATGATTATTTGCTGGATCTGAGTGGTGCCCTCGTACAGGCGGAACAGGCGCACGTCGCGGTAGAATCGCTCGATGGCATATTCGCTGACGTACCCGGCGCCACCATGGATCTGCACGCCTCGGTCGGCCACACGGCCGCACATCTCAGTGGCGAACATCTTGGCGCAGGAGGCTTCGGTACTGACGTTCAGGCCTTCGTCACGCTTGCGGGCGGCATCCAGCACCATGCAGCGGGCGGCGTAGATCTCGGCTTTGCTATCGGCCAGCATGCCCTGGATCAATTGGAACTCGGCGATGGGCTGGCCGAACTGCTTGCGTTCGATGGCGTACTGCAGCGAGTCGGCGAGCATGCGCTCGGCGGCGCCCACGGAGAGTGCGGCGATATGCAGACGGCCTTTGTCGAGCACCTTCATGGCGGTCTTGAAGCCGACGCCTTCCTTGCCGCCGATCAGGTTCCCGGCCGGCACGCGAACGTTCTCGAAAATCACGTCGGCGGTGTGGGCACCTTTCTGGCCCATCTTGTGGTCGCGCTTGCCGACGGTAACGCCAGGCGTGTTGGCTTCGACGATGAACGAGCTGATGCCACCGGCGCCCTTGATTTCCCGGTTGGTGCGAGCCATCACGGTGAAGATGCCGGCCTGCGGCGCGTTGGTGATGAAACGCTTGGTGCCGTTGATGACGTAGAACTCACCGTCGCGCACGGCAGTGGTCTTCAGGGAGGCGGCGTCGGAGCCGGAGTCCGGCTCGGTCAGGCAGAAGGCGCTGAGGAAATCGCCCGCGGCCAGCTTGGGCAGGTATTTGGCTTTCTGCTCGTCGGTGCCGTCGAGCAGGATGCCGATGGAACCGATGCCGTTGTTGGTGCCGATGTAGGAGCGGAACGCGGGGGACGTGCGGCCCAGTTCGAAGGCGATGTTCACTTCCTCTTCCATGGTCACGCCCAGACCCCCGAATTCTTCTGGAATGGTCAGGCCGAACAGGCCCATTTCCTTCATCTGCTCGACGATGTCCGCCGGCATCGAGTCGGTTTCGGCGACCTCGTTTTCGCGCGGGATCAGCGCTTCGTTGACGAACTGGCGGATGGAATCCAGCAGGATTTGCAGAGTTTCCGGATCGCGGATCATGTGTACTCCCTCGGGGGTCCGATGGTCGGACGCGTCATGTCGACGAGGCACGACCCGCATCTTTCAGCGGGTGCTGGCCTCGATGTTGCTAACCATGTGGACCAGTCGCGGTCCGATGTCCTCTTCCAGCTTTTCACGCGAGAGCTGAAAACTCGGGCCGCCGCAATTGAATGACAGCAGCCCGTGCTGCGCATGCGCCATGGGCACGGCAACCGCATTCACATCCCGGTGCCACTCGCCGATCGACAGGCAATAGCCGTAGTCGGCGTAGTCCCGGAAGGCCTTTTCCAGGCCCTTGCGGATCTTCGGCCAGTCCTCCGCGTGTCGAGTGCGGATGTGGTCCAGCAGAAAATCGCATTCGCTCTCCGGCAAGCCGGCCAGGCAGGCACGTCCCGCAGCGCTCAGATGCAGGGGCAGATGGGTACCCACCTGGCGCCGCATCGTGAGGTTGCCCTGGCCGTGCACCACATCCAGGTAAACCATTTGCAGCCGGTCCCGGGCCGCCATCGCCACCGCCGCATTGGCGTGGTTGGCCATCTGTTCCATCAGCGGATGCGCCACAGCCCGAATCGACAGGTTGGAGAGCATCCCGTAGCCGAACGACATCACACCGACGTCCAGCTGGTATTTGCCCTGGGGCAGTTGCTTCAGATAGCCCAGGCGCGTCAGCGTGTAAGTCAGCCGGCTGACGGTCGGCCGCGGCAGGTTGGCCTTGCGGGCCAGCTCCTGATTGCTCAGCACGCTTTCACGCGGGCTGAAGCAGCGCAGCAACTCCAGGCCCCGGGCCAGCGCGGTGACGAACTGGCGGTCCTTTTCCTCCTCATCGAGAGCCGATATCGGATCGAGCAGAACCCGTTCGGTCTCTAAAAGCGAGTCCTGATCCGGGGACCGATCCTTAATCCTGCGTTGCATGGTAGAGCCTCGTTTTTTATAAAATCAAGTTTTTCGAAATTGTATTCCGCATAGCGGACAGTCGGCAAGGGTTGCTTTGCCTGAACGTTTATTTTCGGTATAGACCGCTATCGCGACGGTTCCTTCGACAAAAGTCGTATGTCAGGGGGGTGACATTTAAAGAAAACAACGTTAAAACCTATCGCCCCACGAAAAAGCGAAATGCAGTTTCGCATAGCAGACATATCTGCGTGACCAATAGCGGAGCAGAGATGAGCCAACCACTCGATCCAGTCGTACTGCTGGAGTATCCCCATGACGGTGTCGCCGTCGTGCGTATCAGCCGTCCCGAAGCCAAGAACGCGCTCAATGCGAGCGTGCGTCATCAGTTGGCTGAGCACTTCCGCACGCTCGCCCGGCGTGACGATATTCGCGCCGTCGTGCTTACCGGTGGTGAGCAGTTCTTCGTCGCAGGTGCGGATATCAAGGAGTTTGCCAGCGCCTCGCCGATCGAGATGTATGGCCGTCACACCGAGCTGCTATGGGAGCCGATTGCCCGCTGCCCGAAGCCGGTCATCGCCGCCGTCAACGGCTTCGCCCTGGGTGGCGGCTGCGAACTGGCGATGCACTGCGACATCATCGTGGCCGGCGAGTCGGCCCGCTTCGCCCAGCCGGAAGTCAAGCTCGGCCTGATGCCGGGCGCCGGTGGTACCCAGCGCCTGATTCGCGCGGTCGGCAAGTTCCAGGCCATGCGCATCGCTTTGACCGGCTGCATGGTCAAGGCGCCCGAGGCGTTGGCCATTGGCATGGTCAGCGAAGTGGTGCCGGACGACCAGACCCTCGGGCGCGCCCTGGCCCTGGCCGGCGAAATCGCCGCGCTGCCGCCGCTGGCGGTGCAACAGATCAAGGAAGTGATGCTGGCCGGCGCCGACCTGCCGCTGGACAGCGCACTGACCCTGGAGCGCAAGGCGTTCCAGCTGCTGTTCGATTCCGCCGATCAGAAGGAAGGCGCCGCCGCCTTCTTCGAGAAGCGCAAACCCACCTACCGCGGAGAATAGGCATGGCTCGCTCGATCAACATCATGGGGCTGGTCGGCACCGGCGTAATGGGCGCCGGTATCGCCCAGATCGCGGCACAGGCTGGCGTGCAGGTGCGTCTGTACGATGCCCGCGAAGGCGCGGCCGGCGACGCTCGCGACAACCTCGGCGCAACCCTCGGCAAGCTGGTTGCCAAGGGCAAGATCGCCCAGGACGCCGCCGACGCCGCCCTGGCGCTGCTCAAGCCGGTCGCCACCATCGAAGAGCTCTCGGGATGCGACATGGTGGTGGAAGCCATCGTCGAGAATCTGGATGCCAAGCGTGGCCTGCTGACCCAGCTGGAAGGCATCGTCGACGCCGAGTGCATCCTGGCTACCAACACCTCGTCGCTGTCGGTGAGCGCCATCGCCACCGCCTGCCGGCATCCGCAGCGGGTCGCCGGCTTTCACTTCTTCAACCCCGTTCCGTTGATGAAGGTGGTGGAAGTCATCGACGGCATCGCCACTGATCCGGCCGTCAGCGATGCCCTGCTGGAGCTGGCCCGGCGCATGGGGCACACCGGTGTGCGCGCCAAGGACACTCCCGGTTTCATCGTCAACCACGCCGGCCGTGCCTACGGCACCGAAGCCCTGAAGATCCTCGGCGAGGGTGTCGCCCAGCAAGGCGAGGTGGACCGCATCCTGCGTGAGGGCGCCGGTTTCCGCATGGGCCCGCTGGAGCTGTTCGACCTCACCGCGCTGGACGTTTCCCATCCGGTGATGGAATCCATCTTCAACCAGTTCTACCACGACCCGCGCTACACGCCGTCGCCGCTGACCCGCCAGATGCTGGTGGCCGGTCGCGTGGGCCGCAAGGTGGGGCAGGGCTTCTACCGCTATCAGAACGGCCAGATGGTCGATGCGCCGCAACCGCAACCGGTGCCGAGCGTCGAGCAGTTGCCGCCGGTGTGGGTCGCCAGCGAGAACGCGGTCGACCGGCAAAAGTTGGTTGGGCTGCTCGATGCGCTGGGTGCGCAGGTGGAGGAGGGCGATCATCCTTCCGAGCAGGCGCTGTGCCTGATCGCGCCCTACGGCGATGACGCCACCACCGCCACCAGCCGTTTCGGCGTGGATGCCGCGCGTACCCTGTGCATTGATCTGCTGACCGACCTGTCTCGCCACCGCACGCTGATGATGAATCCGGCCACCCGTCCGGACATGCGCGCTGCCGCCCATGCGCTGTTCGCCCGCGATGGCGTGGGCGTCACCGTGATCCGCGACAGTGTCGGCTTCGTGGCCCAGCGCGTGCTGGCCATGGTGGTCAACCTGGCCTGCGACATCGCCCAGCAGCGGATCGCCAGCCCCGAGGACATCGACCAGGCCGTACGTCTGGGGCTGGGTTATCCGCAGGGCCCGCTGGCCTGGGGCGACAACCTCGGCCCGCGTCGCCTGCTGACCATACTCGAGCGCATGGTGAGCGTGACCAATGACCCGCGTTACCGCCCGAGCCCCTGGCTGCGTCGTCGTGCTCAGCTGGGGCTGTCGTTGCGCCTGGATGAGCCGTCCGCCGTTTAACCGCTTTCCATAGAGGTATCGTCATGCTGAACGCCTACATCTACGCAGGCCTGCGTACACCCTTCGGACGCCACGGCGGTGGTCTGGCGCCGGTTCGCCCGGATGATCTGATTGCCGACGTGATCCGCGAGCTGATCGCCCGTACCGGCATCGACGGCGCCGCCGTCGACGATCTGATCCTCGGCAATACCAACCAGGCCGGCGAGGACAGCCGTAACATCGCCCGTCATGCCGTGCTGCTCTCCGGCCTGCCGGTCAGCGTGCCCGGCCAGACCGTCAACCGTCTGTGCGCCAGCGGCCTGGCCGCGGTCATCGATGCCGCCCGCGCCGTCACCTGCGACGAGGGCGAGCTGTTCGTGGCCGGCGGCGTGGAAAGCATGTCACGCGCCCCGTTCGTCATGGCCAAGGCCGAAAAGGCCTATAGCCGCGACTTCACGGTGTACGACAGCACCATCGGCGCGCGCTTCCCGAACCCGAAGCTCATCGAGCAGTTCGGCAACGACAGCATGCCGCAGACCGGCGACAACGTGGCCCGCGAATTCGGCATCAGCCGTGAAGCGGCCGACACCTTCGCCGCCGCGTCGCAAGCCAAGTTCGAAGCCGCGCGCCAGGCGGGTTTCTTCACCGAGGAGATCCTGCCGGTGAGCGTGCCGACCGGCCGCAAGACCCCGCCGAGCGTGATCGCCGAGGACGAGCATCCGCGTCCGCAATCCGACATGGCCGCACTGGCCAGGCTGCGCCCGCTGTTCGAAGACGGCGTGGTCACCGCCGGTAACGCCTCGGGCGTGAACGACGGCGCCGCCGCGCTGCTGATCGGCAGTCAGGCCGCCGGCGAGAAGCACGGCCTCAAGCCGATGGCGCGCATCCTGTCGGCGGCGGCCGCCGGCGTCGAGCCACGCATCATGGGTATCGGTCCGGTGGAAGCCATCAACAAGGCGCTGGCCCGAGCCGGCCTGGGCCTGGCCGACATGGACATCATCGAAATCAACGAAGCCTTCGCCTCTCAGGTGCTGGCCTGCCTGAAGGGCCTGAACGTGGCGTTCGACGACCCGCGCGTAAACCCGAACGGTGGCGCCATCGCCGTGGGTCATCCGCTGGGAGCTTCCGGGGCGCGTCTGGCGCTGTCCACCGCGCGCGAATTGCAGCGCCGCGACAAGCGCTACGCGGTCATCAGCCTGTGCATCGGTGTCGGCCAAGGCCTGGCCATGGTCATCGAGCGCGGCTGAGCAGAGGGTCCTTTGGTCATTTGAACCAGGCCGGCGGCGTTCCGCGTCGGCCGCGTTGGAAAGGTAAGAGACATGGGTGCATTGAGTGGGATTCGGGTGCTGGACCTGAGTCGTGTATTGGCTGGTCCCTGGTGCGGCCAGGTTCTGGCCGACCTGGGCGCCGAAGTGATCAAGGTCGAGCGTCCGCGCGTGGGTGACGACACCCGTGGCTGGGGCCCGCCCTACATGAAAACTCCGGACGGCGAGAACAGCCTCGAGGCGTCCTATTACCAGTCCACCAACCGCAACAAGCTGTCGGTGGCCGTCAACATCGCCACGCCGGAAGGCCAGGAGCTGGTGCGCGCGCTGGCCGCCACCTCCGACGTGCTGATCGAGAACTACAAGGCCGGCTCGCTGGCCAAGTACGGGCTGGACTACGACAGCCTGTCCAAGCTCAATCCGCGTCTGGTCTACTGCTCGATCACCGGTTTCGGCCAGACCGGCCCGCGCGCCGAGGAGCCCGGCTACGACTTCATCATCCAGGGCATGGGCGGCCTGATGAGCATCACCGGCGAGAAGGACGGTGTGCCGGGTGCCGGCCCGCAGAAGGTGGGCGTGGCCGTGGCCGACGTGATGACTGGTCTGTATTCGACCATCGCGATCCAGGCCGCGTTGCTCGCCCGTGAAAAGACCGGTCGCGGCCAGCATTGCGACATGGCGCTGTTGGATGTGCAGGTGGCGGCGCTGGGCAACCAGAGCCAGAACTACCTGAGCACCGGCCGCTCGCCGGGGCGGCAGGGCAATGCCCACGTGAACATCGTGCCGTATCAGGTGTTCACCGCCAGCGACATGGATTTCATCATCGCTTGCGGTAACGACACCCAGTTCGTCGCCCTGTGCGATGCCATCGACCTGCCGGAACTGCCGCTGGACCCGCGCTTCACCAAGAACGCCGATCGCGTGCGCAACCGCGAGGCCATCGTCGGGTTGCTCGCCCAGCGCTTCCTGAAGGATACCGCCGACAACTGGGTGAGCCGGATTCACGCGGCAAAGGTGCCGGTCGGCGTGATCAACGACATCGGCCGTGCCCTGGCCGAGCCGCAAGTGCTGGCCCGCGACATGCTGGTCAACATCCCGCACGCCAGGAACCCGGACTTCAGGATGGTCGGCAGCCCGGTGAAGCTTTCCGATACCCCGGTCGAGTACCAGCGGCCGGCACCGATGCTCGGTGAACACACGGAGCAGGTGCTGAAGTCCCGGCTTGGACTTTCAGCCGATGCGCTGGAGCTGCTGAAGAACAAGGGGGTCATCGAACAGCTCGAATAACTCATCCGTTAACCGGTACTGGCTCACTGCCTGAGCTGGACGTTCGCCCGGTCATGTTGCGACTGCGCCGGGCCATCAAATACGCAACCACAAGAGAGATAATATGAACAAGTTGATGAAAATGCTGGTGGCGAGCACTGCCGTGTTCCTCCCGCTGCTCGGCGCGAGCGCCCAGGCTGCCGATTGGCCGTCCAAGAACATCACGCTGGTCGTTCCGTATGCCGCCGGCGGTACCACGGATATCCTGTCCCGCCGGGTGGCCGACCTGCTGGGCACGGAACTGGGTGTGACCGTGATCGTCGAGAACCGCCCGGGTGCCGGTACCACGGTTGCCACCGCGCAGCTGGCCCGGGTTTCCAAGCGCGATGCCGATTACCGCGTACTGATGGCCTCGCCGGGGCACACCGTTGGCGCGAGCCTGTACCCGCTGTCCTATGACCCGGTAAAGGACTTCCGCTTCATTCAGAACGTCATCGACATCCCCAACGTCCTGGTCGTACCGGCCAAGAGCAGGTTCCAGGCCTTCGAGGAGTTCTTGCAAGCCGCGAAAACCGAGAAGACATCCTACAGCTCGCCCGGTATCGGCAGCTCCATCCATATGTCGGGGGAACTGTTCAAAGCCAAGATCGGCGCGCCCCAAATGACCCACGTTCCGTTCCGTGGCAGTGGCGAGGCGCTTCCGGCACTGCTGTCGGGCGATGTCGACTTTTCATTCGAGAACCTGCCGACGGTCTATCCGATGATCAAGTCCGGGCAGCTGCGCGTACTGGCAGTCACCACCAGCGAGGCGTCGCCCTTCCTGCCGGACGTGCCGACCGTGAAGTCCGCCGGTGCCGAACAAGGCTTGTCCGACTTCGCGACGTCGGCCTGGTTCGGTCTCATCGGCAGCACATCGATGTCCGACGAGGCCTACGAAAAATTGCAGGTCGCTGTCGCCAACGTCATGCAAAGTCAGGCGTTCAAGGATTTCCTACCGCAGCTGGGCGCCGTCGCCGGCAAGGAGTCCGGAGAAGCGTTCAAGTCGATGGTCGAGCGGGATATCAAGCAGTGGGCTGATCTGGTCGAGGC
>Ga0075011_10000819_pt1 | contig 16561 bp, 14 predicted proteins | sample TARM_MetaG_T_14_FD_72354 | JGI IMG/M metagenome (GOLD analysis project Ga0075011, IMG submission 72354) | Freshwater microbial communities from Pennsylvania, USA, analyzing microbe dynamics in response to fracking - TARM_MetaG_T_14 | ecosystem: Environmental > Aquatic > Freshwater > River... | reverse complement strand
CATGGTGATGGGATGATGGCGCTAACGAGTCTTTACCAGACATTTTTGTCAACCCTTGGGGATGTGTTCCCTATCTCGGTCATTATCGTTGGTTTTCAGTTTTTTGTCCTGCGTAAACCCATTGCTCAACCAGGCAAAGTGTTGCTTGGGTTTGCCTACGTTATTATTGGGCTGACTTTATTCTTGCTTGGTTTGGAGTTGGCCCTGTTCCCATTAGGCCGAACCATGGCATCTCAAATGACTTCTGCTGATTTTCTAAGTGAATACCGGCTTAGTATTGGGCCGGCACTGCATTGGTTTGATTATTACTGGGTGTACTTTTTTGCTTTCTGTATCGGCTTTAGCACCACGATTGCAGAGCCGTCACTTATCGCCGTGGCAATTAAAGCCAATCAGGTTTCCGCCGGCGCAATTTCTGTCACTGGCCTAAGAGTGGCTGTTGCGATTGGCGTAGCCATCGGAATTACCCTGGGGTGCTACCGTATCGTTGTTGGTGACCCTATTCATTATTACATTATCTCCGGATATATCGTTGTGGTTATTCAAACTTTTTTTGCACCGAAACTGATAGTGCCTCTGGCGTATGATTCAGGAGGCGTTACAACGTCAACGGTCACTGTTCCCATTGTTGCTGCGTTAGGACTTGGATTAGCCTCAACGGTACCCGGAAGAAACCCGATGATAGATGGATTCGGATTAATCGCTTTTGCAAGCCTATTTCCCATTATCTCGGTAATGGGATATGCACAAATAACACAATGGCTTAGTAGTAACATTAAGCCTGTCAGCTCTAAAACGGAGGAGAACGACAATGCGATTTAAGTTAATTTTGGCATTTGTCGAAGATGCTAAGACGAATTTGGTCCTTGATGCTGCTCGAGAAGCTGGAGCAACCGGTGCTACGGTTATTAATAATGCACGAGGGGAGGGGTTAAATAAGAAACAGACCTTTTTTGGGCTAACGCTGGAAGTTCAAAAAGATGTGGTGCTGTTGGTTGTTGAAGAACATTTAGCTCGTCATATTCTTGAAACCATTAGTGAGGTCGGGGAATTTGACTCAACGTCAGGTCAGGGCATTGCAATTCAAATAGATATTGAAGATGCGGTCGGTGTCGCGCATCAGGTTGAGACGTTAACGAAAGTAGTGGAGGAAAACTTATGAACCGTGAAGATAAAATCCACGTAAGAGATGTCATGGCTGGCACTTACGTCATGGTTGACGGTTTAACGACGGTTTATGAAGCTATTTGCTTAGCGAAAAAACACCAGGTAAAAGCGTTCATTGTTGATAAGCGGCACCAAGGTGATGAGTATGGGATCGTGCTGATGAACGATATTGCGAAAAAAGTATTAGCGCAGAATCGCTCGCCTAAACGAACAAATATCTATGAAATTATGACTAAACCAGCGCTGTCAGTATCACCGGATATGAACGTGAAGTATTGCGCGCGTTTGTTTGAACGTTTCGGTATTAGTCGGGCACCAGTAATTGACTGTGGCAAGGTGATAGGGATGGTGAGTTACAACAACATCGTGGTTAACGGAATGATTGCAGGGGAAGATTTAGGGGTGACGTCAGAAAGTTAACCCCTTACAATTTAGGGGTTAATGCTGATGAGGTCTTCAATGAAATTATTTTTTGCTTCCGATTTGCATGGTTCACTTCCCGCAACAGAAGATGTTTTGTCTTTGTATAAACAGTCTGGGGCTGAGACGCTGATTTTATTAGGTGACCTACTAAATCATGGGCCAAGAAACCCAATTCCCCAAGGATACAACCCTGCCGCAGTGGCCGAACTACTGAATGGCCTTTCTGACCAGATTGTTGCGGTAAGAGGAAACTGCGACAGCGAAGTTGACCAAATGCTGCTGTCGTTTCCTATGATGTCTGATTATGCGTGGGTTTTATTAGATTCCGGGCAACGGTTATTTCTCACTCATGGCCATCAATATAACCAGAAACAATCGCCTCCGTTAAGGGAAGGTGATGTTCTTGTCCATGGTCATACTCACATCCCTACCGCTGAACTTTGGGAAAAGAAGTTTTTCTTTAACCCGGGCTCGGTCACTTTCCCCCGTAATAACTTTGCTCCCAGCTATGGTGAGCTGGATAACCAAACTTTGCGAGTGAAAACATTAAGCGGGGAAGTGATTGCGCAAACGGTTATTGCTTAAAAATAAAAAAGAAGATCTCAGCTGAGATCTTCTTTTTACGGGGAGGTCGTCCTGTATTAGTTACTAAAAAGTACAGTCGAGCCGTGATTGAGACTGGTGAGCAGGAGTGTCTTGTTATTCACAATATCAACCCTGCGACTTTGTTCTGCTTCCATTTCAAAGAACTTGGTAATTAAATCCAGATCCTCTTGTGTGAATTGTGAATTCTGGTTTTGGGAAATGTTCTTAAACTGGATTGGTGATACCAGTAAGTAGTTATCATTGATTTCCCATTCGCCGGTCTCTGACATATTTATAATGCTTTGAGTACTATTATTGTCAGCGGTAAATAATGTGATCCGGGAGACTCGCAGATATGTACCGTTAGGCAAGTATTTCACGTTAGACGTAATTTCTACTTTACGTAACGGACCAATCTGTTGATGTGAGTCGGTATTTTTTAGCAGGGTTATGGTCTTAGATTGCCATTCACGTGACGCGACCTCCTGCTGCAGTTTGAAGTCACTTCTCCAGTTAAGCCAGCTACTGAAAATGACTGACACCATCAGCATAATTAAAGCGATTCTTCTAATCATGATGATGTACCTCTATGACAAACCTGATTAATTTGTTCCGGCTTAGCGACAATCTTCAGAGTAATATTGGCTGAAGAGTCCTGGGGTTGGTGAATGTAGTTCAGTACCAGAACATCATTGTCCCCACCGGTTGCAATCACTTTTTCTAAGGTCTCGGCTTGTTGATACTTCTCTTTATATTTATAAATGCACAGCTCAATTGACGGCAGCCAGTTACTCAGATCCGGGTGGTTTAGCGGTGTATTGACTGCGACACCATCATAATTAGCCAGTGTACGGAACTCTGACGGTGCCGGGCTGGTGTGTAACACTGCAAAAATGGGCAATAATACTGCAACTAGCAATATCAACTTGCTAACGATATCAATAGATCGTTTTTTAGGACTATGTTTTACCGGTTTTGATATGGTTATATCGACCTTTTCTGGTTTTAAATCTGGGACTGGTTCCACTTCTCTGTTGACTGAAGGGAGTTCCAGCTCAGTTTGTTTATCTGGGGTGGTATCAACAAGTTCATTTATATCTTCATTCGTTTCCTCTTCGTCAGATGGAAGAGCTACAGTAGCGATAAACTGATAACCACGCTTAGGTACAGTTTTTATAAACTGCGGTGATTTTGTTGAGTCTTTGAGTTGTTTTCTCAGGGTAGAAATTGCTTGAGTCAAACTTGAATCATCAACTTCAAATCCCTGTTCCCGCCATACGAAATCGTACAGTTCATCACGAGTGATTACTTCGTTGGGACGCAGTGAAAGCATTAGTAAGATTCTACTTTCGTTACTACCCAAGCGAATAAACTCGTCATCAAAATTTTTATCAATAAGGAAATTACTTACAGAGTCAAAAATAAATCTGTCTGCCAGTATGAATTTGGAGCCACTACCGTTCATTGATATCTTCTTTTTGTCTTTTTTAGAGTTTTCACTCGTTACCCAATTGTCCTATATCTTCAGCTATTTCGAGTTAAGAGAGAGTTAAGACAAAGTCTAAATTCATCTTTCTTGATATAAAACGGCCGTAAGGATAATCAAAATAGATCAAAAAAACATTGTTTTTTTGATCTATTGACCTTGAATTTACAATCCTAATCCTCATTTTATTAGCAAATTCGTGATCCTTCGAACCTGTGATCCAGGTTGGAAAACTATAACATGAGGTTATGGAGCTAAAATGAGCGATACTGCGACTACAAATAAAGAAACACGTGGCTTTCAGTCAGAAGTAAAACAACTGCTGAATCTTATGATTCACTCTTTGTATTCAAATAAAGAGATTTTCTTGCGTGAGTTGGTTTCCAACGCATCGGATGCTTCTGACAAACTGCGCTTTCAGGCGCTGTCTAATCCTGAACTGTACCAAGGTGATGCCGATCTCGGTGTAAAGCTTTCTTTTGATGCTGAAGCAAAAACGATAACCATTTCAGATAATGGTATCGGTATGAGCCGGGATGATGTTATCGAACATCTGGGAACTATTGCTAAGTCGGGTACAGCAGACTTTTTCTCTAAGCTTTCCGATGACCAAACCAAAGATTCACAACTGATTGGCCAATTTGGTGTCGGTTTTTACTCGGCATTTATTGTTGCTGATGCGGTGACTGTTCGTACTCGTGCTGCCGGCCTTGCCAGCGATGAAGCGGTTCAGTGGTACTCAACCGGTGAAGGTGAGTACACGGTTGAATCGATTGAAAAAGGATCGCGAGGTACTGATATTATTCTTCATCTGCGCGAAGAAGGAGAAGAGTTTCTGTCTGAGTGGCGTTTGCGTGATGTGATTTCAAAATACTCGGATCACATTGGTATTCCTGTATTCATCCAAACCCAAGAACGTGATGATGAAGGTAAAGAAACCGGTGAGAAAAAATGGGAGCAAATCAACAAAGCACAAGCTCTTTGGACTCGTAATAAATCAGATATCAGTGACGAAGAGTATAAAGAGTTCTATAAACATGTTTCTCACGACTTTGCTGAGCCTTTAGTCTGGAGTCACAACAGAGTTGAAGGTAAAAACGATTATACAAGCTTGCTTTATATCCCATCCAAAGCACCTTGGGACATGATGAATCGTGACCACAAGTCAGGTTTAAAACTGTACGTTCAGCGTGTGTTTATTATGGATGATGCTGAGCAGTTTATGCCGTCATACCTGCGTTTTGTGCGTGGCCTGATAGATTCGAATGACTTACCGTTGAACGTGTCACGTGAAATTCTTCAAGACAACAAAGTCACTCAGTCTCTGCGTAATGCATGTACTAAGCGTGTATTGACAATGCTTGAGCGCTTGTCAAACAACGATGAAGATAAGTACCTGTCTTTCTGGAAAGAGTTTGGCTTAGTGATGAAAGAAGGCCCTGCAGAAGATATGAGCAACAAAGAAAAAGTTGCAGGTCTGTTGCGCTTTGCTTCAACTGAAAAAGATTCTTCACAGCAAACTATTAGTCTGGCGTCTTACGTTGAACGTATGAAAGAAGGTCAGGATAAGATTTATTACCTAACCGCTGATAGCTATGCCGCTGCGAAAAATAGCCCGCACCTGGAGCAGTTTAAGGCGAAAGGTATTGAGGTCATTCTGATGTACGATCGTATTGATGAATGGTTGATGAACTACCTGACCGAGTTTGATGGCAAACAGTTTCAGTCTATTACTAAAGCTGGCTTGGATTTAAGCAAGTTTGAAGATGAAGCTGAAAAAGAAAAACACAAAGAGACTGAAGAAGAGTTTAAGTCTGTTGTTGAACGTGTCAAAGAGTACCTTGGTGAGCGAGTTAAAGATGTGCGCACAACATTTAAGCTAGCGTCTACACCGGCTGTTGTTGTCACTGATGATTTTGAAATGGGTACGCAGATGGCGAAGCTTCTGGAAGCAGCCGGTCAGGCAGCACCTGAAGTGAAATATATTTTCGAAATTAATCCGGATCATGTCATGGTGAAACACATGGCTGATGAAGCGGATGAAGAAGCCTTTGGCCGCTGGGTTGAGGTATTACTTGGTCAGGCGATGCTGGCTGAGCGTGGCTCTATGGAAGATCCATCTCAATTCCTCGGTGCTATGAACAAACTTCTGACTAAGGTTTAACGATTTTTCTCGGCAAAAAGCTCGCTTAAATGCGAGCTTTTTTGATTAAACGTCGGCGAAAAGTGGTGAAATGAGGTCATTTTTATCATTTGTGTCTATGGCTTATGACGTGAAAGACATTCTTTAGTCGTAGATTCGTCTGCGAGGTCAATTTTTATGGTAGAATGCGACACTTGAATGTCATTATTAACGCGTGTATTTTTTTGCACGCCAGTTTGTGTCGGCAAACTGTATGGTCTGTTATACCGAAACTTACCGTTATTCCGGTTGAGTATTGTGAGCTTCGGTATAAAAATTATTTTCAAAAGAGGATTAAACATGCGCATCATTCTTCTAGGTGCTCCAGGTGCAGGTAAAGGCACACAAGCTCAGTTCATCATGGAAAAATATGGTATCCCACAAATTTCTACTGGTGACATGCTACGTGCTGCTATCAAAGCAGGTACAGAACTTGGTAAACAAGCAAAATCTGTAATCGATGCTGGTCAGCTAGTTTCTGATGAAATCATTCTGGGTCTGATTAAAGAGCGTATTGCTCAAGATGACTGTGAAAAAGGTTTCCTGCTAGATGGTTTCCCACGCACTATCCCTCAAGCTGATGGCCTAAAAGAAATGGGTATCAACGTTGACTACGTTATCGAGTTTGATGTTGCTGATGATGTTATCGTTGAGCGTATGGCTGGTCGTCGTGCTCATTTGGCTTCAGGTCGTACTTACCACGTTGTTTACAACCCGCCAAAAGTTGAAGGTAAAGATGACGTAACTGGTGAAGATCTTGTTGTTCGTGATGACGATAAAGAAGAAACAGTACGTGCTCGTCTGGGGGTTTACCATGAGCAAACTGCTCCTCTTATCGAATACTATGGTAAAGAAGCGGCAGCGGGTAATACGAAGTACCTTAAGTTTGATGGTACCAAGCAAGTGGCTGAAGTAAGCGCTGATATCGAAAAGGCATTAGCATAATAGCTAATACTTATTAACAAATTTTTATAGAATTTTGTTATAGTTAAGCGACCGAAAGGTCGCTTTTTTTATGTCCACTTTATTTGATAGATGTGGATTTCACTCTCTTTAGTTTAAGGCTTTGGCCTGTTAAACAGTAAAGGACGCTATGCAAACTATAAAAAAACAAGGTGTCTTATTAGCGAATCTGGGAACGCCTCAAGCGCCAACCGCTATTGAAGTTAAACGCTTTTTGGCGGAGTTCTTGCACGATAAACGTGTTGTTGATATGAGTCGGTGGCTTTGGTGTCCGCTCTTGCATGGAATTATTCTGCCAATCCGCTCGCCGAAGGTGGCAAAACTGTATCAGTCAATTTGGTATGAAGACGGTTCGCCATTGATGGTTTATTCGCAGCAGCAGCGAGATAAGCTGAATGCATTACTGGATATACCAGTCGAACTTGGAATGACTTATGGTCAACCAAACTTGAGCAATGGTCTCGAAAAGCTTCTTCAGCAAGGTGTGGAAGAAGTGATCGTTTTGCCTTTATATCCTCAGTATTCATCTTCAACCACTGCAGCGGTATTTGACGGACTGGCGAAAGCGATAAAAGCAATTCCAACCATGCCTGAGATTAAGTTTATCCGCGATTACTTTAATCACCCTAAGTATATTCAGGCTCTTGCGAACAAAGTTCGGGCTTCATGGCGTGAGAATGGCAAAGGGGATTTATTAGTCTGTTCTTATCACGGTATACCAAAGCGCTATGCAGATAACGGGGATATTTATCCGGACCATTGTGCAGAAACAACCCGTTTATTAGCGTTGGAGCTTGGCTTAGATGACACTCAGGTAATGATGACGTACCAATCCCAGTTTGGTAAAGAAGAGTGGTTACAGCCATATACCGATCAAACCATGGAATCTCTGCCAGACCAAGGGGTTAAAAAGCTCGATATTATTTGCCCGGCTTTTTCAGTGGACTGCTTAGAAACATTGGAAGAAATTGCTGGTGAGAACAAGACGTTGTTCTTAGATGCTGGTGGCGAGATGTTTAATTATATTCCTTGCCTTAATGCCGATGATGAGCACATTGAAATGATGCAGGCGCTAATAGCCATGTAATAGAAAAAGGACCACACTGTGGTCCTTTTTTACTTTTATTAGTTAATTTATGCTGGTTGAACTTCAACCTTATTTTCTTCTTGTACTAATTCTGTCACGCCTTCAGCGCCGTGCATCCAGTAAACCAGCTTATTGGCAAACAGCAGGAGTATTACACCCGATACGCTGGCAGTGACAGCGATACCGCTAAAGATCGCCATCGCGCCGAATTCGCCAACATGTGAGCCGACATAGCCAGCAACATAGTTGGCAATAGCGTTACAACCAAACCAGGCGCCCATCATTAATGATGCCAGACGCAGTGGAGCCAGTTTTGTCACCAGTGATAAGCCGATTGGAGATAGACACAATTCACCTAATGTGTGAAAGAAAAATGCACCGACCAGCCACAACATTGATGTTTTCACGGTAGTATCGCCACCTTGTTCCAATACGGCGCCCACCATACATACAAAACCCAGAGCCAGGAAGAACATTGCCATGGCAAACTTGACTGGAGAGTTTGGTTCACGCTTGCCCATCTTAACCCATAATATAGCCAGTAATGGCGCAAGAGTGATGATGAAAAATGGGTTCAATGACTGGAACCAGGCTGCCGGAACTTCGAAGCCACCGATCATACGGTTAGTGTATTCTTGAGTGTAGATATTCATCAGGCCGCCAGCTTGTTCAAAGCCAGCCCAGAATACGATAGTGAACAAACTCATCACCAGAATCACTTTAATGCGATCCGCTTCTTCGCGAGTCAAAGGTTGCTTCGTAGCAGAACGTTGTTTTTCTAAATCACGTTTTGCTGCTGCTACTTTACCAATATCGCCAAGCCAAGATTGTGCAAGAGTCAGTTGCATTATCAGGCTAATAACCATACCGATACCAGCAGCGACGAAACCTGCTTTCCAGCCGTAAGCGTTAGTCACTGAGCCTGCGACGATCCCAGCAAGCAGCGCACCTAAGTTAATACCCATGTAGAAAATGGTGAAAGCGCCATCACGACGGTGATCGCCTTCATGGTATAAGTCACCAACCATAGTTGAAATGTTGGGTTTAAATAGACCATTACCGCCAATTAACAGTGCTAGACCAAGGTAGAAGGCGTGCATTGGTTCAATACCAATTGCATCTGCAGGCATCGCCAGAGTGAATTGACCAATCGCCATCAATGCACCACCGATTAGAATCGAACGGCGTTGTCCTAAATAATTATCGGCCAGGTAACCACCGATCAGTGGTGTAATGTAAACTAGGCCAGTGTAAGTACCGTAGAGATCTAGTGCGTCTTTTGTTGACCAACCCAAACCACCGTTAATGGTTGTGTCTGTCAGGTAAAGGACTAGTATTGCGCGCATTGCGTAGTACGAAAAACGTTCCCATAGTTCTGTGCTGAACAGAAGGAACAGCCCACGAGGGTGGCCAAAATATTGATGTTGTTTTTGCATAGGTGTTACTGAAGCCATCTTTATTATTAATCGCCGATATTTATACATTACCAGTAATAATGTTTCAAATTATTTAATTTTATTAATAGGTGTTTTTATTGGTCTTTTGTGCTGGTATATGTAGGATTTGGATTAATTTTGTGCGATTTGTTTGTTTTGTAATGTTATTTTCCACTATTAGTGTATTCGGCTTTGTCCAACTTAAGTAACAAAGAGTTACGGTGCTTTTTATGCCTATAACCATGACTATTTATAGTCTTAATGATAGGATCGTTAAAAAATTGTTGGTTAAGAATATGAAACGTTGGTATTTATTGTATTGTAAGCGTGGTGAGCAGGTTAGAGCGAAAACCCACCTGGAAAATCAAGGCGTTGAGTGTTATTACCCGGAAGTTGAGGTTGAGAAAATAGTACGAGGGAAGCGGCAAACTGTACAGGAACCTTTGTTTCCTTCGTATATGTTTGTTCGTTTTGATTTTGAACAAGGGCCCGGTTTTACTGCAGTAAGATCGACTCGTGGTGTGACTGATTTTATTCGTTTTGGTGCTCAGCCAAAAGAGCTGCAGGGTGATCTGATTCATGACTTAAAACAGCTAAACAGCCGTTTACAAAGTGAGGTCACTTCTAAGGTACCGAAGAAGGGGCAGATATTGAAAGTCACCGGAGGTCAGTTCAGTGGTATTGAAGCGATTTATCAGGAGCCTGATGGTGAGCGACGTTCAATGATGCTCATTAAACTGATTAATCAGCCAGTGATGATGAGTATTGATAACAAAGACTTAGATTTGAAATAATACCAATCTACATAAGTTTCTGTGTAATTCTCTGAACACTAACTTATCCAGATTGGTATTACGATTATCTAGCGTATGGCAATAAAAGAGGCGCTCAATGAAGCGCCTCTTTTTAGTTTGATATTTAACCTTAAGGTTGTTTAGTAAGCTTCGTTATGCACGGCTTTTACTGCACGACCTGACGGGTCGATACAGTTCTGGAATGATTCATCCCATTCAATAGCTTTTGCAGAAGAACAAGCGACTGATGGACCACCCGGTACACAGTGAGCTGCCGACTCTAGCGGGAATAGTTCTTCAAAAATTTCACGATACACATAGCCTTCTTTTGTGGTCGGCGTATTGTATGGGAAACGATATTGAGCGGTTTCCATCTGTTGATCGGTTACTTTTGCTTCTGCGGTTTCTTTCAGTGTATCAATCCAGCTGTAGCCTACACCATCAGAGAACTGTTCTTTCTGGCGCCATGCAATTGATTCTGGGAGATAATGTTCGAAACATTCGCGCAGAATGTGTTTTTCCATTTTGCCGTTGCCACACATTTTGTCCGCAGGGTTAAGACGCATTGCAACATCAATGAATTCTTTATCAAGGAAAGGCACACGTCCTTCAACGCCCCATGCCGCAAGAGATTTGTTCGCTCGAGCACAATCAAACAAGTTTAGAGCCAGCAGTTTGCGGACGGTTTCCTCGTGGAACTCTTGTGCGTTTGGCGCTTTGTGGAAGTACAGGTAGCCGCCAAAGATTTCGTCAGCACCTTCGCCTGAAAGCACCATTTTAATTCCCATCGCTTTGATCTTACGGCCCATCAGGAACATAGGCGTTGAAGCACGAATGGTGGTGACGTCATAAGTCTCAATGTGGTAAATCACATCACGAATCGCATCAAGCCCTTCCTGGATGGTATAGGTCATTTCGTGGTGAACGGTACCAATTTTTTCTGCAACTTCACGCGCTGCTTTCAGATCGGGCGCTCCTTCAAGACCAACAGCAAATGAGTGTAGTTGTGGCCACCAGGCGGCTGATTTTTCATCATCTTCAATGCGCATTGCGGCAAAACGTTTTGCTACGGCTGAAGTAATTGAAGAGTCCAGGCCACCAGATAAAAGTACACCATATGGTACATCGGTCATAAGCTGGCGTTTAACTGCTGCTTCAAGTGCTTCCGTTAATTCCTCTTTGCTTGTTGTGTTACCACTTACTGCCGCATATTCGTTCCAGTCACGGATGTAGTAGCGTTGAGGCTCAGCATCCTCAGAGCTAAAGTAGCTGCCCGGAGGAAATTCACTGATGTTTTTACAAACAGGTACCAGCGCTTTCATCTCTGATGCGACATAGTAATTACCGTGTTCGTCCTGACCTTGATACAGTGGAATAATTCCGATGTGATCGCGACCAACTAAGAACAAGTCTTTTTCTTCGTCATACAGAACAAAAGCAAAGATACCGTTGAGTTCTTCTAGTAGTTCAACACCTTTGTCCTGATAGAGAGCCAGAATCACTTCGCAGTCAGAGTCTGTTTGGAATTCGTACTTGCCTTCGTAACGAGCACGAATTTCTTTGTGGTTATAAATCTCCCCGTTTACTGCAAGAATTAATTTCTTATCAGGGCTGTATAAAGGTTGAGCTCCGCTGTTCAGACCTACGATGGCTAAACGTTCATGCGCCAGAATTGCTCTATCTGAAGTATAAATACCGGACCAATCTGGCCCACGGTGACGGAGTTTTTTTGACATTTCCAATGCCACTGGACGTAGTGCGGCAGCATCACTTTTAATGTCCAAGATACCAAATACAGAACACATACGGCTTCCCTTAGTAAACGAGTTTTAATTAGATGACTTAAATTTGCCAGTTTGATTAAAAAATACAACCCAAAGTTGATAAAATAATTAAACAAAAAGCATAAAGGTGAATTTTATTTATTTTATTGTTGTTTTTGGTGAATTTTTTTTGGGTGTTGGCGAAAAAAGAACCATAAAATGTAAAAAAGAGCACTAAGTGCTTTCAGACTGGCGGCAAACCTCAGTATTCATTATTTCAGAATATCGTAATGAAATATCTGGAATCTAGTAACAAGGCGCGCTGCAAGTAGATTCCAGTTTTCACTTGAATGACGGGAAGGGATTTAAACTGAGTGCTTCACAAAATCCGGTTTGAGTTGGTCGCATACATGAGTTGCAAAACCGGAACCCGCTTCTCGGTAAATATTGAATGCGGCATCTGCGCCTTTCTCTATGAGACTTTCCAATTGATCCGGGTATTCAGCGATGGCGGCAATTTGTCCCTGATAATGACGTTGTTGCAACTGCTCAAGTGCTATTTGGTTAGCTTGGTGATGTGGCATCGCTAACAACACCAGTTTTACTTTACCGGTATCGAGTATGCGTTCCCAAAAATCAGGGTCGGTAGCATCACCAGAAATAACATTCCGGCCTTCAGCAACGTGGCGTTGGGCTGCGTCTTCACGCAGTTCTATTCCTAAGCAGATATTGCCATAACGACTATGGAACTCCTCGTATGCACCGGTTCCAATTCGTCCCATACCGAGAACCAGCACCTGAGCTTGTCCGGGATTGATACGTTTATCTCGTTTGTTCAGGTTCTCGGCCGCTTGCTCTTTCAGCCAACGTGCCGAATATTGGTAGATTTCGTGTCCTTTACGAACAATAGGTGCGGTAACGATAAACGAAAGTGGTACTGATATCGCTAAAGCAACCAGAACATCACCAGATAACCAGCCCATCTTGAACGCTAGGCCACCCACAATCAGTCCAAATTCACTGAAATTGAACAGGGACAGTGTTGCTAATAATGAAGTGCGAACTCTGAAGCGGAATTTGTTGAGAACCAGAAAATACAGAATTCCTTTTAATGGCAATAAGAACAAGAGCAAAACTGCGAGCAAGAAACCGGTGACCGTGGGTTGCTCAGATAAACCAATGTTAAGGAAAAAGCATACAAGGAACAGTTCCTTCATATTGAACAAGGCCTTGGATAATTCTGAAGCTTTCTTATGCCCGGCTAACATCATGCCTAGCACAATTGCGCCAAGGTCCGGTTTAATACCAACGAATTCAAATAAACCAGCGCCGGTTACTAATGCGAAGAATATACCTGAGAGAACCAGCATTTCGCCGTGACCAACCCAGTCAAGTATTTTGAAAAACAGTGGCCGCAATAGCGGCAAAGCAAACAGGCCCAAAGCATACCATTCCGGAATTTTTCCGGTTGACGCAGTCAGGAATACAACTGCGAAGATATCCTGCATGACCAGAATACCGATGGCGATAGTGCCATAGGTTGCATTCATTTCACCTTTTTCCTGCAGCGACTTTACGGCGAACACAGTGCTAGAAAAAGAGAGTGCGAAACCGAGCAATACAATACTTGAGAGTGGCACGGAAGCGAGGCTATCAAGGCCGAGTGTTTTAAAACAGAGTAGGGCAAGGGTAAATGTTAGTGTAGATAATACATTATGTATGGTTGCACCGGCCCAGATCTCTTTGGACATCAGTGTTTTGATATCCAGTTTCAGACCGATAGTGAATAGCAGTAGTGTGACACCCAGATCCGCTAAAATGGTAATGGTGTTATTTGATTCAAAGCCTGCTGCGTGTAACGCAAACCCAGCCAGAAGGAAACCAACGAGTGGCGGAAGGTGGCATTTTAGCGCGATAAAGCCAGCGATAAACGCGGTTGTTATAAGAATTATTTCCATTAGTTATATTTGTTTTCCAGGTTTATAAAAAAGCTGCATCATTATCCGTGATGCAGCTTAGCATTATAGGGTAACCTACGGTTTATAACCAATGCGGTCCGTTAGTCTTCGAGCAATTTTTGTAACAAGACGCCATTTAACATAGCACGCTTAATCATAGCGAAAGCGCAGAGTGTTGGTTGCTTATCGAGTTGTGACGACTCAATGGGCAAATGTTCATGGAATGATTTCAGTGACTGATTCTGAACGTTACGTTGAATCGCCGGGAATAAAATGCCCTTGGCTTCGGTTATCGAACCAGCAATAACCACTTTTTGTGGGTTGAATAAGTTAATAGTGATAGCAATCGCTTTGCCAAGTTGATTGCCAACAATGACTAATGCCTGCTTAGACAGCTCATCGCCATTATTTGCATGTTCACAAATATCATGAATGGTAATTGAATCTAACTCGGCAAGGCTCGATTCGTAGCCTTGGTTCAGGAGTTTTCTGACCCGGGCAACGATAGCTGGGTTAGCCGCGACGGTTTCTAGACAACCGAAGTTACCACATTGGCACTGTTCACCGAGGGGATCAATTTGAATATGGCCAATTTCACCCACGTTGCGGTTATAGCCGAGAAAAACCTGACCGTTGACAATGATACCAGCCCCGGTTCCCCTGTGAACACTGACCAGAATAGAATCCTGGCAATCCTGACTCGCGCCAAAATAGTGTTCAGCAAGCGCCATTCCTCTTACGTCATTACCGACAAAACATTCAACGTTAAATTTCTCTTTAATAATATCGCCGAGCGTCAGAGTATTTACCTCAATATTAGGCATATATTCGACAATGCCTACTTCTGGGTTGACCAGACCAGGTAAAGCGATACCGATAGCAATCAATTGTCCAATTTCTGACGAATGTTGGGTTATGAAATCGTTGATAAAATCAATCAACCCATCAACAAGTTGCGATTGTTCAGTGTAATTAAACTCATGGTCTTGCGCTGCAATTTCCACCCCGGCCAGATTGAACAGACTGAGCTGTATGTAATCACGCCCAAGACGGATCGCAATGGAATGAAAAGGGTCAACTTCGGTAGTCAGAGAGATCGCTCTGCGACCACCGGTTGATGCTTGTTGAGCGACTTCTTTAATTAAGCCTCGCTCTAAAAGTTGGCGGGTTATTTTAGTGACACTTGCGGGTGCAAGCTGACTCACATCGGCAACTTGGATTCGAGAAATAGGGCCTTGCTGGTCTATTAATCGATATACTGCAGCACTGTTTAGCTGCTTAACTAGATCTACGTTACCTATTTGTCCGCCATTCATTATTAATTTTGCTCGTATTTTCCGTTAACTACCGTCGCTTTGAGGTTAAAGTCACGGTCAAAAACAGTGAGGTTGGCAATCATGCCTTGTTTTACTCGACCTAGTTTGTAGTCGACCCCAATTGCTTTTGCTGGATACAGAGTAGCCATCCGTAATGCTTCATCTAAAGCGATGCCGACATGCTCAACCGTGTTCTGAACTGCTTCTATCATAGTAAGAGCTGAGCCACCAAGTGTACCGTTTTCGTCAATACACTTACCATCACGGTAATATACTTTCTTACCGACAAAAATAAAGTAATCCATATCAGCACCTGCAGGAGCTGTGGCATCTGTCACTAATACCAGCTTATTTCCCTTCATTTTGTGTGCAATTCGAATGTTGGCATAATCGACGTGGAAGCCATCAGCAATAATTCCTGCGTACACATCCGGAGTGTCAAAGATAGCACCGACGACACCGGGCTCACGTCCTTGCATTGGAGTCATGGCATTGAAAAGGTGAGTGGCGAAAGTAATGCCTGATTCAAAACCTTTTCGGGCTTGTTGATATGTCGCGTTAGTATGTCCGATAGAAACGACAATACCCGCTTTGGTTAGTTTTTCTATATGAGCTGGGTTGTTGAGCTCTGGTGCCAGTGTCACTTTCGCGATGACATCGCTGTTTTGACACATGGTGTCTATCATGGATTCATCTGATTGGCGAATATAATCCACGCTGTGGATACCTTTTTTTTCCACGTTCAGATAGGGGCCTTCCAAGTGGAGGCCTAGTGAATGATTACTATATTTGCTCTGATATTCACGCTCAGCTTTAATTGCCTGGCGCATGTTGTCATCAGACGAGGTGATTAAGGTCGGCAGAAAACTGGTGCACCCGGACTTGAGGTTAGCCAAATGCATTGTGTGTATCGTTTCGGCGGTGATCTCGTCATTGAACATCACGCCTCCACATCCGTTTAACTGTAGATCAATGAAACCCGGGCTAAGGTTTGCCCCATTCAAATCAATGACATCAATGTTTTCAGGGAGCTGATCGTGCGGACATATCGTCTCAATCTTATCATTACTGATAATTACAGCATGGCCCGAAAGTACATCGCTGCCTGTGTAAATCTTACAGTTAGTTAGTGCGTACATAATTAACGAATCCTCGTCGACAGACATTTTATAAATTTAGGTGCGACATGTGGTTTTTGCCTGTTTTGAGTGCGAACACCCATGGGCAGAAGACTTACATCATGTCGCGAATTATCTTTTTATAAACTTGCCACTAAAAGTGTGGCAAAAAATGAAAGTATACTCGTAAGTTTGCTTTTATTTTTTGTTAACCCAACCTGATACTTTTATTCTAAGTGTCAATACTAGTTACTACTTTTTATTGGTTATGATGAATAAATAG
>Ga0075011_10000818_pt1 | contig 16571 bp, 14 predicted proteins | sample TARM_MetaG_T_14_FD_72354 | JGI IMG/M metagenome (GOLD analysis project Ga0075011, IMG submission 72354) | Freshwater microbial communities from Pennsylvania, USA, analyzing microbe dynamics in response to fracking - TARM_MetaG_T_14 | ecosystem: Environmental > Aquatic > Freshwater > River... | reverse complement strand
AAATGTAACAGAAAACATTTGAAAAATTAAATATTAATTAAAGTAAAAATTATTAAAACCGATATTCATATTAGTATTTTTGGGAAACAATTGTTTTTTTTTCATAAAAATGCTAGTATAATATATATATAAGAAAATAAAAGGAGGAGTTTTAAGATGAAAAAATTATTATTAATTGTTTTTGCATTAACATCACTTAGTGCATTTGGATTAAGCTTAAATTTAGGTATTAATTCAAATACTGGTTCTATTGGTATTAAAGATGGTTTTAGCCTAAAAAATGATACAGACTATGATGGAGCAGTATTAGGAGTACAAGCTGAAATTACACAAGGGTTTATTTTGGGAGAAATAGGAGCAGGAGTTTCTTTTGAACCAGGATATAAAACTAAGGGTAGCAATAATAAAGTTAATCAAATGCCTATGTATTTATTAGGTAGAATAAACTTATTTCCAGTGGGAGTAAAACCTTATATAGTAGGTAAGTTTGGTAAAGTTTCATATAGTGGTGATACGACTATGGATGATGGAAATTACTATGCAATAGGAGCAGGAGTAACTTTAATAGGAATGTTACAGGTAGAAGGAAATTATTCTATTAGAGAAGGTAAAATTGGAAGTACTGAATTTTTAAGTCAAATAGTGTCACTTAGTTTAAGTTATAATTTATTTTAATCTATAAAGGACTTTTGTATTTTACTATACAGAGTCCTTTTTTCTTTGCTTATTTATTTATATTTTTATATAAAGTATATATTTGAAACATTTATATTTAAAATATATATTGATTATTAAGCTTTACAGAAAGAGTACTAAAAAAACACAAAGAAAAAAGTCTTGACTTTAATCTGTGTATTTGATATTCTTAATACAAGAATAAAACTACTGTACCACAACTAGTGGGACAAATTTTTTAAGAAAGGAGCTAAACCTATGATTTCATCAATTATTGCTATTATAATTATTATACTCATAATACTCTTAGTCGTAATTTTCATTGATAAATCTAATATTAGGTTAGCTATGGGGAAATTGGGCTTTCTTAGTCATGCTAAGAGTTGTTCTATTGAGATTTAACAGCTAACAGGGGTTAGCTGTATTTTTTTAGCTAACTTTCGAGTTAGCTATTTTTTTTATAAATAATTAAGTTGTTTATCATTGATTTTTTAAATATTAGGGAGGCTATTATGAGAAGTGACAAAATGACAAAGGGTGTCAAAAGAGCTCCACACAGGTCTTTATTTAAAGCCTTAGGACTGACAGATGAAGAAATAGGTAGACCAATAATAGGAATTGCAGGTTCATATAATGAAATTATTCCAGGCCATATGCATCTTAGACAAGTGATAGATGCGGTAAAAGCTGGTGTTAGACTTGCTGGAGGAATACCTTTAGAATTTGGAACTATTGGAATTTGTGATGGTTTAGCAATGAATCATATAGGAATGAAGTATTCTTTGCCAACGAGACAAATTATAAGTGACTCTATTGAAGCAACTGGAATGGCAACTCCCTTTGATGGAATGGTACTTATACCAAACTGTGATAAGGTAGTTCCTGGAATGCTAATGGCAGCAGCTAAACTTAATATTCCTTCTATTGTAGTAAGTGGTGGACCAATGCTGGCTGGTAAATTTAAAGGCAAAAAAATTGGTTTATCTAATATGTTTGAATATGTTGGTGAATATGAAAGAGGAAATATGACTCTAGAAGAATTAGACTGTGCAGAAAATTCTGCCTGTCCAACTTGTGGTTCTTGTAGTGGAATGTATACAGCTAATACAATGAATTGTTTAACAGAAGCTCTTGGAATGGCCTTACCTGGAAATGGAACTATACCAGCAGTTTATTCTGAAAGATTGAGACTGGCAAAAACTACTGGAATGCAAATTATGAAATTAGTAGAAAAAGATATAAAACCTAGAGATATATTGACTAGAGAAGCTTTCTTAAATGCTTTGGCAGTAGATATGGCTTTGGGAGGTTCTACAAATACAGCATTACACATTCCTGCAATAGCACATTCAGCAGAAGTAAAATTAACTATTGATGATTTTGAAGATTATAGTCAAAAAACTCCACAGTTATCTAAATTATCTCCTTCTGGAACATACTTTATAGAGGATTTATATGATGCTGGTGGAATATCTTCAGTAATAAAAGTTTTAAATGAAAATAATTTAGTATTAAGTAGTCAAACAGTTACTTGCACAGATATAAAAGAAATAGCAGAAAAAGCTAGAAGAAATGATGGAGAGGTTATTAGAAACTTTGATAATCCAGTTTATGCAAAGGGTGGTTTAGCTGTATTAAAAGGAAACTTAGCTCCCAATGGTTCAATAGTAAAAGAAGGAGCTGTGGAAAAGGAAATGCTTGTTCATCAAGGTCCAGCAAGGGTTTTTGAAAGCGAAGAAGATTGTATAGAAGCAATTATGTCAAAAAAAATAAATAAGGGTGATGTAATTGTCATAAGATATGAAGGACCAAAGGGTGGACCAGGAATGAGAGAAATGCTAGCTCCTACTGCTACCATTGCAGGAATGGGACTAGACAAAGACGTAGCCCTAATAACAGATGGTAGATTTAGTGGAGCAACTAGAGGAGCTTCTATTGGACATATAAGTCCAGAAGCTGCAGAAGGAGGTCCAATTGCCTTGGTAGAAGAAGGTGATATAATAGCAATAGACTTACCTAATAGAAAAATTAATTTATTAGTAAGTGAAGAAGAAATGAAATCAAGAAGAGATAAATTAGAACCTTATGTAGCAAATGTAGAAGCATCATACTTAAGAAAATTTGCTAAAAGTGTAAGTTCTGCAGATAAGGGAGCAGTAGAAGAGTTTTAGGAGGGGTTTTATGCTTGAATTAAAGCTATTTGAAGAAGCAAGAGAGAGATTAAAAGGAACAATAAAAGAAACTAAATTAATATATAGTGATACTTTTAGCCAAGAAAGTGAAAATGAAATTTATTTGAAACCTGAAAATCTACAGGTAACAGGAGCCTTTAAAATTAGAGGGGCTTTTAATAAAGTTTCCCTTTTAAATGAAGAACAAAAACAAAAAGGTCTTATTGCCAGTAGTGCAGGAAATCATGCTCAAGGAGTAGCTTATGCAGCAAATAAGTTAGGTGTAAAGGCAACTATTGTAATGCCTAAGGCAACACCTCTTATAAAGGTAGAAGCAACTAAAGCTTATGGTGCTAATGTAGTTTTAGCTGGTGAAGTCTACGACGAGGCTTATGCAGAAGCTAGAAGATTGCAAGAATTACACTCTTATGAATTTATTCATCCCTTTAATGATGATGAAGTAATTATAGGTCAAGGTACTATTGCTTTAGAAATTTTGGAAGAACTACCTGATGCAGATATACTTATGATTCCCATTGGTGGTGGTGGACTAGCTGCTGGAATAGCTCAAGCAGCAAAGCAAATTAAGCCAAGTATAAAAATTATTGGAGTAGAACCAGAGGGTGCACAATGTATGAAAGAAGCCATTAAGGCTGGTAAGGTAGTAGAGTTACCAAGAGTACATACTATTGCAGATGGTGCAGCAGTAAAGGTAGCAGGAGAAAGAAGTTTTGAGCTTGTAAGAGAAAGTGTTGATGAAATAGTTACAGTTTCAGACTATGAATTAATGAATGCATTCTTAGTTTTACTTGAAAAACATAAGTTGTCTGCTGAAAATGCAGGTCTTTTATCCATAGCTGGAGCAAATAAAATAAAGGAAAAAGGTAAAAAAATAGTATGTGTACTAAGTGGAGGAAATATAGATGTTTTAACTATTTCTTCTATGATAACAAAAGGTCTAGTTTCAAGAGGACGAATCTTTAGTTTTTCTGTAGATTTAACTGATAAACCTGGTGAATTAGTAAGAATTAGTCAAACTCTTGCTAATGAAAGTGCCAATGTTATTAAATTAAATCATAATCAATTTAAGAATCTAGATAGATTTACCCATGTTCAGTTAGAAGTTACTGTGGAAACCAATGGCGAAAAACATATAGAGAATATAAAAAATGCTCTAAATAAAATAGGATATGAAATAGTTCGACTATTTTAAGTAAAGGAGGGACAAAATATGAAAAGCATTAATGGTGCGAGGATGGTCTTAGAATGTTTAAAGAGATTAGGTGTTGAGGATGTCTTTGGTTATCCTGGCGGTGCTGTAATACCTCTTTATGATGAAATCTATGACTTTGAAGGGATAAATTACTACTTTAATAGACATGAACAGGGCAGTGCTCATGCAGCAGATGCTTATGCTAGAGTTAGTGGTAAATTAGGAGTTTGTATTGCAACTTCTGGTCCTGGAGCTACTAACTTAGTCACTGGAATTATGACTGCCCATATGGATTCTGTTCCTCTTCTAGCAATAACAGGGCAAGTACCTGTAAGTATGTTAGGTAAGGATGCTTTTCAAGAATCAGATATGGTAGGAATTACTATGCCTATTACAAAACACAATTACTTAATAAAAGATATTAGGGAAATTCCTAGAATATTTAAAGAAGCTACTTATATTGCAATGACAGGTAGACCTGGACCTGTTCTTATAGATTTACCAAAGGATGTTCAAATTGATAATATTCCATATTCAGAATTTGAAACTCTTTATAGCGAAGAATTAAAAATGAAAAGCTATAAGCCAAATTATAATGGACACCCTAGACAAATTAAGTTAGCATCAAAAGCTATTAGTGAAGCAAAAAAACCTGTTATTTTAGCAGGAGCTGGAGTAATTAATGCTGGAGCTAGTAAATTATTATTAGAGTTTGCAGAAAAATTAGAAATACCTGTAGGTATGAGTTTACTGGGTCTTGGCATAATGCCAATAGGACATGAATTAAATCTTGAAATGCTTGGTATGCACGGAACAGTATATTCAAATTATGCAGTGCATAATTCAGATTTGGTAATAGCTATTGGAATGAGGTTTGATGATAGAATTACTGGAAATCCACAAACATTTTGTCCCAATGCAAAGGTAATTCATATAGATATTGACCCTGCAGAGATAAGTAAAAATGTAAATGCTAATATACCTATAGTTGGTGATGCAAAAAATGTATTATTAGAATTACTTAGTAGAACCAAGGAAAAACAACATAAAGAATGGTTAGAAGAAATTAAAAATTGGAAAAAGCAATATCCTATGAAATATATTCAAAAAGAGGGAGAAATTACACCACCTTATTTATTAGAATTAATAAGTAAGATAACAGAAGGGAAGGGGGTAATTTGTACAGATGTAGGTCAGCATCAAATGTGGACTGCACAGTATTACAAATTTTCTCAATCTAGAAATTTGGCAAGTAGTGGTGGAGCAGGTACTATGGGTTATGGTTTGCCAGCAGCACTAGGAGCACAGGTAGCAAGACCACAAGATACAGTGATAGCAGTTGTTGGTGATGGTGGTTTTCAAATGACTTCCCAAGAACTGATGACCATAGTACAATATAAGCTACCAGTAAAAATTGTTATTGTTAATAATGGATATTTGGGTATGGTAAGACAATGGCAGGAAATATTTAAAAATAAAAGATATTCTTCTGTTGATCTAAGTATTAATCCAGATTTTGTAAAATTAGCTGATGCATATGGTGTTAAGGCAATAAGGGTAGAAGACCCTAGCAAGTTAGAAGAAATTTTGAAAGAAAATTTATTTTTAAATGAGCCTATTTTATTTGATGTAAAAGTAAGTAGGGAAGATAATGTATTACCAATGATACCTGCTGGAAAGTCTGTTAAAGAACTTATGGGTGCAAAGGGGGAATTGTAATGGAAAAGAGAAATCATATATTGGTTATTGTTAAAAATAGTCCAGGAGCTTTTTCTCGTATTTCAGGACTTTTTACCCAAAGAGGATATAATATGGAAAGTATTACAGCTGGAAAATGTGAAAAAGAAGGTTACTCAAGAATAACTATTGAAGTAATAAATGGCTGTAATATGCTAGACCAAATACAAAAGCAATTATATAAAATAATAGAAGTAGAGAAAGTAAAAATTTTTGAAGCAGAAAGTGTACTTAGGGAACATATGTTAATGAAAGTAAAAACTGACCATAGCAACAGGTCAGATATTATAGAAATTGCTAATATTTATAGGGCAAAAGTATTAAATGTTACCAGTGATAATTTAATTATGGAACTTACTGGTGACGTGGCAAAAATAGATGGTTTTATTACTGTTATGAGTGATTATGGTATTGTAGAAATTGCTAGAACAGGAATAAGTGCAATGAGTAGAAGTTTATAATTAAAATAAAAAATACAGGAGGAAGTAAAATGGCAAAAATATTTTATGAGAAAGATTGTAATTTTGATTTATTAAAAAGTAAAAAAATAGCAGTAATAGGTTATGGAAGTCAAGGTCATGCACATGCATTAAATCTTATGGATAGTGGAGCAGATGTTACAGTAGGGCTTAGAGAAGGCAGTAAAAATTGGGATGTAGTTAAAGCTACTGGACTTAAGGTTGCAACTATGGCAGAAGCTACAAAAAATGCTGATGTAGTAATGATATTAATACCAGATGAAAATCAAGGAGATGTTTTTACAAAAGAAATTCAACCTAATCTTAAAAAAGGAGTTTATTTAGGATTTGGACATGGATTTAATATAATATATAAAATGATTGAGCCAAGTGCAGATGTAAATGTATTTATGACTGCTCCAAAAGGACCTGGTCATATGGTTAGAAGAACTTATACTGAAGGTAGTGGAGTTCCTTGCTTGGTGGCTGTATATCAAGACCCAGCTGGAGACACTAAAGATATAGCAATGGCGTGGGCTTATGGTGTAGGTGGAGCTAGGTCTGGTATTTTAGAAACTACTTTTAAAGATGAGACAGTAACAGATTTATTTGGAGAGCAAGCTGTATTATGTGGTGGAGTTACTGAACTTATGAAAACAGGTTTTGAAACTTTGGTAGAAGCTGGATATGACCCGGTAAATGCTTATTTTGAATGTGTACATGAAATGAAATTAATAGTAGACCTAGTATATGAAAAAGGATTTCAAGCAATGAGAGATAGTATCTCTAATACTGCTGAATATGGAGATTATATAACTGGTCCAAAAATAATTACTCCAAACACAAAAGAAACTATGAAACAAGTATTAAAAGACATAGAAGAAGGAACTTTTGCTAAAAACTTCATAAATGAAACTAAAACAGGTTATCCATTTATGACAGAAGCTAGAAAAAATGGAAGCGAGCATCAAGTAGAAAAAGTTGGAGCTGAACTAAGAAAAATGATGTCTTGGATAGGTAAGAATAAATAAGCTCCAAATTAGGAGGATATATGCAGAGACAGATAAAGATTTTTGATACAACACTTAGAGATGGTGAACAGACTCCTGGTGTCAATTTAAATGTTAAAGAAAAAGTTATGATTGCCAAAAGCTTGGAAGCTATGAATGTTGATGTTATAGAAGGTGGTTTTCCCATAGCATCTGTAGGAGATTTTGAAGCAGTAAAAGCAATAGCTATGGAAATTAAAAATTCTACAGTAGCTGGGCTAGCTAGGGCAAATAAAAAAGATATAGATAGAGCTTGGGAAGCTGTACAATATGCAAAAAAACCAAGAATACATACTTTTATTGCCACTTCATCTATACACATGAAATATAAATTAAAAATGACAGAGGAAGAAGTTTGTAATAAGGCTGTGGAAATGGTTAAATATGCCAAGAGTTTATGTGATGATATTGAATTTTCTGCAGAAGATGCCTATAGAAGTGATAAAGATTTCGTTTGTCAAGTGTTTTCCAAAGTAATAGAGGCAGGAGCTACAACTCTTAATATTCCTGATACTGTTGGATATGCCTTGCCACATGAATTTTATGAATTTGTTAAATATATTATAGAAAATACTGTAGGAATAGATAAAGTAGATGTTTCTGTTCATTGTCATAATGATTTGGGGATGGCTGTAGCTAATAGTATAGCAGGAGTTCAAGCAGGAGCTACACAAATAGAATGCTCTATGAATGGACTGGGAGAAAGAGCAGGAAATGCTGCACTTGAAGAAGTGGTTATGGCTCTTAGAATAAAAAAGGATATATACAATACAGATACTAATATTATTAGTGAAAATATTTATAGGGCAAGTAAATTAGTAAGTTCCTTAAGTGGTATAGACGTACAACCTAATAAGGCTGTCGTTGGAGCTAATGCCTTTGCACATGAATCAGGAATACATCAAGATGGAGTTTTGAAAGAAAAAACAACATATGAAATAATGACTCCTGAATCAGTAGGAATTATTCAAGAATCTAATATAGTTTTGGGAAAACATTCTGGAAAGCATGCCTTTTCCAACACTCTAAAAGAAATGGGTATTGAATTAAATGATGAAGATTTACAAGATGCCTTTGTAAAGTTTAAAGCCTTAACTGATAAAAAGAAAAATGTTACAATGAGGGATATTGAAGCTATCATTAATTATAAAAAATACTTTAAAGAAGTTTATAAATTAAAATCTTTCCAGCTTAATAGTGGAAATAAAATGATTTGTACAGCATCAGTTGTTATAGAGGGTAATAATCAAGAATTGGTAGAAGTTGCTATTGGAGATGGTTCAATAGATGCAGTATTTAAAGCTGTGGAAAGAGCAACTGGAATTAATGTAGAACTTCGAGATTATAGTATTCGTTCTGTAACTGATGGTAAGGATGCCTTAGGAGAAGTAACTGTTAAAATAGCTAGTAATACTGGAGGAGTTATTGTAGGAAAAGCTATAGATGAAGATGTGATGGAAGCAAGTATAAATGCTTTTATAAATGCTATAAACAAAAAATTAGATACTGAAGAATAAACTAGAGGACCTTATTATATAAGGTCCTTATAAGTAAAATAAATGTGAAATTTTTGTAAAAACAAGGGGGATAAAATGAAAGAATTTAATATTGCTCTTATTGAAGGAGATGGAATAGGGCCTGAAATAATTAAAGAAGCTGTAAAGGTAATTGATAAAGTAGTTTCTCTTTATGACACTAAAATTAATTGGACATCAATACTTGCAGGGGGATGTTCTATTGATGTTCATGGAGAACCTCTAACATCTAATGCTATAGAAGTTTGTTTGAAATCAGATTCTGTATTTTTAGGTGCTATTGGTGGTCCTAAGTGGGATAAATTACCTGGTAATAAAAGACCTGAAATGGCTCTTTTGGGACTTCGTAAGGCTATGGGAGTATACGCTAATTTGAGACCTGCTAAGGTTTTTAAAGACCTTAGAAATGCATCTCCTCTTAAAGATGAAATTATAGGTGATGGATTAGATATTATGATGGTTAGGGAATTAATTGGTGGAATTTATTTTGGTGAAAAAGGTAGAAAAGAAATTGGTGGGGTAGAAGCTGCCTATGATGTAAAAATATATAATAAAGATGAAGTTAGAAGAATATCTAAAATAGCCTTTGACATAGCTATGAAAAGAGGGAAAAAACTTACTAGTATAGATAAAGCAAATGTATTAGAGTCTAGTAGATTATGGAGAGAAACTGTTGAAGAGGTAGCAGTGGCTTATCCAGAAGTAAAATTAGAGCATATGCTAGTTGATAATGCTGCTATGCAATTAATAAGAAATCCAAAACAATTTGATGTAGTAGTTACTGGAAATATGTTTGGTGATATTTTGTCAGATGAAGCTAGTATGATTACGGGAAGTATAGGGATGTTAGCTAGTTCTAGTATAGGAAACGGAACTCGTGGCTTATATGAGCCAATTCACGGTTCAGCACCTGATATTGCAGGGCAAAACATAGCTAATCCATTGGCAACTATATTGAGTGGTGCGATGATGCTTAGATTGTCTCTTGGCTTGGAAGAAGCAGGAGATAAGATAGAAGAGGCAGTTGCAAAAGTTTTAGCAAATGGATATAGAACAGCGGATATTTATACAGAAGGTCATATGAAAGTAGGAACAAAAGAAATGGGAGCTTTAGTGTTAGAAGCTTTGGGAGAATAAAAATAGGGTGCTTATGCATCCTATTTTTATGGCTGTATAACTACAAAGAAAATCCCTTAAGATAATTCTATTTTTTTATTAACACCACTTGACAAAGAGCCTAAAAAAGAGAACCGATTTTATCAGTTCTCTTTTTCTATAAAAATTTTATCTACCTTTTTTTGCTATTTCAACTAAAGACTGTTTACCAGAATTTACTTTTTCATTATTAAATGATTTAATTATAGATTCTGCTTCATTAAAAGGTACAGAAACAAAAGAGAATTTTTCAAAAACTTGTACATTTCTTATTAATTTTCTTTTTACTTTAGAAGTATCACAAAGAAGACCTACTAATTTACCAATATTCATACCATCTTTAGCACCTTTTGCAATAAATAGACGCGTAGAATTATCTAATTTTTCATCATGGAAATTATTGTCTCTACTTCTACCATTTCTGTTATTTCTATCGTCTCTACGTCCTCTATCATTTCTATCATTACTTTTCTCAACTATTTCATTATAAGTATCGATTTCTAACTCGTCCCCTAATGTATTTTTTAGTAGAGCAGCTAGCATTTCTTCAATATTTTCATTGTTTTCTAATAATTTTTTAGCAAGTGGCATATAGCTTTCAAAATTTTGTAATTCCATATTTTGATTAACAGCTTCAACAAAAGCTTCTTCTTTATATTTTAAAATTTCTGCAACTTTAGGCAATTTTTCTTTTTTAATATCAGCTTTTGCAACTTTTTGAATAAAACTAAGTTTACTATATTCTCTAGGAGTTACAAATGTAATAGCTGTTCCTTGATTTCCTGCTCTTCCAGTTCTTCCTATTCTATGGATATAAGATTCTGGGTCTTGAGGTAAAGAATAATTAATAACATGAGTTAAGTTATTAACGTCAATTCCTCTAGCAGCTACATCTGTTGCAACTAAAATATTAATATTTTTTTGTTTGAATTTTAGTAAAACTTTTTCTCTTTGGCTTTGGCTAACTTCACCATGAATACAGTCAGCATCATAACCTCTTTCGATTAACTTACTAGTAACTTCATTAACATCAACTTTAGTTTGACAGAAAATAATACCATAAAAATCTTTTTCTATATCTACAACTCTACAAAGAGCTTCAAACTTATCATTTCTATTAACTTCAAAATAAATTTGCTCAGTTAAATTAGTTGTTACTTGTTGATTTTGAATAGCTAAAACTTCATAATTCTTCATGTACGATTTTGCTACTTTTAAAATTTCTTTTGGCATTGTAGCAGAGAAAAACAACATTTTTTTATCTTCATTTGTAAATTCAAGAATTTTTTCTATATCTTCTAAGAATCCCATATTAAGCATTTCATCAGCTTCATCTAAGATAAAGTATTTGATATTATTTAAAACTAAATTTTTTCTATCTAATAAATCTTGTACTCTTCCAGGTGTTCCAACAACTATATCTACACCTTCTTTTAATTTTTTTATTTGGTGCATAATACTGCTACCACCATATATTGGAAGTACACTTAATTTTTTATCTCCTCTTAAAGAGTTTATTTCATCAGCAACCTGAATAACTAATTCTCTTGTAGGTGCTAAAATAATTGCTTGTACATTTTTACCTTTTGATATTCTATCAATTATAGGTAAAGAAAATGCTGCTGTTTTTCCTGTTCCTGTCTGTGCTTGTCCAATTACATCATTATCACCAGTTAATAGTTTTGGAATACAAAGTGCTTGTATAGGACTTGGAACCTCATACCCTTTTTTACTAATTGCTTCTAACGTACTTTCTGACAAACCTAATTCTTTAAAACTTTTAATACTCTCCATTATTTCTCCTTTTTTTAATTAAATATTGTTATTTAACTACAAATTAATACTAATGTACACAAATAACGTAAGCCTTATTTTTAAGATTAAAACCTACAAAATATTTTAAATTAAGAATTAGAGACAGAGTATAGAGTTTACTCTATTAATATTAAAACTTCACTTCTAAAAGGAAACTAAAGGTTTTTAAAACCGAAGACTATCCACGAATAGTCTATATATATTCTAATTTTCTTAATTATCTATTTTGTGTATCTTAGTTTCTACCTTGTGTTAAATTTTTTGGAAGCATCCAAAAATCACTAAAGTAAATTTTAACGATAACATCCAATTATATACTATTTACAAGGAAATAGCAAATTTTATTTTATTTGTTTTAAAGTTTTAATTGGTGTGTTCTTTTTTAGAATACAAGTCCCTAAAAAAGCATAAGAGCCAATTGTTAGGCTCTTGAATTTAAAACTTATTTATAAATATCGTAATATCCAACTTTCTGATTTGTTAACACATTTAAAATTCTTGCTCGCCTAATTTCAAAATCTTTATTGCATTTCTCGCATTTAATAGAAAAAAATTCATTCCAAGTAGCAAGAGTCAAGAAAAAAACAAATAATTTGCTATAAGTTTTTTTTAATTCACCTTTGCTATGACCACAATTACAGTCTAATTCAATTTCTCCTAAAGAAGTTATTTTCTTTTTAATTCCTAATATAAATAACATTTTATCCCCTTATTTGTCCATTGCCTACTATAACATATTTTAATGTAGTAAGCTCTCTAATACCCATAGGACCTCTTGCGTGTAGCTTTTGTGTACTTATTCCTATTTCACCACCAAAACCGAACTCTCCACCATCAGTAAAACGGGTAGAAGCATTTACATAAATACAAGCAGAGTCTATATCACGTGTAAAAATATTAGCATTTTCTAAGCTTTCAGTAATAATTGCTTCTGAATGCATAGTTGAGTATTTATTTATATGCTCTATTGCTTCATCTAAAGAATTTACTGCTTTTATTGATAAAATCAAATCAAGATATTCTGTATCCCAATCTTTATCACTTGCTAAAATTCCATCTTGAACAAAAGGCAGACATTCCTTGCAGGCTCTAAGTTCTACCCTTAATGCTCTTAATTCCTTACTTAAATTTGGTAAAACTTCTTGCAATAAATCCTTGTGAATTAATAAGGTTTCCATAGCATTGCATACTCCTGGTCTTTGAACTTTTGCATTTACAACTATATCTTTTACTTTGTTAAGGTCAGCAAATTTATCAATATAAGTATGGCATAAACCTGCACCTGTTTCAATAACAGGAATAGTAGCATTATCCATAATAGCTTTTTTAAGCCCTCTACCTCCTCTTGGTATGATGACATCTATATATTTATCAAGACTTATTAATTGATTAATGTATTCTCTTTCTGGTTTTTCTACTAGTTGTACTGCAAATTCAAGTTTATTATTAATCAAAACTTCCTTGATTATATTAGCAAGAACAACATTAGAATAAATAGCATCTGTTCCACCTCTTAATATAATAGAATTTCCAGCTTTTAAGCAAAGTGCTGCTGCATCAATAGTAACATTTGGTCTTGATTCATAGATCATTGCAATAACGCCCAAAGGAACCCTCACTTTTTTTATTTCCATTCCATTTTCATGTCTAAAACCTTTTTCTATTTCTCCAATAGGGTCAGCAAATTTGGCAATTTGTCTTACTCCTTCTACCATTCCTGCTATTCTATTATCATTTAATGTAAGTCTATCTAAAAATGCACTTGTTAAGCCTTTTTCCCTACCTGCTATTAAGTCCTTTTCATTTTCTGACTTTATTAATTCTTTTTTATTTTCTAAGTTATCAGCTATTTCTAGGAGAATTTTATTTTTTGTACGAGTATCAAGCTTATTTAATTCTTTACTAGCAAGCTTTGCATTAATCCCCATGTTTTCAATATATGACATTTTTTAGCCTCCAATTATTTCCATATTATTAATATGAATTACTTCATCATAATCTTTGTATCCTAATATTTTTTCAAATTCTTTAGTATGTTTACCTATTATTTTTTCCACTTCATTATAAGAATAACTTGTAATTCCTACAGCTAATTCTTTATTTTCCAAGTTTTTAATACTAACAACATCACCTTTTTCAAATTTACCATCTATTTTAACAATACCCTTTGCCAATAAACTTTTATGTTTTAAAAGTGCTTTTTCAGCTCCTTCATCTACAAAGATATTCCCAATTTTTTTACTGCTATACTTTAACCAATGTTTTTTTGCCTTAACATTTTTCTTGCTTTTTAAAAATAAACTTCCAATTTCTTCTCCGTTTACTATTGAACTTAAAATATTTGGGTTTTCTCCATGGGCAATAATCATATTAGTTCCTGATTCAGTAGCTATTTCCGCAGCTTTTATTTTTGTAGCCATACCACCTGTACCAAGCTTACTTCCAGCATCTCCAGCAACTGCTCTTATGCTGTCATCTATTGTTTCAATTAAGCTTATTAATTTTGCATTGGGATTTGTATGAGGATTAGCATCATAAAGCCCATCTATATCTGAAAAAATAATTAAAAGGTCTGCATCTATTAGGCTAGAAACAAAGGCAGATAAACTATCATTTTCTCCAACTTTTATTTCATCAACAACTACAGCATCATTTTCATTTACTATAGGAATAGCACCTTGTTCTAAAAGAGCAAAAGTAGTATTACGACCATTTAAATATCTATGTCTATCGCTAATATCATCCTTAGTTAGAAGAAGTTGACCAACTATTTTTCCATATTCGGCAAAAATCTTTTGATATAAATGTATCAAAGTTACCTGTCCTACTGCTGCTACCGCTTGTTTTTGAGGAATATTTTTTGGTCTCTCCTTTAAATTTAATTTACCCATTCCAGCTCCAATAGCTCCACTAGTAACAAGAATTACTTCATAACCTTTATTATGAAGGTCAGATATACTTCTAACTAATTTTTCAATTCTTTCTAAATTTAAAAGTCCTGTGCTATGGGCAAGTGTGCTGGTTCCTACCTTAATTACAATTCTTTTAATATCTCCTAGCAATTCCTTTCGTGTCATTTTGCCTCCTGTAAGTATAGCTAATTTTTAAATTTATTATATCACAAATTTAATTTTTTATCTATAATCTTAGGAATTAAAACCTTTTAAATTATCTCGTGTTGTACTTAAATTTTTAATTGCTTTCTTTGTGATTAAATATAAAAAATACCTGAATAATTACAAATTAAAAGCTATTTTTTAAGAAGTCTTTTGTATTATTTTGAATTTTGTGATAAGATATACTGATAAAAGAAATATATTTAGAGGAGAAAAAATGACATTTGAAGAATTTAATCTTATAGAGCCAATTAAAAAGGCTTTAAAAGAAGAAGGCTATATTAAGCCAACAGCAATACAAGAAAAGGCAATCTATCCAATAATTGACGGGAAAGATTTTTTAGGTTGTGCACAAACTGGTACTGGAAAGACAGCAGCCTTTACTATTCCCTTATTACAAAATATAATAAAAAAAAGAAATGGTGCGAAAAACATTAAAGATATTAAGGCAATAATTTTAGCCCCAACAAGAGAATTAGCTATACAAATTGGAGAAAGTGTTACAGCATATTCAAAATTTTTAAAAATTAGAAGTACTGTTATTTTTGGTGGAGTATCTCAAAGAGCACAGGTAGAAGCTATAAAAAGAGGTAGTGAAATTTTAATTGCAACTCCAGGTAGATTACTAGATTTAATAAATCAAGGATATATTGATTTAAGTAAGGTAAAACACCTAGTTCTTGATGAAGCAGATAGAATGCTAGATATGGGTTTCATAAATGATGTAAAGAAAATAATAAAAGAAATTCCTAAAGAGAGACAAACAATATTATTTTCTGCAACTATGCCAGCAGAAATAAATAATTTAGTTAATAGTATATTAAAAGACCCTGAAAAAGTTGCTATTGCTCCAGTATCTTCTACTGTTGATAAAATAGAACAAGGAATGTATTTTGTAGCAAAAAAAGATAAAAAACATCTTTTATTACATCTTTTAAAAGATAAGGAAGTTAACACAGCTTTAGTTTTTTCTAGAACAAAACACGGAGCAAATAAAATAGTAAAAGACCTTAGTATAGCAGGTATTAAATCAGAAGCAATACATGGTGATAAATCTCAAAATGCGAGACAATTAGCACTTAATAATTTCAAAGATGGAAAAACGAAAGTTTTGGTAGCTACTGATATTGCTGCAAGAGGTATAGATGTTAGTGAATTGTCTCATGTTTTTAATTATGATTTGCCAAATGAGGCGGAAACATATGTACATAGAATAGGTAGAACAGGTAGAGCAGGTTTAGAAGGGGTTGCAATATCTTTTTGTGATGAGGAAGGTAGAGAACATTTAAAGGAAATTCAAAAATTAATTAACAAAAAAATAAATATAATTGAAGACCATCCTTTTGTTATGGATACTACAACAAAAATAATGATGGAAAATTTTACGAACAAAAAAACTAAACCTTCATCTAATAATAATTCCAATAATAGAGGAAAATCATCTGGAAAAGATACTACTAGAGCAAAGAGATTTAAAAGTAGCAATGAAAAGAAAAAAGTTAAAAGTGCACAAAGAAATAATCATTAATTATATAATCAAAAAAATTACAACAGCAGAATTTTTCTGCTGTTTTTTCTAATTTGCACAATTAGTAAATATATTATTAAATTTAATAAAAATTTATTTAAATTTGCTTTATTTATAAG
>Ga0075011_10000817_pt1 | contig 16577 bp, 13 predicted proteins | sample TARM_MetaG_T_14_FD_72354 | JGI IMG/M metagenome (GOLD analysis project Ga0075011, IMG submission 72354) | Freshwater microbial communities from Pennsylvania, USA, analyzing microbe dynamics in response to fracking - TARM_MetaG_T_14 | ecosystem: Environmental > Aquatic > Freshwater > River... | reverse complement strand
TATGCGTGGTCTGATGGCTCGTCCGGATGGTTCAATCATCGAGACGCCGATCACTGCGAACTTTAAAGAAGGTCTGAACGTACTTCAGTACTTTATCTCAACGCACGGTGCTCGTAAGGGTCTTGCGGATACAGCATTGAAGACAGCGAACTCGGGTTACCTGACTCGTCGTCTAGTAGACGTTGCTCAAGACGTTGTTGTTTATGAGCACGACTGTGGCACCCATGAGGGTGTAGACATGATGCCTCACATCGAGGGTGGTGATGTTAAAGTTCCTCTAACTGAACTTGCTCTTGGTCGTGTGGTTGCTCAAGACATCCTGAAACCAGGTACTGAAGAAGTTCTTGTTCCTCGTAACACGCTTCTTGATGAGAAATGGTGTCAGATCCTGAATGACAACTCAGTTGACCAGATTAAAGTACGTTCTGTCGTAACGTGTGACGCTGACTTCGGTTGTTGTGCACAATGTTACGGTCGTGACCTAGCTCGTGGTCACTTGGTTAACCAAGGTGAAGCAGTGGGTGTTATTGCTGCGCAATCTATCGGTGAACCGGGTACACAGCTAACGATGCGTACGTTCCACATCGGTGGTGCGGCATCGACAGCAGCGGCTGAGAACAGCATCCAGGCTAAGAACACAGGTTCTGTTAAGTTACACAATGCTAAGTTCGTAACGAACAAAGATGGCAAGCTGGTTATCACTTCACGTGCTTCTGAGCTGACTATCATCGACGAATTTGGTCGTACTAAAGAGAAACACAAACTTCCATACGGTTCATTGTTAAGCAAAGGTGACAACGACGCAGTTGAAGCTGGTCAGGTTGTTGCTAACTGGGAAGCGCACACACTGCCAATCATCACTGAAGTGGCAGGTCGCATCCAGTTTGTAGACATGATTGATGGCGTAACTGTTTCTCGTCAGACTGATGACCTAACAGGTCTTTCTTCAAGCGAAGTGACTGAACCAGCAGCTCGTCCGGCAGCAGGTAAAGATATGCGTCCAGCTATCAAACTTGTTGACGAACAGGGTAATGATGTAATGATTCCTGGTACTGATATGCCAGCTCAATACTTCCTGCCTGGTAAAGCGATCGTTAACATTGAAGATGGCGCTGAAGTGAGTGTGGGTGATACTCTTGCTCGTATTCCTCAGAAATCTGGCGGTAACAAAGATATTACCGGTGGTCTGCCACGCGTTGCTGACCTGTTCGAAGCTCGTAAGCCGAAAGAGCCTGCGATTCTTGCAGAACATACGGGTACCGTATCGTTCGGTAAAGAGACCAAAGGTAAACGTCGCCTAGTCATCACTCGCGACAGCGGTGAAGCTTACGAAGAGATGATTCCTAAGCATCGTCAGTTGAACGTGTTTGAAGGTGAGCGTATCGAACGTGGTGACGTGATCGCTGATGGTCCAGAGTCTCCGCACGATATCCTACGTCTGCGTGGTATTCATGCTGTTACTTCTTACATTGCTAACGAAGTTCAGGAAGTTTACCGTCTGCAAGGCGTTAAGATTAACGATAAGCACATTGAGACCATCGTTCGTCAGATGCTACGTAAGTGTACAATTACTTTCGCAGGTGACTCAGAGTTCCTACCTGGTGAGCAAGTTGAATACTCACAAGTTAAGATTGCTAACCGTGCACTAGAAGCTGAAGGCAAAGAGCCTGCACGTTTTGAACGTGAACTTCTAGGTATCACGAAAGCATCTCTAGCGACAGAATCGTTCATCTCTGCGGCATCGTTCCAAGAAACGACGCGCGTACTGACAGAGGCAGCGGTATCTGGTAAGCGTGATGATCTACGTGGTCTTAAAGAGAACGTTATCGTTGGTCGCTTGATTCCTGCTGGTACTGGTTTTGCGTATCACCAAGATCGCCAATCTCAGCGTGAAGCTCAGAAAGATGGTCCTTCAGCAGAGCAAGCTACGGATAATCTAGCTGCGCTACTGAACGCAGGTTTCTCTTCAGACGAGTAATCGCTTGATAGAAATGAAAAAAGGCACCGAAAGGTGCCTTTTTTATTGCCTCGAATCTGAGTGCATGTGGGTTAGCAGATTTTTTGCTTTTGCTCCTCCCCTTTCCAAGGGGAGACCGGGAGGGGTTACTTCCTCGGAATCCAACCCCCTCTAACTCCCCCTTGAAATGAGTGAAGCTTATCTCTTTAGCTTTTTCGTTTAAGGGGGAGGACTAAGAGCAAACACCCCAAATGCCAGTTGTGACTAGGAGACAGTCATCTGAGGGGGGAGACCCACATAGTAAAATTAAGCTCCTGGTGGAATTGATAAGCTATCAATAATTAGCTGGATCAAGTCATCTTCCAGTTCGAAACGTGATTCAAGCAGCTCACCCAGCTCAGAAAGGTCATTATCAAGATCATCTAAATCATCTTCTTCACCAACTTCAGCATAAGTGTCAGTAAAGTTGAGTAAAGGGTCGGTTGTTTTTACGATTTCTGCATAAGCTTTATGGATATCATCGGTAATCTGAAAACCGGTTGACTGCCATTTACTCATTACCATATCGTAGATCTTAAAATGGCCTTCAGAAATGTAATCAACTAAATCCTGGCAAAAGCATTGTAGTTCTTGAGGGGAAGGCAGTTCTGAAAGGGATGCATTTGAGCTGCATGGTTGAAGCGCCGCAAGCTTACAGTATTCAACAATCACATTCTGCCTTTTATCCAGCCAGTGATCGATTACGTCACTTGAACCACCCCATTGTTCCTGGGTTTTTTTGAATTTTTTTAACATGATCATGCCCTCAAGATCGATCTATCCGAAGATAGACTTTCCTTTGCACATTAAAAGATACAGACTCTTGTCTTGTGCTTATGAATATATAAACAAATCAAGACAAACTCTGGAATGAATTTAGATTGCCAGTAAAATGAATCAACTGCAAGCAAACAGGAGTTTGTATGTTACAAAATAGTGATATCAAATCAGCTTATTGGTGTGTCGTTTCTGGAAGCGAACTTTGGACGATTGATGGGACTTTACCTTTTGGTACGGCACAGCAATTTGATCTTCCGATGTCATCAGCGGTCGAGGTTGATCAGCTTGACGGGCACCCTGTCTATTGGATTAATTTCTCAGAATTGGATCGCGAGCTCGAACTGACTTCGTTGCGTGAATTATTGAACTTTGAAGAGGCTCTGTTTCTCGCTGCAAGCCGGGCAGTACAGTATGGTTATATGAGTCAGAGTCAGCGTTTCTGCCCTCAATGTGGCGGTCGTACTTATCTCAACCATCGAGATATGGCGATGCAGTGCCATGATTGCCGTACATTACATTATCCGCGGATATTCCCGTGTGTGATTGTGGCTGTGAGTAAAGGCGATCAGATTTTACTGGCGCATCATCCGCGTCATCGTGATGGCATGTATACGGTTATTGCCGGTTTCGTTGAAGTTGGCGAAACGTTAGAACAGTGTGTGGCGCGAGAAGTGCTTGAAGAAACCGGTATTAAGGTGAATAACATTCGTTACTTTGGTAGCCAACCGTGGGCATTTCCTTCGAGTATGATGGTTGCGTTTCTGGCCGATTATGAAAGTGGTGAGATTCGTCCGGACTATAATGAATTGACGGATGCACAGTGGTTTAGTGCTGACAACGTTCCCCAAGTTGCTCCGAAAGGAACCATTGCCCGCGCTCTAATTGAGCATACCATTGGTGTGGTTGAGCAGGAGAAGCGTCCTTTGGTTGCTGGGTAAGCTGTTCAATAAAGCAAAAAAAACCCTCCGGTAAGGGAGGGGGTAAGTAAGATGTCGTTATGAGATATCGAGTACTATGTACTCTGCTTATAATTGTAGTTTTCGCTAGCACCGAAATTTAACCACCGTTACACACTGTGCGCAAATTAAGCATTGATTTAAAAGTCAATAACATGATCCAGGTTGCAAAGCACTGGTCTTTTGATGGTTAATCAATGTTAGAATACGCGCGAAAGAAATAAGCCCTAAAAATAATTGGAAGACAGAATGACAGAATTAAAGAATGACCGTTACCTTCGTGCTCTGTTAAAGCAGCCAGTGGATTGCACTCCGGTATGGATGATGCGTCAAGCTGGTCGTTATTTACCTGAGTACCGGGCAACGCGAGCAGAAGCCGGGGATTTCATGTCTCTATGCAAAAACGCTGAACTGGCATCTGAAGTGACGTTACAGCCATTACGCCGTTTTCCGCTTGATGCTGCGATTCTGTTTTCGGATATTTTGACGATTCCGGATGCTATGGGGTTGGAATTACGTTTTGCGGCCGGAGAAGGTCCGATATTTGACCGTCCAATTACCTGCAAAGCGGATGTCGATAAAATCGGTTTACCAGACCCTGAAGGTGAACTGCAATATGTTATGAATGCAGTACGTCAAATCCGTAAGGATCTCCAGGGTGAGGTTCCTTTGATTGGTTTTTCTGGTAGTCCATGGACGTTAGCGACGTATATGGTTGAAGGTGGCAGTTCAAAAGCGTTCACTAAAATTAAGAAGATGATGTATGCCGAACCGGCAACCTTACACGCATTACTCGATAAGCTCGCTGATAGCGTCATTGAATACCTCAATGCTCAAATCAAAGCCGGTGCTCAATCAGTGATGGTCTTTGATACCTGGGGTGGCGTGTTAACGCCGCGTGATTATAAAGATTTCTCACTCCAGTACATGCATAAAATTGTCGATGGTTTGATTCGTGAGAACGAAGGTCGACGTGTTCCGGTAACCCTGTTCACTAAAAATGGTGGTATGTGGCTGGAAAGTATCGCTGCTACTGGGTGTGATGCTGTTGGTTTAGACTGGACCATCAATATCGCCGATGCTAAAGCACGTGTTGGAGATAAAGTGGCACTGCAAGGAAATATGGACCCATCCATGCTCTATGCGCAACCTGAGCGCATTCGTCAGGAAGTTGCAACGATTTTAGAAGGCTTTGGTCACGGTGGTACAGGCCATGTGTTTAACCTTGGTCATGGTATTCACTTAGACGTACCACCGGAAAATGCTGGTGTTTTCGTTGAAGCTGTTCACGAGTTGTCGAAGCCTTATCATCAGAAGTAATTATGAAGCGCTCGTTTTTGAGCGCTTTTTTTACGTAATGAGTTTAGCTGTCTTATACTGCTGTAAGAAACACGTGAATACTGCTGATAAGTAGAAAGGAAAGTGACGAATTAATGAAAACAAGAGACAGAATTGTTCATGCAGCGTTGGAGCTGTTTAACGAGAACGGCGAACGTTCCATCACAACTAACCACATTGCAGCGCATATCGAAATTAGTCCGGGAAATCTCTATTATCATTTTCGCAATAAGCAAGAAATTGTCAGAGAGATTTTTTCTCTTTATTCGAAAGAATTAATTGAGCGCTTTACACCATTACAGGGACAATATGAGAGCCTGACCCTACTTAAGCATTATTTAGATTCGACGTTTAATCTGATGTGGAAGTACCGTTTTTTTTACGCAAACCTACCTGAAATTCTGCAACGGGATGAAGATTTGCATGAAGACTACATACGTATTCAGGAAAAGTTGCAAACAAATCTGATCAATATTATGCAGGCTTTTGTTGATATGGAACTGCTGGATATTGATGACAAACACCTGAAATCACTGGTGACCTCATTGCATCTTATGGCCTCCAGTTGGCTAGCTTATCGTTCGGCCATGTCGTTAAAAACGCAAATAACAGAAGAAGTGATTCATCAGGGCATGCTACAAATGATATCGGTGGTTAAACCCTGTGCTACTGAGCAAGGCTATGAACAGCTACAGCTGCTTGAAGATGGCGTGCGGGCGATGCACGCATAAGTGATGATATATAACCTTTGTGTATTATCACTTTAGCTGCAACCTTGGTAGTTTAAGGCGAAATATTCGCTTTTAGGTCTGTAACTCTGTTTATGCATTATGATGTTTTTAATGGTGATGCCGATGGCATTATCTCTCTGTTGCAACTGCGCCTCGATAAGCCGCTTGATGCTCGGTTAATTACCGGGGTGAAGCGTGATATTCAGCTTCTGCAAACCATTACTACCAGTGACTCGGACTCGTTGACGGTTCTTGATATCTCGATGCAAAAAAATCACGCAGCTTTGATTGGCATTCTCGAATCAGGAGCCAGCGTGTTCTACGCTGATCATCATCAGTCTGGCGACATCCCATCGTACCCAAACCTAGAAGCGCATATCGACTTGGATGCCAATAGCTGTACCGCTTTAATTGTTGATCGTCTACTTGGCGGGAAGTTCACTGCTTGGGCCATTACTGCGGCTTATGGTGACAATCTGATCGCTGTTGCGGACCAGATGTGCTCTGATATTGGGTTAAATGATACTCAGGCTGAGCAACTGAAAGAGTTGGGCACATTGATTAACTACAATGGTTACGGTCAATCCGTTGAACAACTTCATTTCCACCCAGCCGAGTTGTATCGCAAGCTGTTACATTATCCTTCACCGTTTGATGTTTTTAGTGACACCTCATCACCTTACTACGCTTTAAAACGTGCTTATGATTCGGATTTTAAGGCTGCAATTAACCTATCAGCGTTTCGTGAAAGTGGAGCTTTGAGGGTATTTGCGTTACCTGATGCCGGTTTTTCTCACCGGATCAGTGGAGTGTATGGAAATTGGCTGGCTAATGAATCCCCTTCGCAGGCGCATATTGTTTTGACCTTAACCGCCGAGGATACTTACTCTGTGTCACTACGCGCCCCTTTAAATAACAAGCAGGGCGCTGGAAGTTTATGTGCGTTATTTGACACTGGTGGCGGAAGAGAAGCAGCTGGTGGCATAAATATACTGCCAAAGCATGAGTTAGACCGGTTGTTTAACGTGGTAGACGAATACTACCGCTGAGTTCAGCATTCGACATTAGCCGGAGAAGTACAGTGACAAACACCGGCTCTAATTCAACCAGCGGCGAGGGTTTTCAGCTTTACTATTACGGCGAACTTCAAAGTACAGACTGGCTCTGGGTTGGCCACCGGTATCGCCCGCTAAAGCAATGGTTTCACCAGCGGTTACTTTATCCCCTTCTTTTTTAGTTAACGACTGATTAAAGCCGTATAAGGTCATATCACCTTTACCGTGATCGAGCAGAACGACCAAGCCATAACCCCGTAAGTATTCTGCGAATACTACAGTGCCAGGGTAAACGGCTTTGACGGCCTGACCATAGTTCGCGGCTATGACTACACCTTTCCAATCAATTTGTCCGGTCTGACGCTCACCAAAATTATGCAGTACTGAACCTTTAAGTGGCCATGGTAATTGACCTCTCTGACGACCGATTCCATCCATTGGGACGGTATTTCGTTTGGCAGCTTTAGCAATTTCAGCTTTCAGACGTGTCTCATTGCGTTGTAGCTCCGCAAGGTAAACTTTGTCGCCAGAGATGCTTTTTTGTATCTTGCTGACCGTTCCTTTTCGTGCAGACTGGGTTTTGGCGAGTTTATCTCTTTTTTGTGTCTGCTGTTCTAGTAATGACGCGATTTGATCCCGTTCCAGTTGCAGTTGTCTTTCACTGCTTGCCAGTTCTTCGCGGGTTGTCTGCAGCGCCTGTATGGTTTCGCTGCGAGCTTTAGCTAAGTGTTGGAAGTATTGACTGATACGATCTTCTTTAGGATTGTTATTGAACAGGTTGCCATTGGTTTTGGCATTTTTTGTTACGTAATAGGTTTTAAGCAGTTGTTTCAGTTTGTCTGCTTGTTGTTTCTTTTGGGTTTCCAGCACTTGTACCTTAGCCTTGAGTTTCTCAATATTATGATTGGCTGAGGTGAGGTCATTTTTGGTTTGCTTGATCTGCTTTTCTAATGCAGAAATATTGAGCTCTTGTTGTTTCAGTGATTTCTGTAATTGATTGAGTTGCTTTTGTTGTTTTGAAAGCTCTTGTTTCTGGCGAGAAATTTCACCGCTCACACCTTTCAGTTCTTGTTGTGACGCAGCAAAAGCATTTGATAGTGACATAGTGGATAAACCGAGACACAACGCCACAATAAAAATTTTAGTGCTGAATTTTAAGTAGTGTCGTAACGTGCTTGTCATGTAAGAAGAACTTCGCCAGTAAATCAATGGATAACCAGTATACTCAAAGAGTGGCATGAGGCGAGTACCGAATGCAAAAAGTTTGTCATTCTGTTTGATTCAGATAGAAAAAAGCCCCGACAATGTCAGGGCTTCAAATGGTCTATGCCGTTTTACTTGTAGATAACAGAACCAGACATTTCAGCCGGGATTTCAGTCTCTGTTAGTGCAAGCATGGTTGGTGCAAGGTCAGACAGTTTGCCACCTTCAGTGAACTCGATGTCTTTGTTACCAACGTAAACCAGTGGAACTGGCAGGTTTGTATGCGCTGTGTGAACACCACCCGTTTCCGGGTTGATCATCATTTCTGCGTTACCGTGGTCAGCAGTGATAAGTAGTTGTCCATCAACTTCTTTAATTGCTTCAACAACACGGCCAATACATTCGTCAACGGCTTCACATGCTTTTACAGCTGCATCGTAAACACCAGTGTGACCAACCATATCGCCATTCGGGTAGTTACAGATGATTGCATCGTATTTACCTGATTTGATTGCCGCAACCAGTTTATCAGTCAGTTCTACTGAACTCATTTCTGGCTGAAGGTCGTAAGTTGCCACTTTTGGTGAAGCAACTAGTTGGCGCTCTTCGCCGTCAAATTCATTCTCAACACCGCCGTTGAAGAAGAAAGTCACGTGTGCGTATTTTTCAGTTTCAGAAATACGTAGCTGAGTTTTACCCGCTTTAGATAGCCACTCACCGTAAGTGTTTTCCAGCGAAGCTGGTGGAAATGCCGTTGGTAGAGGGATGTCTGCTGCGTACTGAGTTAGCATAACAAAGTTCAGCTCTGGGAATGTCTTACGCTCAAAGCCAGCGAAATCTGTCACAAAAGTACGTGTGATTTGACGTGCACGGTCCGCACGGTAGTTCATGAAAATAACCGCATCACCGTCTTGCATTGCTGCTGATTCCTGACCTTCTGCGCGAATTTCAGTTGCTTTAACGAATTCATCGTTTTCTTCACGAGCGTAAGCGGCTTCCAGACCAGCAACCGCAGAGTTGTAAGTGAATTCACCTTCAGCTGAAGTTAACAAATCGTAAGCTTTTTCTACGCGATCCCAGTTGTTATCGCGGTCCATAGCGTAGTAACGACCAACCAGAGATGCAATGCGGCCTTTACCAATATGAGCAAATAATTCGTCAAAACGTTTTAGTGAGTTCTCTGCACTACGTGGTGGTGTGTCACGTCCGTCAAGGAAGCAGTGTAGATAAATTTTCTCTGCGCCACGAGCTGCTGCAAGCTCTACAGCTGCATAGATATGGTCTTCGTGAGAGTGAACACCACCCGGAGACATAAGGCCCATCAGGTGTACTGCTTTACCCGCTGCAACCGCTTTGTCGATAGCTTCAACAAGGGCAGGGTTAGTGTTGAAATCACCGTCATTGATCGATTTGGTAATACGTGTCAAATCTTGATACACGATACGACCAGCACCAATGTTAGTGTGGCCAACTTCTGAGTTACCCATTTGACCGTCAGGCAGGCCAACATCCATACCTGAAGCTGAAATCAGCGTGTTTGGGTTGTTTGCCATTAAAGCATCGATTACAGGAGTGTTTGCATTATTGATTGCATTGTTGCTGCTGTCTTCACGGTAACCCCAACCGTCAAGAATCACTAAAGCCATTGGCTTCTTAGCTGACATAGTTATAACCTCGTCAAATTCAAAGTAACTATTCCCTTCCTACCTAAAATTGCAGTGGTCTGCATTCATTCGACAACCTACAACTCCAAGTCGTTCGGGTATAAATATAAATTAGCGTAATTTTACTACACTTTATAGCCGCTACAGTAGGTCAAGATCAATGATTCTCCCTATCAGTGCAATAAAATGTAGCCAATTGATCAACATTTAAGGCCCATAACACCCTCTGTTTGCGTGGTTATCGCACCAGAATTCCGGTACCAATCACCGCTATTACCGCACCGAACCAGGCAAAACGGTTTGGTCTCTGTTTGGTGTAGATCCACAGTATAGGCAATAGCATGATAGGTGTGGTGGAAGAAAGCAGTGCAACCATGCCCACATTTCCTTCTCTTAAAGCATAGAGGATCAGTGTCATTCCCAGCGCCATACCGATAAAGCCATTGATAGCGGTAATGCCAAAAATTTTCCAGTTCATATTTTGTGTGGCTCGCGCAACCCGGGTTCCGGTGGCTCTTAGCAGGCAGTGCGCAATAAAAGCCGTCAGCATACGAATAGAAGATGCGGCAACCGGGTCAACAGACGTTTGCATTACAGGTTTTGCTATAACCCCGCCCAGAGCCTGACAGAGTGCGGCTGTTAATCCAAGCGCCAAACCGACCCAGACATTGCCGTGTACCATTTCCAGCTTATTCGTTGCTTGCCCTCTGCGGCCAAAAAAGATTGCGCTCAGAACCCCGGAAAAGACTAAGGTTGCGCCGGTCAGTTCTATCCAGCTCATGGTTTCACTGAACAGAAAATACCCGAGCACTGCAGAGAAAACGGCGTGACAGGAAAAGAGCAATCCGGACTGTCGTGGTCCCATCCGGTTTAAACAGGCAAATAGCGCGGTATCACCAATGAATATGCCGATAAAGCCAGACCACATCATTGGTTGAATAGTCGACAATTCGACGGTTGACCAGCCGCCGGTGAAAAGTGCCATAGTAGACAGAATGGTAAAGGTACATCCCATGCGCCAGCGACTATAGGCAAACGTTCCTAGATGTCGAGCTGGTGTAACGGATAATAAGCTGGCAATTGCCCACATAAATGCGGCAGCGAGAGCAAGCCATTCGTAGCCCATGAAAGTGATCCTTGAGAAGGCGAAAATGGCCCTCAATATGCCATTAACAGCTAGGAAAACAAAGAAGATTATCGATAAGATTATGCCTCTCTAAGAGTAAGAGAGGCATGCTGTTACGAGTGGGCTAAGTCATAAACCACAGGGCGGTGTAGACAATCAACAAACCAATAATACCGATAATGACGCCGGTTTTTGCCATGTCTCTGCTTTCGATAAGCCCGGTGGAATAAGCAAGTGAATTTGGTGGTGTTGACACGGGCAGAATCATCCCGAGTGATGCAGAGAAGGCGACCACAATGAGCAAGCCCTGCAAACCGCCAATATCAACCAAACTGTGCATGGAGGTTCCGATTGCAGCGGCGATGGGCATCAGTAAGTTAGCTGTGGCGGTATTGGACATAAAGTTGGCCATTAGCCAACAGATAACTGACAGGGTTATCACTACTGCAAATGGTGACAGTGATTGATAGTCAATTGCATGAGCAAGCGCTTTCGCCAGACCGGTCTGTTCAAGACCAATACCGATAGCAATACCACCGGCAACGAGCCATAACACGTCCCAGTTAATTTGTTTGAGTTCATCTTTACCCATGATGCCGGTCAGAGTGAATACGGCTAATGGGATGACTGCGACTACATAGGTGTTCATTCCGTGTAGAGAGGTGGTCATCCACAAAATAATGGTTGAAGCGAAGGTTATGTACACAACGTAAGCTCGCCAGCTACGAATAAAGTTGCCTTCTAGCTTCAGAGTCATTTTAGGCTGAGACGAGGGAAAGAGCTTTTGAAGTAAGAACCAGGCAATGGTGAGCTGAATTAACACGAATGGCAGCCCCATAATCATCCAGGACAAAAAGCTGATCGCATTTTCACCAGTGAGGTATTGCAAGGCAATCGCGTTGGGTGGCGTACCGATAGGTGTCGCTATCCCCCCGGTATTGGCAGCGATGGGGATACACAGAACTAACGCCTTGATCCCTAAATCACCTTTTGGCGCGGAGGCGACAATAGGCCCCAATAGCGCAAGCATCATCACGGTTGTTGCCGTATTGGACATAAACATCGAGAACACTGAAGTGATGAGCATTAAACCGAGCATAATAAATTTTGGCTGGGTACCGAACGGTTTTAATAAAACACGCGCTAAGTTATTGTCCAACTCATATTTTGATGCAGCGATTGCAAGTGCAAATCCACCCATGAAAAGAATAATAATGGGTGAAGAAAAAGCGCCAAAAATTTCAGTGTAAGGGATCAGTTCCCCCAGTTCATGTCCGGTGGGTGGTTTACGAAACAGATGGAGACCTTTATCCGATATCATCACCAATTCAAGTGTGATGATAAAAATAGAGGTAGCGAATACAGGGACAGGCTCTAGGACCCAGAGAAGAGCTGCCAGCAGGAAAATGGCTAATAGCCGGTGCTGAATGAGTGTGAGGTCGTCGATAGGAATAGCATCAATTGGCATCATTAGCACGCCAAGAGGAATTAACAAACACACTAACAGTTTAATGAGCAACGCAGGTTGCAAAGTCGGCATTGATATATCCTCGCTCTCAGAAGAGTTATCTCCTTATAAAGCTTAAGGTATTGAATCATAGATGACTTAGAGCAGGGTTACAGTTTTCGCTTTTTACTCGGTTAAACTGCGGATGTGTGGGGTAGTTCAAAAATAAAATGCCCGAACTAAGCCGGGCATTTGTCGAGATTGGGTAAACAGAAACGGTATTACTGACGGATGTGTGCGTAAGCACTGCCAAGTAGGGTTGGTGCATTGTTTTTCATGCTTTCATCAAACTCAATCGCACCTTTAGCGAACAGGTTAATGACGGTTGACCCCAGCTTGAAACGCCCCATTTCATCGCCTTTGTTGAATGAAATGGCTTTATTGCCGTCTGCTGGGTAGTTCCAACGGTAGACGGTATTACCACGTGGTGGTGTTACTGTTCCCGCCCAGGTGAGTTCAATACTGCCCACGATTGTTGCGCCCACCAGTACTTGAGCCATTGGGCCGAAGTCAGTGTCAAAAATACATACGACACGTTCGTTACGAGCAAATAAGTTTGGCACGTTTTCAGCTGTCAGCGGATTAACAGAAAACAGGTCACCCGGAACATAAATCATTTGGCGCAGAGTACCATTACAAGGCATATGCACCCGGTGGTAATCGCGTGGTGATAGATACAGTGTTGCGAATTCACCTTGTGTGAACTCTTCTGCCAGTTTCGCATCACCACCCAGCAGTTCCTGAGCTGAGAAATGATGGCCTTTCGCCTGAATAAGCTGGCCATCGGTAATCGGGCCAAACTGACTGACACATGCGTCAGCTGGGTGGGTGATCACGGATTCATCTTCAATAATGGTTCGGGCATCTGGTTTCAGCTCTCGAACGAAAAACTCGTTAAATGTTTTGAAATGTTTAGGATCTGAATGCAGAGCTTCATTCATGTTGACGTTATACTGCTTGATAAACCAGCGGATAATGGCTGTTGTCAGGCCACCTGCTCTCAGTGAGGCTAATTTGCCGACCAGGCGGGTTAATCCATGTTGTGGAATCCAGTACTGCAGTCGAACTTTAATTTTGTCCATTGTGTTATTCCAATGTGTTTAGGTCAGCAGACCTGAGTATTTGGTGTTTAATCTTTGGGCGCAAGATGTTACTTAAATTCACGCCCGGTGTCAGTATTTTCAGCGACAGTGCAAATTACAAATCCGCTTTTTTACTCCGTGAATACTGGCGATTCGCTTTATTTTCATCCATGCTTTCGATGATTCGATGGTAGTTTTCGTAGCGAACAGTGCTAATTTCTCCTTTTTCCACCGCTTCGCGTAAGATACAGCCTGGATCATCGCCATGTTTGCAATCGCGGAACTTACAGCCCCCTAAATATGGGCGAAATTCCACATACGCTTTTGTGATATCTTCAGCGTCCAGGTGCCATAAACCAAACTCGCGAACCCCGGGAGAGTCGATCAAATCGCCCCCGGATGGGATGTGATATAAACGTGCCGCTGTGGTGGTATGTTGTCCTAACCCGGAAGTTTCGGATATTTCTCCTTCTTCAACGGATTGTGTCAGCTCGGGCATCAGAGCATTAACCAGGCTTGACTTCCCAACCCCAGACTGACCAACAAAGATGTTGATCCGGCCTTGCAGCTTCTGCTCCAAATCATCGATACCTTCACCGGTTTGTTTACTAACATACAGAACCTCATAGCCGATACGTTCATACTCAGTGAGTGATAACTGATACTGCTTGCGCTGATCTTCATCAAGTAAGTCGATTTTGTTGAGTACAATTAATGGCGCGATTTCCAGAGTTTCAGAAGCGATTAAGTAACGATCAATGATATTCAGAGAGAGCTCTGGTAAAACAGAACCAACAATGACCATTTGATCGACATTCGCGGCAACCGGTTTTAAACCATCATAATAGTCTGGCCTGGTCAGGACGGATGTTCGGGGCTCAACGGCTTCAACCACGCCGGAAATACCGGCGAGAATTTCATTGCCTGGACGCCAGATAACTTTGTCACCAGAAACCAGTGTTTCAATACCGCGGCGTAAATTGCAGCGATGGATTTGCCCCGTGTCCGGATCTTCGATGTCAGCATGTTGACCGAAGCGAGTAATCACTAATCCCAGCTTGGCATTTTCAAGCATGGATTCGTCCCACTGAACGGATTCTTCCTGCTTAAGTTTGCGGCTTTGGTTGTTACGTACACGCCTCACTTGGCCTTTTGTCAGCTTTTTTTTCTTTGCCACTCTGTTCTACTTACTTTATTCGGGTGTATTAAGTGTCAGACAGTTAAACCAATCGGGTAAATCCGGTTCGGTCGCTATCCTGACAATCTGAATTTGGGTATAGTACCTCTTTTATCGATAAACCCATATAGGCACTCATTTATGTCTTTTAGCGATCAAAATCTTATTTGGATCGATCTGGAGATGACAGGTTTAGATCCTGAAACTCATAAGATCATCGAAATTGCGACTATTGTAACCGATAGTGAGTTAAATATTCTGGCTGAAGGTCCAGTGTTAGCGATTCATCAACCTGAGTCTGAATTGCAAAAAATGGACGACTGGTGCACGACTACTCATACGGGAAGCGGTTTGGTTGATCGCATTCGTCAAAGTGATATTACAGAAGATCAGGCTGTTGCTCAGACGATTGAGTTCCTTGAAAAGTGGGTTCCTCGTGGAAAATCACCAATTTGTGGTAACAGTATTGGTCAGGATCGCCGATTCCTCTATAAGCATATGCCGGTATTAGAGGAGTATTTCCACTATCGTTATATTGATGTCAGCACACTAAAAGAACTGACTCGTCGCTGGAAACCAGAAGTACTGGATGGTTTTTCAAAGACAGGTACACATTTAGCGTTGGATGATATTCGAGAGTCTATCGCAGAGCTGAAATATTATCGTGAGACCATAATGAAGATTTAATCTTTTCGCTTGAATGATATTGTTTAAAAAACCGCAAAATTGATTGCGGTTTTTTATGGAACAGGCAGAAAGGCCAGTTGAGCGACGCCCTGTACAACTTTAGTGATGCCTCGGTTGGTTTTATCTGCAACGATCTGCGCCATCATGTCCTGTACCATCACCATTTTACTGAATAACCGGTCAAAACTGACGTCATAATCCTGTTCACTCATTCTATTAGTAAGAAGAAATAACCGCCCTTTACTGTTACGTCGTTTATAGAGTCGCCAGACAAAGATTTCTATGTTTCTCGCACTGTTGTACAACGCTTGTTCATCCAGTGAATCCAGCATAAAAAATTCCTGCTGGTGGTTATATGAACGGCGCAACATTTCTGTCAGTCCGACCATGGCAGCAAATACCCGATCACCTTTAAACTGCTCATCGAAGCTTAGCAGTATAGCTTCAATACCTGTAACACCATTGAGTTCAGCAAAAATTAACGAAGGAATTTCGATTGTATCGTAACTGCCAAAGATCTGAGCCATTCTAGCATCAACCGTCATCCCTGAGCTTTTCTTCAGTTGCCAAGGGTTACGCACATAGAGTTTGCGTGTGAGCTCCATCAACAGCATTTTCTGTTGTTTCGCGTGGACATCCATGACGAAATCAACATCGCTTTTACCTAAATTACGTACAGGTTTCGGCATTGAACCGCAGCCGACGAGTAGTAAACTGGATGCTAGCAGTAGAGCCAGTGCTTCAATTCGTCTGATCCGCTTCGGGATTTGCAGTTTCAAATCCTAATTCCTCGAGTTTTCGGTAGATATTAATGACGTTAGATGGTAAAAATACGTTTCTTTCCGAATTACTTGCAAATAATTCTATTAGAATAATGAGTTATCACGCATAAAAGCAGAACTCTATTTCATTTGTCACATCATTCTGAATAGAGATTCAAGGAATTTGTCGGTTGTGTTTCGAGCATTTCTCTGCGTTTATGGATGCTTTTTAGTCAAACGAGAAAAAAAAGATTTTTTTTTACGATAAGGGCTTGCATCACAAAAAAATGCTCTTATAATTCGCAGCCCTAAACGACGGAAACGTTGTTGATGCGACACTAGCTCAGTTGGTAGAGCGCAACCTTGCCAAGGTTGAGGTCACGAGTTCGAACCTCGTGTGTCGCTCCATTTTTTATTTAAAGAGAAAGTTTTCTTTAAGTAGAAAGCTAAGTCTTCATCGTACTAAACGGTGACACAATACGGACGCGGGGTGGAGCAGCTTGGTAGCTCGTCG
>Ga0075011_10000816_pt1 | contig 16580 bp, 18 predicted proteins | sample TARM_MetaG_T_14_FD_72354 | JGI IMG/M metagenome (GOLD analysis project Ga0075011, IMG submission 72354) | Freshwater microbial communities from Pennsylvania, USA, analyzing microbe dynamics in response to fracking - TARM_MetaG_T_14 | ecosystem: Environmental > Aquatic > Freshwater > River... | reverse complement strand
AGCCTTTCAGTTTACGGCTCCCCTAGTGCAACTTCGCTATATAATTGTGTTCATGTATAGAGTAATTGAATTTCATTCACTTGTAAAGGTTTATTTTGCGGTTTTTAATTAGTGAAAGGAAATTAGGTGATTTGTTGTGAAAATTTAAAAGTATTCAAACGGACCTCTGACGCCACTCCGAGGTTTTGCACATACATATTATTACTTTTCGTCTTGGTTTGTTGAACCCCAACAAGTTGAGGCTTTTTTATTTTCTTTAAGGTTAGATTATAAATATAGTGTAGGTAAATTGCTTGAAAGTTCTTGACGGTGACAGCCTTGTATCTATTCACGAATCTTACTGAAAAGTAGCAATGAAAATTCGCCAAAAATAAAGATAAGTTAAAATAAAAAAACTAGCGCATAACCATTGAATGGGGATGCGCTAGCTTTCTTTTAAAATTCATTCGACCGTATATCATGTGGGTCAATTTTTCTTAAAGTAGCTAACTCTTTATGTGTTGGTGCTTCAGTATATTTTATTTCATCATACAATAATTCAAATCCTGTATTTTCCTGTACTTCTTCAAATGAAGATGTGGGATGAATACTATCTAAATGTAATTTACCATGACGGAATTCAAAAATACAAAGCGGTGTAACGATCTTCCAAAGGTTTCCTCTTGTTGTCACAAAATCAACCTGCTCAACAAATGTTCGCTTATCATGTTTTGTTCGCCAAATAATCGCCTTTTTAGCAGTTGGAATTAATACCGCACTACCTGCCCCACCTGGTAGGCGTACTTTGGGCTTGTGATAATCACCGATGACAGATGCATTCACATTACCATTCATATCAAACTGAATACCACCTAAAAAAGCAACGTCTAGTTTTCCGCGCATCGATAAATCGAAAATTTCTTCTAACGGAAAATAAGCATCAGCACTTGCAAGCAAATCTGCTCCTGCTGATGAATAAGTGGCTCCAGCAATATTGGCTGGATTCACGCCACCTGGAATATTTAAACGCGTTAAATTCGGAGCATGTAGTTTTTTTGCAAGTAGCATGGCCACCATCGGCATCTGGGAAGACACTCCATGGAAAACAGTTTCGCCATCTTCAAGTAAGCGAGAAATGGCACATGTCATCATATCACTTGCTCTAATTTTTTTTACCATGCAGCTCTCTCCCCTTTGCTCCGATAGTCGATTTTTTCGAAGCTAGCAATATAATCTATGATTGCTGTTTCATCTGTTAAAGTAATAAAATGTTTTAGCGAAGCTTCATCAATATCATATTTCGGATAACAGCCGCCAGGACTTGCGCCTTTTGGCACTTCAACAATAGCATCGACCAAGAATCCCGGAATATCAATTTGCTCTCTTTTTTGTTTGGTCCGATTTTCAGGCACAATTTGTTCTGTCGTTAAAATAACTTTTTTTGCGGCCCTGCTCATTAACACATCTTCAAATTTCGGACCTTCTATCCAAGCATTTCCTGCCCTATCACAAGCTTGTACATGGATAACTGCCACATCAGGCACAATGGATTTTACCAGTGTCACAGGTTCCCCACCAAAGGGATCTTCTACGACGACAAAATAAGCATTCATAGAAAGCAAGTCACCATATTTCAAGCCATGCACAGGCATAAAAGGCACATTCATTTGCGCCCCTCGTAAGGCACTTATAACCGTGTAACATGCATGCTCATTTGCTTTTACTTTGCCAGCTTGCACTGCATTTCGATAATGTGTTGCAAGTCCATATTTTGTTTCATAACTAATAAAACCTGCTGAAACAGTATCTACAGCACCGACAGCACATAATAAGTCGACATCATGTGCACCCGCTGTTTTTACAATATGCAACTTACTTTTATTTTGTCTAATTAATTCTCTTATAAATGCAAGCGGCGAACGATGTAAGACATTTCCACCTAATGCAATGGTATCCCTGTCATTTACTAGCTTCGCTGCATCCCTTAAATGTACTTGCTTGTCCATCTTTTCACCACCAATTTCTTATCATTCTTTTACCGCATTACTCGCAATATGTACGGCATCCCACACACCAGCAAAAGGTGGTGCATAACACAAGTCAACCATACCGAGTTCATCGGCAGCCATTTTTTGATGAATAGCAACTGCCAAAACATCGATCCGCAGTACAACGCCTTTATTTCCTACAGCTTGCGCGCCGAGCAAACGTTTCGTGCCTTTCTCACTGATAAGTTTAATCCAAATCGGTGTTGCGTCTGGATAATATGCTGGATGATCTGTTGACTCGATGAAGGTTGTCGTATAATCGATTGCAAGTCTTTTGGCATCGGCCTCTGATAGCCCTGTCCGGCCTACTTCAAGATTAAAAGCTTTAATTGCCGCACTACCTAGTGTTCCGATGTACTTCTGATGCTCCCCAGCAATATTAGCCCCAGCAATTCTCCCGCATTTATTTGCATTTGTTCCTAGAGGAATATAAGCATTTTCTTGCATCACTTTATGATAAACTTCAGCACAATCACCTGCAGCATAAATACCCTCCACATTTGTCCGCATCTCTCTATCGATAATAATGGCACCATTTTTTGCTAAATGGATACCTGTTCCTTCTAGAAATTTTGTCGCAGGTTTTACACCAACAGCAATGACAACTAAATCGGCAGGATACCTATCTTTATTTGTAAGAACATGGGTAACAGTTCCATCTCCTTCAAAGGACTCGACCGCTTCGCCTAATCTCAGCGTTACTTCATTGGCCTTCATTTCTTTCGTTACTTTTTCCGTTATTTCTTCATCAAAATTCGTTAAAATCCGGTCTTCATGTTCAATTAATGTCACATTTTTACCGGCATAGCGCATCGCCTCTACTACTTCAATACCAATATAACCACCACCAACGATGACAACATTTTGCACGTCGTTTTGCTCGACAACCTCTTTCATATGCAAACCGTTTTCCATCGTTTTCAAAATTTCAATTCTATTTAAATTCATTCCTGGAAATGGTGGTTTATTAGCGATAGCGCCGGTTGCAATCATTAATTTATCATAGCTATCGATAAATACATCGCCATTTTCTAAATTTTTGACCATTACTTGTTTACGCTCAGGAGACACTTTGACAACTTCATGTTGTGTAAATATGTCCATACCAGCTTCTTCAAATTCTTCTTTCGTTCGAGCAATCATTTTCGTATGGTCATTATTTTCTCCTGAAACATAATAGGGTAACCCGCACGCACCATAAGATAAATAGTCACCTTTTTCATAAACGACTACTTTTGCATCACGATTCATTCTTTTTAGTTTTGCTGCTGCTGACATACCTGCAGCAACACCACCAATTACAATTAGCTTCATCATTATGCTCCTTATGAAAAATTATTTTACTTCTGATGGTGCCTCATCGACAATGCCGACGATTAATGCATCAATTGGTGCCTCTTTATCTAAAGCATACTGAATGTTATGTCCGAATGAAACGAGCACAAATTCACCTTCCCCAGCCCCTAATTGATCAGCAGCAACAAAGGGTTGTTTGTCCTTACCGTAAAACGGTTCTACAACTAATAATTTATATCCTTGCAATGTATCATATTTTCTCGTTGATACTAATCTACTTACAACTTTTCCAATTACCATTTTACAGGCCTCCAATACTTGCTGCTGGTATTACTTCTACATATTCGCCGTCACTTAAACCGAATGCATTGGCATCATCTGTATCAATATGCATCTCAAGGGTATATTTATCACTTACTCTAACCGATACATTTCCCATCACGCCACCTTTTACACCCGTGACCTTGACGGCAACGAGCTGGCCATCTGTCACACTAAAAGCAGCTGCATCTTGATTAGACATATGAATATGTCTTTCTGCAATAATGCATCCTTCCGTTAAAACCACTTTACCTTTAGGTCCAATAAGTGTAATAGGAGCTGACCCAGCAATATCTCCTGAACGTCTAACAGGTGGATGAGCGCCAATTTTGCGGCCATCTGTTCTTGAAATTTCAACTTGTGAATGAAGGCGCGTTGGACCTAGAATCCGTACATTCGCTATCTCACCTTTAGGCCCTTGAATCGTTACTTTTTCATTCGAGGCATACTGACCAGGTTGTAAGATATCGCGATGCTTTGTTAACTGATATCCGTTGCCGAATAAGGCTTCTACATCCGCTTGGCATAAATGAACATGACGTGCAGATACACCGACTGGTACAGAATTGGGCCTTGCAGTATGATTTTTACTTCCACTTAATTCTTCAATTAAAGCTTGTTTGATCACATCATATAATTTGTCTGGTTCCAATTTCATTCACGACCTATCAGACGATTATTTCAGACCTGGTAAAAAAGAAGCGATGTCTCCGTGTGGGCGTGGGATAACTAAGACGCCTACTACTTCACCTATACGGCTTGCTGATTCTTCGCCTACTTCTGTTGCTGCTTTTACTGCCCCTACATCACCTTGGATAATTACAGATACTAAACCTGATCCGATTCTTTCACTACCGATGATTTCTACATTTGCTGCTTTTAACATTGCGTCTGCGGCTTCAATTGCTGCGGTTAATCCTTTTGTTTCAATAATTCCTAATGCTTGGCTCATTTTGTTTTCCCTCACTTTTTATAAGTTTAATAATTTACGTACATCTTCATGTGGTCTTGGAATCACATGTACTGCTACGACTTCCCCAATACGACTTGCTGACTCTTCACCCACCTCTGTTGCTGCTTTTACTGCTCCTACATCACCTTGGATAATTACAGATACTAAACCTGATCCAATTTTTTCGTTACCAACGATTTCTACGTTTGCTGCTTTTAACATTGCATCTGCCGCTTCAATTGCTGCTGTTAATCCTCTTGTTTCGATAATTCCTAATGCTTGGCTCATGTTATTTATCTCCTTTTGGCTGTTTCTTTTTAGCCGCTTGTTTTTTAATTATTTGTTTCGGTTTTTTTATAATAAATTTCATTATTTCTGGATGTGGATTTGTAATCACAAGTGCCTTCTTTAAGGAGGCTGATTTTTCCGTTTCTTTTACAGTCTCAATTGCTGCACTTACATCAGCAATACTTCCACCAATGATTAATGTTACTAATTTTCCACCTAAATAATTTTCACTTGCAAGAAAAGTGATATTGGATGTTTTTAATGCCTGATCGAGTAAACTAACCGCAATAGGATAATACTGGGCTTCAATCACACCAATTGCATCATAACGCTTCATCACTATTCACCTGCTTCTTTATCAGCTGCTTCATTTTCTATTTTATTTGCAAAAAGTGAAGTTAAGTTTTTAGATGGTTTGGCAATTGTTCTTGTACCAACCACTTCACCATATCTAGCTGCTTGCTCGGCACCCGCTTCTAAAGCAATATTAACAGAGGCAACGTCACCTTCAATCATAATTGTTACAAGGCCTGAGCCAATTTGTTCTACTTTTCTTACTGTAATATATGCTGTTTTCCCCATCGTATCGATACAGACACTTGCCGGTACTGTACCAATTACTTCGATGACTCCTAATGCTTGATTCAAGCTATCATCCCTTCCTACACTTTATCCTTTTGGTTTCACTTTTCCTTTAGCTAGGATATCTTCCATACCTACCGATGTAGCTGGGATTAAATGTGTAATAATATCTGTGTCTGCTAAATGATTTCCTGCTTCCGTTCTTGCTGCTTCAAGGGCAATTTTCACATCGGCAATCGGGCCCGTAAACTTTACTTGAGTGGTGAGCGGTATAGCTGCTGCATCACCTTGCTTGGGGTTATTACAATCAATACCTTCAATCGAAATATCTGCTGCTTTACATGCTGTATCCATTGCAGTGAGTGCAATACTATAACCTAATACTTCTAATATTCCGACCGCTTTTCGCATCCGCTTCACCTACCCGATGATATTTAAACCGCCGTCAGCAATGACTGTTCGGCGCTGCCTTGTAAATGTTTTTGCTGATGTAACACCTTCACCAGTTGGCCCGGCAATCGTCATTGTCGTATGCCCCTCACCTAAATAACCAACCCCTGCAAGTGATGGTGCATTGGTTATAAAAAGTGTCGTTTCGATTGCTTTCGCAAACTTTGTAATAGCATCGAGATTCTTCGAATGCATGATAGCTGTATGACGGTTACCATGTTCCGCTTTTACAGCAAGTTCAATTGCTTCCTCTAAATCTTTTACACGGACAATTGGCAAAATTGGCATCATTTGCTCTAATTGGACAAATGGATGATTGAAATCCACTTCACAAATAAGTAAATCTGGCTGCTGATGTGGAATATTTAATTTTTCTAAAAATAAATGAGCATCTTGTCCAATCCATTCTTTAGCAACAAGATAATTACGACGTTTATAACTACAACCACCGCGAATATTATTTTCATTTGATACAAGTGCAAAATCCATCACTTCTGCTACTTGATGACGGTTGAGCATTTGTGCGCCAGCACTTAACATTTCAAAAATGAACTCATCCGCTACTTCATCTAAAACAAAAACTTCTTTTTCAGCGATGCAAAGTAAATTATTATCAAATGATGCACCAGCGATAACTGCTTCTGCTGCTTTCTTTAAGTCAGCCGTTTCGTCAATAATAACTGGCGGATTTCCTGCACCAGCACCAATTGCTTTTTTACCTGATTGTAATAGGGTCTTGACCATACCAGGACCACCTGTTCCAACAAGTAATTTTACTTCTGGACTTGCGATAATTTCTTTTAAACTATCCATTGTCGGTTTCCTTACCATGGTAACAACATTTGCTGGTCCACCCTCTGACTGAATGGCCTCATTAATCATTTGAACTACTTTCATACAACTTTGTACTGAGCCTGGGTGAACATTAAAGACAATACTGTTACCAGCCGCTACTAAACCGATTGTATTATTAATAATCGTATCAATAGGGTTGGTCACTGGCGTTACGGCCCCGACAACACCATATGGTGCATTTTCAACAAATGTTAATCCATTTGCACCTGTAAATGAATCTGTCTTTAAATCTTCTGTTCCTGGTGTTAATTCACATACTAGTTCTAGTTTCGCTAGCTTACTTTTGAGATTTCCAAGCTTGGTTTCTTCATAAACTAAGTTAGCTAAGGCTTCTTTTTCTGCTAAGATGTTCTTTCGAATCGCTGCAATCATTGCTTCTCGCTCTATAATCGTATGATCTTTCATTAATTGTTTTTGCGCTACTGCAGCTGCTGCGACTGCTGCTTTTACTTCAGCAAACACACCTTTTTCTTCTTGCTGTGCAATAGATTTTCTTGGTCTTTCCTGCACGGAAATTTGTTTCATTTGGATTGGTCTCTGGCTTTGGTTTTCCTCTTTATCCGCCAGTGCTGCCTCCACATTAGTCATTACTGATTCAATAATGACTTTTAGATCCTCTTCTGTTAAATCCACTTTGTACTTCCCCTCCTTTACTGTAAATTTCTCAATACTTTTTCGGTAACACTTTTGACAATCGCTTCTATTGTTTGTTCTTTCGCTGTTTGCGGCGGTTCTTTTGTCTCTTGTGGCTTATCTTTCACTTCACATGCTGGTACGCCCCCTGTTTTAATACCCAGCTTATGCCTAATACCAATTAAGTCACTAATTTGCTCGCAATTTAGTTCATTTGCTTTTTGCATAATGTTATTGGTATACATTAGCATCTGTGCATAATGTTCTAGGGCTTCCATTCGGTAATGTGCTTCAATTAAATCCTTCCCCCATGTAAGTGCACCATGATTGGCAAGTAAGACCGCATTATAATCTTTTGTATAGGGTGCAATCGAATCAGGCACCTCTTCTGTTCCTGGCGTCGCATATGGCGCAACAGGTACTTTTCCTAATAAGACAACTGCCTCTGGAGAAATGGGTTGTTCTAAACTAACTCCTGCAATGGCAAATGATGTTGCAACTGGTGGATGGGCGTGCACAACTGCATTGACATCTTTATTTTCTTTATAAACACGCAAATGCATTTTCACTTCTGAGGATGGTCTGTATTTTCCAGAAACAACCTTGCCATCTAAATCCATCTTCACCATCATATCTGGTCGCATAAAACCTTTGCTTACCCCGGTAGGCGTCGTAATAATTGTCTTTGGTCCAACTCGTACTGAAATATTCCCATCATTTGCGGCAACGAAATTTTTTTGATAAATTCTCTTGCCGATATCACAAATTAATTTCTTCGCAGCAAACTCTGACATATATGTTTCTCTACTCAATTACGTCACCTCTTATACTTACCTTTTTGATTCATCTTGCTAGAGTGTGCTAGCTAGCATCTATTCTAGACCTGCACTCCCACTAGATAGGTTCTACATTTCTTACGACAATTCCTTACATTAATTTGGCACACAATTTTGACGGTAATCTATTGTTATTTAAATAAAGCAGCTAAGTTTTCATGATAGTTCGGATAAACAATACCCTTTTCTGTTACGATCGCCGTAATTAATTCATGGTCTGTTACATCAAAGGCAGGATTATAGACTTTCACATCTTCAGGTGCCATTGGTGCTTCATACCATGTTTCCGTTACTTCTTTTGCTGATCTTAGCTCGATTTCAATTTCTCTTCCTGTTGCTGTCTCCATGTCAATGGTTGATGATGGTGCACAAACATAGAAAGGAATACCGTAATGTTTGGCTAAAATTGCCACAGCGGATGTACCGATTTTATTTGCTACATCCCCATTGGCAGCTACTCTATCACAGCCGACAAGTACTGCTTGAATCTTCCCTTCCTGCATCACAATCGAAGCCATATTATCACAAATTAAGGTTACATCAATTCCCGCTTGATTTAATTCCCAAGCTGTTAGGCGAGCCCCTTGCAGCAGTGGTCTTGTTTCATCTGCAAATACTTTAAAATGATAATCGCGTTCCTGTCCTAAATACATAGGTGCTAGCGCTGTACCATACTTTGCAGTTGCAATTGTTCCTGCATTACAATGTGTTAGCAGTCCCCAACCAGGTTCAAGTAAAGTTAGGGCATGCTCGCCAATTGCCTCACAGATGGCTTCATCTTCATCGCGAATTTGCTGTGCCTCATCTTTTAAAGCTGCTTTTACCTCATCTGGTGTTGCCCCTTTTTCTGCAACAAAACGTCTTTCCATTCGGTTTAAGGCCCAAGATAAATTGACTGCTGTTGGACGTGACGTTTCTAAATATGCTTTATAATTAGCGAATTTCATAAATAAATCATCATAGTCTTTTGCTGATTCTTGCTTTGTTACAAGATAGATCCCATAAGCTGCAGTAATACCAATTGCTGGTGCACCGCGCACTTTCAATTGATAAATGGCATCCCAAATTTCTTCAGATGTTTTTAAGGAAATAAACCTCTTTTCATTGGGCAATAGGGTTTGGTCCAAAATAACAAGGGTATTATTCTCATCATCTAACTTCACTGACTCTATGACATTCACAGGATGTGTCATTATTTACTCCCCCAATATTTCTTTTTGATATTGTTCTAGTGTTGCAAGATAAATATCTCCTGACTTATATTGCTCGCGTTTTAAAATAAATGCCTTTGCAGCTAGTAAACAAATACGTTCCGCCTTCGTTCTTTTCGATGCATCTGCAATCGATGTAACATCTTTTACTTGCGCAAGACCAATAATACGGCGACATAACTCAAGCCCTGCTACAGCTGCGGAATCTTGTAAGATCTTATTAATATAATAGGCTTTAAAACCGTCATATTTTGCTACTTGTTCTGTCGCTTCTTGGTCGAATACTTTGTCAAACTTATTGATAAATAAATCAACTACCTCACGAATGGTTTCTTTCATATAGCTTATATAATTACTTTTCTCTGTTTCATCTTCTATTGTAAACTGTCCATTTACATAAGCAAAAATTAAGTTAGCTATCACATTTCCGAGGTCATAACCAATCGGGCCATAAAATGCAAATTCTGGGTCAATTACCTTTAATGTATCTTCTTTAATAAATATCGATCCCGTATGTAAATCTCCGTGGATTAATGCTTCAGCATTGGTCATAAACTCGAATTTTAACTTGGCTACTTCTAATTTAAGGCTATCATCATTCCAAATATGTTCTTCTATGAAGGCACGTGTCGGTTCAAATACCTCATTACGCGGACAATCATAAAATGGCTCTGTATAAACAAGGTCTTCTGAAATCTCACATAAATCCGGATTAATAAAGGATTTTACAAGTTCCTTTTTCTCTTTATGATCCATTATAACATCTGTTGTAGAGAGCAAGGTATTGACCATAAAAGTCGTAATTTGATCCGCAAATAATGGAAATGTCCTATGGTCCAGTAAAGCGTCACGCATAATCGTATAATCTGATAGATCTTCCATGGCAAAACAGTTCATAATTGGATCATAATTATAAACTACCGGCACATAATCCGGTGCATATTTATATTGTAATCTTAAAATATCACTTTCAATTTTATTACGATTCGGGGATACTTTAAATTCATCCGAAATACGGGCCACAGGTCCTGCCTGCTTTAAGATCAAGGAATCCCCTGACTTTTCATCAACAACTCTAAAAATATAGTTTAAATTACCGTCACCAATTTCTTCACATGCTAATTTGGCATCGTCATTAAAATAATCTAATTCTGTTTCCACATATAAAGCTGCTTGAGCTTCATTCATTGTAAAGTACTTACTTTTAAAATCCATTTCTACTCAAACCTCCTCAGTCCCTATCCCTGGATTATCTTTTATCCTTCAATCATTTCTTCTATTTATTTGACGTCAAGCTAGATAATTAGTTTTCTATTTCATTTTATAATATGTCAGTGCAAGTGCAAGCGCCAGCACTGTTCCCTTGACAATATCCATGGCATAATATGGCACAGACATCATAACAAGTCCATTTGCTAAAATCCCTATTAGCACAGCCCCAAAAAAGGTCCCCAGTGCATTGGGTTTACCGGCACCAAGTACAGAAAGACCGATAAATACTGCCGCTACGGCATCCATTAAATATGAACCCCCTGCATTAATTTCTGCTGTCATCAAACGTGAAGCTAAAATAATCCCGCCAAGTCCTGCAAAGGCAGCAGATAGTAGGTAGGCTGCTACTTTATATTTATTTACCGGTATCCCTGATAATCTGGCAGCCTCGACATTGCCACCAATCACATACATATAACGACCATGCTTGGTATAATTTAATAAAATATGCACAAAGACAACGACTGCTATCATGATGAGAATAATCCAAGGCACTTGACCTAACTTCTCAAAAGCGCCTGCAATCTTACCTTCTGCATAACTTCCATCCGGCATAATCATATTTTCTGAAATCGTTGCACCACGTGTATAGGTTAATGCCACCCCTTGAATAATGAACATCATAGCCAGTGTCAGCAACATGTCAGGAATACGTACTTTTACAATTAAAAAAGCATTCAGCAACCCTACAATTAAGGCAGCTGCAAGTGCAACGACAATCGCAATCGGAGTTGATTGGCCATACCAAACAAACATGGAAATGACGACAGCATTTGTAAGTGAGGCAGTCGAACCAACCGATAAATCAAAACCATTTACAGATAAAGATATAGTAATCCCAATTGCAATAATCGTTACGATGGAAATCGAACGTAAAATATTAACAATATTACCCAGTTGTAAAAAAACTGGATTTGCTAACCAAAATAAAATAATTAAGACGACTATCGTTACAATAGTGCCATAGCGATATAAAAAATCAAAAAAGTCGAAGCCCTGCTCCTTTTTCGCATCCGCATTCCTTGCCATACTATCTTCCCCCTGTTGAAAAATATAACAGTTCTTCTTCTGTTGTCTCTTTTGTCGGCACTTCCTTAGTCACTTCGCCGTCATAGATGATATATACTTTATCTGTAATACCCATAATTTCTGCCAGCTCACTTGAAGCATAGATAATCCCTTTACCACGCTTGGCTAAAGCAGCAATTAATTCAAATACATCTTTTTTCGAACCAACATCAATTCCCTTTGTCGGCTCATCAAAAATATAAATATCCGCATCAGCGAGTAACCATTTACCAATAGCTACCTTTTGCTGATTTCCACCGGATAAATTTTGTACTTTCGTGTCAATCGAGGGTGTTTTTACCCCAATACTTGCTACCATTTCGTTTGCTACTTTACGCTCTTTTCGAAAATCAAGAAAGCTAAATACTTTTAAAAAGTTATCTAAATGAGAGGAAGTAAGATTTGTTGCTACATTTTCTAAAATAAGTACGCCTTCTTTCCTTCTTTCTTCCGGTACAAGTGCAAGACCATTTTTGACTGCTTGCTGTGGGGACATCACCTTTACCTTCTTACCATGTAATTTAATCGTTCCCGTCGCGTCCTTTGTTGCCCCGAATAAGGCTTTGCAAATCTCTGTCTTACCCGCGCCAACCAGTCCAGCAAGACCAATAATTTCACCGGCCCGAACTTGTAAATCGACTCCAGTAATTTTATCACCATCAGCAATATCTTGTGCCTCGAACAGAAGATCACCGATTTCTTTTTCCATATCTGGAAATTGATTTTTGAGCTTCTCACCAATCATATGCTCAACAACTCGATTAACCGATGTTTCGCTAATCTTTTCTTCGATAATAAAACGGCCATTACGCATGACGGTAATATCATCACAAATTTCAAAGAGTTCTGGTAAGCGGTGTGAAATAAAGATAATACCCACATTATTTGCCTTTAAGCGGGCAACCACTTCAAATAACTTTTCTGTTTCTGTGTGGCTAAGCGGTGCTGTCGGTTCATCTAAAATAAGAAACTTGCAATCTGACGTTGTTGCTCTGGCGATTAAAACCATTTGCTTTTCTGCTAAAGTAAGTTCACTCACAAGCTGTTTGGATGACACGTCCATATTTAGAGATGCTAAAATTTCTGTGGCACTTTTGTGGATTTGCTTATAATTGACAAATTGTTTGTTGCCCATATGACTAACAAGTTCGTTCAGCATAATATTCTCGCCAACAGTTAAATAGGAAATAAGCGCTGTATCTACTTCTTGATAGACAATTTGAATTCCATGCACTTGCGCATCGCGCGGCTCCTTAATATTTATCTCTTCTCCATCATAATAAATCCTTCCTGTAAAATGATTGTAGGCACCAGAAAGAACTTTCATCAATGTCGATTTACCCGCACCATTTGCACCTATCAAGGCATGTGTCCTACCAGTTAACGTTTTGAAATCAACACCATCTAAGGCTTTCACCCCTGGGAATTCAATCGAAATGTTTTTCATCTCAAGCAATGTTGCCTTCATACTTATTCTCCCACCTTATTAAAAAGCAAACAAAGCGTCGAAGCTCAGAAAAGAAGATAGCCTGCTGCAGAGAAACACGATGCTTTAGGATGTCATAGTACCCACTATGTCTGTTCTTATCGCCTTCGTTTCGTCCATGCATTCCTGCAACTTTTCCAAGTCTCGTCGCTTGATTATTTCACTTATATATCTTTAGTCATTATTTTGCGTAGTAATCTTTTAACACTTGCATCCAGTCTTCATTAAATTCATCAGACTTACCCCAACCGTCAATAATTTCAGCTAAGTTTTCCATATTCACTTCTTTATTTGCTTCAAGTAATTCTGCTTGAGAAATTAAAGATGCTTCAAGGTTATATGAATCCGGTGTTTCTTCACCTGCGATTTTCTTTGCTAGAATTCTTAAGTTGATTGAACCGATTAATTTCGGATCTACTGCTGCTGTATACTTCCATGAGCTGCCTTCTTCATTGATTAATTGTAAGACTGCATTTGATACATCAATACCGTAAATAGCAACTTCATCACGGCCAGCTTCTTCAATAGCACGAACCGCACCTGTTGCAAATGCATCCCAAGTAGCAAAAATAGCGTCAATCTCGCCTTTAGGGTATTTGTTTAGCATTGCTGCTACAGCATTCTGTGTTTCTACAGAAGTGTTCTCAGAAGCAACCCCAAAACGATCTAATTCTTTAATATCTTTGTTTTCTTTTAACTTTTCTTCGTAAACTTCATTACGACGTTCCATTGGTGGGAAACCATCTACCCAAAGGTAAGCGATGTTTGCTTTTCCATTAGTATCTTCTATTAATTGATCTAAGGTTAATGTGGCAAGTGCGTGATCGTCCTGCGCTGTTACAGTCACTCCGTCGATTTCACTTAATTTAGGATTTGAATCAAAGGCAACCACTTCGATTCCTTTATCACGTGCTTCTTGCACTTGCTTTACAACTTCTTCATCATCTCCATGTGAAATGATAAGGCCATCGTATTCTTGCTGAATTGCTTGTGCTACAGCGTCATTAAATTTCGCTGAGTCACCACCTGCTGTGAATGTATCTACTTTAAATCCAAGTGCTTCCCCTTCTTGTTTCACACCAGCGAAGAATTGTGCTGTATGGTCGTCTCCTCCAATTTTACGAACAACCATAATCTTTGTCTCTTCCCCTTCAGCAAAACGCTCAGGTACGCCGTCTAAAGTTACTTCTTCTGATGATTTATCTGCATCATCAGAAGCCGCGTTTTCCTTATCTGCATCGCTACTACAAGCGGCTAATGTCAAAACAAGACCGAATGCTAAAACCATTGTTAATAAAAATTTCTTGTTCATTTTACTTCCCCCTCTTACTTTTAATATAATATGAGACTAAACAGCTTGGCCTTTCGTCTCTTAAATACGTTTTTGTTTCAATTGTTCTAGTACTTCCTCTGTTAAACGGGTAATCATATCTTCTGACACACCAGTTTGCCCGCTTGATCTTTGATCCTGGCTAGGACCGGTTGCTTTTGCTAAAGCCTGATCTAAATCGGCATAGATATCATCAATATTTTCCAATCCAACTGAGAGTCTAACAAGATCTTTTGTTGTACCTGTTGCTTCAAGCTCTTGATCAGATAATTGCTGATGGGTCGTAGAAGCAGGATGAATTATCAAACTCTTAGCATCGCCAACATTGGCTAGATGTGACCATAGTTGGACATTATCAATTAGCTTAGCTCCCGCTTCTCTCCCGCCTTTAATACCAAAAACAACCATGGAACCAAAGCCATTTTCAAAAATATGCTTGGCTTGTTCATGTGATGGGTGCGACGTGAGGCCTGGATAAGATACCCAAGCAACAGCAGGATGTTTTTCTAGTAACTGCGCTAACTTCATTGCATTGTCATTATGACGTTCTACGCGTAGATTAAGTGTTTCTAGTCCTTGCAAGAAATGAAAGGCATTATAAGGACTTAAACATGAACCGAAATCACGTAATAACTGGACTCGTAATTTCGTTGCAAATGCAATATCACCAAAATCTTTCGCATAGCGAATACTGTGATAACTTTGGTCAGGCTCTGTGAAACCAGGGAACTTAGGCTGATTCCAGTCGAAGCTTCCACCATCTACAACCACACCGCCAATTGATGTACCATGGCCGCCAATCCACTTCGTCGCTGAATGGACAACAATGTCAACTCCAAGCTCAATTGGCTTACATACATAAGGTGTTGCAAATGTGTTATCAATCATAAATGGCAGGTTTGCTTCTTTCGCAACCTTTGCGACGCCTTCAATATCAAGCACGAAGAGACTTGGGTTACCAATCGTTTCCGCAAAAATAAGCTTCGTTTTGGCTGTAATTGCTCTTTTAAAGTTTTGTGGATTTGTTGGGTCCACAAACTTCACATTAATACCGAACTTCGGTAAGGTTATGGCAAATAAATTATATGTACCACCATAAATATTAGCCGCAGCAATAATTTCATCGCCTGCTTCTGCAATATTCATTACCGCCATCGTAATAGCCGCCATACCAGACGATGCTGCAACAGCTGCCACACCATTTTCTAATAAAGCCATCCGTTTTTCAAAAACATCTACTGTCGGATTCATCATTCGGCTATAAATATTACCTTGCTCTTCTAGCGAAAATAATTTTTCTGCGTGTTTTGTATCATTAAAAACATAGGACGTTGTTTGATAAATTGGAACTGCACGGGAACCTGTAACTGGATCTACTTCTTGCCCGCCATGAACTAATAACGTCTCAAAGTTTTCTACATTATTTTTATGCATCGACCTGCCTTGCCCCTTTCATTACACCTATCACTCCTTGTCTACATACGGAAATGAATTCATAAAAAATCCCCCTAATATTCAAATAGAATTTTAGAGAGAGTAACAATACGATTGCCATATGTATATCATCCCTCTTATCTACAGTAAGCTTTTGCTCTCAGGAATTGGCACCTAAATACAAATAATCCGGTTGCCGAAGTTTCATAGGGCCTGTCCCTCCACCTCTCTTGATAAGAGTAATCTTATTTTGTAAAATATTAAATTATCAAACTATTCAAAACGCTTAAGCTAAATAAATTATAGGTGCTTCCATTCTCTTTGTCAATCATTTTTACATGAATCTAAAGTTTTATATACGGCACCTTTATCCCACTCTATTTTCACTAACATTTCATTAGTTTCCTGAGTTTTGCACATAAAAAAATCAAAAACAGCCTTAACCCCATTACTATCATGGGGTTAAGGCTGTTTGCTTTTTGCACAGAAATGTAGCGAATTTTACTGTTTTTTGGTGCCAGCTAAAATTTTTTTAATTT
>Ga0075011_10000814_pt1 | contig 16594 bp, 24 predicted proteins | sample TARM_MetaG_T_14_FD_72354 | JGI IMG/M metagenome (GOLD analysis project Ga0075011, IMG submission 72354) | Freshwater microbial communities from Pennsylvania, USA, analyzing microbe dynamics in response to fracking - TARM_MetaG_T_14 | ecosystem: Environmental > Aquatic > Freshwater > River... | reverse complement strand
TCGCTGATGCTGCGCAAGCTCGGCAGCTATCCACGCCAGAACGGCCTGGCCGTGGCCCTGCGCGAGCTGGGCCGGATCGAGCGCACGCTGTTCATCCTCGACTGGTTGCAAAGCGTCGAACTGCGCCGCCGCGTGCATGCTGGACTGAACAAAGGCGAAGCCCGCAACTCCCTGGCCAGGGCGGTGTTCTTCAACCGCCTCGGCGAGATCAGGGATCGGAGCTTCGAGCAGCAGCGCTACCGGGCCAGCGGCCTCAACCTGGTGACGGCCGCCATCGTGTTGTGGAACACGGTGTACCTTGAGCGCGCCACCCAGGGGTTGGTCGAGGCCGGCAAGCCGGTGGACGGCGAGCTGCTGCAATACCTTTCGCCGCTGGGCTGGGAACACATAAACCTGACCGGCGATTACGTCTGGCGGCAGAGCCGCAGGCTGGAAGACGGGAAGTTCAGACCGCTACGACTGCCCGGAAAACCTTAGCGTACGATTTTTTCCGAATTCTGCGGGCTCCCCAAGTCAGGCTTTTCTTCTTTCTTCGCCTCGGTGGGAGCCACCAGAACCGCACCGCGCACAGCGCTCGGACGATAGGTCGCCAGCCCCTTCAGACCGCCTTTCCATGCAAGCATGTAGAGGTTCTGGAACTGCTCGAAAGGATAATCCTCCGGCACGTTCACGGTCTTAGAGATCGAAGTGTCCACGTAAGGCTGCAGTACCTGCAGCATGGCCATGTGGTCCTGGGCAGACATCTCCAGGGCGCTGACAAAGTAATCCGGCAATGCATCCGCCGAACCACCATTAGCCAGCCACACACGGTACGCGTGATCCATCACGTTGTAGGTGGCAGTACTGCCATCCGGCATACGTTTGTTGCGCGGGTAAGACCAGGTGAACGCCGGTTCCACCCCGTTGGAGCTGTTGTCACAGAACGCCAGCGACAGTGTCCCGGTTGGGGCGATCGACAGGACGTGCGAATTGCGGATCCCGTACTTGCGAATCCCCTCTTTGATGTCATCCGGCAGACGCTGAATAAACGGCGACTGCAGGTACTTGTCGGCATCGAAGAGCGGGAAAGCACCCTTCTCCTTTGCCAACTCGATGGACGCACGATAGGCGTTGTCACGCATGAACTCCTGAATCTCCACAGCCTTTGCACGCCCCTCTTCAGAGTTGTACTTGATGCAATGGAAGATCAGGGCATTGCCCAGGGCGGTGAAACCCAGACCGATGCGGCGCTTGTTCATGGCCTCGATGCGCTGCTTTTCCAACGGCCAGAACGTGATGTCCAAGACGTTATCGAGCATACGCACAGCAGTGGTTACGAGACGCTTCAGCAGGGCCCAATCAATCTGGGCTTCTGCGGTGAAAACGTTCTTCACCACGCGGGCGAGGTTTACCGACCCGAGGTCGCAGCAGCCATACGCCGGTAAGGGCTGCTCAGCGCACGGATTTGTAGCTGATAGGTTTTCGCCAATGGTTCTCAGATTGTTTTCTTCGTTCATACGGTCGAGGAAAAGAATCCCAGGCTCTGCGTAGTCAAAGGTCAGCTCCATGATTTCTCGGTACAGCTCAACCGCATCAACCACTTCATAGACCCAGACATCGCCCTCTTGGTAAGCACCGTTGTCGATTTGCATCTGAGACGGTGTTGCCTTGTGGACGAGCTTGAAGCTCTCACCTTTTTCTACCGCACGCATGAATGCGTCACTGACGCCTACGGACACGTTGAAATTGGTGAGACTGCCAGGAGTGCGCTTGGCACGGATGAACTCGCGAATGTCCGGGTGGGACACGTCGAGCACACCCATCTGGGCGCCGCGGCGGCTGCCTGCCGACTCCACGGTAGAGCAGGACTTGTCGAACACGTGCATGAAGCTCACCGGTCCACTTGCGTAGGACTGTGTGCCTTTGACGAGGCTGTTCTTCGGCCGGATGGGCGAAAAATTGTAGCCCACGCCCCCGCCACGCCGCATGGTTTCACCCGCCTCCCAGAGGGCGCGGTAAATACCTGGATTGCCAGTGGTCTCGCAAACCTCTGCGAAACTGTCGCCAATTGGCTCGACGAAGCAATTCATCAGCGTTGCGTTGATACCCGAACCTGCAGCAGACATGATCCGGCCGGCAGGAATAAAACCATCACGCAGGGCGCTCAGGAATTCCGCCTCGAACTTGGCCGGGTTTTTCTCCGCCTTAGCAACAGCTCGCGCTACACGGACGAAGATCTCGTCTGCAGATTTCTCATCGCCTTTGGCGTACTTCTCCATCAGCACATCGACAGAGATGCTTTGCGGCAGGTTCAGATCGATCTCAGGGTTGAAAGTTACTTTGGTGTTCATGGGTCGTATCTCCAGTGCAAATCAAACAGGACCACACCGAAAATCCGAATAAATACGGGGTCGTGGTGTGGCCCCGTTCAAGGGTTAGGAGACCCCCCTCCCCAGTGGGGAGAGTGAGCCCCCAGTGGGTTTAATGTGCTGCAGAAGGTGCAGCTGCCTTTTCCCCCGAGCCACATGGCGCGAGAAGGAAAGCAACTTCGGCAAAGCTGAGCCTTGCCGAAATGGCCTTCTCGAAGGACGGTTCAATTAGGGACACCGCTCCGAACGGAGCAGGAACTTACAGAGATGGATCTTTGTAACGGCCAGGCAGTGAGACAGCGCATCATCAGCTGGACAGAGGATCACGCAGCAACCGGGGCGGCGAAGGATCAGAAGGTATTGAGGTGGTGTAGCAAGGCCCAGGACGGGCTTAAGAAGTGCTGCAAGCAGCTGCCGCAAAATATACAAAGGTAAGGCTGGTAAGTGAACAGTTTTTAACCAGTCGCCGACGAATGGCGCCCTTGCGGGCGCCACCAGTCAGAGGCCTGCGCCCCGCCGAACATCCTTGATCGCTTCAGCATGCTCACGACCAAAGAGCTCGATGTGACGGTACAGATCACCATGCTTCTCGACCTTACAGGCCTCAATGTTCATGGTAGTCACAGGCATGTTGCAGTCCGGCCAGGAGAGGTACTGATCAAACAGCTTCTCGCCGGCCAGGATGAAGGTCTCAGCGTTTATCACGAGAGGCGCTTCACCTTTACGCTTGCAGTCGATACGGATCATGTGGCGTCTCCTCAGCAGCAGAATTCGGCTTCACCTGCGGCGCATTCGCCTAAGGATGAAAGCCTCATCGAGACATTGGAGATACTGGCAGCCAGGGCCTTCTCAGCCCACTCGAAATCAGCAGTTATGCCAGCCAGATGGCCATGCAAGCCGATGCTCGAATAAGCGTCAGTGAAGTCCATGCCACCCATATCCACCACCGGCGTGAAACAGTAAAGCGCCCCGAATGCCCGAGAGTCGATCGGCCATGCACGAGCAAACAGAACGCTGTGCTCGTACTTGTCGACCAGACAGGAAAGGCTACTCAAGTTGCCACTGATGACCAGCGCCGAACTGAGCGTTCTGCGGTGAACGATCCCGATGACATCCTTGAATACCGCAATACCCTCGGAGCCGACAGCGAACTGCCGCGGATCACCAGGTGGAAACGGGTAGGACTCCAGTCCGTTCAGGGGCGGGCTGACCGGATAGGTTTCCATGATGCATTCAACACGCGCCATGGTGTCCTCGCTTAGCGACATACCTTCAGTTCCGGCCCACCGCAAAGTGGGGCCCGCCAAGGTAGTGAAAGCCCGGAACAACTGTCCTTCAGGTATCAATTTCATGTGTGCACTCCGGTTGAAGCGAGCGCACACCCCGAGCGGAGTGATTGCCCGCAAGGGTTGGTAGTTAGCCGCAAAACTCGAACACACCTTCATCAGGTGCACCGAGCGCGGCGAGAGAAGCGTCGAGCGTTGCTTTTAGCTCTTCGTCGCCTGGCAGGGACCCGGTGTCGAGAGCTTTCCTGATCGTTTCCCAAAGCTCCTTCAGCCGCGCCTTATCGGCACGGTGATCAAGCTCTGGAAGGCCGGGGGCGGCTATGCGTCCGAACGGGACAAACACAGTGACCACCGATTCAGGAGATGCGAAGTACTGCAGGCTGCTGTCGAACACATCCAGTCGGGCCACGCGCTCCTTAACGAACGGGTTGGCTGCGAAGTCCGCATCTGGCCGGAAGAGAAACAGCGCTCCGACATCCCACAAGAGCGTGGCGACATCGCAGAACTCAGTCGGCAAGTAGTAGCGCGGATCGGATGGCACGTAACAGACATCGTCCCCGGAAGTTACGCCGGAACCGAATGCCGAGATGCAGTAGTTGAGACAACGCTGGTGTGCAGAAACCGCCTTATCGACCTTCGAAAACCACTTTCGTGACATCGTCAGTGCTAAAGCAGAGTCTTCACCGTCAGTGATGATTGCCATGGTGCCTCCAAGTTGAAGAGGCACCAGGCCCCTAGGGGGCAAGGTGCCCCAAAGGGTTAGTGGCGAACGCCACGAGGAAAGGTTACTGCTGGGGACGCTTCCAAAGCGCCGAAACTGCAGAGGCAGCTCCAGCCAGTGGGGCAAAGTAGATCTTCGGTGCAGATTTCGCTGCTACCAGGACCTCTTCACCAAACTTCTTCAGCGGTGCAATCGAGAACATGCTGGTCATGATCGGCTCCTCGCTTCTCTATGACCAGCATACTCCCAACAGCACAGGATTACATCACGGCCTAGGCCGCCTTCCCTGCTGCAGTCAACCTAGCACGGTGCATGTCACGCCACTGGCCAGACACCCCCTTAATTGCCCCCAGGATGGGCGCGAAAAAGATGGTGGGAGCCTGTTTAGCCGCGGAGAGAAACTCCCCGGCAAACGAGGCGTGACTCGTGCACTTACTCGGATTTACGTTCATGGACCATCTCCTGAATGGCAGACCACGTTGTGAACGCCAGGTAGGCGAGGAACAGCAGTGAGTCGATTACCAGGATCGAATGCTCCAGGAACTGGAGGACGGTCAAGGTAAATTCGGCAACATGCAGCTCGCGCAACTTGTGAACCATCCAGCCAAGGAATACAGCTGGGGCGCCGACGATTAAGAAGATGCCCGTACCTACGACTGAGTGACCCAGAAAATGGGCCAACGGGGCCCACCATGGCTTGTGCGGAGAATCTTTGTTCTTCTCCATTTGAAGCTCTCCTCTAGTGAGAGGCGAGCGCTCACCCCAAGCGGGGTAATTGCCCGCCAAGGGTTGTGGTGAGAATCAGTCTTTCGACTTTTCCTCGGTTACGGCGTGGAACTTGGTATCAAGCGCCACAGCGTTTTCTGCAAGCCAGAGTTCGAGTTGCTCCAGTTGGAACTTGTCGTACCCGAGCTCCTCTGCCTTTGCAGCAACATCACGGATCAACCCCGAGAGGGTGACCGCGTGCAGCTCGCCGGCGAGAGTAATCGTGGTGGTCGGACTTTCGCCTGCGATGGGCTGCAGCCCCTCGAAGGGGCCAGAGCGACCATCCCAGGCCAGGCCCAAGAGGAGCTCGCATTTCTCGAACAGCAATGGATCTGCCTTTTCCAAGTCAGCAATCTGATCATTGAGGCAGTCACGCATGGCCTCGATGTTCTCGCTGATATCCAGGGCGCCAACGTCGCTGGCATAGACCCAAACATTGCTGGTTACCCAGGCTCCGTTCAGGACACGGTCAACGATGAGGGTGTCATCGAACTCGATGTCGTCACCCAAACCGCGGGCTTGCGTGTAAATGTCCTCGGCCGCTTCCGCAAAGCGGTTACCAGCCTTAGCAACACCATAGCTGCCCATGAACTGGATCATGGCGACACCATGCTCGACGGCAGCTTTTGCAACATCACTTCCATGGGGGACAGCCTCCAGGGACTCAATGAGCCCTGACACGTCGTGCTCTTCAGCACTGATGTAGCGCTCTTGGCAGAGCTTGAGATAGTTGACCAGGGAAGCGTGCTTGTCGTCGGAGAGGACGATGATTTTAGACATGGTGTAACTCCTAGGGTAAGGAGCGGCGCCATGACCCCAAGCGGGTCATGAAACACCGCAGGGGGGTTGGATGAAGCTGGGTTAGTTTGCGAAGTACGAAGCCATCTCAGAAAGCTTGGCGGCGGCAGAGTCATTAGCATCGAAAGCCCTTACGGGTTCGTAACCAAGGTCCTCGGCCGCTTGTACCGCAAATTCGTAGTGCTCACCGTCATCGATCTGTTCCTGAGTCACATCCGGCACCGTGGTGTAGAAGAAGTAAGGCTCGCCAGAGGCGTTGATAACGAGAACAGCAACTTTGATCTGCATGGGTGTCGCTCCGATATGGACGACGCCCTCCCCCGGGCGGAGAAGGTGCGCCGCGAGGGTTTTTGAGGTGCTGATATTGGGAGATCAGCTGCTCTTTCAGCACCACCCACATTGGGAGGTACAGAAACCGCATGGGTAACGCGTGGTTACCGATTCGGTCTCAGTGAAGCAGATCGGGAGGAGCGTAGTCTCCCCCGGCACTAGGCCGAGGGAGTTACGTTCTGCTGCAGGACAGCAGAGGAATGTCGAGTAACGATCGTGAGGCCAGGGAGATCACTTCCCCCTGCCCTTCAGATCTTTTTTGCAGTGAGCCGATGGTCGAGTTTCTTGGCTATCAGTCCCCCGGCTATACCTATCACCAAGAGGAACAGTGGAACACCAAAAATTACATAACCGAAAGGGTCCATAGCGTACTCCTAAAAGGCCTTACGGCCGATTCGATTCCACGAAGGCAGCATACACCTTCAATCCAATGCCGGCGATTGCCAGCATGATGGCCACCACCGCGGTGACAACGCCATACAGCACTGCCATCGGCGGCCCAACAACCACAGTACCGGTCAACACACCTACGAGTAGGAGTAGAAAACCGACCGATGTGCCGATGGTTAGATCACCCAAAGCAGCAATGAATGCGGCGAAGAGTGAAGGCCCTTTTGACTGGACTGGCGGGGTAGTTACAGGCCCCTTCTTTTGAACTTTCTTTTTTGACATAGCATCTCCGTTACGCCCACCCCACGGGCATTAATTGATCCGCCTGGGAGGGGGTACAGAGAGCTCGCCTGAGGGCGATTTCTCACCCCCAGGTGGTTGTGTGCTGCAGAGCAGCTAAGCGACCCGCAGGCCGCCAACATCACTCATTGAGTGATGCTTTCAGTCGTGCACACATCGGCACGAACAGAAACTGCTTTGGAGTTTGTTATCCAAAGCAGTCTCACCACCACCGGATTACCCGGTGGCAGCAGACTGGCAAAGTACCTTTTACAGCTCGCCGTCCTTGTCGTAAGGGCCCCAGACACCATCGCAGCCTTCTGGCAACGAATCGGTGCGATGAACCCCCACATACCAGACGCCTTCGAACTCGGCGGCCGGCTGAAGGATTTCGCCACCACAATGGTCAGCGACCGCTTCCGCGATTGCCGTCATGAAGCTGGCGTAGGCCGAAGACTCTTCCAGCTCACCAATCTTTTCAGGCTTGGTCAGCAGGTTGGTCACGATCTCAGAAAGCTCTTCAGGTTTAATTTGCTTGCTCATGGAAACTCCTAGGAATTGAGCCAAGGAGCCACCCCGCGAGGGATGGCCCCTCGGGGGTTGATGTAGCGTTTAGTGCTGACCAGCGTTGAAGCAGTCTTGGCAGATCTCGGCCCCATCAGGGCTTCCAACCACCTCATCCACCTCATTCTCACAGCTACAGCAAACAAGCGACGAAGAAGTGCCTAAATCGGCGTCAGCCTGTCTACGGAGCCAGTGGTCATCACCGACCGAGCTTTTCACCGAAATGAACAGCGGGTTAACTTCACAGATCAGTTGAACAACATCCTTCGGGCACGCACCAACCGGGAAGAACATGAAGGACTCCGCGAGCTTTTCCCCAACCAGCGGAAGCCCTACCACTTCATTCCAGAGGTCGATGAGTCTGGATAGGCTATAACGCCGCTTCCAGTGATCGACGTGCTGATCTGAAATCCAGCGCCGCACCCAGGAATACGCACCGGTCGTGGTATCCACGATATCGCCGCGCATCCACTCCTCACCGATGTAGCTCATGACAACACCATCGACCACGTAGGGTCGGATGATGAAGCCACTGTCCGCATTTTCGTCGTCATCACTCTCTTCACCAATGAAGTCGACATACTCGACTTGGTCAGCCTTGAGGGTGTTGTCAGCGTTGTGCGTTCCGACATAGCAGCCACGACCACAGCGGACGCTATTCACAGCATCAGCTTGAGTCAGGGCAGACACGATCCCCCCTTCCAGGCGGGTTTCTTTGCCGCGGCCGATCACCAGGAACTTGTCGAACAGCACACGCTCCTGGTCCTTGCGAACACTCACCTCATATTGGTCATCCGGCAACGGCATGACCTCCATGAAGATGGACCCGTTGATGCAGATCTGCGCCAGGCGCAGAGCCTCCACTTTACCAACAATCTTGGACACGAATTTCATAGCGAACCTCGAAACAGAGCCTCCACGCAGAGGCGTGAAGGGTGTTAGGCGGCGAGCTTGTAGGTACCAGGCGCAACACGCTCGAAATAACGGGCGTCTTGCACAACCTGGCGCACCTTCGCGTCCACATTGTTGTTACGGGTGGTGCGAGCGTAGGGCTCGACCAGTGCCTCGATCTCTTTGAGGTGCATGACCTTCCCGCCCTGCAGCACGCGACGAATCGCAGCACGCCAGGTGATTCCAGTCATTGCAGCAGCACGCTTCTCAACCGTACCGAGGAAAAAGAGCGAGTCTTTATCCTTGCGCATGATGATCAGCTTTTCGTGCGCGATCCTGACGATGTTGCCGGCGTACTGACGCGAGTCACTGACGCAGTTGTGCTGCACCTTGATGATCTCGTCGACCAACTTGCCGGGGCTTACGCGCTCCACGAGAGAAGAGAGGTTGTAGTACTCGCCATTGCGACGGAGGTTCCCCATCAGAATGCCGTAGTGCCCTCCCTTCTCGACCGCGTCATGGATGTTCATGATCGCGAGTTCCAAGGCTTCAGTGAATTCACCCATGGCCATGCGGGACATGTCCCACTTGTTTGGCTCACCCCACATGTTCCCCGAGTACTGGATCATGTCAGCGTAAGCAGGGTGCCAAAAACAGGTGTGTGCTTCCTCGCCCAGGTGCGACTTGAAATCGTCCAGGAGCAAGTTGAAGCCTTGATGCAGATCGGTACCGATGAAGCGCAAGCCCATCTCACGAGCAACGTCCACCGAAGTGCCGCCGCCGATCGAGGGGTCACACGCCAAACCGCCCTTGCGCTTGTGATAGGTCTCCCAGAAGCCCTTGATCACATGCCCCGAGCAGTTGCCTCGGTACTTGCTTTGGCCCCAGTGGCCACGATCAGGGAACGACAGAACGCTAGAAGAAAATTTCATGGTGTAACTCCAGGTTGTTGGAGGCACCACTCCCCTTGCTGGGGAATGAAATGCCCCAGAGGGTTTAAGAGTGCTGACTAGGCGCCAGCTGGCCTTTCTCACCACCTGCGCATGCAGGGGATGAAGAACCGGAAGACTTTCCAAAAGGAACTTTTGGGGAGTGTTCTGGATGAAAGCCCTCTTGCCCGCCTAAGCGAACAAGAGGGGTGGATCACTGGATCGAGTACATACGCTCCAGCGACTTGTCATTCATGATTCCGACAGGTTCGAGGGTGACCCCTTTCTCCGGCCGCAGAATGATCTGATCATTCACCTTGAACAGCGTGAAGGCCAGGTTGTCGCTGTCGAAGTGCACGTGCATGCACGCCACCTGAGTTTCCGGATTCAGCGGACTGGTGTTGACCTCCGCCGTAACAGAGATCAGGTCATCCAGGTCGCCTTCCAGAGCCCCAACGGTCAGGTATACCTGGCCATTGGAAACGCGCTGATCGTCCAAGTCGATCTGGTGTGTTTTGGGAGCGCCAGCATCGCCGTAGCTATCCCAGTGCTTCACCGGTACCGATTTGACCACCGGGAAAGCTTCTGCATAGACGCCAGGCTTATTGAACTCAGCGCGAGACGGCTCAGGCAAACCCTGAACAACCGCAACGACACCTTTCACAAACTCTGGATCCACGCCCTGCTCACCATACGGAGAACCCCCAACAGCACCAGCAACCTTCAGGTCTGTGACCATCAGTTCCTGACCGCCAACGTTGATCACGCGGCCGGCTTCCTCTTCGAGGTCTACTCCATCGGAATCCAGCACCAGCATGCGCACCTCTTGAGAGGACACCACGCGGGTAATCTGCGACTCGGTTTTGTAAACGACGATGGTTGGAACCTTCAGCTGCTCACCGATCCAGTAATGAACCAGACGGCCGAAGTCTTCGGGTTGCTCCGAAGTGACCACCATCGGAGCTGCAAAGCCCTCGAAGTCCTTAAGCCCTTGCGCGAAAGCCATAGCAGCCTCTTTCGTCTCAAAGGTGGTATCACGGGGGAACGGAATATCGTCGCCCTCAGCGATCCAGTGAGTCACAACAAGGCCATTAACACAGACCTGTTGCAGGGCTTCGTGAATGTCCAAATAGGCCCCATGGGCACTACGGTAGGCATTCACAGCATCAGCAGAATCGAAGGTACGCACCAGGACATTCGCGGGCTTAGCGCCGCTGAGGAAGGTGGCGATGTCTTCTTGGGAAGGAAGGACGAAAACTTGATTATTTTGCATGACTATCTCCGATAGAGACCGGCATGCTCCCCCAACCGGGAGAGGCATCCCGGTAAGGGTTTGGGATCGAGCGATCCGTTAAGAGTGCTGGCAGCCCCAGCTAGGCTTTCCTCACCGCACATTGCGATGAAGGGAAGGCTTATGACTATACCCACTTGGGATCCACTCATAAACCCCCAGAGCACCGAACCCGCCGGTTGGCGGGCTCGGGTCGGGGCAATTAACCGGCGCGTGCGTACTTGGCGAAATCACACTCGGCCAGAGGCTTCGGTGACTTCTCGAAACGCCGCATCCAATTGGCCAGCATGAACTGGTTGGTCGGATGAATGTGCGGATTGCTGTGATTGAGACCCAGGGCTACCAAGCCTTCCTCGTAACGCAGATGGAAGGTATTGGACCACGTGCAGTAGATACGCCAATCAACAAACACCTCTTCGCCCTGGAAGGGAACGTAGAAGGTGTAGTTTCCACGATTGGCAACGCTGTAGCACTGCGGCTTACCGCGGAGCTTCATGAACATGTCGTCGAACAGAGCAAGGTCTGATTCGGCAATACCCAGGTTCACGTAGAAGTGGCAGCGGATCTTCTCCAGGTCGACCTTTCCGATCGGTTCCAGAGAGGCGACGTAGGGAGCAGCGGGTTCGTAAATATCGTGCATGGTAGATCTCCGATTGAGACCGGCATGCTCCCCCACCGGGAGAGACATCCCGGCAGGGGCTATGGATCTATCGATCCGTATGGTGCTGGTAAACCACCAGCTGGGCACTTCCACATCGCACATTGCGATGCAGAGGGATTTAGGGCTGCACCCGGGCCGGGGAACAGTCGTAAAGCCCCCTGCCCCTCTCCCTTGCGGGAGAGGGACCGGAAACCAATATTGCTTAACGAAAGGTCTTCTTTCGAGCAGCAGAGCTATGCGGCGTGCGAGTTCGGACTGAAGACTCGGCAGTGACCTCGCTGGTAGTAAGCCAGCAATCTGTCAAAGCCTTCGCCTCGCTCCCGGCAACTCTTGAACGTGCCCGAACGGACAAGCTCCAGTGTTGCCCCATCGTCCAGCTCCCAAAGGAAGACTGTCGATTTCGCCGATTTAGCCGTTGCCCGACGAATGATCTTCCGCCGGCCCATCAAGCTAGAAGCCTGAATAATGGGATTCATCGCGCTGTACCTCGTGCAGAGGACAGGCACGTACCCCAGACGGGGTAAATGCCCGTCAGGGGTTTGAGGAATGGGTTAATCGGCTGCTTGCGCGGCCTCGAAGGCCTGCATACAGAACTCCGGATCAACCCCGTCTTGCTCGCCTTCAGCCGGCTCAGAGAGACGCGTCAGGCTCACCACAGCCTCTCGACCGAGGAAGTCAGTAATCTCATCCTCGTTCGACATCTCGCTATCGAGATCCACCATGATCACCTCCATGGGGATACTCGAACGGATCCGCTGTACAGCACCATCATCCTGCTCAATGACAACAACAGGGTTGATAGCAGCACCAGCACCGATCGCACCGGCCAGCTCCGCGAGGAACTGAGCAGGATCTTGGTCAGAATGCAGCTTGATCAGCAGCTCATCGATGTCGCTTTCAGCAGCAGAGGTGAACTGATCCTTGCCCGTCGCAATGGCATGAATACCATCAGTACGGTTGACCGGATCACACTGCCCCTCCTGTCGCCAGAAGAAGAGTGCTGCAATCAGCCACTGCCGCACCTCTGCACAGCCCACGAACAGCAGATCGCTGACATGGATGTTTTGAGGCTCACTCACATCATCTGCGGGCACGTACAGCTCGCCGTTGATGAGTTCACAAAGATCATCGATCTCATGGTCATCCAGGGGCTCAACTTCACCGCCATTACTGGCGATTTCGTCGAGTTCCATCACATGCGAGGTGCGTTGCCAGTGGCGCAAGGCCGCCAGAATGGTATGCGTGGCACGCTCTTCGATGGCCTTCACGTTCTTGCTGAGAGTGGTTTGAGACATGGTTTAACTCCTTCAGTAGAGAGCGAAGCCATGCCCCCACCGCGGGGACATGAAGCCCCGCTAGGGTTTTTGGTTGGTACTTAGGTCAGCAGATGCGAGGTGGTGATGTAGGTGTCGGAGTCATACCGCCCAGCGATATTGGCTCGCACCTCCTCATCATTTCCCGCGTCATCGTGCAGTCGATCCTTGAAAGTTTCCTGGGCCTGGGATTCATCATCCGCGAGCACCAGGTAACCGGTATCGTCGTCATCACCGGGCACACGACCAATGATCAGCCAGGGCAGGCGCCCCGAGCCGATGAACTGGCAAAGTGGAATTTCAACCACCTCGCCGTAGACCGGGCTTTGAGATTGGACGATTACAGGGGCGTTCGAATCTTGCGACATGGGTATAGCTCCAAATGAGTGCGAAGCCATGCCCCCACCACGGGGACATGAAGCCCCGCTAGGGTTGGTGAACTGTCAGAAGTAACTTTGCTTTACCAGGGGATGAGGTCCGCCAGGAAAGCATCGCGCTCCACTTCAGTATGAAACTGTCTCGGTACAGACCAGGAAACCTGCGCTCCCATGAGTCGAGACCAAGACAAAAGGTTCTTCTCCAGCGACTCCACCGTGGGGAAGGCGCCAGAATTGTCGATGTAGTTGCCGGCGTTGACCAACAGGAACTCGTGCTCTGAAAGGTCAACCTGACCAGTCCCAAGCTGGAACTGCCCGACATACTTCAGTCTACGAAGGTCGCCGCCGGAGATAGCTCGCACCTTGCCGGACTTCCATTGGGCCGCCGCAATGCGGACAGCTTCATGGATCATCAGGCTAGGCGCTCGACAGCGGGTGACCTTCATTCGGTGGCGCGGGGCAGCGCTCGACGACAGATAAACCATCGATCGACCGCCACCTAACGCCATGACGTAGGTGTACAGACTCATGCTGCACTCTCTAGGCCTGCAGCCAAGGGGTTCGGTACCGGACACAGAGGCGGCGGCACGACATCCTCAGGAAGCACCTCATCCGCCGCAATCCCCTTCTTGCGAAGGGCCACCACGATCGGACGACGAAACAACGGCAAGTCGAAGAAGCTTTCCACGCCCTGAGGGCATTCAGCGTCAAAGTGGAGTCGACCAACGCTGATCCAGACATGCTGGCCAAAGTCGATCTGATCCATCTCATCGGCGGTCAGGCCTGCAGGAGGCGTTATGCCCCAATGCTTACTGAGCAGAGCCCAGTCCCAGACATCATTTTCGCTTTCATCACCGTTCACGCCGGTCATGAAGTTGAAGTTGCAGATATCCAAGGCACCGGTAGTGATGCCGCGCACTTCCTTGATCAGGTCCAGGGCGAAGTCTTCGCACTGTCCGTTGTTGATCTGGTAGTAGCTCGGCGCCAATCCAGTAGCAATGTAGCGATCACGAACCGCACGCACGGCCTGCGCAAGACGCGGCAGGGCCATAGAGGTGGTTTTGGTAGAAGTCATGATGTGTCTCCAGATTGCTGGAGCGCACCACCCCTCAAGGGCGGATTGCCCCAGAGGGTTGAAAGTGCTGACTACCCGTCAGCTTGGGTTTCTCTGAAGACCACATGGTCTGCAGAAGAATCTTCTCGGGAAAGAATGGCTTTCCGAAGAGGACTCTCAAAAACCATGACCACACAATCGGGTGGCCAAGCAGTTATTCAGACGCTAGCAGGCAAAGCCTGCCGCCCTGGCCACGACGCACAGCTGCACGCCATTGCGATCAAACACGGGGGCTTGCCAGCGCGAGACGTAAGTGGCGCCAGGCGCTTGCCCTCCATCACTTCACCCATAACGAAGCGCTGATTAACCGACTCGAACCAGTGCCAAATTTCCTCTCGGTGAGTACCGATCGGAAAATGCAGAAAGGGCTCCTCGATGCAATCTGGGCCGGTTTCATCGTTCGAATCGTCATTCGTGGTTTGGATGTCTCCCAGCATCTCCCAGAAGGAATACAGGGTAGATAGGTCCCACTTGAGATTTTCAATGTTCATTACAGTGCTCCAGGGTTTGGAGCAGGGCCTTACCCCACAGGGGATTAGACCCCGCAAGGTTGGAAAAGAGAGTGCTGGTATCAGCTAGTGGACGTTGCGCCGCATGGCAGACAAAGAACTGAAGCAATTCTGCCGGTGTATCGCCGGCGTTGCAACCAGACAGGACTAAGCGAACAGGTGCTTCTGATCCAAATCGGGATAGGGGACGGCTACCGCCGTTCCCCTCCCACACCACCCGGCATGCGGGTCCGCACCGGGCGGTTCGAGATGTTGAGGTCAGGAGAGTCTTGGCATGCCCAGACGATCGAAATAGCTGATCGTCAATACTTGGTGTCCGGCAGTCAGGCTGTTATGCCACCAGCGGCGACTCAGCGCCGCAACCGATTGCGCCACGCTCTGCGTACCCCCTAAACGAAGCAGTTCCCGGTAGATCGTCTTGCCGCGTCGCCACTGTTTGAGTTGAAGGGCTCGTAGCCTTCGACGCATCCACTCATCCAGCCTTCGCCAGACTCGCGGGGTTTGCGCCAAGCTGAAGTAGCCTTTCCATCCCGGCAGATAGCTGCAAAGCTTTTCGATCACCTCGGCAAGGCTGCGCCCGCCATTACGGCGAGTACGCTGCCTGATCTGCTGCTTGAACACCCCCAGTGCCTTCTTCGAAACGGCACGACGCACCTCACCATCGTGGGTTTGCCATAAGCAGTATCCGAGGAAGTTACGTTCAAACACGCTCGCCACTGCACTTTTCGATTCATTGATCTTCAGGCGCAGCTTGTCGTAGCAGCGTTTGAGGAGGGCCATCACCCGCTCGCCAGCCTTCTGGCTGCGCACATAGACGTTACAGTCGTCGGCGTAACGGGCAAAACGATGTCCTTTGCGTTCAAGCTCTTTATCCACCTCGTCGAGCAGCACGTTAGCCAGTAGTGGCGACAGTGGCCCACCTTGCGGCGTGCCTTCCAATCGCTCGATCACTACACCACCATCCATGATTCCAGCATTTAGATAGGCCCGCACCAGCCGGATCACGCCAGCATCATTCACGCGCCTACTCAAACGCTCTATCAGGATGTCGTGGTTGACCCGGTCGAAGAACTGGGACAGATCAACGTCCACCACGACGCAGTAGCCTTCTTGGGCATACCGTTGGGCAGACAAAACCGCATCCCAGGCTCGGCGACCTGGCCGGAATCCATGGCTATGCTCGCTGAAAGTGGGATCAATCAGCGGTTGCAGCACTTGCAGCAGCGCTTGCTGGATCAGACGGTCGGTCACACTGGGGATGCCCAGCTCTCGTTCACTTCCGTCTGGTTTCGGTATGCATACGCGCCGTACTGGTAATGGCTGGTAGGTTCCCGCCAGCAGTTGCCGTCGGATACTCGACCATACCTGCCTGAGGTGGGCTTCGGTCTGCACTATGTCCAGGCGATCCACCCCAGCACCTCCCTTGTTCGCCTTCACGCGCTTCCAGGCGCGCTGCATATTCTCCTGTGCGACAACCTGTTCCAACAGGCATCGCCCTGCATCCCCCAACCCTTGGCGCGGGAGGCGTGCTTCATCGCTGGACGGTAGCATCGAGGCTTCACCTCGATCCTGGACGCCCCGCCCCGTTCTCACAGGCATCTGATGCAATGCACGGCTCATCGACAAGACGTTTGATGCTCCTTCTCGTTCGGCCCTTCGTCTGGTGTTTCGAGCCTACAGTGGCTCAGCTATTCGACTACTACGGCCTCTGCTGACTTCTCGCTCCGATCAAGCACCGTCGCCCTTTCAGGCGTAAAGCGAGATCTCCCCAGGTAAGAACGCACTCCTTCTCTGCACAACCGCCGGATTTACGCCGCTTCGCCTTGGCCACGAGAGCTTCGCGATTCCTTGCCCGCTCGCCCTGCTCGGCAGCGCCTCATATCCGATTCTTGTCCATCGGCTCGCAGATTACGCTCCACGCTTCCTCCCCACGCTCGGTCACCCTTACGCAGTTGCGCTTCGCTTCGTTCACTGTGGCCAGCTCACGGGAGGACTTGCACCTCCAAGAGTGCGCCCATGCTGGGCGCA
>Ga0075011_10000813_pt1 | contig 16597 bp, 10 predicted proteins | sample TARM_MetaG_T_14_FD_72354 | JGI IMG/M metagenome (GOLD analysis project Ga0075011, IMG submission 72354) | Freshwater microbial communities from Pennsylvania, USA, analyzing microbe dynamics in response to fracking - TARM_MetaG_T_14 | ecosystem: Environmental > Aquatic > Freshwater > River... | reverse complement strand
TGTCTAGCCACCAACTCCCCTGCCGCTTCAGGATTGGCTTGGCACCACGCAAGGGCCTCTTTGTAGGCCGTGTGAAAGCGCGCAACCAGTGCCTCGTCCACCGCTCCCACCGCCGCGATGCCCGCTTGCGGAATGCGCGGGGCAGTGTCAAACAACCTGCCCCACTCTTGTTGCAAATTTACACTGCGGTACAAACTGGGCGCCACAAGGCTCACGGGAAAAGAGCCTGTTTTGCGCATCACCATAGACGTGGCAGGCTCAGCAAGCAGGACATGTTTAGCCCGACGTAGCAAGAGCATTTGCATAGCATCGGGAGGACTGGGCACATAGCGCAAGGTAAACTCTTTTTTAGGGTCAAGCCCCGCTTTGATGATGAGGGCTTGCAAGATGATATCTGGCATATCTGCACGAAAAGGCACCAAGATTTCCTCTCCTTTTAACTCCTCAATGCGCCCCACCGAAGCATCGCGCGAGACGATTTCAAGAATCCCCCACACAGGCACACTGATGAGGCGAATGGGCTGGTCTTTGTTGTACAAATTGGCCGCCACGTTGGTAGGAATCGCCACAAATTGCGCTTCGTTTTTCAACAGCAACGCCCGCAATTCATCAGGGTTTTGCCACAACCGAAACTCCACCTTGTGTGCCACATCATTCAATGCGCCGCTTTCTATCATGCGAAGGATAGGATGAGAAACACTTGCCACAGGCCCTGCAATCACCAACTTCTCTAGTTTCTGGGCGCCAAGCCAACTCAGCGCGCACATCAAAAGAAGGATGAGCCGTTTCATAGGGCCATCCTCAACCCTGTGTACACATACCGACCGCTACTGCTACCTAGCACGTCCTCCACCGTAGCATCCGTGAGGTTACGCAATCCCGCAAACCACGTAAGGTCTTTTTTAAGCGCATAAGCAACGCGCAGGTCTAGGGTGGTGTAGGCTTTTGTGTGCGCATCCGCTAGGGCTTCAGTGGGCGTACCGCGGTTGAGGGTTTTTTCATAAAACTGCTTGCCCGTGTGCACAAGGTCCAAGCCACCGTTGAGTTGCTTGGTAAAGGCATAATCCACACTCGCCCCCGCGACGGTTTTAGGCACAAAAGCTAACTCTTTTTTTGATTGTTCGTCTTTGCTTTGCATCTGCGTCCAGTGCAACCGCACGGTCCCCTTTTCCAAAAAAGGCTGTGTCCACGCAAGCTCCAAACCGTAAGTGTGCGCCTTGGGGATGTTTTCAAAGGTAAAATACGCCCCTTTGTTCACTTCGGTGATTTTGTCTTCGATGTCATTGTAAAACACGCTCACATCGTAGCGCCCAACGCCAAAGGCTCCGCTTGCACCCACTTCGTAGCTGGTGGAAAATTCAGGCTGTAAATCATAGGCACTTAGCTTTCCCACACTCGCGTCAACCACGTCCGCACCCCGTTGTGCGCCTGCGGGCGTGTTTTTGAAAATATACAATTCCCGAATATCGGGCGTGCGGTAACCTTGTGCGATGCTCGCCCTTACATGTAAGGCATCGTTTACCCGTTTTACAGTACCGAGTTTAAAGGTAGTCTTATTGTCTGCGTTGCTGATGGCGTCATAGCGCGCACCCATAATAATCCGCCAATCCTCCGCCACTTCCCACTCATCTTGCGCATAAAACGCGCTGTAGTTGAGTTTTTTCTTGCCCATCTCATTCCCTAGACCAAACACCGTGCCTTCTCGGGTTTCAAACCGACGCTCAGCCCCAAGGGTGAGTAAATGGTCTTCGTGGACGAGGTAGTTTGCCAACGCCTCATACGTACGCACGTCCACATTGGCATCCATGCCATTTTGCGCCGAATCGGCTTGGCTCGCATACCCCATGTCTGCCCAGTAGCGCGCCGTGACGCTGCTGCGTTTTTTGTAAGCACTTTGGTACGCCCGCAAGGTTACATGTAAAGCGTCATTGACAGGCACCGCAAGGTCAATGCCCACGTCGGTACGGGTATTGTCATCTTTGGAGTCCATGGGTACATTAAAGGCGGGGATGGTAAAAGCAGTAGGGTGAAAATAACTCACGTAACTTCCCCAACGGGTTTCATCAAAATGGTTCACTTCCACCCCCAGCACCATAGCGTTGTCAAACTCGTACCCAATGCGCCCGCCCAGCGTGTACACTTCGCTTTTTTCACGGTAACTTACAGGTTGATTGGCGTAGGCGTCTTGAAGGTTTCCGCTAATGTTGGGGTTGGGGTGGGCGGAGGGTTTGACGCGGTTCACCCCTGCACGGGCGTACACATCCGCGTCTTCGTACTGGTAAAACGGAGTGGTGTGGGTCACGTCTGCATACGCGCTGTAACGCCACGCTTCGTGCATTCCGCGCACCGCGGCGTAAGCGTTTTTGCTTTTGTCTTCGCCTGAAGTGTTTTGCCCATAACGCACTCCCACATCCAACTGAGGGGTAGAGGTAGGTTTTTTGGTGATGATATTAATCACCCCGCCCATGGCATCGGCGCCATAAAGGGTACTCATGGGGCCTTTGACGATTTCGATGCGCTCAATTTGGCTAGCAGGAATGCGGTCAAGGTCGTAAGGGTTGGCCACTTCGCCACTTAGGCGCCTGCCATCCACCAAAAACAAGGTGCCTTTAGGCCCAAGACCCCGCAAACTCACCGAAGATTTGGACGCACTGCTTGCGCTTGGAAAAGTGCCGTATTGCAAATGCAACCCAGGAATACCTTGCAAAATGCCCTTTAACGATTCACTGCCCGAACGGGCGATTTGCGCCGCATCAATCACCACCACGCTTGCGGCTACGCTGTCGGTAGCTTGGGAAGTTTTCGTGGCCGTAGATACGGTTACAATCGGCTCCAACGTAGTTGTTTGCGCATGCAATGCCACGGTGGCAACAGCACTAAATGTGACAATCTTTCTCCATCTCATACACGCTCCTTTTTGGTAAAAAAAGGATTCTAGCTATTTTGATTATGATTATCATTGATTTATATCAAGGGGGATTCCTTACATGTAAAGGCTTTACATGTAAGGAACTGTTTAGCGGCTAAGGGGTTTGTATTGCTCCCATTGCTCAGGGGTTAAAATACCCTGCACGGCGTTAAGAATGTCGATTTTTATCTCTAGGGCTTCTAGCTTAAGCGCGGCAATCTGCGTCAACAGCGGACGCACCTCCTCCTTGGTTTTACCTTGCAAGATGAGGCGTTGAGCACGGCGCTCTAACCCAAAAATCTCATTCATTTTAGGGTTATACTGCTCATGCATGAGCGGGCGGGCTATTGCAACTATCTGGGCAAATTGTTCGGGAGTTGCTTCGATTTTGCCTTTTTTGATGAGCGGCATAGGCACATGCAACCGCACGAGGTCATCTAACAAAGGTGTTTTTGGCGCTTCCTCGGCGGCCACCAACAACAAACTCAATGCACATAATAAACTGGCTACTTTTTTCACGTTATCTCCTTAAAATTTATACTGTACACCCGCGTAGTACTGGTGTTTTTGGATGACACCTAGTCCTTCGGGGATGGTTTTTCCAAAGAGGTTATGCACCCCTGCAAACACGTCTAGCCCTTTTGCCGCGCCCGTGTACACCACGCGCACACCCGTCACCCCAAAACCCCCCACTGTTTCCGTGTCGGAAAGGGTTTGTTTGCCTGTGTACTGGGTGGTGCTGCGCAGTTCGAGTTTGGGAAGCGGGAAGTAGCTTAGGGTCAAGGTCGCCAAAGATTCGGGCGTGGAGGTTAGCTTGGTATTGTCGGTTTTGTTTTTAGCGTCCAACGCTGTGTAGCTTAGGCGTGTTTTAAACGTGGGTGAAAAACGCAGGCTCACACTTCCCTCCACCCCTTTGATTTCACTTTTATCAACGTTTTCAAAGGTGTTGTACGCGGTGGTAGGTTGCACTTGGGTGATGCGGTCTTTGATGCTCGTGTGAAACACAGTGGCTTCCGCACTCCACATGCCCCCCTTAACAAGCACGCCTGCTTCGTAGGTTTCACTGGTTTCGGGTTTTAGTTCCCACGCGGTGGTTTTACCAACGGTTGCGTCGATGACTGTGGAGCCTAACATCTTGCGCCCTTGGGGGTTAGTTTGGTCCACGTAAAGTTCTCGGTCATCGGGACTGCGGAACCCTTGGGCGTAGTTGGCTTTTAGCACGACCGCTTCGCTAAGTGCGTAACTAGCCCCCACGCTCACCGACGTGGCGTCCTCACCGATGGAGTCTTTGTCGTAGCGCACGCCGTACACGAGATTTAGCCCTTCAAGCAAGCCGTATTCGTGCTGTAAAAATACCGCTTTGGAGTTGCGTTTTTTCGCGTACGCGGTGGACGTGGTGTCGGAGGTTTTATATTCTGCCCCACCAAGAACGCGGTTGTTTGGCGCGATGGTATAGGTTGAGAGAATGTCGTGGTTGAGTTTTTTGAGGGTGGATTCATTAAAGCTTGAAAGAGAAGCTTCTTTGGAACTGTACCCCAGTTCTTGCCACAAGTCTGTGTAGATGCGGCGCTCTTTTTCGTACTTGGAGTAAGCCAAGGTGTATTCAAGTTCCCAGTTTTCCAAAGGCGCGTACCCTACACCTAAGTTTGCCTCTAGCCGTTTGTTGTCATCAAACTGGTGAGTGGGAATGTAGGCGGCCATGACTTTGTTGCCACCTTGAGTGTAAGCCGTCGCGTAGCGGTTGGCAACAGAACGCCCTTCTTTGTCCTCTTTAAGGTAACGCACTTCCACGTCTGCCCAGAGATTGTCCGTAAAAGCATGCATCACACCCGCCCCCACGCTCTTAAGCTCTAGGGCATCTTGGTAGTCCCTTGAAATGGCATAGCTGTCACTAAGTGCATTACGCAACAATGCCCAATTGCCACCACCTATGAGGGCAGAAGGGGTGGTTTCTGCGCCCGATTGCATCACTTTTACCTCAGTAACGTGGTCTTTACGGAAGGCTTTGCGGTCAAGGTAACTGGAATACAGACGAAACGCAGTTTCTTCGTGGTTAGCGTACACAAAGGCGTCCGCGCTGTTTTGTTTGGCACCGTGGGTGAGCTGTACACTTCCACCCGCACCTGCGCTTGGCTTTTTGGTGATGATGTTTACCACCCCGCCCATGGCATCGCTGCCGTAGAGCAAGCTGGCACTGCCCTTGACAATCTCAATGCGCTCAATCATTCCCGCACTAATACGGTCAAGTTCGTAGGTTTTGCTCGGTTCTCCATTGACCCGCTTGCCATCGATGAGAAACAGCGTGTCACTCACCGCCATCCCGCGGATGCTCAGCGTCGGGCCATTGCCACCCGTTTGCTTTACATGTAAACCGTGCGCCTCGCTCAAAATATCTGCAAGATTCACCGCGCCTGAATTTTCAATCTCCTCACTGGTGATGACACTCACCTGCATAGGAAGGGCACTTAGCGTACTTTCTGTACGCGTTCCTACTACAACAACCTCTTCGAGTGTTTCCACTTCCGAAGCACCAAGCACACACACTGCCACAAGGCTTAAGCCCATCCAACGCTTCATTTCCATACACACACCTTTTTGAACCTTTGGCTGGCTACTGACACATCTTTGCTGGCTATATGGTTTTGATAATGAATGTCGTAATTGTAACGATGGAAAGCTTTTGTGGTGATTAAACCACTAAAAAATGGTTTAATCTCGTCAGAAAGGATGGGCTATTGCGCCCATCCACCTCCTAGGACTTTGTGCAGTGTCACGGTTGCATTAAGCAAGGAAAGCAACTGGGTTGCCCGCTGGTCTTGGGCTTGGTAAAAAGAGCGCTGAGCATCCAAAAGCGTCGCGTAGTCACTCACTCCTTCTTGGTAGCGCAGCGTAGATTGGGCTAAGGTTACTTTTTCGAGGCGCAAAATCTCTTCTTGCAAACCCAACTGTTTGGCACTCAAAGCGCGCTCCAACAGTGCATCTTCAACCTCTTTTAGCGCAGTTAGAATGGTTTTTTCCACATCAAGCACCGTTTCATCCCCTTTAGAACGGGCTGCTTCAAGGGCTTCATCAAGTTTCCCTCCATCAAAGAGCGTATAGCTTAAGCCAAGAGCACCTGAAAGCGTGGTGGTTAAAGGGTTAGACAAAGAAAGCAATGCCACAGAAGCAAGCCCCGCACTTCCCGTGAGGCTAAAGCTTGGAAAACGCGCCGTGTGCGCTACATGGATAGCATCTTGTGCATTTTGAAGCCGCATCATCGCCGCAGCGATATCTGGCCGTCTTGTGAGCAATTCCGAGGGGAGACCTGCGCCCACTTCCAGTGGTGCGATGGCATCAAAAAAGACCACAGAAACATCCAATTCTTGCACGGGTTTTCCCAAAATCAACGCCAAAGCATTGGCTGTTTGCTTGGCTTGGTTTTGCAAAGACAAGAGGCTCGAGCGGTTTTGCAAAAGAGTTGCTTTTTGGCGGTTGACATCCATAAGTGTCGCCAGCCCTTCACGCTCTTTGCGCTCCACAATATCTAACAACTTTTCCGCTATGGCGAGGTTTTCCTCCGCCAATGCAACACGCCGCTCTAGGGCACACAGCTGGAGGTAGTAGCTCACCACACTGGCACTCAAAGAGAGCCTAGAAGCCTCAAGGTCATACGCGCTTGCGGTGTACGCACTTTTAGCCATGCGCGTTTGTGCCTCAAGCCTTCCCCATAAATCAAGCTCATAACTCACCCCCAAAGAGAGGCGCGAAGACTCGCCGCTAGACCACGACTCGCCTGAGCGTTTTGATTCAGAGGCAGAAGTATTGGCCGAAAAGCTGGCACTTGGAAGCATGTTTGCCTCGGCAATGCGTATTTGGGTGCGCGCTTGGCGTAACCGTTCTTGGGCTATTAAAATGTCGTAATTTTGCGCTAGGGCTTCTTCTACTAACTCGTCCAATGCTGCAATATTAAACGCCTTCCACCATGCAGGGCTAATCTGAGCACGCACTTCCTCTGCTTGCGCGGTGTACGCCAAGGGCAACACTTCTCTTGGCTGTAGTGCCTGCTCATTGAGACTGCACCCTCCAAACACCAACCCTACACTCACTATCCATCCACTGTATTTCATCTGCTTCCTCTATTCTGATGCTAATGCGACCACAGGGTCGAGCTTGGCTGCTTTTTTGGCGGGCAAATACCCAAACACAAGACCCGTTAAAAACGAACACCCAAAGGCCAAGGCCACGGGCCATACCGAATACACCACTGCCACACCAAAATGGTTTACAACACCCGTTATCACTAGGCCACAAAAGACCCCGATCATCCCTCCAAGGGCCGAAACCACAATGGCTTCAATGAGAAACTGCTGCATGATATTGCGCATCCTCGCGCCATTGGCCATGCGGATGCCTATCTCTTTGGTGCGCTCGGTGACGCTGACAAGCATGATGTTCATCACCCCAATGCCACCCACAAGCAGGGAAATCCCTGCGATAGACCCCAGTAAAATCGTCAATGTATTTTGGGTTTGGCTCACATCTTCAATGAGCGAAGCCATGTTGCGGATACGAAAATCCTCTACTCCATGACGGGCCAACAGCAAGGCCTCAATCTCTTTTTGAGTCTGCTCAATGCGTTTTGCATCCTCCACCGCTACGGTAATGTTGCGCAAATGTCGGTATCCTAAAATATGCAAACTTCCTGTCGTGTAAGGCATAAACACCACATCATCTTCATCCTCTCCCATCGCCGAAGCTCCGCGCTCACCCATCACCCCAATGACTTGAAACAAGATATTCCCCACCAGCACAAACTCGCCAAGAGGGTCTTGTTCGCCAAACAAAGAGGAGGCTACGGTTTGACCCAGCACAACTACTTTAGCAAGGTCTTCTTCGTCCTCTTGAGTAAAAAATGTCCCTTGGGCCACTGGCCAGTTGCGAACAAGTGGCATGGCATAAGAAGTCCCATTGATGGGGGTTTGGACATCGTTGCTGCCATACCGCACTGTTGTATTGCGTCTGGATTCTGGCATCGTGCCTAAAATATTTTCCATTTCATTGATGGCTTTCATGTCCTCAGGAACAAGCGTGGAAATATTGGCAAATCCTCTCGTATTTGGTCCGCCTGGACGAACCACAAGCAAGTTCGTTCCTAACGAACTAATGCGGTCCACTACTTCTTTTTTTGCCCCATCGCCAATAGCTAGCATCACGATGACCGAAGCCACCCCAATGACAATGCCCAAAAGGGTCAAAATGGTGCGAAAAATGTTCATCCGCAAGGCACGCAAGGAGGATTTCATCGCCTCAGCCAACTCAAAAAAGAGGGTGCTTTTGGAAGGAGGCGGTGTTTTAAAGGTGCTCTCCTTACGGGTTTGATCCCGCGTAGTATCTGCGATAATCTCTCCATCTTTAATCTCTATCACACGGTTTGCATGGCTTGCTACTTCTTTAGAGTGGGTGATGAGAATGAGCGTATGCCCTGCTTGCCACAGTTCAATAAGCAGCTTCATAACATCCTCGCCACTTTTGCTGTCAAGCGCGCCCGTGGGCTCATCGGCTAAAATAATCTGCCCGCCGTTCATGAGCGCTCTGGCGATAGAAACCCGCTGTTGCTGACCGCCTGAGAGCTGGCTCGGACGGTAGGTCAAGCGCTCTTCAAGGCCAAGATACGTTAACAACTCTCCCGCGCGCTTTTGGCGCTCTTCAAGACTCGCCCCTGCGTACACGGCGGGCATTTCGACGTTTTGACTGGCGTTAAGCGAATGGATGAGGTTGTAGCTTTGAAACACAAACCCAAAAGACTCACGGCGCAAACGGGCAAGTCCGTCTGCGTCCAACTTTGAAACATCAGCACCTTTAAAGACGTACTTCCCAGAACTTAGCCTATCCAAACAGCCCAAAATGTTCATAAGGGTGGATTTTCCAGAACCAGAAGCTCCCACGATTGCCACAAATTCCCCCGAATGAATGGTGAGATTGAGTCCTTTGAGTACTTGGACTGCGGCTTCTTTTTCTCCATAGACGCGGGTGATGGCCTCAAGTGCAATGAGTGGTGTTGCGCACTCTTGCATTAGGGCATCCTTTGAGGGCCGGGCTGATTGCCTCCTTGCGGGCGGGCTGTAGTGGTAGTTCTGGCCACATTGGACGTTACCAATGTTTCCCCTTCTTTGACACCTGAGAGGATTTGTGCATGAATGCGGTTTGCCACACCCACTTGCACCACGCGCTCTTCAAGGGTTCCATTTTCCAAAACAACCTTCACTAGCGCCTCCTTGGGCGTGGTTTGGGTTTGATTTTCTCGCCCAGCGCGACGTCGCTCCCCGCCCTCTCCCCGCGGCTGGCGTACGCTCTCGTCTCTTGGGCTAGGAGCTTGCACTGGCTGAACACCTTGGGCCGTAGCAGGCAAAGGGTGCAAAGCTGAAAGAGGTACAAGTACGCCGTTGCGTGCCCGTGCTTTGACAAAAAACACTTGCACCGTCATGGAAGTCATGAGCTCTCCTGCGCTATTATCCACATCAAAAAGGGCGTTGTATAAAACAACATTGTTGGTAATGGTGGGAGTAGGCTCAACCATCTCCAGTGCGCCATTCCAGCGCTTCTGGCTCCCTAGGGTTTTAAAATAGACCCCCATTCCTTTTTTAAGGTGCATGACATCCGCTTCGGACACTTCTGCGCGCACGGTCATCGTGGCCAAATCGGCAATAGTTAGAATGGTTGGCGTTGACTGGTTGGCGTTGAGGGTTTGGCCTTTTTTGGCGCTCACCGAGACGACCGTTCCACTCACAGGCGCATAAATGCGGGTGTATTGAAGGTTAGCCTCTTCGGCGCGCAAGGTGGATTCGTTTTGCTCAATCTGTGCTTCAAGCATCTTCACTTGTGCCAAAGCAGAGGTGTAGCTAAGTTCTGCATTTTGCAAACTTTCCAAGGTGGCTACGTTTTGTGCGTGTAAACGTTGTTGGCGCTCATAGACGATTTTAGCAAGAGCCGCTTGGGCTTTTTTGTCCTCCATTTGGGCTTTTTGGTACTTTAATTGGGCGCGGGTGCCATCTACCTTGGCTTCATACACCGTCGCATCGATGGTGGCTAAAAGCTGCCCCACCTCCACCTTGCTTCCCACTTCAACCAAGATTTCTGTCACCTGTCCTGAAACCTGCGCCCCCACATCAACCGTTTCATGGGGCTCTACAGAACCTGTGGCGGTTACTACGTCTTCAATATCATCCACAAAAGCTTTTACATGTACAAGTGCGGGTGCAGGATTTTGACCTTTTTGATACTGCAGGTAGCCAAAATACCCTCCTCCTCCTAAAACACCTAACACCATAACCGTTACAAACAACCGTTTCATCTTTTTTCATCACCTTTACATGTAAAGTCTTTAAACGCATTAACCCAATGCCTTTATTCTGCGTGCAGTATTATGAAGGCATTGGGTTAATGGTTTTTTAATAGGCTAAAAGGGGGAAGGCCCTCCTTTTAGCTGTTTTTTCTATGTATTTTTTTGCGTTCGCGCTTAAAGCGCTCGATGTAGAGCATTATGCCCGTGATAAAAAAGAGGGGCATGAGCAAGCTGGCTACAAACATCAATGCACGACCAATTTCTCCAAAATACTCCCCGCTGTGTAAAGGAAGCATACTGCGCATCAAGCGCACATTGAGCGGTCGGTCTTCGTAGCGGTCATGGTTGAGGAGTTGCCATGTGTTGACATCCAAATCCAACTGGCTCCTTGCTCTAGAGTGAGCAGGGTTAACATCCAAGTAACTAAAACTATACACACTTCCTGAGGTTGGAATGCGCAAAGAGGCGCTTTCGTAGCAACGGCCCAAAAAGGCTTCAAAAAGTGTCCATGCTTGGGCGACAGGCACATAAGAGACCTCTTGCGCTTGTGGCGCGCGACCCTCACCGCGACCCTCACCGCGACCCTCACCGCGACCCTCACCGTGCCCTTGTCCACGGCCATGGGCTCCACCAGCTTCTGCTACTCTTTCTCCGCCACCGCGGGCTTGCTGTTGTCCTTCGGGACTAGGACGCTCCTGTCTTGCACCCTCTTGCGGCCCAGACACCTGCTGTGTCTCTTGCGGTGGGGCTTGGCGCTGTCCGTGACGCACAGGAGCAGGCACCCCGCTGATACTATGAAGACCCGCACGGTACCAGTCGTACGACCAATACAGTCCACTCAACACGGCCAGCACGTACAAAAGGGTTACCCACATACCAACAGCCGAGTGCATACTGTAGAGCAGGTAGCGCCCCTTGCTTTTGACGCTAAAGGTGAGCGATTTTCCAAAGCTTCGCCTAATGCGCGGCCAGTAAAGGTAAATGCCTGAGAAGACAAGCACAAGCAAGATGATGGAAGAAGCCCCCACAATCTGCTTGCCCACATTTCCATAAGTGAGCCGACGGTGTAAGTCTTGCATAAAGACAAAAAAGGCGCACCCTTGAATCTGCGGCAAAATTTCTCCCGTGTAAGGATTGACATAATGGGTCACCCCACGTCTGGCATTGGCCCCCTCTCCTGGCACCGTAACGCTCATGGAAGCCTTTGGGTCACTAGAAAGTGCCACTGCGTTGATGGGCTTTTTAAGCTCCTCTTGCACTTGTGCCAAGAGGCGGTCAAGGGGAAGTTTTTTACCGTGTTCAGGGACAGTGACGCTAATGGTGCTTTTGTTGATTAACTGCAAAATCTCTTTTTCGTACGTCAATGCAGCACCGCTGACTCCCACAATAGAAAGCACCAAACCCGCTCCAAGCCCCAAAATCCAGTGAATCTTAAACCACACCCTACTAAACATTCCCACTCCCAATGCTGCTATTTTGCGCAATCATCGCTGGTATTGCCCCAGCCAATGCCTTTTTCTACCGAAAAACTTAAACTCATAGCATACGTACTCTGGTCATACGTCACGCCACCAAGCTCGCCTTTGGTTTCATCCACATGGCGTACTTCAGCCAAGTAGTTACCTCTCCATGGGGTTTTAAACGTCACTTTGCCTGCATCATCACTGCGCACAGTAATGCTCCACTTTGGCGGGCCCCACAAGGTCACAGAAGCTCGCGGAAGGGGATTTCCCTCCAACATCACGGTAAAGGTGTTGCTGCTAGGCTCTACTGGCACAAGGTCCAAAGGCAAGAGCACCTTGCTTTCACTACGCCCTGCCCTTCCCATGTAAACAGTACGGTTGATGGTATCCGAAAGACGGCTTTTGCGCGGCGCGATAGGCTCCACCACACCCACATCACCCGCATGCTTGGTTTGGATGAGAATGTGGTCATACTCTCTTGTGGTCTCTGTGCCAACACCCTCGGGGTGAAGGATTTCCGCTTTGATGTTATCAAGACGCTTGCCTGTTAACTCTTTAGAATCCGTATCCCAATCTCCAAAGAAAACCTTGGTAGCTTCCCCTTCTTTTTCCACCCAAAGGGCGTGTGCCATAAGAGAACTTAAGCCTAGTGATGCAATACAGACAGCGCTTAGTAATTTTTTCATTGTGTTCCTTTTTGTGATTTTTAATCCGTGGATTGTAAGACACCTATCTTAACAATCTGATAATGATAAATGTAATCTTTATGTTTAAAGCTTTACATGTAAGGAAAAATCCTTACATGTAAAGAAGTGTTTTAGAACGTAGCGTTAACACTTACCCAAAATTCACGAGATTTGGCTTTAAGGTTATAATCATCAAGATAACTTGCCGTGTATCCTCCTGATCCATCATCCGTAAAGGTAGTCTGGTAGGTTGTGAAATCCTTATCCAGCAAGTTGTTAATCCGCGCATTAATGGTGATATTTTTAGCCACTTTGTATGATCCGCCCATATGCAACACATGATAATCTTTGTAGTAAATAGGCTTGTTATTGGTTGTATCCCACTGATTGTAGCGGTCTTTTTCGCCAGAAAGCGTTAGGAAGGTATTCCATTTTTCTGTAATACCCCAGTCAAGAGTGGCATTGTACATATGCTCCGCTGTTTGGTTAAGCGGTCTTCCATCTTGCGCCCCACCTTTTTGTTCACTGTCTGTGTAGGTGTAGCTTGCGCGCACCGAAAGATTTTTTAAGATGTAGTACCGCCCCGCAATCTCCACGCCTCTGGTTACTGCTTTGTCTAGGTTGTAGTTTTGCGTCCATCTGGTATAACCCAAATCCGCCCAGTCTCCAACATTGGCATTATAGACATAATCCCCGCTTACGATTTTGTCTTTAAAGTCGTTGTGAAATACCGTGACATTAAAATTGTGACGCTCTGGGTGGGAGTAATACACCGCTATCTCTTTGCTCACGCTCTTTTCTGGCTTTAAGTCTGGGTTACCAATCCAAGGGCCCGTTCCTTGACCTCCAAAGCCACGAATGCCTGGATAGAGTAAATCGGTTTTAGGCGCTTTGTAACCCGTAGCAACGCCTCCTTTAATAGTCCAGTCGGCATTTAAATGGTACACCCCATACAACCGCGGGCTTACATTACTACCAAATTTTTGGTGATTGTCATAACGCACCCCGCCTGTTAGCGTAAAAGAGTCGGTCATCATGTAGTTATCTTCCGCAAAAAGCGCCCACTGCTTATGGGGCTGCACCTTGTCATACGCTCCGCCACTAAGAGAAAACACCCCATCTTCATGCTCTGCATCAATGTACTGACCACCCACAATCAGCAAATGGTCTCCGAGGGGAATATCCATCTTAGCATCAAACGTTAACTGACGTGTCTCCATGGTTCTGCGCTGACGGGGCAAAAAGGATTCGAGTTCTGCCATCTGGGCGGGCGTAAGGTCTGCCATGTTGGCGTTGGCACAATTGGCCGCTCCACCGCCCGCAACGCACGCCGCGTCCCAAAGGTTTTGAAGGGCTTTACGCTCATCCACACTAAAAGGCATAGACCTGCCAAGGTTGGAGGTTTTAACATACGAAAGGCCAATATCACTTTTTCCAAAATCCCAGTGACCAATGTGGCTCAATGCGTACTGGTCTCTCTCAAAGCGCTGGTCTTCAAAATAACCAACCCGTGGAAGCACGCGTCTTGTTGTTCCTGCGACGGTTAAATCTGGGTTGTAGGTTGTGACGTTGCCTGCCCGCCAAATAGCACTAAGCTCATCTTGTGTTCCTAGCTGGTTTTCACTATTGTCGTACTTTTGCCTAGAAATATCGTAGTCAAAAATGATTTCTTGATTGTCTGTAGGTAGCCAAGAAAGTTTTGCGCCCGCGCTCCAGTTTTGACTGTCAACGGTTTTTCCGCCACCACCAAATCCTGTAGTGCGCTCATGCACAACACCCGCAGGGTCGGTTACGGGTGCATAGCGAGGACTGGAGGGTTCTTTTTTATACAAACTTCCTCGCAATGCCAAGCCTAGTTTATTTTCAATCAGCGGCCCCATTAATACAATGTCTGTAGTGCGGTCATCGCCAAAATCTTTATTCTCTTGAAAGGTTTGACTCGTGGTAATAGACCCCGTCCATTCGCCTGTCACTTTCTTGGTAATGATATTAATCACCCCGCCCATGGCATCACTGCCATAAAGGGTTGCCATAGGGCCACGAATCACTTCGATGCGCTCCACCATGTCAAGAGGTGGAATGTGGTTTTGCTGGTTGCCACCAAAGCTGTTAGGATAAATATCACCCACGTTGTTTTGACGCCTTCCATCAATAAGCACAAGCGTATAGTCCCCGCCCATCCCGCGAATACTGATGCTACCTTGCCCTGTTTTGTCGCGCGTCTCACCCACATCTACGCCCTCAATGTCACGCACCGCATCCAGTAAGTTGGTGTAGGGTTTTTTCTGCAACTCTTCACTGGTAATAACCGAAATACTTGCGGGGGCATCGGTGATTTTTTGTTCAAATCCTGCCGCACTGGTCACGGTGACTTCTGAGAGCTTTACGGTCGCTTCTTCTGCCACCAAAGGGTTGCCTAAAATAGCAACTGCTGCTGCCACTGCAATGGCATGCTTTTTTTGAACCATAGCCTAACTCCTTAGAATAGAAAAATTTTTCATCGGCTGGCTACTGGCGAAAAAAGCGGTGGCTGGCTAAGAGGTAATTGATAAAGAATGTCGAATAGTAGTTAATGTTTACTTAACATTTAATTATATTGAATACAATTATCAACTTTTTTCTTTAGCGCAAAACGGCTTTTTTTGGTATTTAAAAAAAGGGGCTTCTTTCTAAAAGCCCCAAATACTGGAATGATTATGCTATTTTTTCGGCTTCCACTCCATTCCACTCTCTAGCGAAAAAAATAGTGTCATGATGTAGTTGGTTTGCTCGTACGCTTTGCCCTCAACCTCTCCTTTTGTTTTATCTTCATAACTCACTTCTGCTACATAGTCGCCTTTCCATGGGGTTTCAATGGTCACCTTTCCGTCCAAATCACTACGAAACGTTTTGCTCCACGAAGTGGGTGAGGTGACTTTCACGGGCGTTGCAGGCAAAGGTTTGCCCTCTAGCATGAGTGTAAAGGTGTTGGCGTTAGGCGCTGTTGGCACGAGGTCAAGGGCGAGTAAATTCACACGCTCGCTACGCCCGTGGCGTGCCAAAAAGATGGTGCGCACAACAAACTCCACCAGCTTTCCTTTGCGTGGTTCCATGGCTTCAGTTACACCAATATCCCCTGCTTTGCTTACATGTAAAACATTGTGATCAAAAGCGCGTTCTGTTTTAGCAAGCACACCCTTTGGCGAGACAGCGGTGCCTTTAATGGCTCCAAGACGGTTGCCATCACTGTTTTCTTTAAAGTTTGGCCAGTGCCCAAAATACTCCTTCACCACGTCCCCGTCGCGCTCTAGCCACACCTGATGCGCCAACGCTGGCAACGCCAATCCCACACAAACCGCTAAAATAGCACCCATTTTTCTCATACGAACTCCTTTAGTTAAAATGTGTATCTAAACGAAACGCGGATATCCCGCCCCGCTTCCTCACGCAACGAATCATCCCCGCCCTCCAAAGAGGTGTGTTCCACGTACGCCTTGTCAAAAAGGTTATTGACCCCAAGACTGAGCGTTAACCCTTTAATGGCTGGAGGCATGTACTGCACTTGCACATCGTGCAACACATAACTTGGCCGCACAACCTCGCCTGCAGCCACATCATCAAACTTGCTCACGGAGGTTAGCGTGTAGCCAAATTTCCATACTTTCGTCGGGCTCCACACAGTGTCCCACACGAGCGTGTCGCCCATAGAACCCGCCTTGCGGCGCGTGTTCATGATGGCGTTACCGTTTTCATCTTCGGTGTTTACATGTAAGAATCCCAACGAGGTCCTTATCGCCTCTTTTTCCCAAACGGCTTTGATTTCATAGCCTTTGGAAATCACATCAAGCGGGTTGTTGATGATAGCTGCCACAGGCCCGCCGCCCCCACCAACGCGCTCCACAAGGTCAGAAATCGTGGTGCGAAACACACTAAATCCAAGGCTCAGGCTATCTTCTTGGGCAAAAACACCTCGGGTGGTGTATTTCACCCCGCCTTCGACTTGCTTGGAGGTTTCAGGCTTAATGGTGCCATTGGTTGACCCGTTAAAGGTTGTACCGCTGTCAACATTGGAAAGCCACTGGATGGGAATGATGCTACCTATCTTGATAGACTCGCTGTAGTTGGTAAATACACTTAAGCCCTCCATCACCTGCACTTCAATGCCTGCATTGGGAGAAAATTCATTTCCCTTAAACGTGCGCGGCCCATACCCTGCACTGTAGTCATCAAACCGCACCCC
>Ga0075011_10000812_pt1 | contig 16610 bp, 17 predicted proteins | sample TARM_MetaG_T_14_FD_72354 | JGI IMG/M metagenome (GOLD analysis project Ga0075011, IMG submission 72354) | Freshwater microbial communities from Pennsylvania, USA, analyzing microbe dynamics in response to fracking - TARM_MetaG_T_14 | ecosystem: Environmental > Aquatic > Freshwater > River... | reverse complement strand
GCGCAAGGGTGATGTCTGGTCTCTGCGGCTCACGGACCCAAGCGGCCAAGTGCTTGCCGAGTCCCGCACGACCCAAGAGCGTCATCAGGCCCAGGCCATGCGCTACGCAGGCAAAAAGAGGGTCACGGGCTGGCAATCCGGCTTCTATCGGGGAGAGTTCCGCCTGACCAGGCCGGGCCAGGGAGATGTGGTGTCCATGGTGCGCGAGATTGAGGTGCCATGAGTAGATGTAAAGACGATCAACCGCCGGAATCACAACGCGAAAACCCCCGCCGCTGTGCGCGAAGAGGGTTTTTTCAAGTTCAAGCCAGCTGCATGGTCTAGGCCACGGCAGCGGTCGCGTCAGGATTTCCAGGAAATCTCGATCTCCAGCTTGGTTTTGGTTCCGTCTTCCTTTTCCTTGATCTCCACGCTGTATTCGAGATCAACATCCTTGGGCACGGTCAGCGAAACGGGCCCATCCTCGGTATTAAATTCCACTTGGCGTTTGGACAGGCCAGCCGCGACTTCCTTGAGCAGCATTCCGGCCATGTAGGCCAGACGGGTTTCTTCAACTTCTATGAGCTTTTTCTTCTCGGACATGTTTCCTCCGGGTTCTTGTCTGGATGTATGATCGGTTCCTTATTTCCAACAAGATATTCCGCGACGGGGAAAGTCAAGGCCGCCCCCAACCTGTGACCGCGGCGTCACACTCCTATTCCTGTTCCAGCCCGATCCTGTACTGAAAGTAGATGTCCTTCATGCTTGTGTAATGGTCGAAGGACTCTTCCTTGATGCTCTTGTAGGCAGGCAGGTTGGCCGAGGCCGCGTTGCCCCTGTCGTGTCCGATCAGGGCGTATTTGGCGCTGTCCGGGGTCACGAAGGAGAGGGGATGAACCAGAGAGTCCGCAACCGAACCCACGGCGTCGCGCAAGGTGCTCGGGCCGATGATGGGCAGCACCAGGTAGGTGCCTGAGCCCAGACCGTAGAAGGCCAGCGTCTGGCTGAAATCCTCGGGCGAGGAGTGCAGGCTTGGCATATCATGCGTGATATGGAAGAGGCCGCCCACGCCAAAAACCGTGTTCAGTGCGAAGGACGCGGTTTCCTTGCCCACCTTGTCGAACTTGAATTGCAGCAAGGCGTTTATGAGCCGCACGGGGTAGCCGAGGTTGCGGTAGAAGTTGCCGAATCCGGTGCGGACATCCGGGGGGAAGAATCCCGTGTAGACCGTATCGATAGGTGTGAAAACGTAGGTGATGAAACCGTCGTTGAACGAAAACACGCCACGGTTGAAGCCTTCGATGGAGTCGGGGTAGGCCCCGTTTTCGTCGTAGGCTTCGTCATATTCCTCATCCACCGCCATACCGGTGGGAACTGGAGTTGATTTTCCTGCGGCGCAACCCTGCAGCAGGATCACGCCCAGGGCCAGGCAGAGCAGGAGAAGACGCTTACTCATTGGTTTTTTCCCTTAAGGTCGCGATGAGATGATCGGGTGAATTGTTCTGCAGGATGCTGCGGAACTGGGAGCGGTAGTTCTTGACCAGGCTCACGTTTTCCACGGACACGTCGTAAACCTTCCACGAGGCGTCCTTCCTGATCATGTAGTAGATGATCGGAACGTTCAGGGTGGGGGAGGTCAGGGTGGTGTAGACTTCGGCCAGGGTGTCGGATTTGATGATCTCCTGGTTGTAATGCACCACTTCGTCGTTGTAGCTGATGGATTTTCTGAGGTAGACCTGCTTGATGAGTTTCAAGAACAGGGGCTGGAATTCCTGCCTCTGTTCTTCGGTGAAGATTCTCCAGTATTGACCCAGAGAGCGTTTGGAAAGTTCCTCGGCGTCGAAGAAATTGTCGACCATGCCCTCGATGCGGCGCAATTGCTCGTCCCTGTTTTCTTCCCCGGCTAATTCGGGATCGGTCAGGATGGCCACCACGGCGTCCACGTTGGCGCGGATGTAACTGGTGGGGTTGCCCTGCGACAAGGCCGGAGCCGGCAGGAGCAAAACAAGAAGAAAAAGCAGAATTTTCATTTCTCTACACTTCCGAATACATATTTTGAAATCATTTCCTCGATATCGAGGGCCGCCTGGGTATCCATCAGGACCTCTTTGTCCTTCAGAAGCACGTCGTCAGCTCCGGGTATGATGCTTACGTATTTGTCTCCAATGAGTCCGCTGGTTTTTATCGCAGCAGTCGAATCCACGGGGATGCCGACGGAATTCTGAATGTTCATGGTGATCACCGCCTGGTAAAGGGTCTGGTCCAGGGTGATGTTTGAAACCTTGCCCACGGATACGCCCGATATCTCTACGTTGCTGCCTGACCGGAGTCCGTTCACGGCCGTGAACTTGGCGGTGATCGTGTAGGAATCTCCGGAAAAAAAGGTCGTGTTGGCCAGGGTCAGAGCCAGATAGGCGGTGCAGGCCAAACCGACGATGACAAAGAGGCCGATGGAAAGATGCAGGGAGGAATTGTTGGTCTTCATACGTACTTCTTGGATGTTGCAAGTGCTTCCTGAACGGCCGAATAGGCGCTCGAACCTTTGGCGATCAGTGCGCCGCCGATTTCGACCTGAAGTCTTTGTTTTTGGCAATACGTTTCGATGGCCAGATTCTGAAAATACCCGGTGAGCTGGTCCAGAAACATGTTAAGGGTCGATTCGCCTCCGGACCCGGCCGCCAGAACCAGGATTTCCTTGGAAAACATGCCCGCGCACGCCCCTTGCGGCAGAAACGAGCGCACGAACTTGGCCAGTTTGCTGATGAAGGCGTGGGCCAGGAGCTCGCCCTTGTAGTCCATGACAGTTCTCATTCCCACGAGTCTGACCGTGGCCAGGACGAGCTGGTTGCCGGTCTGCGCTCCGAAGGCTTCGATCTTGCGCATAAGCACGAGCCGGTTGTGCAGGCCGGTCAATTCGTCGATGAGCATTTCGTGACCATGGGTGTAGGTGTAGAGACCGGGGTCCGAGGATTGCTCCAGAGATACGGGCGAGCCGGAGAAAATGATTCTGCCTTCGTCCAGGATGTTCACGGTGTGGGCGATGTAGAAGATATCCGGGATGTCGTGAGTGATGATCACCGCCGTGAAATTGAGTTCTTCGTGGTAGCGGTGGATCATGGAGAAAACCGTTTTCTTGCGGATGGGGTCAAGCCCGGTGGTCGGTTCGTCGAAGAAGATGATCTCCGGTTCCGTGATCAGGGCCCGCGCCAGTGCCACCCGTTTCTGCATGCCGCCGGAAATCTGCTTCGGGTACATCCCGGCCACTTCGCCCAGTTCGAGCTGTTCGATGCGGGAGCGGACTTTTTTCTCGATTTCCTTGTCCGAGAGCTTGAACTTTTCGCGCAGGGGCAGGGCGATGTTCTCGTAAACGGTCATGGAATCGAACAGGGCATTGTTCTGGAACATGTAGCTGCAGCGGTTCTTGATGGCCGAAAAATCCTTTCGGTTCATGGTCGAGTAGGGGATGCCGTCGAAGATGATTTCCCCGCTGTCCGCCGTGATCAGCCCGATGATGTGCTTGACCAGTACGCTTTTTCCCCCGCCGCTTTTCCCGATGATGGCGGTGATCTCGTTGCGGTTGATGTCGAGGGTCGCGCCACGCAGGATTTCCCTTCCGCCGAAGGCTTTGGATATATTGCGGAGCTGAATGAGTGGTGTTGCGCTGCTCATGTGCCTACATCAAGAAGGATGTTATGACGTAGTCCGCGATCAATACATAGACGCATGACTGGACAACGGCGGATGTCGTGGAGTTGCTGACGCCTTCGGCGCCTGCGCTGGACTGGTTCTGGTGCGTGTAATACCCGCAGTAGCAGGATATGGTGATGACGATGAAGGCGAAGACAAAGGACTTGATGAAGCCGCCGGTCACGTCGGACAGCAAGAGGCTCGACTGGATCTTGCTGAAGAATATGCCCGAGCGGGAGCTTAAGAGCACGGAGGAGAAATATCCGCCCAGAATGCCGACGCAATCGAAGATCGCGGTCAGCAGTGGAAAGCAGATCAGCGACGCGATGACCTTGGGCGTGACCAGATAGCGCACCGGGTCTACGTCCATGGTCGAGAGGGCGTCGATCTGTTCCGAGATGCGCATGATGCCGATCTCCGCGCTGATGCTCGAGCCGGCCCGGCCGATGAGCATGATGGCGGTGAGCACGGGTCCGAGCTCGCGCACCAGGGACAGGGCCACGGCCACGCCGAGCATCCCTTCCGCGCTGAACTTGATCAGCGTGTAGTACCCCTGCAGTCCAAGGACCATGCCCGTGAAGAACGCCACCAGCACGATGATGTTCAGGGATTTGAAGCCGATGAAGTATATGTTGTACAGGATTTTCGGCCAAAGCTTGCGGATGTGGACCATGCCGAGGAGCGCGGTCAGGGAGAACGCGCCCCACTGTCCCACGTTTCTGATGATCTCAAGCGATGAGGCCCCAAGCATTGAGGGGATGGCCAAGATGTTTTTCATGCGTTGTTCATGCCGAACTGGATGGTTTCCATGTAGTTCGCGATGGCGAAAGCCACCGCGTCGCAATTTTCCGGGGTTGTAGTGTACCTGTCTTCGCCGTCCAGGAATGCGTCAGCAACCTTGAAAGGCATATGCACAAGGTCGAGCATGTCCCGATCGTTGTGATCGTTGCCAATGGCCGCGCTGAGGGCTCCGTGCAGGCCGTGATGGTTCACGAGATGCTTGATGCCCGATGCCTTGGAGACATCCGGCGCAAAAATTTCGATCCACACGGACTGCCCGTCCAAAGGGGACGTGGCCCTGATCACGCTGTTCTTTTCAAGTTTACCGACGATGCGTTCATGCATTGCCGCGTCGTTTCCGTCAACAATGACCACTATCTGGGAAGCCGCGGAAACATCGGCGCAATCCCTTTGTTCCCGACTGTGGCTTTCATAGCGGGCCAGGCGCCGGTCGAAATCATGCACACGGATGCGCCCCCGGTGGTAGGCGAAACGATGGTTGTGCGGAAAATTTTCATGCACCATGAAGCTTACGCCCAAAGTCCGCAAAAAAAGGCAAATGTCACGCACCTCTCGGCCTGACATGCTTGCGGAGCGTATCACCTCCTGCGCGGGCCAGGTGACGATCTGATTGCCGGTCGAAAGGATCAGGTAGTCGGCCGGGAAATCATGGGCAAGACAGGATTGCGCCGAATACAGCGACCGGCCCGTGGCAATGACCCGCAAAATTCCCTGCTCTTTAAGGCCGTGCAGGGCCCGGATATCTTTTTCGGCAATCCTGCCGTTGCGCAGCAGGGTGCCGTCGAGGTCGCTGACGAAAATACCTTTATATGGGGCGTTCATATCAGTTCAAAGCTGCTCATGGACACGGGCGCATTCAGGCTCGGAAGCACCCGTTCCAGAAAAACCCCTTCGCGTTCCGGAAAATTGTGGCCGAATGTCGCCCGGATGGCCATGGACACGAACTGCACGGCCCGGTCCAGGGACAGGGGCAGGGAATCACCCTGGAGCAAACACCCTGTTATCACACTGGCGAAAATATCGCCAGTGCCAGGGTAACAAGCAGGAATATAAGGACAAGCAACTTTCCAGAAGCGGTTAGCCTGCTTGTCGAAGGCTACCACGGAGGTTCCGCGGCCGTGTCCCTCGGGCACGCTGGTGATGATGACGCAGTCAGGTCCGAGGTCACCCAGGCGGCGCGCCCAGTCCTTCACCTCGCTAGTGCCGGAGACGACCGGGGAGCCGCTCATGCCCAGCAGCAGAGAGGCTTCGGTGATGTTGGGGGTGATCACATCGGCGGAGGCCACCAGGCTGCGCATGCCGTCGACCATGCAGTTGTCCATGGTGTCGTAAAGTTTGCCGTCGTCGCCAAGCACCGGATCGACAACGACCAATGTGGAGTCAGAGCGAAAGGTACGGATGAAGGTATCGACGATGTCGATCTGTTCGGACGAGCCCAGAAATCCGGAATAGATACCGGCAAAGGACAGGGAGAGCTGTCGCCAGTGCGTGATGATGGAACGCATGTCCGAGGTCAGATCGCGGAAATGGAAATCGGCGAAACCGCCCGTGTGGGTGGAGAGGATGGCGGTGGGCATGCAGCAGACCTGTATGCCCATGGTAGAAAGAATGGGGATCACTGCTGAGAGCGACCCCCCGCCAAACCCAGAAAGATCATGAATCGCAGCTACGCGTTGAATCACGGAATGCAATGCCGAAGCTCCATAAAAAGGCATATGCAGTCCGGAACGGACTGCTTGCTGCCTTTATTTAAGGTGTGCCGCGAGCAATTGCGTCAAAACGGCCCCTCATGTCAACGGCTCTATCCGTTGAGATAGTCCAGCAATCCTTTTCCGGCCTTGAAAAAGGGCATTTTCTTGGGTTTAACCTGCACCGACTCCCCGGTCTTGGGGTTGCGGCCCACATACCCTTCGTACTGCTTGATTTTGAAACTGCCGAATCCCCTGATCTCGATCCGGTCTCCACGCAGCAGGGCGTCGCGCATGGAATCGAAGAAGCTGTCGACAATGGTGGAAGCTTCGTCGTTGGAAATCTTGATCTTTTCTGCAAGGGACTGAATAAGTTCGCTTTTGTTCATTGTTCGCTCCAGATTGCGATTCGTGAAAACTCGTGAGCCGTTCGGGGGTTCATTGACGCCGTGGTGCCGTAGTCACTGCGGCCGCTCTCGCCAAGGACGGTGGTTTTTGAGCCAGTCCGTGCGGCCTATCATGAAAATTCTGAAACTTCATAATAAAAATCAAGGACTATGGGAAGTTATTCTCGTAACGTTCCCTAAAAAAAATTCCGGGAGCCTGATTTTTGCCGCGCGAGAGTGCACGCTGCAGTAGAAGATGAGCCCGGACGGGTTTTGAATTTTCGTCTTCTAGCTGATATTACAGCCTAATCCGTAAAAAGACAATTCCCTTCTTGAAAAGTTTGTTTAAAAAAAACAGATCGAAAGGGATATTACGCCTTTCATTGCCGCCGGGCCCCGGAATACAAGCACTTTGAGCCTCAGCTTTCGGGCGTGGAGAAGCTATTTTTTCTTACGGGCAGTTTTCTTTTTCGTCGGGCGGGAATCGCGAGCAGGCGCCTGGCATCGGCCCTTACAGCTCGTGGCGCGGGGGCGGCGGGAGGCGTCCATGGTCCTGGCCGCGCCCTTGTCTTCAGGTGGAAGGAGGATGCGGTGCTGCCGCAGGCGTTCTTCGTCGCTGCGGGCCACATGGACGGGTTTTCCGTCAGGAGTGATCCCGGCATGATACATGGCCGTGGCCACCGCGCCGGGGATGGGGATGAAGCACTGCACCTGCCTGGGCTTCCAGCCCCGGTTGCCTAGCCAGCGGGCAAGGGCATGCATGTCCTCGTCCGTGGTGCCCGGAAAGGCGCTCATCAGGTAGGGAATGACGTATTGCTCCTTACCCGCGCGCTTGGACTCGCGGTCAAAGATCGTCAGAAATTCCTCAAAAACGCGGTTGCCGGGTTTGCGCATCAGTCGCAGGACATGGTCGCAGACATGCTCGGGGGCGATCTTGAGCTGTCCGCCCACGAATTCGCGCAGATATCCGCCCAGGGCGTCCATGTCCGTGAGGGCCAGATCGAAGCGCACGCCGCTGGCCACGCGCACTCCTCGCACTCTCGGCGTGCGGCGCAGGGTGCGCAGCAGGTCGAGGTGCGCTTTCTGGTCCATGCCAAAGTGCGGGCAAACGGTGGGAGTCATGCAACTGGGGCGTTTGCAGGGCTGCCCCTCCTTGGCGCAATTCGCCCCCCACATGTTGGCGCTCGGGCCGCCGACATCGGAGATTTGGCCTTTGAAGTCGGGGCTTGCCGTCATGCGCCGGACCTCGTCCAGGATTGAGCTCCGGCTGCGCGAGGCGATGCGGCGTCCCTGGTGCAGGGCCAGAGTGCAAAACGAGCAGCCCCCGCCGCAGCCCCGGTGGCTGGTCACTGAGTCGCGGATCATCTCTTCGGCGGGGATCGTCAGCCGGTAGGACGGATGCCGCTTGCGGGCAAAGGGCAGGGCGTAGACCCTGTCCATTTCCGCAGTGGTCAGGGGCTTGGCGGGGGGAGCGACCAGAACCGCGCGGTCGCCGACACGCTGCCTGGCCCACTGAGTGCCGTCATGGATCTGCTTTTCGAGCAGCAGGGTGGCCCGCATCAGCTCTTTGGGGTCGGCGAGCATGGCTTCGTGACTGGGAAGCTCGATCAGGGCTGAATCATCGTCGCGCGCAGCGTCCACGGTGACGGTGCCGGGAATGCCCAGCAGATCCTGTCCTTTGGATAACCGCGAGGCGATGTCGATGACGGCCCGTTCGCCCATGCCGTAGACCACGGTGTCGGCCTTGGCGTCGAGGAGGATGGGTTTGCGCAGGGTGTCGGTCCAGAAATCGTAGTGCGTGATGCGGCGCAGCGAGGCCTCGATGCCGCCAAGGATCACGGTCAGGCCGGGAAAAGCGCGGCGCAGCAGGTTGGTGTAGACGATGCATGCCCGGTTCGGCCTGGCTCCGGCCATGCCCCCCGGGGTGTAGGCGTCTTCGGAGCGTTTTTTGCGAAAGGCGGTGTAGTGGGCCAGCATGGAGTCGATGGCTCCGGCGGAGACACCGGCGAAAAGGAGCGGCCGACCCATGGCGAGCAGATCTTCGGCATCGCTCCAGCGCGGCTGGGTGATGACGCCGGTGCGAAATCCGTGCGCGACCAGGGTGCGCCCCAGCAGGGCCGTGGCAAAGGACGGGTGGTCCACGTAGGCGTCGCCGCTGACCAGAAGCACGTCGAGTGCATCCCAGCCAAGCGCTTCCATTTCGGCCCGGGTCATGGGCAGGAATGCGGGCTGGGGTAGGGACTTGCAGGAAAAAAGGCTCATGGTTCGGGGCTATAGGCGCAGCGAGCTCAAGGGGCAAGAACAAAAAAGGCGGCCCGAAGGCCGCCTGTCAGGTGGTGAAGAGATTGCCGCGCCTATGCGCCAGGAGCCGGCTGCGGGGCGGGAGCCATGCCCTGACCCATGCCGCGCTGGCCGAACCCGCCGCGGCCGCCCTTGCCGTGACGGTCATGCTTGCCCATTCCCATGGGCAGGTCGATGCCCACTTCCTTGCTGACCCGGTCCTGCAATGCGTCACGCTTGGCCTGCATCTGGGTGCGCAGATCGCTCATCTCGCCGACCAGGGCAGTGATGGTTTCGGGCTTGGCGCTCGGGTTGGAAGACAGGGCCTTCAGCAGGGTGCGCTTCTCCCACATGGCTTTGCGCAAGGGTTCCGTGTCCTTGCGGTGCTCATCCAGGATACTCTTCAGCAGGTCCTGTTTTTCCTGGGGTAGCTGCTCCATGATCTGGTTTTGCCTGAAGCCCTGGCAATCCCCTGTACCGCCCATGCCGCGCATGGGCCCGGCAAAGGTCAGGGTGCTCAGTGCGATGATGCCGAAGATGGCCAGGATTGCGATGCTTGATGCCTTTTTCATAGGATCCTCCGAAAGGTTTGTTGTTCACGAATGTACTGGGAGGATATCAAAGGCCGTGCCAGAGTGGTTTTTCTGTGGCAACTATTTGCTTTTTAACGCTATATCGTGGTTGATGGCTTTTTTGTTTGTCTGCGGCCCGGTCACTACGGATAGAAACTGACCAGTCGGGGAGCGGGGGCTGGTCAGAATCTGACCAGACTCACAAGGGGTGCAGCTTGGGGTTGTTCTTGTGCCGGTCCCTGTCGCGCAGAGTTTTCTTTTCGAGATTGCGGCGCATGGCGTCGGTCAGGTCGACCCCGGTCTGGTTGGCGATGCAGGTCAGCACGAAGAGCACATCGGCCAGTTCATCGCCCAAGTCGTTCTTCTCGTTGTCCTTGAAACTCTGGTCACCATAGCGGCGAGTCATGATGCGGGCCACTTCTCCCACTTCCTCCACCAGAATTCCCAGATTGGTCAGTTCGGAAAAATAGCGCACCCCGATGCTTTGCACCCAGGCATCGACGTCTTCTTGCAATTGATTGAGGCTCATGGACGACTCCTTTTCGGCCTGCCTACGAAATCCTGTTTCGCGTGGCAATGCGGCCATGAGGGGTGCGCCGCCAATCCCAGGCAGGATATTTGCTAGAACTGATGGATGTTGATAGTTTTTTGTTCGTGAACCACAATCTGGCCGCAAGGAATACTGCCTTGCTTCAAGGACGGCAGGGGTAATGACCACCCAGACATCTCAAGCATCCACTTTCCGGCGGCGCGGCGGTATCGTCCTGCTCGTGCCCGCGCTTTTGGCCGCCGTGGTCCTCATCTGGCTTGCCGTGCAGGGTCGGGAGCGCGAACAGCGCACCATCGCCCGCATCCTGACGACTCAGGGTGAAACCCTGATCCGCGCCGTTGAGGCCGCCCGCCGCATGGGTATGCGCGGCCAGGAAGGGCGTCAGTTCCGGCTGCGTTCGCTCATGGATGAAATGGTCCGGCAGGGCGACCTGCGTTTTCTGGGTCTGGTCGACACTCAGGGACGCTTCGAGGCCTTGAGCGAGGTTGAGCCGAGCCTCGGGATCACTGCCGGGGTCTTGGCCGCGTTGCCCGCATCCTCGGAGCCCGCCTGGGAGATTGTTCAGATCGGCGAGGAGCAGGTGTTTGTGGTGTATCGCTACTCGCGCCCCCCCAGGCGTTTCATGCACAATTCCATGGAGCGCGGTCCTCTTGCCGATCCCGGAGAGGAGCGCGCGCTCATCGCCGTCGGACTCGATGCCTCGCTCTACCTGCGAGCCGTGCGCAAGGACGTGCTGACCCTGGCCATGGCCGGAGGTCTGGGACTGGCCCTGGCCTTCGCCGGAGCGGTGACTCTGTACTGGCGGCGCAAGGTGGCCGGGCTCGAAAGCGAGGTCGCCAGGCAGGAGCGCTTGGCGGCGCTCGGCACCCTGGCCGCCGGAGTGGCCCACGAGATCCGTAATCCATTGAGTTCCATCAAGGGCTTTGCCACCTATTTCGGGGCCAAGTTCGAGCCCGGAACGCAGGACCATGCACTGGCCGAAGTCATGATCGGGGAGACCGACCGTCTGAACCGGGTGGTGACCGAGCTTTTGGAACTGACGCATCCCTTGGAACTGCGCCTGGCCCCAGCTTCGGTGGAAGAGCTTGTCCAGCATGCCCTGACACTCGTTGAGAACGATTGCAGCAGCAAGGGGATCGCCGTGCGGACACGCATCGCACAGCTTGAACCGACGCGCCTTGATTCCGATCGCATGCTGCAGATTCTCCTCAATCTTTTCCTGAACGCCATTCAGGCCATGCCCACGGGTGGCACCCTGACTGTATCCGCCCAGCGGGTGAAGGACCGGCTGGAGCTGTGCGTGGCGGATACCGGGCTTGGCATTGCGCCGCAGGATCTGGACAGGATATTTGACCCGTACTTCACCACCAAAAACCAGGGCACGGGCCTGGGGCTGGCCACGGTGCGCACCATGGTCGAGGCCCACGGCGGTCAGGTGCGGGTTTCGTCGGAACCCGGTCGGGGCACGCAGGTGATCCTCGATCTGCCGTATAAGGGAGAGAGTCGATGACAGGACGTATTCTGGTGGTCGACGATGACCGGGCCCACATGACCATGCTCGTGGCCATGCTCGGCAGCTGGGGATTTAAGGTCGATACGGCGGACGACGGGGCCGTGGCCGTGGACAGGGTGCGCGAGCGCGCCTACGACGCGGTTCTGACCGACGTGCGTATGGCCGAGGTGGACGGGATCGAGGCGTTGCGCAGGATCAAGAGTTACAACCCGTACTTGCCGGTGCTGATCATGACCGCCTATTCCTCCGTTGACGTCGCGGTGCAGGCCCTCAAGGCCGGAGCCTTCGACTACCTGCACAAGCCTCTTGATTTCAAGGAACTGCGCCAGGCCATTGAACGCGCCCTGGAGCAGGGACAGGGTCTTGCGCGATCACAGGACGCAAAGGGCGACATTTTTCAGGAGATGATCGGCGATTCGGGTCCCATGCGCGAACTTGGAGCCATGATCCGGGCCGTGGCTCCTTCCGAAGCGTCCGTGCTGATCCTGGGCGAATCGGGCACGGGCAAGGAACTTGTGGCCAAGGCCCTGCACGAAGGCAGCCCGCGCAAAGCCAGGTCGCTGGTCACGGTCAACTGCGCGGCCCTGGCGGAAAATCTTCTGGAGAGTGAACTCTTCGGGCATGAGAAGGGCGCGTACACCGGGGCGCAGCGCCAGCGGGACGGAAGGTTCGTACAGGCCGACGGGGGCACGCTCTTTCTCGACGAGATCGGCGAGATGGCCCCGGCGCTCCAGGCCAAGCTGCTGCGCGCATTGCAGCAGGGCGAGGTGCAGCGCCTGGGCAGCGACAAATCCATCCGTGTCGATGTGCGGGTGCTCGCCGCCACCAACCGCGATCTGGAGGCCGAGGTGCAAAGTGGCGGCTTCCGGGAGGATCTGTACTACCGCCTGAACGTCATCGCCCTGCGCGTTCCCTCACTCAGGGAGAGGCCGGAGGACATTCCCCTGCTGGCCCGACATTTTCTGACCCGCTTCGCGGAGCGCAACCGCAAGACGTTTCGCGGGTTCGCGCCCAGAGTCATGGACCTGATGCTGCATTACGACTGGCCCGGAAACGTGCGTGAACTGGAGAACGTGGTCGAGCGGGCCGTCATCCTGTCGCCCGGGGAACTGATCACGGAAACGGACCTGCCCGCCAATCTGCGCGCGGGAGCAAGGGGCGCTGAAGCCCAGCCTTCGGGGCAATCTCTGGAAGATGCCGAGCGCGAGGCCATTGCGCGCACTCTTGAACAGGTTGGCAACAACAAGAGTGAGGCCGCGCGTGTTCTCGGGGTGACGCGGGTCACCCTGCGCAGCAAGATGAAGAAGTTCGGGCTGGATGCTTAGAAAATTGTTTAGTAGCGGTCCGGGGCGTAGCGCTTGGCCGTATGCCCCGTGGCCAGTTCCAGTTCCAGTTGCTGCACCAGCAGTCCGGGTTCTCCGTAGGGCTGGTGGGCCAGACAGGAACCGTCGGGCGCGATAAGGCTGGTGGCCGCATCCTGGCAGGACAGTGCGTAGTTGACGCTGGCGAAGAAGATGCCGTTCTCGACGCTGCGGCAGACCATGGCTTTTTCGTAGTACGGACCGTCGGGATCTCCCCACCCATATGCCGCGCGTTCGGTTTTGTTGTTTCCCGTGCACTGTGGATGGAAGACGATTTGCGCGCCCCTGCAGGCCGCCCAGCGCACTGTTTCCGGATAACTCCACGCTTCGTGGCAGATCGCCACCCCGAACTTGACCCCGTTCACCTCGAAGAGCTGTCGTCCCCGTCCGGGAATATAGAGTCCTTCCACCTCAGGATGCAGCTGCGTCTTGCATTGTCGTCCCAGAATTTTGCCTTCAGGGGAAATGACCTGCACCAGATTGTAACGCCCTTTTTCCGATGGCCATTCCATGGGCAAAATGACTCCCATTTTGTGTTCGGCAGCCGCCTCGCAGACCTGTGAAAGGGCCGCACGCAGTTCGGTCTGTTCGCATAGGGGGATGGAAAAGCCCTGTCCGCGCATCCCCGGCAGATAGGCTTCGGGGAAGCAGAGCAGGTCGACTTGGAACGATGCGGCCTGGTCCAAAAAATCAAGTATGCAGCGGAGCGAATGCTCCAGTGATTTGGGGACGGGGGCAGTGGCAAGTCCGATGCGCATGAACAATCCTCGGCGGTGAAGGTGGGACATTGTCTGAAGCGCGTTTAGCTTGAAATAGTTATTAATTCAAGGGGACAAAAGGGGAGAATACATATTTGTAGGTATTCGCACGGTCAACGACATCCCAATAATTGATGACGGAATTTCATTTTTGCGGATCCATCTTTGCGGATCGCGTGATGGGCCGTGCACTACGATGGTTATTTTCGAAAACGAACATGGAGTGTTGACTTGTGAACTAGTCTGCACGATAGTTTTTTTGCCTGCCGGCTTTTTATTGGCAGGCAAGGATGGCCGTGAAAACTTCTTCTTCTTCTTCTTCTTCTTTCCTGAGTCCTGAGTTGCGCTCTTTTCTGGAGCGGTTCGATTTTTCCGCCTGCATGGTCTGCGGGTCATGCGCCGGTGGTTGTCCGGTCACGGGCACGCGCGGCATGGCCGGATGGGACACGCGCAAAGTCATGCGTCTTTTGGCCAACGGCCTGGTGGATCAGGTCGTGTCCTCGAATTTTCCCTGGCTGTGCACCGGGTGCGGCCGCTGCGCGGGGGTCTGCCCTGCCGCCATCGACATTCCTTCCGTCATGGCCCACATGAAGAGTCTGCGGCCGCGCGAGGAGGTGCCGGGGTCCCTGCACAGGGGCATGGCCAACAATTTGGCCACGGGCAACAATCTGGCCATCAGCCGCGAGGAATACTTGGCCGGGATGCATGACCTGGGCCGCGATCTGGCCGAGGAATGCCCGGGTTTTTACGTGCCCGTGGACAGACCCGGGGCGAACATCCTTTTTTTTCCCAATTCCAAGGAAGTGTACGGCGATTTCGAGGACCAGTTCTGGTGGTGGAAGATTTTTTACGCCGCCCGCGAAAACTGGACCGTGCCGTCCGTAGGCTGGGAGGCCGTGGACTGGGCGCTCTTCACCGGCAACTACGATGCCAATCGGGAACTCGCGCGGCGCAAGGTTGAGTACATGCGTGCAAACGCCATAAAGACCATGATCATGCCGGATTGCGGCGGTGGTTCTTACGGCTGCCGCAAGGGCATGTCAGCGCTTGCGGCCGAGAATCCGGGCAATGCCGTGAATTTCGTCTATCTCTACGATTATCTGCTGGGGCTGATCCGGGAAGGGCGCATCCGCCTGAACAAGAGCATACACCAGGGACGGCGGTTCACTTACCACGATTCGTGCAAACACGGCCGCGAGCTGGCCGCGCACTACGGCAAGGGCTATTTCGACGAGCCGCGCGAGATCGTGGCGGCCTGCGTGGACGATTTCGTGGAGCTGACCCCGACCCGGGAGAAAAATTTTTGCTGCGGCGCAGGCGGCGGCATGTGGCCCATGCCCTTTGAACAGGAATCGGCCTGGCACGCGCGGTACAAATATCAGCAGATAAAGGATTCCGGAGCCAATGTGGTGGTCGTGGGCTGCTCCAACTGCCGCGACCAGCTCATGCGCCGCATCCCCAAATTCTATCCCGACTGCGGCTATGAAGTGAAATACATCTGGCAGCTCGTGGCCGAGGCCCTGGTCATCGAGCCGTGGGATGCCGAGCGGATCGCCACGGCGCAGGCCGAGGCGCGGGAGCAGTGGGAGCGGCTCGAGGTGCAGCCGCAGGAAGAGTAGCCATGGCTCGGACATTGGCCTATTTGTCAAAAGCCCATTGCCGTGCCGGGACCGCAGCAACAAACAAAGGACCAGCCCATGAACAATCCCAAGCTCGCAACGCAACATCTGGCAAAGTCGTACGCCAAGCGCGGAAACCCGGACGGATGGTTCGAGGAGTTCTACGCGCGGGCTGAAGGTGATATCAACAAGGTGTACTGGGCCGACCTGAAGCCCAACCCGCTGCTGCTCGACTGGATCGAAAAACACCCCGCTCAGCGCGGCAAGCGGGCCATCACCATCGGCTGCGGCCTCGGTGACGACGCTGAGGCGCTTGCGGAGCACGGTTATGACACCGTGGCCTTTGATATCTCCCCCTCGGCCATTGCCATGTGCCGGCAAAGGTATCCCGCGAGCACCGTGGACTACCGCGTCGCGGATCTACTGGATCTTCCCGGGCAATGGCGGCAAAGATTCGACCTCGTGTACGAGTGCAACACCATCCAGATTCTGACAGGCCAGAACCGGGTCAGGGCGCTTGAGGCCATCGCCGAACTGGTCGCACCAAAGGGTGATATCCTCGTATCGTGCCGCAGCCGCAGCAGCGACGATACCTCCGAAACATTTCCGATCGCGCTGGACAAATGCGAAATCGACGGTTTCGTGCGGGTCGGCCTGCAAGAGTCCTTCTTCATAGCCTATGACGACGACCAGAATCCACCGGTACCCCACTTCTTCGCAGTGTACACGCGTCCGGCTTGAACTGGATTTGGGGGGCAAGTCTCGCTGCCGCGACCAGATCATGCGCCGAATCCCAAATTCTACCCCGATTGCACCTGCAAGGTGAAATATATCTGGCAGCTGGTGGCCGAGGGCCTGGTCGTCGAACCGTGGGGAGCCGCGCATCGCCACGGCGCAGGCCGGGGCGCGGGCGCAGTGGGAGCGGCTTGGAATGGAGCCGATGGAATAATAGTCCGCTTCAGGCTTTGGACTGACCTGCCGGGAAACTTCGGACCACTCAATTCTTGAGGGTTTCCCCACGGTTCAGGTTTTTTCCATACTGCCGACAGAAGTGTTCGGGCGTCATGTTGTTCAGGCTTGAGTGCGGGCGAACTGAGTTGTAGTGCCGCCTCCATTCCTCAATCACAGCTCTTGCCTCGGCCCGACACCGGAACCATTCCATCGACAGACACTCGTCTCGAAATTTGCCATTAAAACTCTCGTTCAAACCGTTCTGCCATGGCTTGCCTGGCTCAATCAGCGCCAGATTTAGTGATTCCCGGGCTGCCCATTTGAGCAACGCCTTCGACACGAACTCCGGACCGTTGTCAGAACGAAGAATCAGAGGAGCTCCCCGTTCGCTGATCAGACGGGACAGCACCCGTCTGATCAGCGAACGGGGAGCTCCTCTGATTCTTCGTTCTGACAACGGTCCGG